>QWCA01000030.1_pt1 | contig 30341 bp, 33 predicted proteins | sample 1972451 | NCBI WGS metagenome assembly QWCA01 (sample SAMN09866720, study PRJNA288562) | Human vaginal metagenome isolate term5_vaginal, whole genome shotgun...
AAATAAAAACGGAGTTTAAACGGACTTTTATCGGAGTACAAGCGGAGTGAAATGGCTATATTATAGTATTGTCGAAAATTTAGGAAGCAGGGTTTTCGAATGATGGAGTAAGAAGTACGATAACAACTTATTTTTTTCTGTTACGAGTCTTTAATAAACCTATATTTATTAAAAATCTCCGATTAACCAGTAACGGCGGCTGGCGCCCTAGACCAGGTTCGATTCCTGATGCTGTTGTAGCCCGTTTATTCGGGCAGAAGAGCAATTCTAATTCCATATCCCCAAATTTTATAATCACTACTTTGCCTCATTCGAGGCATTATGAGCTAGTAGCTGGTAATGCCATATGCTTTTTTCGATATGCCGGTATGGCAGAGGTTCGAATCCTCACTAGCTCTTAGCCGGCGTGGAAAACCGGCGCTCATTCAATAGTAATAATTAAGCTACATCACAAGTAACGGATGATTTACTTATCTAGGGGGTTACGCCCCAGAGCAGTAGTGTTGAGGCACGTTAAATTAAGTTATTAACAATTTCGACTTGGTGCTTTTGAGTTTTTACTTGAAAATGTTGCAAGCACCAGGAACCATAGATATGGTATATCGCTGACCAAGTTGGTCACGTGCGGGGGTTGGATTCCCTCACTGCTTATATTAGGAATATAGCCAAAACGGTAAGGCAACGGGCTTTGGTCCCGTAATTTGTTGGTTCGAGTCCAGCTATTCCTATCGTCGGTTCGAAGCTAGCGACGTACACAGACCGTTGAGGTTGATTTCGTGAGCAAAGTCGGTGGAGGACGTCTGCATTCCGACATAAAGCAGAGAAGGCTAAGAGCCAGAAATTGTAAAAGAGTAGCTTAATGCAAGCATCTTGCACCTCATTTGATCAGGTAGGGAGTTAGCTCAGATGGTAGAGCGTTGCAAGGATCGTGGGTTCGAGCCCCACACTCCCTATTGGGCTGTAAAAGGCTCAAATATATGCTCTTTTTGAAGTTCAAAATTTATTCATTTCTAACCCTTCTAACTGTTATCCATATAGTTAGGAAACCACAGTACGACTGTGGCTTTTAGACTCATTGCTAAGCGGCAAGCGGCTGCTCTCCAAAACCAGTAATCTAGGTTCGAATCCTAGCGAGTCTGTTATAAAACTAAATACACATTGAAGACATCACACGTAATGTGCGATGTTTTTTTGCATTTTTAGGAGCTTAAACATGTATCACAAGAAACCAGATAAGCCAGACAAATCGCTAGCCAAGTGGGTTGAAGAAAAGAACAGCAAGACTACACCAAAAAGAAGCGGTTTTTGGCACGAATCAAAGTATCGCCCACCAGAAGAGGACATTAAAGAGACTGAGATTAAGCAGGATGAACCAGAACTAATTGTTCCCATACCTGAATCAGTTGTGCCAAGTGTTGAGGATTACGAGAGCACATTTTTACATCGAGAGGACGAAGAGACCATGCAAAATAAGGAATTAGTTAGCAAATTAACCGATGAAAAGCAGCATTTACAAGATACCTTGCTGAAACTTGATAGTAAGATTATCAATCCGTTAGGAGTATCAGACTACCAAGTTAAATTATTAAAGATCCAACGCAATGCAATGATGACCGTGGTCAACGTCTTAGACATGCGTATCAGCGATTTAAGCGTGGAGGGCGATTAATTGACCCCAGAAAAGTATTACGAGCTTAGAAAGCATTATGACAACTGTTGGAAGGATTAAGACACCCCATGGCGCAAGAAAATAAGTTTATAGGGCAGGCTTGTAAGCGCAAGCATAGATCATACCGAGATGCTGAAAATCCGTTCACGGGATCATTATTGGAGCGACAGATACTAAGAGCACATTACTGCTTAACGCATGATTGCCCTGATCTTGAAAAATGGTTCATTGCTGAAACTCACATGACACCACAGCAATTTATCGATAAATGGGAGAAAATACTGCTATGAAGAAGAAATTAATTACGTCAGCATTGTTATTATCTGCTTGTTTTGCATTAGCAGGCTGTAGTGAGGATTCTGGTGAAGCTTTAAAGGGTCAAACCGATGCTACGATGGGTAAAAATGTGAAGCATGTAAAAGATCCTGCTATGAGTTACACGAAAATCAATCATTCAGTAACTTTCAATGGTGAGGAGATTAATTTTGTAGCTAAATATGGGATTGAAAAGCGTTATGTACATAACTGGCGGTTTACCAATACTGAAAAGGTGATCTTATCTCTTAAACCAGTATCAGATAATCCTAATTTGAAGCTGGGTATTAACAATGTGTATTCTGATGTGTCAATTTCATCAAGTAAGACGCAATACAACGCCGTACGACAAGATTCAGTAAATTTGAGTTACTCTCAATTACCGCACGGCATGGTATCAATTTCTAAAAATGATGGTTACACGCTACCGTTTCAGGTTGAATCGATTAACGAAAATGAAACTAGTTTTTATGTAATCAACGGCTATGGAAAAACTGATAATCAACGTATCACTGAGCATGATTTAAGAGAAAACGCTTATGGTGCTAAGTTAAACGTTGTTTGGACTGTAGCAATTACAGATAAAAGTGGCAATACCTACTTTAAAACGATTAATGATGCCGTTGGCATTCCTTACAAGTAGGCAAAAACATGGAAAAATATAAAGAATAAGAATTATTTTAGACGTTACCGCAAAGGTAGCGTCTTTTTTTACGCTCAAATTTAGTGAGGAGGTGACTAAAAGCATTGTTAAAAATTGGTAAAAATAGTGAATTTGACAAACTTAGTTGGCAACGTCAAAAGGCTATAGTACAGCTTTTTAATGGCAAAACCTTAAAAGAGGTATCACAACAAGTAAAAGTTCATATTAATACCGTTGAAAACTGGAAAAATGATCCTAAATTTCAGCAGGCTCAGATTGAGTACAGTACATATGCTTTTGGTCATCTACTTCCGCAAGTTGTAACTCAGTTAAACAGAATCTTGAAATATGGAGAAGATAAAGACGTTTTGCAAGCCATTCGGATAATTCTCGATAATGGTGAAATGCTAAACAGTGAATCTAGCAAACAACTTGTTAAAGCTCAGATTAAGAAGGCACAAGCAGAAGCAGTTAGAGCAGAGGCGGAGGCCAGCGTGGCAAAGGCACAGGCTGAGCAACTGCATACGGTAACCGATAAAACTCGTGAAAAGATGTCACATCTTAGTGTTGATGAATTACGAAAGTTAGCAAAACTTGCAGGTGAAGACGATGATTAAATTGACTTCTGCTGAAAAAAACGGCATAGCATTATCCGCAAAGGAAGAACTGGCATGGCAAGACTATGCTGACTACTTCACATTAGCCAATCCTGGCATGAAGCTTTATCCGCACGTTAAACTGATCTGCGACAAGCTCCAAAAAATTGCAGACGGTGAACAGCATTTCTACGTAATTTCTTGTCCGCCGCAACATGGAAAAAGCCTAACCATTACCAAAACATTTCCGTCATATTACTTAATGAAATATCCAGACAAGCACGCCATGATTGTTGCCTACTCGCAGGACTTATATAGTCAGTTTGCGGCAAGTAATCGGCGTGCTTTTTCAGAATGGTGTGGGGCTGTCCCACCAGAGAACAAACGGCTGACTGTTGGCAAAAACACGGCTACGACATTTAGCATAGTAGACCATCGAGGCGAATTTTATGCTACGTCAGTGCTTGGTGGTGCCACTGGTATGAGTGCTGACCTGTTGATCATCGATGACCCGATCAAAAATGCGGAAGAAGCTGGGTCACCAACGATCAAAGATAAAATTTGGAATGAATGGAACCTCACGTTCTACCCACGTCTGCAAAAGGGCGGTTCGGTTATCGTCATCATGACCAGGTGGCAGCAGGACGACCTAGCAGGACGGCTATTACAGAAGTCGTCACTGAAATGGGAAGAAATCAAGTTACCAGCAATCGCAACGGATATTCCAGCCGGTCAAACTGATGCGATTGGACGACACAACGGTGAAGCACTGTGCCCTCAATTACATACGCTAAAAGAACTACTCACACACAAGCACGACATGGGTACACAGCGCTTTACTGCGTTGTATCAGCAATCGCCAACCGTCGAGGGCGGTAACATCTTCAAGCGTGATTGGCCAAAATGGTACGTTGACAGCCGTGAAACGATGATTCGGCTGGGGCTTACTGAAAAAGACGTGGCCATCTTGCCAAAGCACTTGGACGATACAGTACAAGCATGGGACGCTACCTTCAAAAACAAGGTCAATGACGACTACGTAGCTGGTCAGACATGGTCGCGTCGTGGTGCTAACGTTTATCTGCGACCTGGTTGGTGTCACAAGCGTTTGTCATTTATCCAGACTATGACGGCTATTAATCAGCAAAGGAACATGTATCCGCGTACCAGTGCGATTCTTGTCGAGGACAAGGCTAATGGCCCAGCTATTCTCGATGTCTTGCAACGCGATATATCCGGCATCATGGCGGTTAGTCCAGGCAATGACAGCAAGGAAGCACGTGCAATGTCAGTTTCACCAATATGGGAAGCTGGCCAAGTGTATCTGCCACACCCACTGTGGCACCCAGAGATTGAAGATTGGCTTGAAGAGATCGTCGGTTTCCCGAACATGCAGCACGACGACAACGTTGACAGCATGGTATACGCAATACAACGACTCACGGCTAACGCTAACCGTGGCCCAGTAATCAGATATTAGAAAGGAGGAAACATGGGACTATTTAGCAGAAGAAAATCAGAACCGAAAAAGAGAACCATTGTTGGTGACGGCATCGACCTTGATCCGTTTACCAGTTATGACAATCTAGGCTGGCGAGTGGTTAATGATGAACAAGACTACGATGCACTGCACAATGAGACAAAACACAATGCTATTGCAAGACGTATCGTTCATAAACCAGCCGAAGATGCTACCAGAAATGGCTTCCGAGTAATCGTAGAAGGCGATCCAGAACGCCAAAAGATGTACCAACGGCTTCATTATGATTTGAAGACCACACAAGCCTTGTCTCAGCAACTTGTTTATCAACGTGAAGGCGGTGATGGTTATATCACTATTGGCGTTAATGAAAATGATGATGCTGATTCAAGTAAGCCACTTGATCCAACCACAGTTGAAAAAGTTCACTTCATTCATGCGTTCGGGCAAAACCATGTTGACAAAGTTCTAAGCAATGATGACCCACTCAGTCCTAATTATGGCAAAGAGCAAGCGATCGTACTTAGAACTCAAAACGCAGGTTACAAAGTTGATCCTAATGGTACTCAAACGCCGAATACTCCGAGAAACACTCCAAGAGTTATTGATCAAAGCCGGTATTGGCACATTGCACTTGATAAGTCGATTGATGATGAAACAGGTACATCAATCTTGACCAGATGTCAGGATCAACTCAAAGCAATGGATATCGCACTTGAATCGACTGGAAAGATGTTACGTGAATTTACATTCAAGTTTTACAAGTCTGATCAGTTGATGGAAGAAGGAGACGCTGACTTTAAACGTGATAAGCGTGAGATTAGCCAAGTACTTAATACAGAAGCAATGGCGTTTGGTCATAGTCAAGACAGTATTGAAAAGGTAGCAACACCAACCGGCGGTATTGATTTGCTTTACAACTTCGTATGGCAACAGCTTAGTGCTGCATGTGGTATTCCAAAATCTGTTCTAACTGGTGAACAAGCTGGGACATTAGCTGGTGCATCACAAGATGTCATCAACTACTACGACAGCATCAAGGCAATTCAGACCAACTTGTTAAAGCCTGAAATTGAACAGATCACTCGTATTTTGATGTACGCAAACGGTGATGATCCTGATCAACTCGATTGGAAGATCGTATTCAATGACTTACAAACCATGGACGATAAGACAAACTCAGAAATCTTCATGAACCAAGCTAATGCTTACAGTAGTTTGATTTCTAACGGCGTTCTTGCACCGGACGAAGTCCACGACATGCTAGCAGGTCAAGACACCAACCCTAACCCAGCAATGCAGACAGCAGGCGATAGCGTTGATGCTGAAACTGTAAAGAACATTGTGGATAACTATCAAAAAGACAAGAAACGAGCTGAGAAACATGACGACTCATAGAAGAATGCCTCACACTCGCTATCCTCGCAATCTTGAAGATGCTTATCGAAGACGCATCGTTAGATTGGTTTATCAGTGGCGCAAAGTCGCTATGGAGTATTTCAACGTCTATATGGGGGACTACTTCAAAGGCGGTACTCAAATTGTTGGTGATGCACCTAAAAAGAACAATCCGACTGAAACAGAACAACAGAATGTACTACATAACCTCGATGCTATGGGCTACACGATCAAACAAGCCACTAGTGATGCAACTATTCGCAAAATTGCTGAACAGTTTGTTAGAACGATTGATATGTTTAGCTACAACAACGTTGCAATGCAGATTCGGATAGCTGGTATCAACCCAATACGTGATAGCCCTGAATTGACCAAGATATTTAACGCACGAGTTGCTGAGAACGTCCAACTGATCAAGTACATGAAGGATCGATATGCAGACAGCATCACTGGTGTCATCTCACGAGCTATCTCAAATGGTGACGGCACCGGTGTAATTACAAAAGAAATCGTTAAACAAACTGGTATGTCAGTCAGACATGCTGCACTTGTTGCTAATGATCAAACCGGATCAGCGCTTGCTAAGTTCAATGAGAGTCGACACAAAGCGGCGGGCGCAAAAGATTACGTCTGGCAATCAATGGAAGATAACCGAGTACGGCCCAAACATCAAGAACTAGATGGCACTCGTCAAACCTACGACGATCCAACTGGCGGTGATGATGGACAGATGCCTGGCGAACCAATCAACTGCCGCTGTGTGGCTGATCCGATATTTAGCTTTTATTAGGAGGTAAGACATGACAGATAACAAACCACTTTTCGGTATTAACTCAGAGAAAGTAACAGTTGACGCACCAAAAACCACAAAAGATGCGCCAGAAGTAGCAGTTAATCACGAAAAAACTGCGTTAAACGCTCAATCAACTCCAAAAAAGGAGGTGAAACGAGTGGCAAAGAATGGATTTGATTACACAAATTGCAAAACCTACACAGTTAAGGAAGGTCAAACCTTACTTGATGTTGCAAATGAAGTCTTAGTTGCCTACCAACAACTACGTTACTTCAACGGCTTATCCAAGACCAACCCAGTTGTTAAGGCTGGTCAAGTGATCTACATTCCTGATCAAGCTATCAACGTACCACTTGGTAAGTAATGATTACGAGGTACGACTCATCAACAGTCAGCGCTATAACAAAGGATCCAATTACAGGTTACATTCACGCCAGAAACGTGCCTATCGCACGAGCTGGCGTTTTTAAATACCTGAAACCGGATGGCACTGTTCGTCATGAAGCCAAACTGCCAGAGGATATCTTGTCTGACAGCACGGTGGCGAGTGCAAACAACAAGCCAATCACTGACAATCATCCAGAAAATGAAGCTGGTCAGCGAATCCTAGTTGATAAGAGCAACACGAATACTTTGATGAAAGGTCTTACTGCGTCGAATGCCCATGTAGATGAGGCAGACGGCACAGTTCGAGTTGATTTGACGATTACCAACCCTGATTTGATTAACAAGGTCGATAACGGCAAGCGTCAACTCAGTATTGGCTTTCAAACGCAGGTCGTGCCTCAAAGCGGTGTCTACAAGAATGCTGAATATGACTCAGTACAAAAAGACATCACTATCAACCACGTTGCTGTTGTTGATGTGGCAAGGGAAGGTCCAGACATCTCACTTGATAGATCAGTTGTCGGCGATAGTGCCGAAATGATCGGTGAGCTGGACGATTTTAGTAAAGAGAAAGGGCAAAAACCACAAATGGATTTTGAAAAGGTACGCATTGGCGATCAAACAATCAAGGTCGCTACCGATGATGCTGATAAGTTGATCAAGTTTGACTCTGACAATCAAGCAAATCAAAAGAGAATTGATGAACTTAACGCACAAATCAAGAAATTAACTGATGAACGTGATTCTTTGAAAAGCGGCAATAAGCAAGCTGAAAACGACAAGTCAGAAGCACAAGCTAAAGCCGATAGTCTTGAAAAAGAATTGCAAGGTTATCGTGACAAGGTTGAAGGCGACGGTTTAGACAAGTTGATTGATCAACGTATGGGCTTGATCGATGATGTGAAGTCTATCGTTGGCGACAGCTTTGATCCTCACGGCAAGTCCGAAAAGGAAATGAAGATTGAAGCTATCAAGAGCGTTGATGGTGATTCCGCTGAAATTGATGGCAAGGATGACGTTTACGTTAATGCTTACTTCAATGCAGTAAAGAACCGCAAACAATCACACTTCGTTGGTGCTACTGTTCACGACTTCAAGGGTGATAGTGCTGACAGCAATGTTTCAGTTAACCAAATGCATGAAAACTTCTACAACCTTGCAAACAAGAATAAGGGAGGTAACAAGTAATGGCAATTCCTGATGGAACCATGTACCACGACGGTCATCTATCTGCCGGTACAGTTGAAAGACAATACGAAGTCTTAACAGAAGTTGCTAGTGCCGATATTCCATTCGGCGCTGGCGTTTCTTTAGTTAACGGTCAAGCAGTAACAGCTACTAAGGCACCTATCTACGGCGTTGCAGTAAAGCGTGGCTACTTAGATGTTGACCACTTCTATGAAGACGACATTGAAAAAGATAAATGGCATCCAGGCGAAGTTCTCGGTGTTCTTACTGATGGAACTATCAATGTTCCGGTTAGTGAAGATGTCGACCGTGGAGAACTTGCCACTGTTGATGCTGACGGTTCATTTAAACCGACCACTGCGGACGATGCAGTTGGTCGGTTTTTAAGTTCGGCTGATAAAGGCTCAACTGCACGTCTTTTAGTTCGCACTCGTTTTGGTGGCACTACCGGTAGCGCTGACCCAGCCAAGGACGATGCACACGCAATTCAACCACCTGAAACGCCAACCCCAGCATCTGAAACCAAGAAAAATTAGGAGGTAATTAGTTAATGGCTCAAATGGGAGTTGCAACTAAGGAACAATTAACCTATATCGATCAAACTATTTACGATCCAAAGACTGCTCCACTAGTTGCTTTGCAATTATTTAGCACTATCAAAGTAAACCCAATCCAAACGTCTTACAGATACAAGGTTCGTTCAACTAAGGCAATGGCACAAGCCTACGCAAACCGTGGCACTGACATTCCAGTAGTTGACGAAGGTTTCAAGGAATATGAAGTTCCAATTACTCAATCAGCATTAGCTTGTGAGTACTCATGGATGGAACTTCAAGAAGCACAAGCAGCTAACGTTAACTTGCTTGCTGATCAAGCTGCTCTTGTTGCTCGTGGTCTTGCTGAACGTCGTGACCGTATCATTTTCAACGGTATGGACATTGGCCCTAACACTAGAATTATTGGCTTGACTGACACTAATAAAGGCACAACCGGTTTCCAACAACTCAACCTTGATGGTGACCACGCACTTGATAAGTTGGCACAAGACACAGAAGACGGTGCCTTGAAGATGCGTAATGTCTTACGTGAAGCAGTCCAAAAGATTACTCACTTGATTGGTTACGCAAACGCAAAGCCAACTTTATTGATGCCACAAGCCGAAATTGACTTGCTTGATAACCCAGTATCAAAGCTTCGTCCTGACATCACTGTTAGAGACATGGTTTCTCAATACTTTAGTTCAATTCAAGCTGTTCCTGAACTTGAAGGTCAATACTGGCATGCAAAGAACGCTTCAAAGGCTGACAAGCAAAAAGATATGGCTATTGTCTGCTTAACTGACAAGGACATTGCACAAATTCCAGTTGCAATGGAAATGACTCAATTACAACAGGAATACCACGACGGTGTTACTAAGATTCCTTATGTTGAACGTCATGGTGGTTTGGCAGTTCGCTACCCATCGGCATTCGTTCAAATTACTGGTATCAATACACCAACTGCTAATTAGCTAAAGGAGGGGAACTATGAACACTGATGATCCAGTGGTACCGATCACTGCATTGAAGAACGCAGCACCTAAATTAACTCAGAGCATGTCAGACGACACTCTCAAAGAGCTAATTCACGATGCGACCGTTAACACATTGGCGGATGGTTTCCCTCAGCCAGTTGACGGTAAATGGAACGACATTACGCTTACAGCGATCAAATATCTGGCTCTGCACTTGGCTAGCATGGATACTTCTGCTGGTCAGGGTATTTTGGATGAAAAAGTTGCCGTCTTGGAACGTAAATACGAGTCCAAAATTGGCAAAGATTGGCTCCATTCAAGCGTTTGGGGCCTTTACTACTACCGCTTATGGAAGTTATTCTGCGGTGGCAGTAATCGATATGGAGTAGTGCAACATTGAGTATCAAAATCACTGATGATAAAAGCGATTGGGACGCAATCAAGCACGAAATCGACATATTAAATCGCTACATGGTCGTAATTGGTTTCTGGGGTAACGATCGATTGATCGAAATTGTATCTGCATTGGAATATGGCGCTGACATCAAGCCACACAAGCCGGATGGCTGGTTAATCATACCAAGTAAAAATGATGAACTTGGTGAGGATGGCTTACCTATGAGCAGTAGTGAATGGGACGAAAAGCATCCTGATCAACAACTGTTCCGACCAGGTGGCAAAAATGGTGCTCATGTCCTAGCGGTCAAAGACGCAAGCAGTGATACAGGCTTCAAGATCATCTTTTATTTGATGAAAGAAGTCAAAATTCCTTCCAGACCGTTTCTTCGTAAGACTTCGATTGAAAATGAACAAAAGTACATTCGATTGACACAGGTCGGAGTCCAACGAGTGTTTGAAGGTCATGCTACAGGAAAAGGTTTGCTTGACAAGCTAGGTGCTGTCGCTGTTGCTGACATTCAGCATGAGATGCGCAGGCTGTATAAGCCAGGCAACGCACCAATGACCATCGATAACAAAGGTTTCAATAATCCATTGATCGGTAAACATGCTGGCGGTCAAGGTGGGGCACTCATTAACAAAATCACTTATAAGATCATTCCGAAATAGGAGGACACTATGAGTTTTTACATGGATGTTACTTCGATGTTGGACGATTACGGCGTTGACATTGAAGTTTGGAAATCAGATAAACCACACACAGGCGAAAAAAAGCTCGTGGGTGGTTTTTTAATGTCTGACGATCAATCTACCTTAATCGATGGAAAAACAGCAGAGAAACGACATGAGCCGGTTATTCCGGTTAATCAGTTGACATCACAACTCATTCAATATTTAACCGGCGGTACTCAAACCAATGCAGACCTAATGTGGCTGTCATCTGGGAAGTACTACGTTCACACAGTGGTTAATGTTCCATCACAGGGCGGTTTATTTGAAGTCACTAACTCTTCTAACTATCAGGACTATTCAAACCTGATCATTTACGAATTGAAGGGAGATGACGCACACCAACATGGAAATTCAACTCAAAGATAATCTTCTGCTGACTTATATCATTCAGCAACTGGTTAAAGAGCGTCTTGATTGCGATCTGCTCTATCAGAATTTAGTTTCTGACCGTCCACAATATCCTTTTGTCACTTATTCGTTTATTGTGCCGGAACAGGAAACAACAGGCGATTGGTTAGGCATGGGACGCCAGTACATCTCACACCTACAAATTGATTGTCATGCTGACAACGCCATTCAAGCGATGAATATGGCAAACGACCTTTACAGTGCATTTCAAAGCAGTGTTTATCGTAACTACTTTGAGCAAGCGGATATTGACCCACAGAATTTTACGAACACAAGCGACAGAACAGTCAGAGTTGGTACCTATTACGACTATAGGTTCGGCTTTGATTGTTCTTTTTTAGTGTCCAATGGCGGTCATGTTTACTCACCGGATGACCTCCACTTCCAAGCTCAGCCGGAAACAGAAATCAATACAGTACAACTCAGCGACGCTGGTGACAGTGAAGTTATCAGCGCCAATGGAAAAGAAAAGGAGCAATAGCAAATGGCAGAAACCATTACAGACGTTCGTCCTTTTACGAGAGTTAAGGACGTTGACGTAGAAATGACTGTTGTCAAGCCACCTGCAATTATCGGGCTTGGCAATCTTCTTATTTTGCATGAAGTTGACGCAGGCTCATCTTCTACAGCACCAAAGCCTGCTCTTGCTGATACTGGCACCGGCAAGGATACGCCAGCTAAGAGCGATACAGGCAAGACTACTGATGATGGCAGCAAGACCATCAATGTACCAAAGATCACACCAGTTGCGCCAGTAACTGGTGTACCTGACAAATTGGAACCCGACGACGTATTGAACGGCGTATTAAGTCGCAAGACTGATCCATATACCGGTGCTCAATACGTTGAATACGCAACAGCAGACGCAGTTGGCGCTTACTACGACAAGACTGATCCAATTTACATCAAGTCAGACAACTACTTCATGCAAGAAGCAGCATCTGACCGTATTGCCGTATTGAATTATCCAAAGGGCAAGCTTGCTGACGCTTTGAAGGCATTCTGGTATTACAACTGGACCTTCATGATCTTTGATAAGTCACAATTCACAGACACCACTCCAAGTGATGACGCAATTATTGCATCTAACATCTGTGAAGCTAATAAGGATCACTTCTTAGTATTGCAAGCTACTCAACCAGCCGCATACGTAACCTTCTATGCACAAAACTACACCATCGGCTTGATTCACGACTCATCAGAACCAATGGATGCAGCTCTCATCGGTGCAACCGCCACCTTGACAGTTGGCTCAGTTACCTGGAAGTTCAGAAAGCTTAAGGGCATTACTGCTGACCAAATCACTGTTCAAGAAAAGGCAGCTGTCGACCGTGTTCACGCTATTGCTTACATCGAAGTAAGCGGGCAAGGCGAAACATCAGAAGGCTGGGTATTGTCTGGTGATTACATCGACTCACTCCACGGCGATCTTTGGGTAAAAACCAATATGGGCGACAAGATCCAAAAGTACTTGCAAAACACCGACAAGGTTCCATATGACCAACGAGGCATTAATGCACTCGCCGCCATTTGTAGCCAAGTCCTCCAACAAGCCTCCGAACAAGGAATTGTTTTGGAACAAGAAGTATACGACTCAAACACCGGTGAAACTCAATCAACTGGCAGGGGTGATTACTCAGTAACAGCCACTCCACGTTCAGCTCAAAGTCAAAAAGACTTATCAGCTCGTCACTACGGTGGTTTGAGTTTCAGATACCACCGTTCAGGTGCTATCCACACCGTTCTCGTACACGGCACTGTTCAATCTGATACTTTCACTAATTCAAAAGCTTAAAGGAGGAGTAACACATGGCAAGTTTTAACTCAGCCGAAACCGGCTTAATGGCAAAATACAACGCCAATGACATCACTTTAATGGTTGATGGTGAATTGATGTATGGTTTTGCGCCAGATACCATGATTTCCGTTGCCTACGACCACGACAATGTTACTGTTTCACAAGACCCACAAGGCACCGCTGTTGCCTCAATCAACAACAAAACCGGTGCCACATTGACTGTCAACTTGAACGAAACTTCACCAAGCAACGCCAAGTTGACTGAATTGGCTAACACTCGCGCAGAATTTCCACTCGATTTGAGAACTTCAACAGTTCACCAAACCGCCGCACACTGCTACATCTCGAAGATGCCAGACAACACCGCCGCACAAAACGCCGGTGATCGTGCATGGCAAATTCACGCACTTAACCTTGATACTGAATCCTTAGTCGGTCGTTAGTATCGAGAATGGCTTTCACGCTTTACAAATTAGAAATTAACAATTAAAGGAGAAAAACTATGAGCGAAGAAATTCAAAACCAAAACGTAAATAACAACCAATCAAACGAAGATAAGGCTAGCCAAATGGCTACTGAAAGTAAGAATTTGCAAGACATGATGGCTTTGATTGATAAGCAAGAAAAGTCTAGTGAAATTGCTTCACTTACTGGCAAGCCTACTTTCTTAACTATCAATAAGGGTAAGAAGAATGAATACACTATCGAAGTAATTTTTCCAGGTGTAGCAAAAGCTTCAAGCTTACGTGATGACGCAAGAACTGCTCTTGGTGCCATTGATCAAACCTACTTCATGAAGAACGTTGCTATTAAGGAATTGATTGTACGTCCAAAGATTTACTCCCTCGATTGGTTTGACAAGCGTGGAGGCTATGACGATGCTTACAACAAGATTTTTGATTGGTTTCGATCAAGCATTAATGGGGAAGCTTACACCGAAGAAGATTAGTGATTTGGCTTCTGATCCTGCAACGTGGTTACCACAGCGTTTGGTAATGCACGGTGTTCCCGAATCATGGATCAATCATGCAACGCTCGACCAATTAAGAGTGATGTGGGAAGTAGTCAAAAAAGACTTGAAATATCAGACATATTTAACTGCTAAAGATCAAGCACGAATTATGGCAAAAGGCATTGCGTTGGCATTTGGCGGTGAGGACAGTTAGAGCCTAATAAGGCTTTTTTATTTTGCACAAGAAAGGATGAGATAGATGGCAGGACGACATGTTGGTATTGATATCGGCGTTAGAGTTAATAATTCAGTATTCGATTCAGTTGATAGACATATTGATAAGGTTAAAGCCAATGCAGAACAACTTAATCGGGTGTTGTCACGTACCAAGATGCCGGACAGTGCCACCAACGGCTTAGACAAGCTTAATCGTGCATCTGGTGAAACTAGAACTCAGATCGACCGTTTAGCCAATAGTTATAAGCAAGTTGGATCTAACAACAATCTCAACCGTGCGCAAAGTGATCTGTCTGGTATTGCTGATAAGGCTAAGAAAGCTACTGAATCAACTGATCAATTAAAGCAGTCAATGAACCGTGCTCATGAATCATCAAAAGCACTTGGTGATATGGGTAGCGGTTTTGATCGTGCTAGAGGATCATCTGACAGAGCTAGAGAAAGCTTTGATAAGACTACCAGTTCATCAAATAAGTTAAAGAGTGGCTGGGATCGCTTGAAAGGTGCTGGATCAGCATTGGTTCAAGTCGGTTCATCTATTGCTACTGCGATGGTGCCAGTTGCCGCTGCATTCATGAAAGCTAACAGTGAAGCTACCAAGTTGGCTGATGAATACAACGTCATCAAGAACTTACAAGAAACAGGTGGCGACAGTGCAAGAACAGCGAGAAGAAATACTCGTGATATTCAAGCAGAAAACCGTCGTCTGTCTCTTAGATATGGCGTTGATCAAAACGAATTGGCTAGAGGTTCTGAGCAACTGATCAGACGTGGTTACAGTGGTCAACAAGATTTAGCCGCTCACAAGTACTTCTTGCAAGCCGCTCGTGCTACTAACGAAGATTACAACTCAATCGTTAACTCAGCCGCACCTATGCTGGAACAGTTTGGCTATAAGTCCAGAGCTGGTAACAGTGTAAGACGTATGTCTAAGTACACAAGAGATGTTTTGAACAAAGCCGCTTACGTTGCTGACTTAACTTCCGGTGACGTTGGTGGTGAAAGTGGTTTTGGCGAGTCCTTCAAGATGATGGGTAGTGCCGCTCATTCAAATGGTCAAACTATCGATACTATGCTGGGTGCATTGGGTACGTTATCTAACTACGGCGAAGAAGGTTCGAGTGCTGGTACTGGTATGCGTCAGATCATCACTAGATTGATCAAAGCGCCACATAGTACTGCGATGCTAGGTGCCTTGCATGATTTGGGTATTAATCCTAATAGCTTGTACACCAGAAATGGTCACTTGAAACAGTTAGGAACCATCTTTGAGATGCTGAATCGTGCGTCTCGTGGTAAGAAATCTAATCGAGTATCATCCGACCTGCAAACTTTATTTGGTCAAACAGGTTTCAATGATGCTCAGATTTTGATGAATCACTACGGTGACATGCAACACAATGTCCGAGAATCTCAAAATGCTGCACGTACTGGCTATATTTCAAGACTGTCAAGAAAGAATATGTCCTCATTGCAGAACCAGTTAGCTAGAACTAAGCAACTTGCTACTGATATGGGTATGAGCTTTGCAAAGGAAGTCGCACCTGGTATCAGCAAGGCTCTTGGCTATGCTAACAAGCTACTTGAAGCTATGCGAGGTATGCCAAAGCCAGTTAAAACTGCTGCTGCTTATATAACAGGTATTCTTGGCACATTGGGTGCGTCCAAGTTAGCCAGTGGTTTCTTAAAAGCTAATTTCGGTATCGGTAACGGTAAAGGAATTGGCGCTGGTATAGGTAGACTACTGTTTGGCAAAGAAACCGGTGTACGTCCACGAGACCCGGTTACAGGTCAATACATCAAAGGATCATTTCGCCAGGGTGGCTTAATCAATGCACTGAAAGGCAATTCATTCGGTGGCATGTTCAAGCTCGGCAGAGTCCAGCCTGGTGAGCTAACAGGTAAAGCACTAGTTGGCAGACGATTGCTTGGCGGTGCTGTTGGTGTCGGAACTGCATTAGATGTTGGCTATCAAGGGTTCCAAGCTTACAAAGATCGACACAATGCAGCTAAGAGATCAGTTGACATTGGTGGTGCTGTCGGTACAGGTGCAGGTGCCATTGTTGGCGGTATTTTTGGTGGCCCTATTGGTGCTGCACTTGGTGCACAAGCCGGTAAGCTCTTTGGTCGAATTGGTGGTAGTGCTGTTAACAGCTTTGTACATGGCTGGCAACGCAAAAAGCCACCAAAGAATTTCTGGTCGCTTGAAAATCTTGGCTGGTCTACTAAAGACATGTTCAGCAAGATTGGCAGATGGGGTGGTCAAGTCGGCAAGAGCATGGGTAGAGCACTTGGCAAGGCTGGTTCATTTGTTAAGAAAAACGGCAAGGAATTAGCTCTGACTGCTGTTGCTCCGTGGGCTGGTATTCCTGCACTTTTATACAAGAACAATTCTAAATTCCGCAAATGGGCTAATGGCGTTGGCAAGACTATCCAGAATGGCTTCAAGGGAGCTGTTAAATGGGTGAAGGATCTACCAGGCAACATTCATAAAGGCTGGAATCATGCTGTTAAAGCCAGTCATGATTTCTTTAAGAACTTGCCTAAAAACTTTGATAAAGCCAAGAAGAACATTGGCAAATGGTCAAGTCAAACAGGCAAGAATATCTCAAAGGTATGGCAACGTGGCAAGAAAGCTACGGTAACTTTTGTCAAGGGCATTCCTGGCAACTTAGCTAGAGCCAATAAGAGTGTTCAAAATTGGGGCAGTCGTACTGGTCGCAGTATTCAAAAGACTTGGAATAAAGGCGTTACTGGCGTAAAGAAATTCGTTGGTGGCATTCCAGGTCAGATGAATAGAGCGCACAAGAGCGTAAGTAACTGGGCTGGTCGCACTGGTAACAGTATTCAGTCAGCTTGGAACAAAGGCAAAAAAGGTCTTGGCGAGTTCATTACTTCAATTCCAGGTCAATTAGGTAAAGCTTACAAAGCAGTCAAGGAATGGGCTGGTAATGTTGGTAGCACTATTTCAAAGGCTTGGAATAATTTTTGGGGCAAAGCTGGCGACATCCGCAAAGGCATCACTAATAATCTGAAAGGTTTTGGTAATGACCTAGATCGTGCCGCTGGTCACTCTGGTAAAGCCTTCAAGTATGAGAAGATCAAATCTCATGCAACTGGTGGCTACATTGAATCAGCTCATAGAGCATTGGTCGGTGAAGCTGGTCCCGAATTAGCCTACAAGAATGGTGCAAATGCACGTCTTTTAGGGGCTAATGGTCCTGCTATTACTAAGGTTCATCCTGGCGAGCACATTCTTAACGCTCGTGATACTCGTAAAGTCATGGCTGGTGGTTTAGGTCGTGGCTTAACTCTCAAAGGTTATGCAAGTGGCAACACTAAGCTAGGTCAAACTACTAAGACCGTATCAAAGGGCTATAAGAAGATTAATTCTGATGCCACTAAGTCTTTGAAGAGTTTGAGCAAGAACAATGCTTCAAGCTGGTCAAAGATTCGTAGAACATCAGCCAAGTCAGTTAACGCTGTTCAAAGCCATAACAATTCAACTTGGCGCAAGATTACTAGCCAAACTGCTAAGTACAACAGCAAAACAAGAGCCAACGCCACCAAGGAATACACCGGAATGCGTAAATCTGTGGATAAACAGATGGATAACATGCACGATGGTGTCATTTCTACTGCTAACTCAACTAGCAAAGGTTTTGGTAAGGCTATGGGCAAGATGCGCTCATATGCTAAGGACGCAATGGGTGACACCATTGATCAACTTAACCGTGGTATCAAAGGTATCGACAAGGTACTCTCACAATTTGGTGGCAACGGTAGCGTCATCAAGCCAGTTCACTTCGCACAAGGTTCTGATGCTAACGGTCGCTTGATGCAAAACACTCTTTCAGTCATCAACGATGCTAAGAGCGGTCCACGTCAAGAAGCGTTAGTCTCACCAAACGATGAATTGTACCTGCCTCGTGGAAATGATCTTCATTTGGTGATTCCTCGTGGCTGGGGTGTCTTGAATGGCAGACAAACTCAACAGATAGCTCAAAGCAGGGGCTTACAGCACTTTGCAAAGGGATCTGGTGTAAGTCATAGCCAGTTAAGAAAAATCGCCTCACATGCATTGGCTGATCCTGCTAAGAGCTTTGCAGATATGTTCACCAAGAACATCAAGGAAAGCGGACCAATTCTGCAAAAAGGAACGGTCGATCTTGGTAAGAACGCTTCAACTCACTTTGGTAATCCTTGGAGTACTGCTATGTGGACTATCATCAATAATGCGATTGGTGACTCTACTGGCAAGGGTGGTACTCGTGAGCAGTTCCTGAAATATGCTGAATCAACATTCAGTGGCGTTCCTTATCAAATGGGTGCTGCAAGCAAAAAGCTCAGTGACTGTTCCGGTATGGTTATGCAGGCTCTGCGCAAATTTAGCATCGATATCGGTAGAACTACTGTCGCAATGCAAAACAGTTCCGGTGTTAAGTACCTTGGTAAGTCATTGAGCAACACTATCCCTGGCGACCTGGTCATCTTCGGGCATGGGACCGGAGCCGCAGGGCATGTCGGGATCATTAAGGATCCTAGACGTGGCACCATGTTTAACGAAACGCCACCAAAGGCTCGTGTAACTCGTATTGCTGACGATAAAGGCATGGGGTATGGCTACTACAGAGTTAAAGGCTTACACAATGCTGTACCAACACATAAAACACAAAAAGCCGATAAGCGGTTGATTGCACTTGCAAAACAAGAATTAGGTCATAGTGCTATCAAGTGGATCAAAGATCATCTAGGTGATGACTTTGGTTCTCTTGGTAGTTTTTCTATTGGCGGTGATTTACGTGATAGAGCAAGAGCATTAGCCGGTGGCTTGAAGAAGTTAGACCCACGTGCAACTAAGAACGGTATTGCCGCTGTTTTAGGTAACTGGAACTTTGAATCAGGTGGTTTAAATCCAGGCGCTGTTAACAGTGGCGGTGGTGCTTCCGGTTTAGGTCAATGGCTCGGCGGTCGTTTGACTAACCTTAAAGCATACGCACGTCGTCATGGTACTTCTTGGAAGAATGCTGGTACTCAGTTGTCATTTGCTGTTAAGGGTGAAGGCTCTGATAGTGCAATTTTGAGAAGTGTCTTGGAAGGTCATGGATCAGTAGCAAGCTTGGCTAACAAGTTTAGTGCTGAATGGGAGCGTGGTGGTTACAACGCACAACACGTTCAAGGTGCTATGCAAGTTAGAAAGGCTCTTGGTTTTGCCAAGGGTGGCAACCACTATGGTTCAGGTACTTACCTTGTTGGCGAAAATGGTCCTGAATTAATCAGCACCGACGGCAAGGCTCACATTGATAACCATGATCAAACCAAGAAGAAACTTGGTGACTTGTTCGATGACTTAAAAGTTAAGAAGATCAAGCCAATCAAAGTTCACAGACCTAACTCACCAAAGCCAGTAATCAATATCAACATCAATGGTCCAATTTCTTCAACACAAGATGCTCATAGAGTAGCAAACATTGTACGTCAAGAAATTGCCAATGTATTTGAAAACGCTGGCGATGAGTTCGGTCTTGATCAAACTGTTTACTAGGAGGTGAGGATATGGCAAAACGCAAAAAAATGACTGCTGATGAAAAAGCAGACAAGAAAATAAAGTATTACAAGTCTTTGGAGGACAAGTATCAAAAGAGATACGCTAAGGCACAAGGCGAAGCGATACGCACGTATCAGTCTATGAATGCTGCCAAAGACAAAAAGAAACAAAAGAAACTGCAAGCAAAGTTTAAAAAGTGGGACAAGATAGTTGATGCACGGTATAAACCGTACAGTCGTTATCGCAAAGCTCGCAAAGAAGCTGAAAAAGAACGTCAACGCTTGCAAAAAAAGAAAAGTGATCTTGATGCGATTGCTGATAAAATTAGACAGCATAATGCTCAATTTAGTATCGACCCATCAAGTCAATACAATGAAGGCAACGCTGCTATCTATCCGAGTGATGGTAGCCAAGGGCCTATTTTTATTTCTCCAAGTGATTCGGAATCGGAAGGTATGACGGCTAATATAACTAGCTGGCCGGTTGATGAGGGCGCACCTCGCGCCGACTACGCTAGAATTGCTGGTAAAACGGTCACAGTTGGCGGTATCATTACTGGCCACGACCGCGCGGAAGCTAATGAAAAGTACAAAAAACTTAAAAGCTGGATGAATAATCACGTCCAGCTTACTTATAAAGGTGATATTTACTACAAACACTTAATGATCAGTGATTTACAACAAAGCTTTTCTGATCTTCGGGACAACTTGAAAGTAAGTATCACTTTTACTTTCGTGTACTGGGCTGAGATTACTACCTCAACCGGTAAAAATAGCAAGAAGAAGTCGTCTAAAAGCTCCAAACGGACACAAGGACACAGAAATAAAAAGTACACTGCAATCACTATTAAGCAAGGGCAGACCTTGTGGGGCTTGTCTAAGCGATACGGTACGACAGTTAAGTGGCTGCAAAAGGTAAATCACATCAAGAATCCAAACAAGATCAATACAGGTCAACACCTGTATGTGCCAAAGAAAAAAGGCGCTACACGATCGAATAAAAATAAGATTCGGGTGAGATAATTGGAAAATTATGTACCAGTCGACGTTGATAATCTGCCGGACATTTTCGACATTCAACTAGCCGGCGAGGTCTTTACTTTCCGGATTGATTACAACAGCATAGCAGATTACTACACCTGCACGATCATGAAAGATGGCAAAGTGCTGGTAGCACAAGAGCCACTTCTGCTAGGCAATCTAGTTGGTGAAATGATTCCAAACACTGGCTTGCCTTGGACTGACTTGCGGGTGCTTGACCCAACCGGCCACGCCACTGATGCTGGCAAGGGCAAGTTTGGCGTTTCGGTACAGATTTATATTGATGTTAAAGACCCTAACGGCTCAGAAGATGAAAACCCAGATGCCACTCCACTTGGATATGATCCAGATGAACAATCTGATGATCTGACAGATAGCGAGGTTGATGTCTAATGGCTATCATCACAAAGGATCCGCACGCTTGGTTTGTCACGGAAAGTGACGATGGCGTACAGACTGTTTATAACAATGAGACTCTTGGTCACGACTATCCGTTCGGCTTTCAAGCAAATTTTTCTGATACTCCGACACCTCAAACTAATCAAGTGACGTTGTATAACTTGTCGAAGGAGCATAAAGACTTCTATCACACAGGTTTACATTGCTACTTGGCTTTCAACTGGGGTAAGGAAAAGAAGATACTGACTGAGGGCTATATCTCAAAGATCGATATGACTCAGCATGACGGTGTTACTGATACACAGGTTATCAGCTTTACTGAGGGCACTGATTATAACAACGTCAAGGCTAGAAAACTAAAGATCTCCAAGAAAAAGAAAGTCAACAAGTATAAGACCGTCAAGGTCAAAGAAAAAGATCACTATAAAAACACGTGGGAGCACTGGACCACGGTCGAGACATACAAAACTGGCAAAAAGAAAGGTCAGAAGTATGTCAAGCACCATCGTAGATCTAAAGCAGTGCTGGTTAAAGGCAAGACGAAGAACAAGCGCGTTAAGTACAGAGGTACTAAGACGGAGCAGGTTAATAAAGTCTTCCGTAAGGGCACGACGTACAAAAAGATCATACAAGGGATTGCTAGCCAGTCTGGTATCAAAATATCCCAGATTGACTTAGCTAAGAATCCTACGATCAAGCGCCCATTCACTGCCAAGGGCAAGCCACTAACGCTTATCAAAGGCCTGCTTAAAAAAACAGGCTCTAAGATGACTTACGTACGTGGCAAGCTCGAAATCGTCAATCCTAAGGGTATGAAACGCACTTGGTTCGTGATCGACGACAAAGACTTGATTCAGCCACCGTCTTACAATGAGGACAACTCAGACGATGACGATGGTAAGGGTACATGGGAGATTACAATACCACTTGTACCCGAAATCACTACTAACGTCGGTATCTTGATGAAGAGTAAGTATCTTAAAGGCAAGTTTTATGTAAAAGCCGGACAGCACACGTCAGACGGTGAAAACCCACAGACGCAATGCTCTCTGGTATCAATGTAAGGAGGTCACAGATGGCTTCTCCACATAATAAAAATTCTAGCTCACAAGCAGAGCTAAAAAAGGCTTGGTATCACGGATTCCACAAATTTGAGCATGGAATCTACGCTGGTATCAAGTCTTTTTATATTGCAAAAGTTGTTAGCTACGACCGAAAAAAACACCGTGCGGATGTCCTACCGCTGGCCAACTGGTCAGATGGGACTAAATCAGCACAGTATCTTGATATTCCAGTTGTAGAGAGCTGCTACATGTTTGATGAAATGGCTGATGCACTAAAGCCGGAACTTTCCAAGGCTGACAGTGATCACTCACTTCCAGAGCATAGTCATACGCAATTTACTAAAAGATTGCCAAAGCGCCGCTTTATGAGAGCTGGTGTGCCGGTCGTCTGTGCTGTCTTGGATAGAGATAACGATAACTGGGACGGTAGCACAGATACATACACTCCGAATAGTGGGCGTATGCACGACGCTAACGACAGTGTAGTAATCGGAGTACTAGGAGGGTCGTGGTTAAGTGGCTAAAGATTTGAAAGTAGATCAAGACGGTAACTTAGTCATTGATCCGGACACACATGATCTAGCGATGATTGATGGGCTGGATGAAATAGCTCAGCGCATCAAAGCAACCCTTGAGATTAGATACGGTGAAATGATCAATCTTGATCCAGAAATGGGAGCTGACTACTCAAATTTTCTAGGCAAGCATTTCGACAAAAGTGATGCAGCAGCTGACATGACAAGTGCCATTGAAGCTGATGTACCAGAAGTGCAGGCTGTCGACTCAATCCGGTTCATCAAAGGACCACATCGAAGTCTAAAAGTTACATTCGTGGCCACCGTCAAAAATGAAGATGGCTCAACAAGTACAGTGGAAGGAGGTTTGCCAGTTGCCACTTAGTCAAAGCTGGGGGCTTACCGAAAACGGCTTTATAGCCCCAACGTATGAAGAAGTCTTGGACAGCGTAGAAGATGATTTCATTAGCAAGTTTGGCGATGATATCGTCCTAACAAGCAATTCTAACTTTGGCATCATTGCCAGACTGATTGCTTGGCGTGAAACACTGATGATCCAAGAACTACAACAAAATTACTATGCAGCGTTTATCAGTACAGCAACTGATACCAGTTTAGACCGTGTTGGCTCAAACATGGGTGTTGGTCGTAAAGTTGCGCAGCCGGCGTTTGCCACGATCGAGGTAACGACTGATGGGCAATATCTGATTGAAACCGGTGAGACGTTTGAAACTGACGACGGCTATGTGTTTGATTTGATCAAAGACATCACGACAACACAGCAGCCGGACGGTACATGGAAAGGTACTGGGATCGTTCAAAGTGAAGAAAACGGCTCGATGAACAACGTAGCTGCTAACAAAATTACGATGGAATCCAATCCGGACGATAATGTGCTGTCAATTACTAATCCAGAGCCTGCTGGCGGTGGTCAAGATTATGAAGACGACGAAACATATCGAGCACGATTGCTCGAAGAAAACGCCGCTAAACCTGGTCCAACTGCTTTGGGAATGACGTCGGCACTGATGGAGTTGCCAGGCGTGCGTGACGTTAATCCAGTTGAAAATGATAAGGCAGATGCAGATAAATGGGGTAATCCACCGTATTCAGTACATATCTATGTGCTGGGCGGTGATGATAACGAGATTGCTCACACAATCGTAAACCATGAAGCAGCAGGTATCACACTTGTTGGCTCAAAGGCTATCGATGTACAAGATGCTACCGGTAACAAGCGGACAGTACACTTCGATCACGCTATCGACAAGCCAATCTATGTGAAAGTCAAAGTAAATGTCAACGAAAACTGGAACGATGACGAAGGTGCAGACGACATTAAGACAGCAGTGGCCGACTATATCAATCATTTGATCATCGGTAAAACTCTTTTCTTAACTCGGTTGTATCCACTTGTCTACGGTGTTAATGGCATTGATGAAGCTACTATCATGATTGGCACTCATCAAGGCACGCTCGGTGGTAATGACATCGTTAATGACATCAACGAAGCAGTTAGCTGTGATACGAATAACATCGAGGTGGATATAAATGGCGTATGAAACAACTGATGAACTTCTAGCTGAAATATCTGATCATTGGGTAAAAGACCATCGAGGTAACTTATATAAGCTGTTCGATACGTACAATGGCGGATTGGAACAGATCAGTGACATGGCCAACAAAGTTGAAAAGTGGCGTGCTATCCAAGATGCGGAAGGTGCGACACTTGATCTCTTTGGCCAAGACCTTAGCACATCGAGACCTACCAAGGAAGATGATCCATATAGATTCTTACTGCGTTTAAAAGTTCTTTTGTCACGTGCTCAAGGCACAATTCCTTCAATCGTCAAAATTACAAGTACAGCATTAGGAACTACACAAGATATCAAGATATGGAATACCGCTGCACCACGTCATATCGGTATCCAACTACCGTGGGACTATATCAACGATGTTTATATTCAACGTTTCCTGGTAGACAACTTACAACACATGCTAGCGTTGGGCTACTGGATTGATGAGATCGTGTTTGTAACTACCACAAAGTTGCCGCTTTACGTGGGTATGGGTACGCAAATCAAACATCGCAAAATCGAGCGATCGCCCGTTAAGTGGTGGACTGGCTGGAAGGCTAGGACAAGCGACAAGCAATATATTGGGATAGCTACACAGTTCAAGCATCACAATACTTTGTCATCAAATACCAAATGGTGGACCGGCTGGAAAGCTGAAAGCACTAGAAGCCAATTCATTGGTGTTGTTGGTCAACTGGCTAAATCATCGGTATGGGCGACAAAAGCAGTGTGGAGCAAGCCACAAACAGCAGAAATTCACGCTGGCTTAACTATTGGGAACAAAACATTAACTACAACTACTCAATCGATTGCGACTGAGTAGTTTTTTAATACAAAGAAAGGAGCAAGAAATGGCAGAAGATCCTAATACGGGCTTTAAAGAGAAATTGAAGCAAACGATCTTGACCGATGCCGGGCGACATATCTTCTTATCGGTTGGTAACGGCGTAGGCACATTGGTTTATACACGCGCTATCCTATCAAGTCAAAAACCCGTTAATAGTTCCGGACAAGCCTTAGATGATGAAGCAATTCGTCAAATCACTAGTTTGCCGGACGATCTCAAAGAAGGGCAATTAACCTTAACGCCAGTTACAGATGATCACTTTGATGTAATTGCTGACTTTAACAACAAGAATCAACCGGCAGACATCAATTTTAGTTGTATTGGTTGGTATGCAAGAGTTGACTCAACCAATGAACAGAATCAAAAGGTACAAGGCGATGAAGCTTTAATCGCTATCACTTTTACTACTAACGATCACGAGACCTTAGCAGCAGGTAGCCCAGACGGTTTATCTACTGATGTTATCTCTGCACAATTGTCTATGACAATCGCAGAAGCCGCTAATATCGATATGACTGTTAATGAAGTGGGATACGTTACTCGTGCCGAGCTTAATGCATGGCAAACTAAAGTAACGGCTGATTTTAACGGCAAGATCGAAGACAACGAAAAGAACACGACTATCACCTTACGAGGTAAAGAACCAGTCAAGGCGGATGGAAACCATACCTTTAACCTGAATACCTACACAAAAGAAGAAATTGATCAAATGGTCGCTGGTGCTGGTAAAGGTGCAGGGATTAATACTGTTCAAGGTGTTGCACCTGATAATACTGGTAACGTTAACCTTAGTGGTGTCTTTTATGCGAAGACTGAGGTAGATCAAAAGCTGCAAGCCCAACAAACTAAGATTGACGAATTGACTAAGACTAACAGCGACAAGGACAATCAAATCGCTAGTCTAAATCAACAGATCACAGGGCAAAACAACATGTACAATGACTTGTTAAATCGTGTTAAGTTTTTGGAGCAAAATGCAGTTCTTGGCAAGAGATTCGCAGCTAGTCAAGAAGCAGAAGCAGAAGCTTGGGAGAACCAACATCCTAACTACTTGGCAATGATTGAAAAGTAAGGGGGAGGTGATTGAATGAGTACAATCAGAGACCCAGCATATATCACAGATGCCGGGCGAACGATGATGACCGCTGGTGGTGATGTCACTTACACCAAGGCGGTGTTATACGGTCAAGACATTAGCCACTTAACTAGTGATCAAGTCAAGGCACTTACTACAATTGGTAGTCCACTTAGAGAAGTCAAAGTTGGTATTAGCGACAAGCAAAACACTGATCGCGGTACAACCGTAATCCTTGAAGCCACATTCCAAAACGACAATCTAGCCAACGACTTGCCTTATACGGCGGTTGGCTTTTTTGCACAGAAAGGCAATGATGAAAAGCTGATTGCGGTAGCTGTTGCCAATACTGGCGCTTATCTAACAGCGACCAGTCCAGATGGTATTGCTACTGATGCACTTGACTTAAAGCTAGCGATTGCGATTGGTGACGCTACGAATGTCACGGCAACGGTTGACCCAGCTGGATCAGTTACACCAGCCACTTTAAATGGTGCTATCAACAAAGCTACACACGATCTGACATCAAGGATTGACACCAAGGCGGATAAGATGACCGTAGAGAGTGAGTTAGCTATTAAGGCTAACTCTACTGACATTGATAAAAAACTCGCTACGAAGGCTAATTCTAGCGATGTGTACACCAAAAAGCAGGTTGATGATGCTTTTAGCAGTCGTGATGCTACGATTGCCACCAAAGCTGACAAGGCTACGGTTGACGCAGAGATCAGCAAGATCGACTTCACGCCGTACGCTAAGACGGCAGACGTGTCCGAACAGATCAAGGCTGTTAGCGATGAAGTAGCCACCAAGGTGGGTGCCGACTACTCATACAGCAAGGCACAACTGGACGAAAAGCTTTTAGCCCTATCGATCGACACCAATGGCAAAGTCAACGCTACACAAGCGGCGGACATGATCACGGGCAAGGCTGACAAGGCAGACGTTGACAAATCCTTTAAGGCAGTCAATGACAGTTTAGCAACCAAAGCGGACCAAGCAACGACTTATAGCAAGACTGATGTCGATAAGTTGCTAAGCGCCAAGGACGACACGACTGACGTTGATGCAAAGATTAAGACTGTTACCGATTTAGCCAACACTAAGGCAAGTCAAGACAGTCTTAATAAGTTGAGCCAAACCGTTGATACCAAGGCTGACAAGGCTACGGTAGACGCAGAAATCGGCAAAATCGACTTTACCCCGTATGCTAAGACGGTTGATGTCGATAGCAAAGTCAAGACCGTAACCGACTTAGCCAATACCAAGGACAGCACCGCTGACGTTGATGCAAAAATCAAGGATGTAACTGATAAGGTTAACACCAAGGCTGACCAGTCAAACGTTAACAATCAAGTGCAGGATGCAAAAAATGCCGCTACATCAAGGGCGGACAATTTGCAGAGTCAAGTTAACAACTTAAAAGGTGCAAGAACCGCAAATTCGCCAGACTTTGATAGTTTGACCGATTCAGGTCCTTACTATGTGACAAACCCTGAAAAAGGGGAAAATTCCCCTTATGGGGGCATCTGGGGTACGCTGATAATTTCTAATGGCGCTGATCATAGAATTGTTCAAACTTACTACCCTGATAATGATGACTCTCCATTTTATCGAATGAAGGTTGATAATAACTGGCAACCCTGGCGACAGATGGCAAAAATGATCGACATCTCTAATTTACAAAATCAGATCAACACCAAACACAACATAGCTACACCACTGTTTAGAGAGATTCAAAACTCAAATAGTTGGCAAGATATTTTTGGGGTTGGTAATCCTAATAACGTCTTGACTTCATTGAGAATTGATGCAGGTGGTTCCGGTCCATTATTGAATGACTTTGCTGCTGGTGTTGGCTTTGGTGGCGCAGATACGAAAGGCGTTCTAAGCGTTGGTTATCATAATAATCAAGCTCGAATCACTGGCGGTAATGGCAACGGACCAGTTTGGAGTGAAGACATCGCTTGGAAGTCGGATATTAATAGCTTACTTAATACGATTACCACATTACAAAACCAAGTTAACGACTTGATTAATCAAATCAACTACATCAAACAAAACTACCTGCAAGGCAAGCGATTCCCAGCGAACCAAGAAGCACAAGCTGAGCAGTGGGAAAACGCAAACCCTAACGGTATTGCGATGATTGAAAAATAGATAGATAGAAAGAGGTGAAAGCATGTTAGATCATCTAATTTTTAATGTAAAAAAGTGGTTTGAAATTTCAAACGATATGTCCGCTATTACAGCTAATAATAAAAACTATTATGCTTGTCCATCAAGATTTACTGTCATGGCAGAAACACCGATCAAAAACCCGAATACGGGTAATGGCTGGCGAGTATTAAATGATGCTGAGGTTACCTGTGTTGGGGCAGGCCAAGACGTTTATTTCTTTGATGGACAACTTGAAATTTACGCTGATAGTGATGAAAACAAGCATCCTAATAATGCAGTTTATTCGCATTACTATTACACGGGCGTAGTTGAAAAAACAAATGTTAGAAATGTAATATGGGGGGGTACAAGCCTTCTACATACTATTGCGTCAATGGTTGAGTATGCTTTCACTCTATTTAAGAAAGGAGCGGAAACATGCTAGATCATATGCTGTTTAACAAGCTTCCATGGTTTAACGTGAATCAAAGCGACAATGAAATTAAAGCCAATGGCATTCGCTATGTAGCATTCCCACCAACAGTAGAGGTTAAAGAAGATTATAGCTTTAATGAACAAACTGAAAGTTGGGACAGTTCCAAGATTAAATGGACTGATTCCCCCTTTGACATGCACACTTATAAAAAAGGCGATGAAGCTCGTTGCATTGGCGCAGATGACGATTACTACGTTGTTGATGACCTCCCAGACTATAATTCTTCAACTGGAAGAGCATACAAAGCGATCATTAAAAAAGAGCTATTCATAGAAAACTGGGGGGGTAAAACCTCGCCAAGCCGCTTTTGGCAATGGATTAGGTCACTTCTTTGCTCATGCAAGGAGGTGGCTTAAATGCTAGATCATATGCTATTTGATCGTAAAAAATGGCGAAGCCTGACGGACGAAAACGGCAACTTTAATGCTAGTTTTCTACCTACATCTGGATATTTGCCATCTGGGTCAGTTTTAATTGATGATAACGGAGCTGTTAACCCTGGCAAATCTGTTCAAAGCATTAATTTTCAAATCGTTGGGTATGACAGAAGAATAAATGCATTTATCACAAACAAATTTGAAACGCAAGACACTTATAGCTTAGGCGCGGGAAATGAGACTTATGGTTTTTATTACAGAGTGCTGGTATCACAAGCTCGCAACTTGAAATGGTGGGTAACCCCCCCTAATCCGCTTATGTCAGGCATTTAGAGCTATCACTAGAAAGGTGGTGGTTCTATGATCGAAAAGATGATCTTCAATAAAAATGATTATCTTATGTTCCCTAAAAAGGTCAAAATTCCCAAAGGAACTTCAACAAGCACCGTTTTTACGGATTTTCCAAATACTACTTACTCTTTACTGAACGCAGATTTGGAGCTGGATGTATGTGCCTCTTCAAATACCGCTTATTTAGTCGGGAGAAGTATAGATTTGCCAATTATCCGTGAAGGAGATAGTAGCACCGTCTATGGTCCTGTATGGGTTCGAAAATCGGACTGTACGGAAATCTTAGGGGGGGTAATTAGCCCGTTAATCCACCTATACCAAGTACTTAGAGCCGCCACCAGAAAGGCGGTGGCTGTATGCTAGATCACATGAAGTTTAATAAAG
>QWCA01000029.1_pt1 | contig 29732 bp, 30 predicted proteins | sample 1972451 | NCBI WGS metagenome assembly QWCA01 (sample SAMN09866720, study PRJNA288562) | Human vaginal metagenome isolate term5_vaginal, whole genome shotgun...
TCAAACCAATCATACGAGAAAGGAACTCCTTTTTCTAATGTTTAAAGAAATAAATTTAAGGAATCATTCATCCTTACACAAACTATTTTACAGTCTCAATTTATTCCAACTGAAATAAATACAATTATCAAATAAGAAATAATATTTGATAAAAATAATTTTTTTAAATCAACATTTAAGTATTTCAAACGCAAGTAATGCTTAGTTTCAAGCAAATTATTTATATCAATAGGAAAACTAATTAAGGTTAGAGGTAGAATACCTATAGTAGTACTAATAAAAAAATACTTATCTATAAAGTGATATCCATTTCTTAATGAAAAATTACCGTAAGATGTCATCATCATAATCATCATAATAATTGGAAAAAAAATAGAAAAAAATACAGCAATTGGAACTCTAAGTTGTGCTTTTAAACTTAATAAAATTTCTCTAGCCATTATTTTACCTATCCTCATGTTTTACTAATGCTAATTTATAAGTTGTGTATAAATTTTGTGGCACCACTTTATAATCTATCTTTTGTTGCTCTAATAAATTTGTTATATCATGTCTCTCATCAATACTACTAGATACAATATATTTATTACTATAAAGATTTAAAGGCTTCTGGGTCAGTCTAGATAGGCTTTTTTTATCATTTATAATAATTAATGAATCATGCTTATTTATAGAATAAAACTTAGATAAGCTTCCAAAATATATCATCTTGCCTCTATCAAGGATTATCAATTTATTAGCCCAATTTTCAACTTCTTCAAAATAATGACTTATTTGTATTACTGTTTTTTCTTCAGTAATATTATTTATGATTTTACTTAATTCATGCCTGTTATCATAATCTAAGCCGGAATTTATTTCATCTAGTAAGTAAATCTTTTTATTTTGAGAAAAAACCAAAGCTATTGTTAATCTCTGTTTTTCACCACCAGATAAGTCAGAAATGTATTTATTCATAATGCTTGCTAAATTAAAATTCTTAATAAATTTAGATTTTAAAATTAACTTTTTAGGTTTATTCCACACTAATTCAAAGATTTCATAAACTTTCAAGAATTTAAAATATACATTTTCTTGAAAAACTACTCCTATATCCGACTGATGATACTTCTCCTTTATACAGCCAGTGTATTTTACTTCATGTAAAAGACAATTTAATAGTGTACTTTTTCCTGCCCCATTTTTTCCAATTAGAGCTACTTTGTCTCCTGACTTTATCTCTATATCATGACCTCTAAAATCCAGTACTGTTTGATCCTTAAAATTAACTTTTAAGTCTTTTATTCTTAATAGACACATAACAGTATTTATACTCCTAAAAAAAGCACTGTAATATAATTTACAGCGCCAACTATCCATTAACTTTCAGCTACAGCGGCACATGAAGTTGTACAACTTGTTGTTGTACATGTGCAACATCCTGCAGCGTACTCCATAGCATCCATGTTGCTTGTATGATTATATTTATTAAACTTTTGTTCTACAATAACCATTTTGATTTCTCCTTCACATCTCTTTATGATGCCCTGAGTATACGCTCTTTTTTTTTCAAAATCTATAAAATGTTAAAAATTATTTGTTATTTATTATTTTCAAATTCTTGCTATTACTACATTAATTCATTTTTTTATCAAATATAAGTTATTTTTGCATTTTTCTTTTATCTTTTAGCTATCAATCTAAGCATTTCTTCATTTCGATCTTCATCAACATGTACATATGTCCGCATAAACATCTTTAAAGAATGTCCTAATCTGCTTGCCGCCCAAGGGTAAGACATGCCTGGTGTATTCCCTAATTTTGTTGCTACAGTATGACGACAAGTATACATACTTATATTTAAATTTTGATTATTAACCCCTACTTTCTTACTCAACTGTTTCAACATATCATTCATACTTTTTTGAGTTATTGGATACCCTAATGCGCACAAGTGATAATCTGTGATGTTCAATAAAATTCGATCATTAAAATTAGTTAAACCATTCTCCTTTAAAAGTTCTAACTGACAATGACGAAACTTATTCAATAACTGCAAAAGTGGTTCAGAAAGGGGAAGGGTTAGTCTAGATTCTCCATGCGGTCGACTTTTCAAATGTCCGTTAAGATGCTTCTCTTTTTCATTCCATGAGTCATTTATTCTAAAAACTTTAAAACTTCCATCATTAGTAATTTGACTCCACTTTAAAGCCTGAATTTCTTGAGGTCTCATTCCAGTATCTAGAGCTATCAAGATAGCAATTCTAGTTGTCCAATAACTTATTCTTGTTACTCCAAGCTCTCTATAAATTCTATCTTTAAGAACATTAATTTCATTATTAGTGAAAACATATTTCTTAACAGGGGCATTCATTTCATCACGTCTAAAAAACTTAGTTAATGGCTTCATAGGAATAGGATTCTTTAAGACACCATATTCCTTCAAAGTAGCAAAATAACTCCTTAAATTTTGTAACTGTCTATCTAGCGTTGAATGAGGTGCCACAGTTGCTTTATGTGTACTTATGTAATTTCTAGCAAAACTACGCATATCTTTTTCTTTGATATCTTTAACTTTTTTCTTTCCGAAATATTGAGAAACAAGCTTAACCGTATATTTCCAATTATCATACGTAGTAATCGATGACCAACGCCCCGAACTTCTTTCTTCTTCTACATAGTGATCTAAAGCTTTTGCAAGTGGTTGATCTAATACATTTAAATTCATTTCTTTATGCGCGCGATATTGCACCCACATTTGTTCTTCTAATTGTTTTGCTTCACGCTTACTGCTAGTTTTTGTTACTTTACTAGGAATCGGAATAGTTTTACCTGTTTCATTATCAGTAGGTTGAATTCTAACACGGTATTTTCCTTTATTTTTCCCCGTTTTAATTTGTGTAATTGACATAGCTTTCTCCTAAAAAAGCGTAGCAAGTTGCTACGTCTTCTAATTAATGTTGGCTACTTACTAATAGCCACTCTTGTACTTCCTTTAAAACGTAATATTTACGTCCTTGGTCTCCAAGTTGATGATAAGGACACCCATTTTTAATTAATTTAAAAAAGTAAGTATAGCTAATACCTAATTCTTCTGCTATTTGTCTAGCGTTGAGTAACTCTGTGCCAAACATATTAGCCCCTGCCTTTCTGTTTATCTCCCTCAACTAATTCTCTCTTTAAGTCTTCTAAATATTCTCCAAAGTTCAAGCCTTGCGTAGAATCTGCAATAGTTTTAGTATCCGCCTTTATCTTGTCCGAGTGGTAGTAATGTCCTAACGTATCAGGATTAGAAATAAAATAATCTAAAAATTGATAAAACTTTTTTAGTGCTTCATCACCATAAATTTCTTTAATCAACGTAATAACTCCACTGGCACCACCATACAAGAACCAATTAATTTTTCTATTCAGGGAAGCGTCAACTTGAGCTTGTTTTAGTTCTTGAAGTCCTTGTCCTTTCGATAACTCTTTTAAAATCTTCCATTCTTTAGAATATTGGAATTTTTCATATGTCATTATTCTTCCCTATCAACTAATGACCAACGTTCTAGTACACAGCCAAGTAAATAAGGATAAATATTATCTGCAGTTAATGTTGTAATATATTTTCCTAGTTCTTTAGCTAAACGGTGTTTAAATTCTGCTTCTACTCTTATCCAATCGTTACAGTTTCTAGCCAAGTTTCTATAGAGTCCATCGGCTCGATCCTGTTCAACTTTTTTATCATAAATTCTCAGAAAAGCATCACTTTTTCTACTACCGATATATAGAGTCTGAGCTTCACTATAGCTTCCAATTATCTTAAATCGATTAGCATTGATTTTATTTCCTTGAGTATTCAAGAAAAATGATTCTTCATTCTTTAACCTTTGAATAATTTCGTTAACTGAAAAACCATAATTAATAAGGTCAGTAGCTATATCTAGCCTCGATATATGCCCCATTTTTTCATATAATTCTTCAATTATTTTCTTCCAATTAACAGGAATTCCATGTAATTCAGCAAGGCTTTCATATAGCGCTTTGCCTGTCGCAGTAAAGTCGACTAGTATTCCCATATCTTTTCTTGACTCGTTCCACATTACGGAAATATTTCCGCCTTGTTCTCCTGAACCGAAATTATATGAAGAAGTATAGCCATTATGTCCATGACTCACTGTATTAGACTTAAACAACCATGCCAGATGCAGCAGATTATCAGCTACTATAACTTCTTTGGGTAAACTTTGACTATTTTCTACTTGATAGATTTCATCATATGGAATATTTAGACGAAGTTGATCAATTTTAATATTATTCATCGTTTCCATGATTAATAATCTTTCCGTTACACCCATATTATTAGTTGGGTGTTGCCAGCCCGCTCACGCTTGGACATTCCATTCGTGCGACTCTGTCGCCCGCCAGCTGGCAACTTATCAATTACTAAACCTCCCAATAGCTTGATTCATCAATATATTTAGATGGATCAAAATTATTCTCTAACCTCGTAATTACCCCTGGAACATCAATGTTAGACATATCCGGTGAGACAAATGGAGTAGGATTGCTAATTTTTTGCCCATCTGAATAGATAAGACCATACCCCGGCTTATTAGGTACTAATGGTAATGCTTTAATATCATTTACCATTGGGTAAGCCATGCGATAAGTCTCCGAATCTGCTTGTCCCATCACGATTCTTGTACCTAACTGTAAGGTAATATCACGATCTAAAATAGTTGCATCAATTCTCTGCCCTGAAATAAGGGTAAATATCCCTGCTTGTCGTCCACGAAGGATAACTTGACGCAATTCACCCATTATTTCTTTCTTATTCTTACCAGCCCCAGCCAACATCGCAGATACTTCATCAATGACTAATAAATATGGTCTATATCCATATTCAGCGAAATCCTGTCCCCATTTTCCATTCTTAAAATGCTCATACCGTGCGCTCATGTTCTCATTAAGAACACGCAACAATCGTGCTATTTGATTTGTTGTACTTGCCACTACCTTCTTGCCATCTTTTAAAAATTGATGAAGTCCATACATATCAGCTCTTTTTGCATCAATAATATATAAACCGCAATCACATTGGGACATCGCCTTCAGCATTATATATGTGGTGGTATTAGTCTTGCCTGAGCCACTTCTCCCAGTGACAAGAATCCCACCACTACCTTTAAAACTGAATGATGTATTCTTATCAAGATTTATTACGAAATTAGAAGTTATCATTAGAAACCTCCATTCTTTGTCTGTTTACATTTCTCAATAAATATTTCGTATAAGCTAGCTGATGATCTACCGATAAAACATTCATGTTGAAAGTTTCCTCTAGCCTATTGTTTAGCGTCTGAGTGGCGTCGCTATGTTTTATACCATTAGGATATACAGTAATATATGTACCTTCTGCCGTTTCTTCATAGACGATCTTGACACCATATTCAACTTTTCTTTCACCGAAAGTGGTAGTTTCTTTTTTATCTCCATAGTCTATTAATTGTTCCGAATGAACAATATTCATCAATTGCTTATAGATCTTATAATTAACGATATGGAGATTAACCCATTTCCAGCATGGATACCCTAGAGGTATAATATTAATTAAAAATGGATAAGCTAATGCGGTATAATTACCAGCATTTATGAATTGAGGTGCAACTTTATACTCAAGACCAATTGAAGATAATAAAGTTACTCCTAATGCCATTTTTACCCCGTTAGGATTGCCTAACGGGTTTTTGGTATCTAAGACTAATTTTTTTATTTTCATATAAGCCGCCTCATTTCTATAAATTCATAGCCTCTTGCGGACTGACTTCTAATACTCGCATACCTGAAGCTGATAATCCCTCATTTCCGTTAAAGTTCCAATGACTTAGATCGTCGAATGCTACTACCTTATTTTTCTCTAAGCCTAACAGTAACTTCTTATTCTCTTCATCAGTAATTACACTCTTACCTCCTTTAATTTTCACCGTTAGCACAGTTCCAATAGGTAATCTAGTTTTAGAGCTAATAACTCTTACTTCGTATACTGCGCGCGGAATAGTTTTAGACTCATCATTAGGATCTTGAACTTCTTCTGTGGTTCCGCTCAACAATAGAAAACACTTACCAATTGCTTCAACCAACGGTCTTGTTAATGCTGATTGAATTGGGGTTCTTTTACTACTACTTTCGTTGAAGGTAGATAGTACTTCACCTTGCTTTGTTACATTACTGGACATTTTTAATATTCCCTCTTTCTTTTTTGTTTCCAAAAATGGTTATTTATAATTTTGTGTACCACATTTGGTTACATATAATATACAATTATTCATTCTTGTAGTCAACACTTTTGTATCCAAAATTGGTACTTTTGCTAATTATGTACCAATCGTATAAAATTAATCTTAGTGAGGTAATAATATGACTCCAAATCGAATTAAAGAACTAAGAGAAAAAAATTATTTTACACAACAAGATCTATCTAATCTTTTAAAGAACAAAAACATATCAGCTACACGAGTAACAATAGCAAGATACGAAGCAGGAAGCAGAATTCCAAATGAAGAGGTATGGAAAGCTTTAGCAGAAATATTTAAAGTTCCAGTATCTTATGTAAAAGGCGAAGGAATTAGAGGTGAAGAAGTAGAGAGTAAGTTAATTAATTTACTTTTTTCAGCATATTATGATAATAATGAAGAATTGAGTAATATGAAAAATAATATTTCTCACTTTCTTTCTATAAATGGAGATAAAGATACCGCTGATTCTTTTACTAAAAATGATGAAGATTATAAAAAGAAATCATACGTAATAAATTTTTGGAAAGATAAATTCAAATTTTTATTTGATAAAAAATTTGAAGAATCATTGGAAGGTGCCAATGATCTTGAAATGATTAATAATGTTAATTTAGTTATTCGTATGCAGTTAGAAGAAATTATTATGAATCAAAATGATAGTAATTTCATTAAGGACTACAAGGAATCGAATACTAAATTAATGGATGAATTCTACAATAAAAATAATGCATATACGTTAGTTCCTGCCATAGACCATCAAATAAAAATCTTAAAAGAGTATCGACAGTCATTCTTAAATCATGGATACTTTGAAAACGAAAAAAATGGCAAGCAATAAAGCCCGCCACTACAACATTAATCGAACCTTTGCCACACAGATGCCACACTAGAAAAACTGTGTGGCAATTTTTGTGGTGAAACTAAATATTCATAACTATTTTTAAATCTACACAAATATCTAGAAACAACAAAAAAGCCTATCATATCAAGCTCTTTCGAACTTAATTGATAGACTTAAAAACTATTAAATTGTTTAACTAATGCTGACTAGAGGGTTCGAACCTCCGACCTCCTCATTACTAGTGAGGTGCTCTGCCAACTGAGCTAAGTCAGCAACTCTTCGTTGTCTTACCCGACAACAGTATTTATTAAACCATATAGATGGAAACTGTGCAAGTCTTTTTTTGAAAAAAGTTCAAAAAAATTCCCCAGACTATAATTTTTCTGCATTTACGTTAAAATAGAAATGATAATAATTGTTGATTATACAAAGGATGAGGACTAAATAATGCAAACTTTAGCTCCAATTACAACCGAATTAGATTGGCTACTTAGAATTGTTGTCGCAGCTTTTTGTGGCGCATTAATCGGCTATGAGCGGGCGATTCAGAGAAAAAGCGCGGGTGTGAGAACTCATATCGTAGTTGCGATTGCTTCTGCTTTATTCATGATCGTATCTAAATATGGATTTACCGATCTATTAAGCATGCATGACATTGCACTAGATCCATCAAGAATTGCGGCTCAGATCGTTACAGGAATTTCCTTCATTGGTGCGGGTACAATCCTAGTTAGAAAAGAACAGGTCTCAGGCTTAACTACTGCCGCTGGAGTTTGGGCAACTGCCGCCATCGGGATGGCTGTTGGTGCTGGCATGTATTTCATCGGTATCCTATCAACCGCCCTATTGTTTATCATTCAAATGATCTTTCACGATGATGTCATTATCAACAAAATAACGCCACATGTTCGTTTTAACATTCAAATTGTGGCTATTAACCAGCACCACATTTTGTCTAAAATCAGGCAAGAACTAGCAGATAATCACGTCGAAAATGTTACTGTTAAAATTCTCGACGTGAGTGATAACCGTATTGTTTTATACATTGACGGAATCATTAATAATAAGATTGATGAGAACTCTATTGTCATGAATCTACGTAAATATCCTGATATTACTCGCATTAGCTATACCCGTGGTGGTATGTAAAATCATTTTAAATCTCAAGCATTAGCTTGAGATTTTTATTTTGGCGCGACAATTTAGTAAAATAGTAATATTGCCTAATTAATGAAAGGATGAGATTATGGCTGGAACACTTGATTATTTACGTTGGCGGGGAGATCTTTCTTTTAAAGAACGGCCTTTTAATAGCGTGGACGCATCCCTCTTCGCCTCAATCATCTACTTACCCGTCGACAAATCTGCTAAGGAACATACCTTAAGTGAAGTCGCAGAAAAATTACACGTCCTTCCTTCATTTCAAGTTCAAATGAAAGATTTAGCTGGCGATCAAATTCTTCTTTTACCTAAATCACCTCGTCTAGGCGACATCAAAATCCTTAATTGGACTAATCGGCTGGAAAAGGATCCTTATCCACTTCAATTTACCGCGGCTACTTTTCGCCTAAACGATAATACAATTATCATCGTTTACCGCGGAACCGACAACTCAATCATCGGCTGGAACGAAGACATGAATATGAACTACATGCCCAAAGTTTATGGTCAAGATGTTGCTGCCAATTATCTCAAAGAAATGGCTGCCGCCTTTCCCCATGACAAAATTTATTTAGCAGGGCATTCTAAGGGCGGCAATTACGCTGAATATGCTTTAAGCGTAGCCGAGCCAAAATTGCAAGACCGCATTATCAAGGCCTTTAGCTTTGACGGCCCCGGCTTTTTCCACCAAGTCTGGAAAGCACCTGGCTTTGTACGTGCATTACCCAAGATGAAGACCTACCTCCCAGAAGCTTCAATCATTGGCACCATGCTTGATCATCCTGAACACGTTTTAATCGTCAAAAGCACTGCACCGATGGTCCAGCAACATGATCCACGCCGTTGGTCTGTTGGCCGTGATAGTTTTGTTCTAGCAGAAGGACTTACTTCAGGTGCACGTTCTTTGCGGCATTTCTTCATCGACTTTAACCACAGCATCCCTGAAAAGCAACGTGGTGCATTATGGGATGCTCTTTTCCAAGCATTTGATGAATTAAATATTACCGATATTTTTCAAATTACTGCCCATAAATTATTAGGCACTGTCCGTTTCAGTCGCGTAATCATGTCATTAGAGCCTGAGACGCGCCGTTATGTTTTGCATATGTTCGGTGAGATTATCAATGCTTTACGTGGTAATATCAGCTTACCGTTTAGCGAAAGTGACTTTGCCTTATATCCCAAGAGCAATGACTCTAACAAGGCACCCATATTCTTTGAATTTTATGACAAGACGGTCCCTAGTCTTTTGCCTGAAGAAATTAAGCAACGTTTTTTAGCTGAGAAAGAAAATGAACGAAAAAAGCTAAAATAGTTTCACATGAAACACAAAAAAAGACATGCCCAGCATGTCTTTTTTCTCTTATTCTATTTTTATTCAGTTTTTCTAAGCATCCCTAGTACAAAGGAAACCACTAGTACCAAGATGACGGCTCCCAATATTGATGGTACGATTGCCATCCCAGCCATTTGCGGCCCCCACGAACCAAAGATTGCTTGGCCTAAGGTTGAACCAACCAGCCCTGCTATTAAATTAGCTAGAAATCCCATTGATCCACCCTTGCCGGTTATGAAACCAGCTATTAGACCTATTATAGCGCCAACGATTAAAACCCAGATCCATGATAACATAGGATCACCTATTTGCTTTCTGTTTAGCTATTGCTAGTCGACCTGAGTCTTTAACAATCTTCATCTATTTGATGGTCTTTTTCCAGATCATCTTTTAATTTTTTGGCTTTGTCCTTAACTTTGCCCTTGGCTTGTTGAGCTTTTCCTTGGACTTCGCGTGATTTATCGCCGGTAATTTTACCTTCGACTTCTTTCACTTTACCGATAACTTTGTCTTTTAAGCCACTATCTGATTTGTTCATAGTTGGGCTCCTTTCTTAATAAACCGGTTACGTTTCTAGAATTAATATTACGCGCATTTAGGTCAAATTACGTCAAAAAAGGCTCGCCTTACGTCTTTCTTAACGAGTTGAGCCTTTTTATTGCTTATTCAATTTATCTATGCTTTTTTATTTGAGCAAATTCTTAGCTAATTCAAAATCGCCAAGAGTTGCAGACCCGTTGTGAGCCACAGCAGGACGCACAATTAATTCATTCAAATCGGGTGTGGCAACGTAATTGTTGTTAAATTCATCAAAGAACTTTCTTACCTTAACCAAATCATCTTCATTTAAAACTGAACCGCCAACAATCATTACATCTGGACGAGCAGCCATGTAAACATTGAAGAGCATTTGAGCAATGTAATACGCAGAATAAGTGAAGACCTTGTTATCGCGAGACAATTTTTCACCAGGGATACCAGTTCTGCCCTCAAGACTTGGACCAGCAGACATGCCTTCGACACAAGCATCATTATGGAATGGACAGTGACCCTCATAATCATCACCAGGATAACGACGAACCAACATGTGGCCCATTTCTGGGTGATTATTAAGGCCGAGCAACTTACCTGCTTGTACAATTCCAGCGCCAACGCCAGTACCAACCGTTGCGTAGAAGTAACTCTTAGAATCATTGCGGCCGCGAGCAACATATTCACCATAACATGATGCATTAACATCAGTTGTCATGGCAACCGGAATACCTAATTCCTTTTCAAAAAAGCCCTTTACGTCCGTACCTGACCAACCTGGCTTAGGCGTGTCCAAAATGTAACCATAAGTCCGAGAGTTAGGATTGATATCAATTGGACCAAAAGTACCAATTCCTAATGCATCAACGGGGTGCTTTTTGAAAAACTCAGCAGTCTTTTGTAAAGTCTCCTTGTTAGTAGTGGTAGGAATACGATCACGCGCTACTTCCTTACCTGTTTCAACATCTTGCACAGCTACGATAAATTTAGTACCGCCTGCTTCGATACTGCCGACATATTTCTTTTCTGCCATATTCTCATCCTTTTCTGTATGTAAGTTTTTCTCCAAAAAGTTTTCGTGCTGCTAATATTATAAATAAAAAAGTCTTTATGTGTAAAGGCTTTCATACGTATGTAATTGTTTTTGTTTATTTATAAAAAAATCAATACTGAGCTCCTAGATCAATAATTTGATTAAATTGATTTTTCTCTTCTGGACTAACAGCATGTTCAATTTCAATTACTGTCTGCGGAAGACTTTGAAGAAGTGCAAAAATTTGTTTATTGCTTTCTTCATCAAGTCCAGATAGTCCTTCGTCAACAAGTAAAATCGATTTTTGATTCAATAAAGCTCGTGCAATTTCCAGTTTTCGTTTTTCTCCACCCGAAAGTGATAATCCCTTCTCCCCGATCTGCATGTCTAAGCTTTTTTCATTAGCTAAATAACTTAATTTAACAGTTTTCAAAACATTTATTACTTGCTGAGTAGGAAAATCTTTTCCAAGCGTTAAATTAAAGCGCAAAGATTCAGCGAATATATAAGTATCCTGACTAACAATACCAAAATTGGTATAGAAATTAGCTTGGTTAAGACTATCATCCACCAGTATTTTGCCCTTTAGCAATGGAATTTCATTAAGCAATGTCTTGAACAGAGTGGATTTACCAATACCAGAACGACCGATGATCAATACTTTATTGCCTTTAGAAACTGTCAAATTAATATTCTTCAAAATAGCTTTATTAGAATACCCTAAATTGCAGTGATCAAAAATTATTTTCTCTTGGTTTGGTAATTTGGTGAAGTCTAAATTATTAAATTCTTGCTTTTTAGATTTTTGTAAAGCTTTATTTTTTAGCAGAGGACTAACAGAGGTCAATTGATTTGCAATATTAACAATCGAAATAATTGGACTAGTTAAACGATCTGATGCTAAAAATAGAGAAATCAAACCACCTACTAGAATTTGACCATTAATTACAAAGAATGTACCAACAGCCAAAGAAATAACCATTGATAATGAATAAGAGACCTGGGCTAAAAAATTAGAAGTATTACGCCGAAAATTCATCAAAAAATACTTCTTTTCTTCTCCCATTAATGCTTTTTGGACAAATATTTTGAATCTATTATCACCATTTGCATGTCTGATAGTATCGAAACCATGCACAGCATCACTTGTTTTTTGATTATAGTTTTCATAACTGCTATTCCACTTTTTAGTTCCTGTCTGAACCCAATTACGAGTTAAACGTGGAATAACTGATGGAATTAACCCACAAACTAAGAAAACCATTGCTGCAATGCCATTAATACTTAAAATATAAACTAATGAAACGATGGCTTGCTCAACGCAGTAAACAAGCATAATTGTTGAATCAATACATTGATTTTCAATTTGTTTAACATTAACATTGATAAAATTCAGGGTATTAGTGATTTTCTTTTCACTAGGGGAAGCAATAAAAGTATTAAAAGCTGTAGATCTCAATAATTCATTACTTGATTTGGTAATTTTTCCCCAACAAAATTGCCATAGATAAAAGCTAACATTCAGAAAAAGCATCATCAACAGATACAGTAACAAGATTTTCGGTATCTCACTAAAATGTTTCTGAGAAAGTGTATTAGTAATTTTCCCAATAACATAAGGAGAAATGACGCCATCTAAAGAAGCAAAAGCACTAGTAATCACCATAGCTAAAAACAAGAGTTTATTTTTGGCTATTAACTTTTTAAAAAAAGAACTGATTGACACTCTGATCATCCCTATTCATCGCCATATTAAATTATTAATAATAATATAGCAATGATATTAAAAAATCAATAGTGCCTCTCATTTTTTTGCCATATCGGTATTATGCTTACTCTGGATCCACTACTGCTTGTGACTCAATTCCCTTGATTGGCTGACCATTTTCATCAAAATAAGTATCCAAATCACGGCACCAAATCATCGACATTGTTCCTTGTCCCACGTGCACGCCAACAACTGGTCCGATAATGCTGGTATCGAACTTATACTTAGGAAACTTTGCTTGGTAATCTTCCAGCCACTCTTGCTTTTTCTCAGGATCAAGTGAATCAAAAATTGTGTCCTGAATCTTATACGGCATATTTTTAGTCAAATTATCAAAATCATTTTGCACATGCTTGTATGCACGTTTATATTGACGCTCTTTCGCAATCGCTGAAATATGGCCTTCATTTTGCACATCCATCGATAAAATCGGCTTAATCTTGAACAACGTACCAACAAAGCTAGCCGCATTAGATAAACGTCCAGTCCGCTTTAAATGGCTCAAATCGTCCACCATGAAGCGCACATCCATTGTTTTTTGCAAGTCCTTAAGATCATGCATGATCAAATCAATATCCGCTCCAGCCTCGATTAAACGGCCTGCCAACATAGCATAATCCGCCTCACCAGCACAGGTAATTTTACTATCGAATGGATGAACCTTGATTCGGTCTTCTTCTGCCGCAACACTCTGAACGGTTGAGAAATAGCTAGAAATCCCACTTGAAAGAGTAATTACAATAACATCCGTGTAGCCTGCTGCCACGTATTCATCAATCTTCTGCTTAAGATCACCGATTGAAGGCTGCGAAGTAGTTGGCAGCTCTTTTGCTGTATTTAGTTTTTGATAAAATTCTTCATAACCAATATCGACTAAGTCATGATATACTTTTTTGCCCCAAATAATTGGAATTGGCAAAACATCGATTTGATATTTTTCTTGTTGTTCTTTAGTTAAATAAGCCGAGCTATCAGTCAAAACCGCAATTTTCATATTTTTCTTCTTTCTTCATTTCTTTTATGTCTATTTTAACTGATATATTATATAGAAACAAAAAGAACTCACCCGTAATGGTGAGCCCTTTCAATTAAATTATTCTATTTTAGTTACTGCCACCAGTAGCTTTGTTAACGATCTTTTGGTATTGACGTAAGCCATCAAAGTCAGAATCCTTAGCTTCAACGTAACCATAATGGTTATAAATGCTTTCGATAATTTGCTTACCCTTCTTAGACTTAGCAATATTCTTGAAAGCCTTAGCTAACTTAACTCTGAATTTTTTAGGCATATCTTTTCTAACCGCAATAGTATCGTTTGGAATCCACTTGGTAAAGTAGATTGGCACAACATCGGTCATTGCTTTCTTGTCATCCTTAGCGGCAATATTACGTGCATCTGAGAAGACGAATGCGGCATCAACATCCCCATTCAAAACGGATAACACTTCTTGATCGTCACCCTTAACATTAACTAATTTGCAGTCCTTGGTTACATTCAAACCCTTTTTGTAAAGTTCCGCAACTGGATAAACATAGCCCGATGAAGAACTAGGATCGCCAATCGCAATCTTTTTACCCTTTAAGTCTTTCCAAGATTTGATCTTTGAGCCCTTCTTAACCACGATCATACCACGATACTTATGCATTAAGGTATGATTCATCTTACCGGATGGTTCATCATAGCCGTAACGTTCGGCTTGCAATAAAACATCAGCAATTCCCTTTTTATGAGCTAATATGTAAGAATATGGTGGCATGAAGCCGACGTCTACTTTCTTAGATGACATTGCTTCAACTAGACCGCTATAGTCGGTAGAAACGGTCACATGAACTGGGATATGCAATTGCTTTTGTAAAAGCGTACCTAAAGGCTTAGCCTTAGCCTCCATCTTGTTGGCTTGAGTACTTGGCACAAACTCAACGTTTAATTCCTTAGGTTCACTGGATGAAGATGAACTCTTCTTACCATTTGAGCAAGCAGCTAATGAGACAGCTGCCAAGACGGCGCAAGCACCAACCAAAATCTTCTTAAATTTCATAAATTTGCTATTCCTCCATGAGTATATTCGTTATTACTCTTTTCAGTAATAGTTATAGCAAACTTATGGTATCATTTCAACACCAAATATAAACAATTTCCATTATAAATGTAAATATTATTCGTATTATATTCAAACATAGAAAAAGCACTCATCGAGTGCTTTTTCTAATTACCATTAGGATCATGCGCATAATCCAAATTTGAAAAACGGTTGAATGGCTTTGAAAACATTAGCTTAACCGTCCCCCGGCTACCGGAACGGTTCTTTTCAATGATGACTTCTACTTCACCATTATCGTCTTCTGCGCCAACTTCATCTTGACTACCGCTACTTTCACCATCATCTGGTTCATCACGATAATAATCGTCACGATACAAGAAAGAAACAATATCGGCATCCTGTTCAATTGACCCAGATTCACGAATATCAGATAATACAGGCCGTTTATCTTGTCTTTGTTCAACTGACCGTGATAACTGCGAAAGGGCAATAACAGGCACGTGCAACTCTTTAGCTAGCTTTTTTAACTGTCTTGAAATAGCAGAAACTTCTTGTTGCCGTGATTCACTGCGTGGCCCTTCAATCAGCTGCAAGTAGTCAATTACAATAAGACCAAGATTGCCCTTTTCCTTAGCTAATCGCCGTGATTTAGCACGAATTTCACTCATCTTGATTCCGGGCGTATCATCGATAAAGATTTGCGCACCTGCTAGTGACCCAGAAGCCACTACCAATTTACGCCATTCTTCTTCATCAAGCTGGCCAGTTCTCAAGTGCTGTGAATTAATCAGTCCTTCAGAAGCTAACATCCTCTGAACCAGTTGCTCTCCACTCATTTCTAGTGAGAACATAGCTACACTTTTTTCAGTGTGTAGCCCTACATTTTGCGCAATATTTAAGGCAAATGAAGTCTTACCCACACCAGGACGAGCAGCTACAATGATCAATTCATCATCGTGAAAACCAGTTGTCATCTTATCTAATTCCGCAAAACCAGTCGGCAAGCCAGTAACCATATTTCCGTCATCCGGAATATTATTAATATCATTAATCGCTGAATTAACGATCTCTTTAATGGTCCTAAAGCCGCCTGTGCTATTCTCTGACGAGACATTCATGATTTCACTTTCAGCGTCATCTAGAATGTCTGTTACATCGTCAGAGCCATCGATTGCATTAGAGATAATCTTCTGACTAGCAGAGATTAAACGACGAAGCAGCGCCTTCCTATGCACAATTTTGGCATAATAGGTAACATGCGCTGCTGTCGGTGTGGCCATCGCTAATTCAGAAACATAACCGATACCACCAATATCTTCTAACTGATTTCTTTTGTTTAATTCATCCTGCAAGGTCAGCGTATCAATTGCATCCCCGCGATCAGACAAGTCCAACATCGCTTGAAAGACAATTTGATTAGCCCGCTCATAGAAATCTTCAGGCTGAACTACCGCACTAGCATCCGCAATTGCTTCAGGATCGATAAAAATCGCACCCAGAACTGCCCTTTCGGCATCGCGATCATGCGGAATTTGTTGAGAAACGATATTATCCATCAATCACAACCACTTTTTATTAGTCTTGTTCAGTAACGTGAACGCGAATAGTAGCTTCTACACCCTTAAATAATTTGGCATGAACATTAGTATAGCCCAAAGTCTTAATTGGTTCTGGCAAGTTAAGCTTGCGTTTATCAACCTTGATACCGTATTGCTTTTCAAGGCCTTCCACAATCTTCTTACTTGAGATTGAACCAAACAAACGTGAGTCAGTACCAGCCTTAGATTTGAAGTTAACAACGGTATCGTCTTTTTCAAGTTCTGCCTTGATCTTTTCTGCTTCGGCCTTTTCTGCTTCATAAGCAGCCTTTTCATTAGCTTCTACACGCTTCAAGGTATTCATGTTACCTTTAGTAGCTTCTTTAGCCAAGCCTCGCTTAATCAAGTAATTTTGTGCGTATCCATCAGGTACGTCCTTAACTTGTCCACGCTTACCTCGACCTCTAACATCTTGAGTAAAAATAACTTTCATATTTGTCCTTCCTAATCATTTTCTTTTTCATATTCATCAATTGCATCAAGCAATTTTTGTTTTGCTTCTTCAATAGTAACATCTTTAATCTGTGTTGCCGCATTAGAAAGATGTCCACCACCGCCCAATTTTTCCATAATAATTTGAACGTTGATCTTACCCATTGATCTAGCTGAAATACCAATCGTATTATCACTGCGCCGCGTAATTGCGAAACTAGCACCCACATTTTCCAAATCAAGTGCAGTATCAGCCGCCTGCGCTGTAATGATCGGATCTATAATCTTATCATCAGGTCCACATAATACGGCCATATGTGGCTTCACCATCTTCAAAGTGGCTACTAAATGCGTCCGTTCGAGGAAACTATCAATGTCCTCTTTCAAGAGCATGCTTACAACTGCTGAGTCAGCCCCGATTGAACGTAAGTAACTAGCCGCATCGAAGGTTCTAGTTCCTGTTCTCAACGAGAATTCCTTGGAGTCGACCACAATCCCGGCTAACATTGCTGTAGCTTCAATATCGGTCAAAACTCGCTTACCGTTAGCTGGCTGCTGATATTCAATCATTTCAGTGACCAATTCACAAGCCGAAGAAGCATATGGTTCAACATAGGTTAACATTGGATTTTCAGGGAATTCCTCGCCTCGTCTATGGTGATCAATAACGATGATTCGATTCTTCAAACGATCATAAAGTGACCGTGAGTAAGTAATTGAATACTTCGAATGATCAACCATTACCAACATTGACTTGTCAGTAACTTGAGCTAAAGCTACATCAGGGTTAATAAAAATATCCTTATCCTGATTTTTCTGTTGCATTAAGGTGACCAAGCGACCAACATCATAGTTTGTCTTATTAGTATCTAAAACAAAATTAGCTTTAACTCCGTGAAGACGAGCTAATTTTACTACGCCAATCCCACTACCGACTGAGTCCATGTCAGGACGCTGATGACCAACAACAAAAACTTGATCGGCATCTTTAAATAGTTCACTAATTGCTTGTGAAACCATTCTTGCTCTAACTCTAGTCCGCTTTTCCATCGGATTAGACTTACCGCCATAAAAGCGGGCGTCTTTACCGGGTTGACGTAAGACAACCTGGTCTCCGCCTCGACCTAGGGCCAAATCCAAGTTAGATTGAGCCTGGTTGGCAATTTCAGACAAAGAATCACTCCCAAAAGCAATTCCCATAGATAAAGTAAGTGGCGTATTGTTTCTACTCGTTTCTTGACGCACCTTATCTAAAACAGAGAATTTGTCCTTCTCCATCTCAGCTAATTCTTGCATATGGATCAAGATCAAGAAATGGTCTTCATCAATCCGTTTTAAATATGCGTTAAACTTTTTCGCATAATCACTCAATGTATTTTGCACATATGAACTCATGCTGGTCAATTCTTGATCATACATTGCTTCACTTAGCTCATCATAATTATCGATGAAAATTTGACCAATCGCCAATCGTTCAGCTTTATATTTATCTTCAATTTTGGCATAGCGCGTAATATCCAATAAATATATTACGCCTAAATTATTTTGGACCACCATTTCAAATCGGTGACCATCCCAATCAACCAGATGATTTTCTGCTGTTTTTGCCTCAATTGCTTCATTAAGTAGCTTATTCAGATCAGGGTCAACTGATTCAATTGTGTGCCCCACTAAATCTGTACTCTTTAAATATAATTGCAGATATGGATTAACCCACTGAATTTGGTGATCCGAATCATAAAGCAAAATTCCCAACGGCATCTTAATCATTGCTTCTTGTTCACTACGCTTTATCCGGTAAGACAAATTAACCGCAAAGCTATTTGCATTACCCGCTAAAATATAGGTCCCATAGATGGCAAAGGCAACGGTCAAAATAAAGACTAAAAGCATTGCCAAACCAAACAATGGATTCATAATCATCGCAATAATGCTTCCCAATAATGAAAGAGAAAGTGCAATGATTATAGAAGCTGTCAGCCGTGAATCCTTAATAAATTCAGGCAACTCTAGCTTACGTAAAAAATCCTTCATGAAGATCCTTCCTAATAGATATAGTATATCAGTGTTAATTATACCTTATTCCGGCTCATGATTGAAAACAGTAGGTACAATACGAAGAGAGAATTTTTTTAATTATTATACGAAAAAAGGACAGAACCTTGTGTCCTGTCCTTTTGGTTTATTTCGATCTAAATTAGTCTTCAGCAACGAATGGTAACAAGCCCATGATACGAGCTCTCTTAATTGCATTAGCTACTTTACGTTGGTTCTTAGCACTAGTGCCAGTAACACGACGTGGTAAAATCTTACCTCTTTCTGAGATAAAACGTTTCAACAGATCGACATCTTTGTAGTCAACGTAGTCGATGTGGTTAGCTGCGATGTAGTCAACCTTACGACGACGACGGCCGCCTCTTCTTTGTTGAGCCATGTTCTAGAATCCTTTCTTTAATTTAGTTTAAAATGGTAGATCGTCATCAGAAATATCAATCGTATCACCTGAGCCACTAAATGGATCTTGTGAATTATTTTGATTGTTATTAGTCTGTGAATTACCTTGTGATCCGCCATTATTTGGGAAATTGTTAGCAGGTTGACTGCTAGCATTTCCACTATTTGGTGTATAACCACCATTTTGACCGCGGGCTTCACGATCCTTGCGTGATTCGAGCAATGCGAAGTTATCAACAACAACTTCGGTTACATATACCCTTTGCCCATCTTTATTATCATAACTTCTGGTTTGAATTCGGCCATCAATTCCAACTAATGAACCCTTTGAAGTAAAGTTGCAGAAGTTTTCTGCTGACTTTCTCCAAATTACACAGCTGACGAAATCTGCGCCTCTCTCACCTTGGCTATTTGTAAATTGACGGTCAACAGCAAGAGTAAACGTAGCAACCGAGATTCCACTCCCAGTAGTACGTAATTCAGGATCACGTGTTAAACGGCCAACAAGTACAACTCTATTAATCATACTCATGTACCTTCCTTTCCTAAATCACATAACGGATAATAAATTAAAATTACTTATCTAACTTAACGGTCATTGAACGTAAGATAGCGTTGTCAATCTTTGACAAACGGCTAAATTCGTTAACTGCGTCAGCGTTGTCAGCAGTGAAAGTCATAATGTGGTAAGTACCTTCACGATACTTATCAATTTCATATGCGAAACGACGCTTGCCCCAGTCTTTGGATTCTACCATAGTACCACCGTTATCAGCGATAACCTTGTCGTAGTTTTCTACAAGAGCCTTCTTGTTGTCTTCGTCAACATCTGGCTTGATGATGTAAGTTACTTCGTACTTTGTAGTTGCCATGACTATTGCACCTCCTTCTGGACTATATGGTTCTTGCTAAAATCAAGAACAAGGAGTAATGGAATATTACTCGCAATTTCTAATTTTAGCATATAAATAAAAAATTACCAAACTGTTTTCACGTGATCCTAGCAGATTTTTTACTGCTCATTATTTATTACGCAAAAAAGTTTGATAATTTTTTTAAAAGTTCAAATTTTTTGTTTTTTTAATTAATTATCCATTTTTTGAGTCGTCATCGTCACCAGTTTGATCTTGTTCTTCCTCAGTTGGAACAACGGTTAAACTTGCAACCTGACTATCATCGCTAACTTTAATCAAGCGAACACCCATGGTGCTACGGCCAGTTTGCGAAACATCATCAATTCTAAACCGAATCATAATTCCGTCAGTAGTAATTACCATCACATCATTATTTGAGTTAATGATTGTTACACCAGCTAATGGACCATTCTTCTCAGTAATATTGGCAGTCTTAATACCTTTACCGCCACGGCCTTTAACTGGATATTCTGAAGCTGGAGTCCGTTTACCATAACCCTTTTCAGAAATTACCAAGACTTGGTCATCAGCACCTAAAATACCTGAACCAACAACATAGTCATGCTCACGCAAGTTAATTCCGCGAACACCAGCAGCAGTTCGACCCATTGCCCGAACATCGCCTTCATTGAAGGTAACAGCGTAGCCCAAGTGAGTCCCGATTAAGATGTTTTGCTTACCATCAGTAGTCAAAACATTGCTTAATTCATCGCCATCTTTCAAAGTTAAGGCAATTAAACCACTGTTTCTAATATTAGAAAATTCGCTAACGTGTGTACGCTTTACAGTTCCCATCTTAGTAACAAAGAATAAGTAATTATCGTCAGCACCTTCCGGAATATTAATTACAGTTTGGACCTTTTCGCCCTTTTCCAATTGCAATAAGTTGACTACTGGCAATCCTTTAGCTGCGCGGCCGTATTCAGGAATCTCATAGGCTTTCTTGGAGTAAACCTTACCAGCATTAGTAAAGAACAAGAGCAGATCGTGCGTACTTGAGTAAATCAAATGCTCAATAAAGTCGCCATCTTGTACACCCATTCCCTTGATACCTTTACCACCACGGTTTTGAGTCTTAAATTCCTGAATTGGCATTCTCTTAATATAGCCGTTATGGGTAACCGTCAACAGAATATTTTGCTTTTCAATCAAATCTTCATCTTCAATTGAAACGACTTCGCTAGCACCAATTTCGGTTCTTCGCTTATCACCGAATCGTTTTTGAATATCAAGCAATTCGTCATAGATAATTTGGTCAATTCTCTCAGGCTTAGACAAAATATCTTTGTAGTCAGCAATTTTAGCTTGTAATTCCTTGTATTCAGCTTCTACCTTATCGCGCTCCAAGCCAGTCAAGCGAACCAAACGCATGTCTAAGATAGCCTGAGATTGCTTATCATCAAGGCCAAAGCGGCTAATCAAAGTTGCTTTAGCAATGTCACTTGATTGACTATTGCGGATAATGTGGACAATTTCATCAATATTGTCCAGAGCGATTCTTAACCCTTCAAGGATGTGGGCTCTTGCCTCTGCCTTAGCTAACTCGAATCTTGTTCTGCGAGTTACAACATCTTCTTGGTGATCCAAGTAATATTGCAGCATTTGCTTCAAGGTTAAAAAGTGTGGCGCACCATCAACAATAGCCACCATATTCATACCAAAGTTAGCCTGCATTTGAGTTTGCTTGAATAAATTATTCAAAACAACGCTAGCACTAGCATCACGGCGAATATCAATGGTAATCCGCATCCCTGTCTGGTCTGATTCATCACGCACACCAGTAATTCCATCGATAGTCTTTTCTCGAGCCAAATCAGCAATTTTCTTCACCAATTCAGCCTTGTTTACCATAAATGGAATTTCGCTCACAATTATGCGCTCGCGGCCGCTCTTTTCAGTCTCAATATTGGTTTTGGCGCGAACAACAATGTTACCCTTACCACTCTCATAAGCACGGTAGATACCACCACGTCCCATAATAATTCCGCCAGTTGGAAAATCGGGACCTGGGATAACTTTCATCAAGTCCTTGGTTGTAGCATCAGGATTTTTCATTAACATGTGCAAACCACTAATAACTTCAGTCAAGTTATGTGGCGGGATATTTGTTGTCATCCCAACGGCAATCCCGTTAGCACCGTTAACAAGCAAGTTAGGAATTCTAGCAGGTAAGACAACCGGTTCATTTTCGGTATCATCATAGTTTCTTTGCCAATCAATGGTGTTTTTGTTGATATCGCGCAACATTTCCACAGCAATTTTACTCATTCTTGCTTCGGTATAACGCATTGCGGCTGGCTCATCACCATCGACAGAACCGAAGTTACCGTGACCATCGACTAACATGTAACGGTATGAGAAATCTTGTGCCATGTGTGCCATAGCAAGATAGATTGAGGAATCACCATGGGGGTGAAACTTACCCATAACTTCCCCAACAATTCTGGCACTCTTCTTGTATGGTTTATCAGGCGTTACACCCAACTCGCTCATACCGTAAAGAATACGACGTTGTACGGGCTTTAAGCCATCACGAACATCAGGTAAAGCACGTGCAACAATAACTGACATTGCGTAATCCAAAAATGAACTACGCATCATGCTAGTTAGATCGACGTTTTTAATTCTATGATCTTGAGTTTGATTCTCGTCCATCTAATCCTCCTATGCATCCAAGTTTTCAACATATTTAGCATTCTTTTGAATAAAGTCACGTCTTGGTGAAACTTCATTTCCCATTAAGAGCTCAAAGACTGCGTCAGCATCTTTAGCATACTCAGGACTTACCCGATCCAGTCTTCTATTTTCTGGATTCATAGTAGTTTCCCACAACTGCTCTGGGTCCATTTCACCTAACCCCTTGTAACGTTGCACAGTAGGCTTGGGACTTGGTTGCAAGCTACCTAAGTAATCATGCAATTCTTCGTCAGTATCAAGATATCTGACCACTTTCCCCTGACGAACTTGGTATAGAGGTGGCTTGGCGATATAAACATAGCCCTTGTCGATCATTGGGCGCATATAGTTATAGAACAAGGTCAACAGCAGGGTTCTAATGTGGGCACCATCGACATCGGCATCAGTCATGATAATCAATTTGTGATAACGTGCTTTTGAAACGTCAAAGTCAGCACCAAAGCCTGTTCCTAAAGCTGTGAATAAAGATCTAATTTCTTGGTTAGCCAAGATTCGATCCATCGAAGCTTTTTCAACATTTAAAATCTTACCTCTGATTGGCAAAATAGCCTGTGTTAAACGTGATCTACCTTGCTTAGCAGAACCGCCGGCTGAGTTACCCTCGACGATAAACAGTTCTGAAATACTTGGATCGTTACTTGTATTGTCGGCTAACTTACCTGGTAAATTAGCAATTTCCAGACCAGATTTCTTTCTTGTTACTTCACGTGCACGCTTGGCAGCAGTTCTAGCTCGTTCGGCTAATTGACCCTTTTCTACAATCTTGCGCCCAACTGAAGGATTTTCCATCAAGAAACGACTAAAGGTTTCTGAAAAAGCCTTATCTACAGCAGTTCTAGCATCCGAATTACCTAACTTGGTCTTAGTCTGACCTTCAAATTGCGGACTAGGGTGCTTAACTGAGACAATAGCTGTCATTCCTTCACGAATGTCTTCACCGGAAAGATTATCGTCCTTATCTTTCAAGATCTTAGACTTATGTGCATAGTCATTAACCACACGTGTTAACGCAGTCTTAAAACCGGCCTCGTGCATCCCACCTTCATAGGTGTGAATATTATTGGCAAAAGTCATCAAAGTAGTCTTATAGCCATTTGTATATTGCAAAGCCACTTCAACATCAATGCCATTATAGGTGCTTTCAACATAAATTGGATCATCAAATAATACTTCTTGTCCCTTGTTCAAAAAGGCAACGTATTCCTTAATCCCACCTTCAAACTTATACACATCTGTTTCGGCAGTGTCTTTACGCTTGTCAGTAAAGGTTAAAGTTAATCCCTTGTTCAAAAAGGCCAATTCACGGATTCTGTTCTTCAAGATCTTGTCATCAAAAACAATAGTTTCTGTGAAAATATCTGGATCTGGATAGAAGTGAACAATCGTCCCATGTTCATCAAGTGGAACCGTGCCAATTTGTTTCATCTCATCCTTAACACGGCCATGATCGAAATCGATAAAGTACTTTTTGCCATCACGCATTACGGTAACATCAAGTTTAGTGGACAGAGCGTTAACTACTGAAGCCCCAACTCCGTGCAAACCACCAGAAACCTTATATCCACCACCGCCGAATTTACCACCGGCGTGAAGTACAGTAAATACAGTCTCTAATGCAGGACGACCTGTTTTTTCTTGAATATCTACAGGAATCCCACGTCCATCATCTTGAACGGTGACACTACCATCTTCGTTAATCGTAACTTCAATCTTGGTCGCAAAACCAGCAAGTCGTTCATCAATACTGTTATCAATAATTTCCCACACTAAGTGGTGCAATCCCTGAGAACTAGTCGAACCGATATACATACCTGGCCGCTTACGTACAGCTTCTAGACCGCCAAGAACCTGAATTTGACTGGCATTATACTTGTCAGCCTCTTTTTCATATTTTTTGACCTTTTCAAGATTTTCTTTTGAATTATCAGCCATTTAATTCTCCTTCTCCAAACTAATTTTGCCTGATTGAATGTGATACACACGCGGCTTTTTAATTATTTCCCAGGAAATCCCCTCTAAGTCAGTCGTAGTAATAAAGGTTTGCGTTTTCCCATGAATATAATTAAGTAGCGCACTTTGTCGACCATGATCTAACTCGCTCATTACATCATCCAGCAAGAGTAAAGGATACTCATCTGTTAGTTGATGCACCAATTGAATTTCCGCCAGCTTGACGCTAAGTGCAATTGAACGCTGCTGCCCTTGCGAAGCATAAAGATGTGCATTTTGACCATCAAGTTTAAATTCAATATCATCACGGTGCGGCCCAGAAGTAGTTGTCCCCTTGCGAATTTCACTTGCCTTATTTCGTGCATAACTTGCTAAAATCTTTTGATAAATTTCTTCTGTACTGTCATCAGCTTGGATGTCAGCCACTGATGGATGATAAGCAATTGAAAACTGCTCACTGCCCAAACTAATATGTGCATAAGCATCGCTAGCATAGTGACTAAGATACTTAAGAAATTTAAATCGTCGAAAGACAACTTCAGCGGCGATACCAGCTAGTTGATCTGAAAGTACATCTAAAAAGACCTGATCCTTTGCCTTACCTTTAGCTAGCTGCTTCAGATAATTATTCTTTTGAATTAAAACTTGCCGATACTTACTTGCGAAGTATAAATACTCTGCATTTATTTGACCAAATTCTTGATCCATAAATCTCCGCCGCAGTGCTGGTGCACCCTTGATCAACTCGAGGTCTTCCGGTGAAAATAAAATCGCATTCAGCTGACCTACGTATTTAGACAACTTCGCCTGCTCAACTCGATTAATCCATACTTTTTTACCTTTTTGGGTGATCAAAACACGTAAATCAAGATCCACTTGGCTTTTATGTACATGCCCAAGTAAATTGGTAAACTCACCGCCGAAACCAATTAAATCTTTATCATTATTGGTCCTATGTGAACGTGTTAATGCTAAAAAATAGATTGCCTCTAGCAAATTGGTCTTGCCCTGAGCATTTTTGCCAATAAAAATATTGACGTTTGAATCAAAATTTACGTCAAGCTTTTTTAAATTACGAAAATTCTGTACAGTAAAATGATCAAGATACATTGACTTCCCTACCGAAACTCATATTCTTGGCCATTAACCACTACGTGATCACCAACATGCATCTTTTTGCCTCTTCGATCTTCAAGTTCACCATTTAAAGTTACTGGATTATCTTTTAAGTACCATTTAGCTTGTCCACCTGATGAAATAATGCTCTCTTCCTTCAGAAATTGCCCCAAAGTAATATGATCGCCGTCAACTTTAAAATACTTAATAATGCTCACCTTCAATACGCTTTATACCTATATAATTATATTAGTTTTCAACACAAATAACAAACTAAATCGCTCTTATAAGCCTTTTCAGAGCTTTTTTTCAAAATAACCTAATCACACTAGCACGGTAAAAAAATAAATATACGCCAATATTTTGCGTTTTCGTTTAAAAGCAAAATAAAAAGTCGCCTTATTTGACGACTTTTTATGACCTAAATATTGTGTACTTGATTAATATGTTCTAACTGGCGTAATTAATTGCACAAATTCAATGTCTTCTTTATCTGGATTAATGATAAATGGACGAAGTGGCTTAGTAAAACTCATAATTACAGAATCTGTTACTGAAGCTCTTAACGCATCACGCATATAGTCAGGGTTGAAGGAAATCTCTAAATTGTTTCCTTCAAGATTTCTGAAGCTAACATCTTCTTCAACATTACCAATTTCCGCAGATTTACCTGATAACTTAGCTGATTGATTTTCTATATCCAAAGTCAAAGTAACCACGTTGTTACGGCCAGCATGAGTTAACAAACTGGCACGTTCAAGGGCACTAGATAATTCGGAAATGTCAAATTCAACACTAGTGGTCTTTTCAGTCGGAATCAAGCGATCAGTGTCTGGATAATTTCCGTCCAAAAGACGTGAATAGAAGGACAAGTTGCCAATTACAAATAAAGCTTGGTTATCACCTGGGCAAACTTTAACTTCTGGATCAGCTTCACCAATGATTCTAGCTAATTCCTGCAAACTTTTACCAGGAATAATCAAATCAGTTTCAGCTTGAGGTCCGTTTTCTAAAGCAATTGTTCTTTGAGATAAACGGTGGGAATCAGTTGCGACAGCTTTAATTTTATCTGGACTAAAGAAGAAACGTACCCCAGTTAAAATTGCTCGTGTTTGATCATTGGAAGTAGCAAATTGCGTTTCATTAATGATTTCACGGAAAGTTTTACCAGAAATAGTGAATGAAGCAGCATCTGGAATTTCTGGTAAACGTGGATAGTTATTAGCATCTAAACCATTAATTGTAAATTCACTATTTTCAGATATGATCTGAGTTTGAAAACTTTCTTTTACTTCAAATGAGAAGTCTTTACCAGGTAATTTTTTTACGATTTCACTAAAGAATCTAGCTGGTAAAACAATAGAACCTGTAGATTCCACATTTAAATCATCATTGACTGGAATTTGAATTTCAATTGAAATATCTGTATCACTACCCGTTAACGTAAGTTTATCTTCTGTTAAGTCTAACTTAATTCCACTAAGAATTGGAATAGTAGCTCTTGATGAGATGGCCCGCATTACATTATTGAGGTTTTCGATAAACAGATTGCGATTAATTGTAAACTTCATGTTTTTCCTCCCAAGAATAGCTGTGTGATTTCTCTTTATTAGTAATTATATAATTAATTAGTAGTAGTAGGGCCTGTGAGTTCTGTTGAAAACTCATAAGAAGCCTAAAATAACGGACTTGTTACGGTTAAAAACTTGTGTAAAACTTGTTTATTTTTCCACAGTGGATAACTTTTAGTGCTCCAAAATTTGCTTTAGGTCAAAGACAGCAGTTTTGATATCAGAATCAAGTTTCATCTGCTTGTCGATTTTATCATAAGCATGCATGACAGTGGTATGATCTTTTCCCCCAAATTCTTGACCAATTTTTGGCAAACTGGCATCTGTTAATTCACGAGAAAGATACATTGCTATTTGCCGAGGAACTACAATCTGCCGTACACGCTTTTTACCCTTTAATTCAGCAGTTGAAGTTTGGAAATAGTTTGCGACAACCTCCTGTATTTTAGAGATTTGTAATCCACGATTTTTTTGAACTAATTTGAGGTCAACTAATGCTTCACGCGCAAGGTTAACGTCAATATCTGCTTTTTCAATTGTGGCATAAGCTTGAACTTTAACTAAAGCCCCTTCAAGTTCTCTAATGTTAGTATCAACTTGAGATGCAATATAGTTAAGCGTACCATCATCGATAGTCAAACCTTCTGTTTCAGCTTTGCGTCGCAAAATAGCGATTCTGGTTTCCAAATCGGGAGGCGTAATTTCGACTTGCAAGCCCCATGTAAATCGAGAAACTAAACGCTCTGATAGATCTGGGATTTCTGTAGGCAACCGATCGCTAGTCATTACGATCTGTTTTTGATCGTTATAAAGTGTCTCAAAAGTATGGAAGAATTCCTCTTGAATCCCCTCTTTTTTGGCAAAAAATTGAATATCATCAACTAAAAGCAGGTCACAAGTTCTGTATTTTTCGCGGAATTTGTCCTGCGTTTTATTTTTGATGGAATTAATGAAGTCATTAACAAAAGTTTCACTCTGTATATAGACAACTTTTGCGTTAGGTCGCTCTGCTAGCATTTGATGCCCAACAGCTTGCATCAGGTGTGTTTTACCTAAACCAACGCCACCAAAAATAAATAAAGGATTGTAAAAACTACCAGGACTGTCGGCTACAGCAAGTGCAGCACCGGCGGCCAACTTGTTTCCCTCACCTTGAACGAAGTTATCAAAAGTGTATTTTTCGTTTAACTTCAAGTCTTTAGTGAATTCTTTTTCTGGCAAATTAGGCTGTTGAACTTGCGCATCACGCTTTGGCGCAGGTGTTACGATCCTTTCTGTAATATCCGCATCTTCAGATATTTTAAATACAGGTAAGATCTCGATGTCGGCATAACCGTAGGCAGATTGAATCAATTGAGAAGATAGATTCTTTTCCCAGTAACCTTTAGAAACAGGATTTTGAACTAAAATTTTTAATTCATGTGTTTTTCCATTATATGAAATAGGTTTAGTATTTTTGAACCATGCATTGTAGGCAACTTCGTTGAAACGAGCACGCATCTCGTCATTAAAGTGTTCCCAAAATTTATTAATGTCGAACAATGTACATTCCCCCAGTTAGTAAAAAGCAAATTTATTTTACCATTTACTTAACTGGTTTTCCACAGGTGAAAAAGAAATCAACAAAGTACACAGCCTGTTGATAACTATTAAAGTGATATGTACATTTTGACATGATAAGAGCAAAACTGTTAATTTATGCACAGTACAGCTGTGAATTATGGATACTATTCTATCAATACTTGAGGTAAAATACCATATGCGTTATCCACATGGTGTGAATTAAGTTTTTAACACCATGTGAGTTGTGGAAAACGTTGGGAATTATCTTGTGGAAATTATACGTAAGAAAAATATTTTATTTTTTATCCACATGAAAAACAATCAATTTTTAGAAAATATTCACGGGATTTAAAAGTCTTTTTTTCTCCCGGATTTAAAATTGAAGTGCAACACTAAGTGTTAAACAAAAAGGCCATGAAGACCTAAACTTGAAGTGACCAAAAATCAAGAAAGGAAGATCTTCAT
>QWCA01000032.1_pt1 | contig 28513 bp, 29 predicted proteins | sample 1972451 | NCBI WGS metagenome assembly QWCA01 (sample SAMN09866720, study PRJNA288562) | Human vaginal metagenome isolate term5_vaginal, whole genome shotgun...
GTCAAAAGCTTATGTTCAACAGGCAACTGATGCCATTAACCACAAATATCGCCGAATCCTCCAATATCACACAGCAGAGGAACTCTTCAAGCAATATATTTCTTCATAGCCTAACTGTTGCACTTAATTTGACAATTCAGGTTGTTTTTAAAAATAAGAATATGTTTTCAATAAGCCCTAAAACCTTTTAAATCAATTGCCTAGCGCTTATGATGAAAGTGTCTTAAGGAAAGGTACCTACTTAGACAAAAAGTAACTCATTAATAATTCAAAATAGATGAGTGTTAGACCAAAAAACAGCTGAGGGTAATGACTATCAAAGGATGATGGAGTAAACGTATCTGAACTGATTACAAGTGATGAGTTTTTAGCAATAGTTGAATTACGGTCACCTACGAAAGAGAGAATATCTCTATTATTCTGTTTAGCATGAATGCACAGTTCTGCTAAACGTTTGGTTTCTCCAGAATTGCTGATTACTATTATTAGAGCGTCTTTATTTTTACGGAGTAATTCAAGATGTGAATTTGCAGTACATCTAAAACCGTATAAATTTAGATACTCACTCATATAGTTAGCAATATTTTGAGAAAAGCCACTGCCCAATATCATGATCATTGAGTCTTTATGCTTATCCATCAAATTGGAGAAAGGCTTTACGCAAGATCTTACTTTTAAGTCATTTTCAGTATTATTAGGGAACTTTGGTGTATCTGTAATTAGAAAGACCAATTATGAATATCCTGAAAGTCCCATCTTTTTACAGGTCTTGACGATAAAGCTGGGAGAAGTGAATGTTCTTTTAGCCAGTTCGCGAATCCTTAGATTTTTCAGCTCTGAACGGTGATCGTTCATATAAAGAAGGATCTTTTCTTCATCTTTATTAAGTTGATATTTCTCGCAGATGGTTTGAATATTCATTGTATTTCTCCTCGTGTGTCAAAGGAAGGACTCATTATGTCAGAAAATGATGTTAAGAAAAACGAAGTGCCACAAAACAGAGATAGAGAATTTTTAGCTGATCCATGGGCAAGAACAAGAACACGTAATGGATTAGCTGCGGATGAAGTTATCTCTGCCTTACAAAAATCGATTCGGAAAGGCAAAGAAAGGGCTGCCTGTGAATTTGCTTATGAGATGTACATTTCATCCCCACAAATGGAAGAAAAATTATGGCGTCGTCTTCAAGCAATTTCAGTAGAAGATATCGGCATGGGTAATCCAAAAGCTCCAATTCTTATCAATAGCTTAAATCAGATGCGTCAAAACTTTAGTTACAACGAACCGGATCGTGCTATGATGTTTGTTCACGCTATTCGCTATCTGTGTGAATCAACTAAAGACCGTTCATCAGATTTGCTTAAGAACATTATAATCAAAAACTTTGCTTTAGGCTATGTCCCTAAGATTCCGGATTATGCTTTGGACAAGCATACTACACGTGGCAAGAAGATGGGAAGAGGAAGTATGCACTTCCTTGAAGTTGATTCAAAAGTTACACCGCAATTAAAGGTGAATAATCATTATTGGGACGAATATCATAAGATTCGTGAAAACTGGGATGACAGTAAGGTAATTCCGAACGCATTCAAGTTCAATCCATATCAAATTTAATTAAAAAGCGTTTTGTTTTAGTAAAGAAAATAGGTGATTTCTGATGGCCGAAACTACTGCTAAAAAAGAATCACTGATTACTAAATTGGATAAAGTTTTAACGCCTATTGGACAAAAACTTGGAAATGAAAAGCATTTACAGGCCATTTCAAATGGTATGCTTTTCGGATTGCCATTTTTGGTAATTGGTTCCTTTTTCTTAATTGTTGCTAACCCTCCAATTGTTATGGATAAATATAATCCAGCAACAGCTAATTTCTTCATGAAATGGATTGCTGCCTGGAAATATTGGGCAGTCGCTCATTATGCTCAAATTACTATTCCATATAATATGACAATGGGTATGTTTGGGATGATTTGTGCTTTTGGTATCGCATATGAATTGAGCAAAGGATACCGCAGAGAGCATCCAGCAACTGATGGGATGATTTCGTTAGTTACTTTCTTAATGGTCACTACAACTGTTGATAAAAATAATAAGATCGACATTAATAATTTGGGAACGAATGGTTTATTTGTTGCAATTATTATTGGACTACTTGCAGTTGAAATTAATCGTTTAATTGAAAAAAGTAATTTTAAGCTCAAATTACCAGATTCTATTCCCCCAATGGTAGCTAACTTTATTAATTCGTTGATTCCATTACTGGTTAATATCTTTATTTTCTATGGTGCAGATCTAATTCTAGTTGGAATGACTCATGCAGATTTTACTACCTTTATAATGAAATGCTTAACTCCAGCTACCTTTTTAGCTAACAGCTTATGGGGTTACATTTTGATTGTGACTCTGGGTAATTTGCTTTGGCTAATTGGGGTTAATGGTAGTAATGTCATTTTCCCAATTGTATTTGCTACAGGTATAGCAGCAACTGGTGCAAATGCTGCATTAGTTGCAAAGGGACTTGCTCCTACTCATTTGATGAATTTGCAAATGTTCAGAATCGCTGTCTTAGGTGGTTCTGGTAATTCGTTGGCTTTGTGTATTCTTATGATGAATAGTAAAGTTGAAAAGTACCGTGCACTTGGTAGGCTTTCAATTATTCCAGGCATTTGTAGTATCAATGAACCAATTATTTTTGGTACTCCAATTTGCTTTAATCCTATTCTAGGAATACCGTTCTTGATTGCACCAGTTATTAACATTGTGTTGACTTACTTTGCTGAAAGTCTTCACTGGATTGGAATGGGTTATATTGTTGATCCATCGTTTACTCCATTCTTCTTCCAGGCTTACATGAGCTCGATGGATTGGAGAAACATTATTTTTGAGTGTATTTTGATTGCAATAGGTATTGTGATTTATCTCCCATTCTTTAGAGTGGCCGAGCAGAATGAGCTGAAGAATATTCCTGCGGCTTAGATGTAAAAATTAAAGACGCTGGCTTGTGTGATATAGTCCTACTTTAGTAGACAGTACAAATATATAAAATTGTACTATCTATGAAAGCAGGACTTTTTGTTTGATAATATTTTGGTATTCCTCTCCCTGCTTAAAAAATAGAATTCAACCCCCAAAAACCAAATCCAACCGGCAAAAAGAATGCAATCGAGGCGTAAATATGTGAAAATGTAATTGCTTACAGCATTTTTCGATAATAATGAAGGAGTTTTTCCATGACTGAAGATGCAAAACTAAAACAAGTAATTAACAAAATCGACAGTGCAATCGGTTGGATTTACAGCCTCGGCAGCATTGTCCCTAATTCATTGAGCGCCGAACTTAATCCTGATGATGACAGTGTTTTGATTTACTTACAGACACCTAACAACTTGACTATTCCTAGCCTGCTCTTGAATGATCAGACTTATGGCTACATTCTTGAACAAGATGATGCTTCTAACGGTGAGGGGATTATCGTTAGCTTGGCTGGCAGTTTTATGGACGCAACGAAGCCTGAAGAGCGTGTGGATCTTGATCCTAAGCAGCTACGTCAGGATATGGATTATCTATACAACGCTTGGTATAGATTGACGCAAAAAAATGCCGAAATTAACAGCTATTACCGTGACACGGATAAAATGTCCACGGCCGATGTGCGAGAAAATTTGCAGAGCATTTTAGCAGCTAGTGGTCTATATGGGGCAGATATTTTAGCCCAGACTGAAACTCAATTAGCCCAAATGCCTGACGCTTATTTATTGGCGATTCCTAAGGAAGTGCAACGTTCAACTGATGATGACGAAGCAGCTGGTCGCGTGGTCTATCATATGGTAATGGAGATCCCGAATGATTCGTATCTGTTCAAGCCAGATCCTGATTTTTCTCTATTAAAAAATGCGCCGGATAAGGCTGATCAAGCCGTGGGTAACAATGAAGATAGCAATCTAATAGGCGATCCGATTGAACGACCAGAGGCTGAAAAATTGGCTGCTAAATTCCGTCAGGCTAGTGAAGCATTGGTGCAAAATAATCTCATCCCTGCAGATTCTTTTGGCGTGGAATATGACGAAGAGCAGCACGATTTGATTGTGTATTTGCAGTCGCCTAATGATGTGATGATTTTTCGAAATGATATTCTAGGTACTAAGATTGCAACAATGATTGAAAATGAGAGTGTAGAGCAATGTGCGGCTCATTTAGCCATTTCGTTTATCCTTAATTTTGCCCGCGATTTGCAAGATACGGCAGGTCAGATTAGTGATGATGATTGGGACGCTTATTGTGCCGATCTGGATTACTTGTATCGCTTAGTTTTCGGCTTTTCTTACAGCATCCCTGACGTCGATGGCTACTTGTCTAACACCAATGAACGGACGCTAGATGATTTGCGGCAAAAGCTGAATAGCTACGTTCAAGCTAGCGACAACGAAGATAAGGATCAATTAATTGAGATTATCAACAAGTTAGGCTATGGCTATCTTTACAGCTTGATGGCTTATATTGACTCAATCAGTGACGATCAAGATGCAAATGTAATCACTAATTTCTTAGGTCATTCCCTGATTTATGTACCTAATCAAGACATTGATGCCGGTTTTACTCCTGACCCGAATTTCTCTGTTTTGGATGAAAATAATCCGCATGATACCTGGCAAAACGGTTCAATCGTCATCGACAGTGATCAAGGCGACACCTCAGGAATTGTAGCAAAACTATACCCTAAGATTCAGTCTGCCGCAGGAAATTTAACCAAACGTTGTGATTTTGAGCCTGGTTCAATTAACGTTCAATATTCTGCTAAGCAAGGATTGACAGGAATTTTGTTCCAGACACCAGGACGAGTTTTGAGCCCATCTTTTGCCTGGAATGCACAGAATGCAGCACAATTAGTCGATATGGAACCAGAGCAGTTGGAGACCCAGTTGACACTTGATTATGTTTTTGGTGCATTTGGTGAAGCAATCGATGATTTAGCTAATGAAATCCGCAAGAATCAAGGCCAGTTAGACCAGGACAGTCTTGAACGGATTAATGTTGATTTGGCTTACAATTTTGAACGAGTTACTAAGCTGTCACATACATACGCCGACATGGATCCAGCACTAAAGGAAATGATGGGTGACGATTATGCAGAGAGAAAGATGCGCGACTTTTTGACTACATCAATGGTAGTAGACGATAATGATGCCGCTTATCAGGTTGATGGTTTGCTGATTCGGGCTACATATGCACAGGTCTTTGCACTGTATCGTTTAATGCATGACAGCAAATTATTGGAACCTAAGGCAACTACCTTGCTTGACATGTTGAAGCATCAGCCAGAACATCCAATTAAGTTTGACGTAGTTGATGATGTTGATTTGTTTGATAATGATCATGACGATGAGTAATTTTTGAGGGAGAAAAATGATTAGAAGAGCAAGAAAAACAGATTTTCCTTTTGTATATCCCATCTTAAAGCAAATTTTTGATGAAATGCAGATGAAGTCGATTGAATCTTTGCCAGAAGATCAATTCTATAGCTTAATGAAATTAGGGTTCATTTCCGAGGATTATCGCTATTCATACCGCCGAATTTGGGTAGCTGAAGATCATGGTAAGGTGACCGGAATTTTAGATATGTATCCTTATAAGGACCAGAAGATTATCGATGTTGTCTTGCGCCATAACTATGCAAATGCTGGTTTACTCATTTCAACCGTGATTTTTGATGATCAAGAAGCTTGGCCACACGAGTGGTATATTGATGCGTTAGCTGTACATCCCGACCATTGGGGTGAACACATTGCTAGTCGTCTGATGGACGAGGCAGAACAAGTAGCGTTAGCTCATGGCTATCATATTATCAGCTTAAATGTGGACAAAGAAAATCCACGTGCGCAAGCTTTATACAAGCATAAGGGTTATGAAATTGAAAAATCGATGACGATTGGCGATCGTACTTATGACCATATGATTAAGAAGATTTAAGATAAAAGCAGTATTCCTAAAGCATTGGCTGAAAGAATGCTGTTTTTATGTTTATCCAAAAAAGTGATATTCAATTACTAAAACACTATCTTCCACTAAACCCGAACAATTTATAGTCCATATAGACAATAAATGAACAAATTATGCAATTTAAGCACTAAAAAGCTTTAAATCAATTCAAAATCATGCTAGAATCGGATCATTGGTAAAATTATGAATTCAAAGGGTAGACAGATAATGAATAACGACATTGAGAAAATTTTGTTTGATCAAGCACAATTAGATAAGCGCATGGATGAGATGGCTGCTGAATTGAATCAAAAATATGAGGGCAAGCAGCCGATTGTCATTCCCGTTTTAAATGGGGCAATGATTTTTGCTAGTGACATGATCAAGCGACTTAACTTTAAATTGACAGTTGATCCAATTAAGGCTTCAAGTTATGCCGGTACCGAATCAACAGGCAAGGTAAAGATCACTCAAGATATAAAATCTGATGTTAAAGATCAACCGGTAATTTTTATGGAAGATATTATTGATACAGGTCGTACGCTTCAAGCTTTAAGTGAAGTGATGAAGGACCGCGGTGCTGCTAGTGTTGAAGTAGTAGCGATGCTCGATAAGCCGACAACTAGAGTAGTTGACTTCCATGCTGATTACTATGGTTTTCAAGCTCCAGATGCATTTTTAGTAGGGTATGGTCTTGACTATAACGGCTTATATCGTAATTTACCTTATGTCGGTATTTTAAAACGTAAAATTTATGCTTAATGTAAAAAGTTGCTAGTATTCGTTGCTAGCAACTTTTTTTAATGTGATGGAGAAAAAGGCATTCAACGTCAGTATAAACTGTGATGACATTGTCCTGATAGTCATGAGCAATCCAGTCTAGAATTCGAATAAGAATCAAACTGGAAATGCTTTGGATATGCTTATTAGAAAGATTACTATTGAATAGCAATTTTTGCATTTCACGAAAAAGAGCTTGGTCAACTTGTGTTCGAATTTGACTTGAGGCAAGAGAATGTACATTTCGATAGTAGGTGGCATTAGTTTCAATTTCTATCAGTAAGTTGTGTGCTTTTTTATGTAAAGTACTTGATTGGGGATTGTTGAAGCAAGAATTGATTTCGAATTGCAGTACTTGACTAAATAGATCATTCAAATTTTTAAAGTTGCGGTAAAAAGTTCCGCGACAGATATTTGCAGCTTCACAGAATCTTTGAACTGAATACTTGTAAACAGTTCCTTGTGATAGGTCTTTTTTAAGACTTGTGCAAAGAATTGGATATGTATCCTGTCTTTCCTAGTTTTTCTTCTTGTAGTAGTGAAATACATCTTTATCCTCCCTTTTTTATGTTCATTGAACATATTGATATAGAATATACCAGTTACTATTTAATATAGCAATCCTTTTTTTAGATAACAATAATGTAATAGATTGTGTAAGCGAAAATCCCGCATGGATAACGTAAAAATGCTTTTGAAAAAGTTTATTAATTGTAATCATAATTTGCTGTACTGTTGTTAATTATGTACAGTTATTGCTGGAAACATTGATTTATCAAGGATTATAGACAAAATAGTAATAAGATAATAACTTAACACACTATTAGTATTAGCTAATGTATACAAACAATTAGATAGCTTAATTGAAAATGTGTGAATATCTGCATTTTTTTGACAGGATTTTGATGAAAAATGGGCAAAAATAAAAGAGCTCAAATAGTTGACTGAACTACTTGAGCTCTTGGATTAGGAAACTGTATTAAGTTTTTAACTACAGCGTTAGTTTTAATGATTGAATTTTCTGTAGTTTTGGATGTAACATTTAGCAACACCCATCATGTGAACACTAACCTTGCTTTGGTCACCCTTTAAGCCACTGAAACTAATACCAAAGTATTTAGTCTTAGCATCGTAGCTCTTAGTACGGCAACCAAGTAAATCACCAGCGTGTTCCCATTCAGTGTATCTAGATGAGTCATTCATCTGACTGTCAGAGCCTGCAAAACCGCCAAAAAGCATTTGCTTTACGTTAAAGTAAATTTGGTTTTTCAATACTGACATTGGACGTAAGTTAGTATTGTATGTTGAAGAGATAGGTAAGCCAGCTTCATCTTCGTAGACTTGACCTACTTTTGAGTTAAGGCCAGAAGCCTTAGCTGCGCGTTCAATTCCAGTAACATAGTGGTCGGCATCCCAGCAAGATCTGTTATGGCTGTAGTATTCGTTAGCTACACGATTTGCAAAGTGCAAAGCACCTCGTTTGTAAGTCCAGCCTTGCTTGCCAAGTTGATGACGTGCAGAATTAATTAAGCTTAAAGTGTATTGGCTCAGTTCTTTTTGTTGAGACGCAGTTAATTTAGTCACGTTAACTAACGTATTATCTGAACCCGCATCACTATTGGTGTTTTCCTTCATGCCTTTTTTAGAAGCATCAATCAAAGCCTTACTTGCTTTACCAGTTTGGTTCCATTTAATAATGGCACTCTTGGTGTAACCAGCAGGTAATGTGATAGAAGCAGCTTGAACAGTAGAGTTGTTATTATTTGAAATAGCAACACTTCCACCTGCTAAAGCGGCTGCGATACCGATAAGTGATAATAGCTTAACATTCTTTGTCATTTTTCTTAATCCCCTTATATTACGAAAAGGATTTCCAATTTATAAGTCATTTTTTTGCTTAAGGAGTAGTCAATTCCTTAAAGCTCGTTATATGTCTCTTCATGGAATGATACTAACATTATTAAAAACAAAGTCTATACATGAAAAGCTTTAATAACGTATCGTGTTAAATAAAAAACATGGATGTTATTTTTTTAGAGTACTAGTTTATCAAGACTTAGGGCGACCTAAAATAAAAACTATACGGTTAATAAATAATTCGAAAGTTTTTTGATAAAGGCTAAATTTATATAAAAAAATATATAATTATAACCTAAGTTATCTGTAAATTATCAAGTACTAATGACTAAGAGTTGGGATAAAATCAGCGTTTAGCAAAGATATGTTTTAAAAATATTATATTGTATAGAAAATAGCAGAAAGATATTAAAATTATAATTAATTTCAAAATTACACTACAAAATATGGAAGTGAAACTAGTTTGAGTCGTATTTTGTAATTAAAACTATACGATCATCAAATACGGACTATTTATTTTTGTGGTTAAAGGAATGTTCAAATTATAGTTTATCTTGGTCATGAAACGATTATTTTTTTCATTTTTACACTATTACTAATAAAGGCAAGTTAAACACCTGATTTGTTAGGCTTAAGGCAAAATTTAAAAATATTTCGCGTAGTGAAACGCGTTCCAAAACTTGAAACAAAGTCTGAAGCTGGTGAAAACGAATACATTTGTGGGAGAAGATGATATAAATATATGCGTAAGGCAAATGAAACAGAGATAAAAACTTAGTTTTATTTAAAGGAGAAAATAGATTATGGATGGTAAGAAATATTCAGTAGTTATTGCTGGCGGTGGTAGTACTTTTACTCCAGGATTTGTCCTTGATTTAATCAAGAGTCAGGATAAATTCCCATTAAGACAGTTGAAGTTCTATGATAACGATGCTGAACGGCAAGAAAAGATTGCCAAAGCTGTTGAAATTATCATGAAGGAAAGAGCACCTCAAATTAAGTTTTCTTACACAACTGATCCTAAAGAGGCCTTTACTGATGTAGATTTTGTTATGGGATCAATTCGTGTTGGTAAATATCACATGAGAAGCTTGGATGAAAAGATTCCATTAAAATATGGCGTGAATGGTCAAGAAACTACTGGACCCGGAGGAATGGCCTATGGTCTTCGCTCAATTCCCGCAATTTTGCAAATTATTGATTGGATGGAAGAATACTCACCAAATGCTTGGATGATCAACTACTCCAACACAATTGCAATCGTTGCAGAAGCTTGCCGTCGTCTTCGTCCAAATGCTAAGGTAATTAACATTTGTGATATGCCGATTGATGATATGGACAGAATGGCTGCCATTTGTGGTTTGGACAGTTGGCATGATATTGACTTTAACTATTATGGTTTGAATCATTTTGGCTGGTGGAAAGAAGTTCGCAACAAGAAGACTGGCGAAGACTTAATGCCTAAGTTGAAGGAATATGTCAAAGAGCACGGCTATTGGGTAGGTGGCGATTACGACAAGGATACTGAAGCTTCTTGGGAAGCCACCTTTAAGAAAGTTGCCGATGAATATAAGCTAGAGCCAGAAACTTTGCCAAACAATTACATGCAATACTACTACTTCCCACAATATGAAGTTGCTAATGCTGATCCGAAGCATACTCGTACTGATGAAATTCGTGAACACCGGCAAAAGATTGTCTTTGGCGAATGTGAAAGAATCGTAAAGGTGGGAACTGCTAAGAATAATATTTGGGATATTTCAGGTTTGCACTCTGAATATATCGTAGATATTTGTCATGCGATCGCATTTAACACTCATGAAAAGTTCTTAGCTAACTGTGCTAATAACGGTGCAATTTCTAATATGGATCCAGATTCAATTGTTGAAGTACCAGCATTGTTTGGTGCTGATGGCATTCAACCAATGGCTACGGGTAAAGCAGGTCGCTTCCAAAGAGGCTTGATGATGGAACAACAAACTTGTGAAAAATTGGTTGTTGATGCTTATGTTGAACATTCATACAATAAGATGCTGCAAGCATTTGCATTAAACAAGACTGTACCAGATGCTTCCGTTGCTAAGAAGATTTTGGATGACATGATTCCAGTTAATGCTCCATACTGGCCAGAACTTAAATAATTAATTGTCATAACATAACTTCAATTCAAGAATAAAAATTAAGGTAGTTACTCAAATAGGGTGGCTACCTTTTTTGAGTACGACATGATATTCTTTTCTTAATAAGAAACAGTGATGAGAAAGGAAACAGAATGGATTTAGAAACAGCGGTCATGAAGAAAAAGGAAAGTTTTAATGAGACCGATAAAGCGATCGTTAGCTATTTATTGAAATATCCTGAAGTAGCAAGTCAGTTGAGTTTGCTGGAATTAGCTCAGAAATTATACGTTTCTAAGTCCGCTATTTTTCGCCTAAGCAAAAAATTGGGATTAAGTGGTTTCAGCGAATTGAAATTTGAATTGTCCGAGTTAGCTACACGAAAGGAGCAAAACGTTAAGAACAAGCAAACGCTAGATTTCAATACGGATTTACAAAAGATCATTGCTGAAACTTTTAAATATTTTAAGGGATTAAACTTACAACCATTTTTTGCGGATTTAGATCAAGCGGAAACGATCTATCTTTACTCTACTGGCTGGCAGCAGCAAATTATCGCGGAATATTTGGCGCATAACTTTTTCTTAATTGGTAAAAAAGCAATTATTTTGCCTAGTGCACGCGACGAAGTGGCATTATTAGGGCGGTCTGCACGGGAAAATGACATGCTGTTTGTTATTTCATTTGGTGGTTTTAATAAAACAATTATTGAAGAACTTAAGAAGATTGATGTCGTGAATACTGAACTGAAATTGGTGTCACTGACTAGCTGGCAAACGGGAAAATTAGCCTCTCTTAGCGACTATAGCTTTTTCTTCAAAACTACGCCATTTCAATTTAGTAAGCAAAATGCGGTAACTTTTAGTTCGGCCTATGTTTTAATTGATCTAATCATGAATAGTTATGGTCGACATTGTGATTTGAGATAAAGGGGAACAAGATGAAGAAAATATTATTGCTATCAACTGGGGGAACTATTGCTTCCGTTGCTTCTGATGCAGGCCTAGTACCCAAGGAAACCGGTGAAGAGTTAATTAAAATGTTGGGAAAGTTGCCGTACGACATTCAAGTCCGCGATATTTTGCAATTAGATTCTTCTAATATCCAACCAGAAGAATGGAAATTTATTGCAGAAAATATCTACAAATACCGCAATGATTACGATGGAATTGTTGTTTCACACGGTACTGATACTATGGCTTATACGGCATCAATGTTGTCGTTTATGCTGAAAAATATTAATATCCCGGTTGTGCTGACGGGAAGTCAGGTACCAATTAACGTGGTCCTAAGTGACGCTCACGATAACCTACGGTTGGCTTTTGCAGCTGCAGCAACTTGTCCACCTGATGTTTATTTAGCCTTTCATAATAAAGTTATGCTGGGCTGCCGCAGTGTAAAGGTGCGGACTACCAACTTTGATGCTTTTGAAAGTGTGAATGTGCCACCAGTAGCAACCGTTTCTTCCGATGGATTAGTTTTTAATTCAGAACATTTTCAAAGAGAACATGACGGTCAGCCAACCTTGAATACCAAAATTAATTCACACGTATCGTTGGTGAAACTATTTCCAGGCTTTGATCCTAATCTGCTTTTTGCGATGGTTAATAGTGGTTGCCGTGGAATTGTTATTGAAGCATATGGTCTAGGCGGGATGAACTTTATTCGCCGCAACATGGTAGCCGCAATTGGTAAGCTAATTCGTCAAGGTATTCCCGTTGTAGCCAGCAGTCAATGCTTGTATGAACGTAGCGATTTGACCAAATATGAGGTGGGGCGTGAGGCTTTACTGGAAGGAGCTATTTCTGCTTGTGATATGACTTCTGAGAGTGCGATTACCAAATTAATGTGGGCTTTAGGGCAAGGGATGGACGTCCATCAAATTGCTGACTTTTTTGATACAAATGTTGCTGGAGAAGTAACTCTTAAGTAAAGGTAAATAATATTACAATTATGTTAATTGTAAGCGTAGCCATCCCCATAACGATCGGCTTTTTATATAATAAGAAATATAAGGAGCTGGGAACATGAAGAGTACAGTTTTACAGAAAGTTTGGCTTGTATTTGCTGCTATAGGAATTGGGGCTTCCCTTTTTATTAATAATTCACATCAACTGATCGAATCTAATGCAACTACAATTTCAAACGCAATTATTAATACGAAATAAAGATGACAGTCACTTAGGTGGCTGTTTTTTTGTATAATAAAAGAAAAAGAATTGGATGTGAACAAGATAGATTTTGAAGAAGCTAGAAATAAATTACAAATGATTGAAGAAATGCTCAATCGGATGCCCTTGATTCATGGAGAAAATGATGTTTTCAAGGTTACTGCTGATGAGATGGATGACTTTTTAGCCAGTGTAACGCCTGATATGGATGGCAAACAAGTGACGGAACAAGGAAAAAAGATTTTGCACACTTGTCTACAAGTACTTAAGTTACGGCAAAAGGATGAGCGGCTAACACCTGAACAAAGTAGCTTATTAGCAGATATTGAACAGCTTAATTAATACAAAAATATGTTAAAATGGTTCTATAGAAATCGCTTACAAAGAGGTGCGTTTTATGGAACTTTTAATTGCAACTCATGAAGGGTTGGCTGCGGGGCTAATGTCTGCACATGATATGTTGGTAGGCAAGAATGATCAGATCCTGACAATTGAATTAAACGACACAGGAATCAGAGATTTTAAGGCTCGTTTTGCTAAAGTCATGAATAAATATCAAAATAGTCAGATTTTGGTGCTAACTGATTTAAAAAATGGGACACCCCACTTAGTCGCTTCGGAATATGAAGATATGTATCCTGAGCGAATACGGGTAGTTAGCGGTGTTAATTTGCCAATGGTGCTGGAGCTTAGTCATAAGATGATCAATGCTAGCTTGAATGAAAGTACCGAAAAGGCAATTCAGATTGGTCGTAGTCAGATAGATGTTGACCAATTGGCAGCAGCCAAAGTTTAATATCAAAAAAGACGATAGCGTTGTAATGCTACCGTCTTTTTGTAACTAATTAATCTTCAATTAAATTATTGTCATTAATAAAAATATTTCTAAACTTTGCCCAACCTTTTACTAACTCAACTTGTGCAATTGAAAGTAAAGCTAGGGCAATTACGATTAACCATTGTCCAGCTGACAAACTGGTAATGTGAAATGCATCTTGCATTGCTGGGACAAAGAGAATAATACCCATGAAAAATGCAGAGATAATGAATGACACTGTTAACCATGGATTATTGCCAGCTGATCTTTTCCAGATGGGATCAGTATTTGAATGCTGATTAAATGAACGAATCATTTGGGCCAATGCTAAAATACTGAAGGCCATGGTTTGCCCGACAACTTGATTGCCGATTTCTTTACCAATGAAGTAACCAGTTAAAGTAAGCAGGGCAACAAATATTCCTTGGGTAATAACCCGAATAACTAGGTCTTTTTCGAATAAAGTACCAGCTTTAACTGGCTTGTGTTTCATAATGTTTTTACTTGCTGGGTCTACGCCAAGAGCAAGGGCAGGTAGAGTAGCTGTAGCTAAGTTAACCCACAAGATGTGTACTGCCAATAATGGCGCATCCCAGTTAAAAATAGTTGCCGCAAACAAAGTGGTAATTTCAGCAATGTTGCCGACTAGCAAGAACTGAATTACTTTTTGGATATTGCGGTAAACGCGGCGACCTTCCTTGATAGCGTGCGCAATTGTGGTAAAACTATCATCAAGCAAAATCATATCAGCCACGTCCTTAGCCACGTCTGTACCCGTTACACCCATAGCGACACCGATATCGGCAGCCTTTAAGGCAGGTGAATCGTTTACTCCGTCACCGGTCATAGCTGTTACTTCACCATTTCGCTTTAAGCTTTGAATGATGCGCAGTTTGTCAGCAGGAGAAACGCGAGCAAAAACGGTAGCCTTTTCAACAGCTTGATCTAATTCTGCATCAGACATTTGGTCTAATTCAGTTCCCGAGATTGCTAAGTCACCTGGCTGATAAATGTTTAACTTTTTCGCAATTGCCAAGGCAGTTACCTTGTGATCACCGGTAATCATAATTGTGCGAATACCGGCTTCACGGCAGGTTTTAACTGATGCTGCAACTTCTTTTCGTGGTGGGTCAATCATGCCGACAATCCCGATAAAAGTCAAATTATTTTCCAAATCAGCATTTGCTTCAGGTAAGTTATCCACTATTTTGGTAGCAAAGCCTAGTACTCGTAAAGCGCCAGCTTGCATTTGGTGAGACAAGTGGGCAATTTGCTTTTTGTCTTGGGGTGTAATTTTACGCACGCCATTGTTAGTCATAATGTGTGTACATAACGGCAACATTTCGTCCGTTGCACCCTTAGTGAAGACCGTTAATTGACCGTCAATTTTGTGCAATGTTGTCATCCGTTTTCTGTCCGAATCAAAGGGTTGTTCGAACAAACGGGGGAATTCTTTCTTTAAGTTAGATTGGTTAAAGCCAAGCTTTTGGGCAAAAAGAATTAAGGCTACCTCAGTTGGATCACCAATTTCTTTTTCACCGTTCAAGCTGGCATCGTTACAAAGAGCGCTAGCATAGGCCAAAGTTTGATTGGTTTTATTTGCTGCAAGCTGGTCAACTATGTGACTTTGGCTGAAGTCATTTGTTGCTGCCTGTGTAACAGTCATTTTGTTTAAGGTTAAAGTACCAGTTTTGTCGGAACAGATGACAGTGGCGTTACCTAAGGTTTCGACTGCTGGCAGCTTTTTGATCAAAGCGTTACGCTTAACCATGCGTTTAACGCCTAAGGCCATAACAATTGTTGCGGTTGCTGGCAGACCTTCTGGAATAATTGAAATTGCCAATGAGATAGCAACCAAGAATTGTGGTAAAAGTGGACGGCCATAGAAAGCACCAATTGCAAAGACCAAACTACAAATAATTAAGCCGATAGTCGTTAAGACCATGCCAGCTTTAGCTAATTTGCGTTTCAATGGTGTTTGTACTTCAGTTGGATCTTCTAACATGCCAGCAATGGCACCCATTTCTGTTTGCATCCCAATTGCTGTCACGACGCCTTGACCACGACCATAAGTCACAATTGAGGAAGAAAAAGCCATATTGATGCGGTCACCAAGAGCACAATCTGGATTTAAAACAGCAGCTGCGTCTTTTTCTACCGGTACTGATTCACCAGTAAGGGATGCTTCTTGAATTTTCAAGTTAGCTGTTTCAATTAAGCGCAAATCGGCTGGAACCATGTCCCCATCATGCAAGGTAACAATATCACCAACTACTAATTCCTTGGCCGGTATGATTAATTCTTTGCCATTACGAATTACATGGGCAGTTGGCGCAGATATGTCACGTAACGCAGCTAAAGAAGACTGTGCCTTTTTTTCCTGAACTACTCCAATAATGGTATTAAGAACCACGATTGTCGCGATAATAATGGCTTCGGTATATTCGCCAAACATAGCAGATAAGAGGGCAGCTACTAATAAGATACCGATCATTGGATCAAAAATCTGCTCTTTGACCATTTGGATTACTGTTTTAGGAGGTTTAGCTGCGAGCTCGTTTAAACCAGCTTGCTGGCGTATTCGAACTTCGTCTTCAGTTAAACCAGTTTCGGTTGTTTTTGTATTTGTTAATACCTCAGACTGTTCGACAGCCCAAGGTTTTTGCCTGTGATTATCCATAGCGGACTAACCACTCCTTTCGTAAAAAAATAATGGAAAACGACCTACTAGCATAAGCCGTTCCCCATTTGAGAAACTTGTTCAGTTTTCATTTGCGTATCGGCAGCGTCATAGGCGCTTCTCGGTATGTAAATTATATAATATATAGTTTATCATATTGTGACATAGTGTCAATATAACTAATCATGGTGAAAGAGTTCTTTAATTTTTCTTAACCAATTGTCTTTAGTAGAAGGAGTAGTTTTCGTTTGTGACGCAGAGTTAGTTTGCTCTATATGCTGTTTACTGGAAAAATGTTTAACATGTTTCGCCTTTTTTGGTGCAGATGCGGACTGTTTTTTCTTAGTATTTTGATGATCATGCAATTTCATTATTTTTGGTTGCTTATTTTGGCGCACATAATAATGGTCTTCATCAGTTTGTGCTTCCATCGCAATATCGGGACGCAAATAATATAGGTCTTGACCGTCATAGCTGTTAATTAAAAAGACAAGAATATCGTGTAAATCACAAATACAGTGCCAGGCTTGCTTTTGATCTGGTTCAATTTGGTTATCGTGGACAGCAGCGTTGCCAATGTGGCGTATTTCGTCAAATAAATCCATGATCGAAAGAGGGTAATCTAGTTCATTGCGTAAATAATGTGTATTATTACGCAAATTACGGTGTTCGCCATCATGAACTGTGTAATATGGACTGAGATTTTCTAACTTAAAAATTTTTTTGATTAGACTCTCTAATAGAAGACGTGAATTTGAAATAACGTCACGATAATCATCAATTGTGTATAATTTGTGGATTTTTTCAGCGGTAGGAAAGGCTTCCTTGAAGCTGCTATTTTTTACAAAATCAAAATTTACTTCCACTGTGCAATCCCCTCCAAAATAAAATAATGCTACTAAATATAATAAGAACTTCGTCTTGATTTGTGAACAAAAGATGTTTGCTTTTTTTGATCAACTTGTTAATCTAAGTTAAAAGGATTTGTGAAAAGGTGTTTTGATCAATGAAAAAACATAAGAAAATTTGGATATCGGGAGTTATTATCCTGTTAATTGGTATTGCATGGCTAATTGGCAATTTTTATTACACTAAAGAACGTCAAATTGACCGCATTGTAGCTAAAATGCAGGATCCTAAAACTGAGCTGGCTCAGTATGTCACGGCTTCAACGCCTGATATGGATGTGACAGATAAATCGCTGAAGCCGCTTCAAAATTACTTTAAAGAGCATCACAGTGCAGCTAAACGTTTAGCCTATAATTTGCGTCATAATCGCGATCATGGTGAAATCAGACTGATTCAAGATGGACGCAATTTTTTGCTTTTTCCAAAATATAAGTTGTGGATACAAGTATATCGCCCACAGGTGAAGACCAATCACGCTAATTCAACTTTGACGGTTAACCAAAAGGATTATGGTGAAATGGAAGGTGGCAATCAGAATTACTATCAAGATTTAGGTATGGTCTTTCCTGGTCGCTATCATATATTAGTTAAATCTAAGGTTAATGGTCGCCATTTAGATGCTGATTCGATTGTTAACATTTGGTCAGATAAGACTGTTGATATGAAGATCAAAACGGCCACTTTCCAAGTGCGCAGCGTTCCTAATGGTACGATCTATATCAATGATCGTAAGGCGGGTAAATTGAACCAGCATGGTAGCTATACTTTCAAGGATTATCCGATTGCTAAGCGAATGGAAATCTATATTAAGAGTAAGGCAGATGGTCAAACTATTAAGTCCGAAAGGGTAACGGATTTGTCGCAATCGATTAGTTCAGAATTTTCTAATAGTGAGGATGACGTCACTGATTATGATGGTACTGCTGAATATCAAGGCAATGGCGAAAAAGATGTCTATCAGGATGCAGAAGGTGACTATATTGTTAACCCGATTTGGCCTGGCTTGATTAAGGTGGGGGATGCAGCTAAGCTATTGTACAACACCCTTAAGTCGCCAAATGCAGATGACTTTGAAAATGGAAAAGAAAATGCAGACTATAAGAAGATTGCTAAGCAACTAAAGGAATGGCATAAAAAGAAGAGTATCAAGAAATTAAGTGTAAAGATCAAGGTGCTCTCTGTTTTACCAGGTAAGCGTAATTATAGTCGGATTAACTATGAAGTAACCTTTATTAAAAAGTATAAAGATAAGAGTAAAAAGAAAGAACGATTGTCGTATCAAAACGCTGTTTTCCACCAAAAAGATGGCAAACAATTGATTCAGACTTTGGGCGACTGCAAGTTAATAAAAACTAAAACAAGTGACTAAAGATTAGTTAGAGTAAGACTTCCTACTGTTAAAAATAGTAGGAAGTTTTTTAATAACAGTGAAGCTATATAAAAATATTGTTTTGCAAAAATAATTAAACAAAATAAGATTAGGCCCGATTCGCCTAATCTTATTTTGCTATAAATGCATTAAATTCCACTTAGGTATCTTAATTTCGCCTTTTTCACTCATTGTCATAATAGTGATTGAAGCATTCTTAGGACCTGGAACCAAAGGAATATGGTCACCATAACGATACCAGAGACTTCTAATAGTGAAGCCGTGAGTAACTAGCAGAATGTTTTCAGCGCCATCCAATTGACTGATTAATTTAAAACCATCATCAAGACGAGCCCAATATTCTTCAGCGTTTTCTGCTTGGTGATAAGGATCGGCTTCTTTAATCCAATCCTTAATAGTATCGATGCTCTCATGAGCAAACATTTCTTGCCGTGTTCCGTAGCCGTGACTGCCACCAATCATTCGCCAAGCCATTTCGGAATCCATTCCTTCGAAGTAGCCGTAGAATTGTTCTCTGAAAAATGGACTAGCGATGTGCTGCAATTCGTCTTTGTTGGCGTTATATTTCATGATGATCTCACAGGTATCACTTGCTCTCTTAAGATCACTAGACAATGCAATGTCAAAAGGTACTTCGCTTAAAGCTTTACCAGCTTCTTCAGCGCCTTCAATTCCTGGTGTAGTTAATGGTGTGTCACACCAACCTTGCATCTTATTGTAGCGATTGATATAAGTTTGACCGTGACGGACGATATAAATTCTTTTCATATTTTTCTCCTCGTAAAAAGCTCACCTTTTATTGTAGAAAAAAGAGGTGAGCTTTTAAAGTTAATTATTTTCGTGGTAGATCTTTTTAACAGTTTTAATATCTTGCGGTTGAATCGTATAGATCGAACCCTTTGGGTACATGACTGAGACATTATTAGTGTGGTTTAAGCCAATTGCGTGGCCTAATTCGTGTTCAGCAGTATTAACGATTCGATTGTAACTGTAACCATACCATTCGTTTTGCAAATAGTAACGGTTCAAGTTGACCGTGGCCTTTAACAAATGTCCCGTAGCAGGGTTATAGGTAGTTGCTGTTTCTCCTGCGGCATTGGTGTAGCTATTATCGACTGTATTAATGACGATTTGAGCGTCTTTTTTATCATTTATTTGGTGAAAAGTGAAAGCACCGGTACGATTCCAAGCGTTCATTGCATTGACTGCAGCTGATCTTAGTTGAGCATTATTGCTAATATCGATATAAACCTTAGCTTCAGGATTTGACCATACACGATTGTCTGAAGAATTGTCATTTTCTGTTTTATCTGTGTCAGTTTTGATATTAGTAGTCTTTTTTTCGTTATTGGGAGAAATGGTCGTTTCGTTAGTTAGAAGTTCGTTAATTCGATAGCTAAGTGTAGCTAGGGAGTCTTGCGTTGCGATACGAATATTGGGATTGTTCTGATAAGTCCAAACGCCAAGAGCGATAAGAGCAAGCAAGAGAACATTTCTCAGTAATTTAAAAAATCTTTTCATGTATATATCACCCCAATATGTCAAGATTATAGTCTCTAAAGTTAAAGTTTTCATCAATTTTTATTTATATTTTTCTCACGAGCAGGAAAACTATTATGAAAGCGCTATTCATGGTAAAATAGTATGCGAATTTTTAAAGAAAAGGTGATTAGATGGCTACAGCCAAAACTGAAAAAAACGAAAAAGAACTTGAACAAAAGCACCTTGATAATATTATGGGTCAGATCAAGGACCGCGAAAAAACTTTAAAAAAATCTATCAAATCAGCTGAAGGCGAAGCAAGAGAGCTTAATTCACACTTTTTTGACGATGTTAAATTGGATTATGATGGTTATTCCACTTCAATGGAAACAGCACTGTCAATCCACCAGCAGCAACAATTATTGAGTGAACGTGAACATGCTTGGCAACATTCAGCTAAGCAGCTAGAGACTGTAGAGCGTTTAGAGAAGCGACCATATTTTGCTCGGGTTGATTTTAAAGAAAAAAATGAGGACCTAACAGAGACGATTTATATTGGTCTAGGTTCTTTTGCAGACAAGGACGATCACTTCTTGATCTATGACTGGCGGGCACCAATATCTTCAATTTATTATGATGGTAAATTGGGTAAAGTTTCTTACAATTCGCCTGAAGGTGAAATTACAGTTGATATGACTAAGAAACGCCAATTTATGATTGAAGATGGCAAGATTGTGAACATGTTTGACACTGATGAGTCAATCGGTGATCAAATGCTCTTGGAAGTTTTGTCAGAAAAATCATCAACGCAGATGAAGTCAATCGTAACGACGATTCAACGCGAACAAAATAAGATTATTCGAAACACCAAAGCAGATCTGCTTTTTGTCCAGGGTGCGGCAGGTTCTGGTAAAACCAGTGCGATTTTGCAGCGGATAGCCTTTTTGCTTTATCGTTATCGTGGCAACCTGACTTCAAGTGATGTAATCATGTTCAGTCCTAACCAGTTGTTTAATGACTATATTAAGAATGTTTTGCCTGAAATGGGCGAACAAAATATGGTTCAAATGACTTACTGGCAGTTTGTTGCGCGACGGTTGCCAGGTATGGAAGTTGAAAACTTATTCAGACAGTTTGAAGATCAAACCGCAGACAGCAATATTTCTAAGTTTAAGGATTCAGTTAATTTCTTTAACTTGTTGACTCGTTATGCAGAGCACTTGAATAAGCGCGGTGTTATTTTTAAGAATATTTATTTCCGTGATAAGAAGAAACCTTACTTTGATAAGGAAAAAATTAAGGAGATCTATTATTCTTTCAATGAAAATTACAAGTTGGCCAACCGAATTGATGCAACGCGTGAAGAATTGATCAAGATGTTGAATCGAAAGATTACGCCAGAAACTAAGAAGGCTTGGGTGGCACACGCTATTGAAGGAATGAGCCAATCTGAATTAAATGAGTTATATGATCGACCTGATCAAGAATTTGAGTCTGAGGCTAAGGAAGAGGCCTTTTTAGGTAGAAAAATTGTATTATCAGCCTTGAAGGGCGTGCATAAGCGTATTTTGCACAACCACTTTTTGAATATGCGAGCACAATACCTGAGCTTTTTGCGAGCTGTACCTAAGATGGTTGATCTATCTAAGTGGAATATTGATGAAAATGATTGGTTGGCTCATGTGGAAGAAGTTAAGAATAACTTTAAGCAGCACCATATTGCCATGAATGATGTTTCAGCTTACTTATATTTGTATGACATGATCACTGGTCGCAGGACTGACTTTGAGATGCGTTATGCCTTCATTGACGAAATTCAAGATTATACTCCATTTCAATTAGCTTACTTGAAGTATAATTTCCCACGGGCCAAGTTTACAATGTTGGGTGACTTGAATCAGGCTATTTTTACTAAGGATGAAAGTCGTAGCTTACTTAAGCAGATCTCTGGCTTATTTGATCCTGAAAAAACTGATGTGGTGCAATTAACGAAATCATATCGTTCAACTAAGGAATTGACCAATTTCACCAAGCAAATTTTGCGTCAAGGCGAAAAGATTGAAGCCTTTAACCGTAAAGGTCCTAAGCCTATAATTTGGGGCAGAAAAAACGATGATGAAGCAATTGATGTTTTAGTTAACGTTTTGCATAATAATGAACAAAATAAGCGTACGACAGCTGTTATTACCAAAGACTTAGCTGCAGCTAAATTTGTGCATGAAGAATTAGCTAAAAAAGGTGAAAACACGACCTTAATTGCGACTGCTAATCAGCGACTAGTTGATGGTACTCTAGTTGTGCCTTCTTACTTGGCTAAGGGACTAGAATTTGATGCGGTAGTCATGTGGGATGCCTCTAAAGCTGCTTACCATAAATTGGATGAAACTCAACTTGTTTATACTATTACCTCTCGTGCAATGTATAAGCTAGATATTATTTATACTGGAGAAAAGAGTCCATTGCTTGATGTTGATCCAGATACTTATGAAGAAAAATAATTGACAAAAGTTGCTAGATCATTTAAGATTTATTCAACATTAAAAACAACTTAGAACAGAAATAGTAATACTAGTCAAAGTAATAGAGAGTCTTTGCTGGTGGAAATAAGATATTTGCTAGTATGAATCACATCTGTGAGTTGGTCTTCTGAACAAAAGTAGGAAAATCCGGGATAGCCCGTTATAGCTAAAGGTTGATTATTGAACTTATTGAGGCAAGTTGCGTGAGCAATTTGTAAACATGAGGTGGAACCGCGATTACATTCGCCCTCGTAGCCGTTTGGCTATGAGGGTTTTTCTTTTAAAATGATCAACCTAGTGAGGCATTTCTGCGTGAGCAGGTGCGAACATGAGGTGGAATCACGAGCAGTCGTCCTCTTAGGTTAATCCTAAGAGGGCTTTTTTATTAGGAAAGAAAAATGAAGGTGAGAGTATGTCATTAAAATATATTGCAGAAATTTTACCCGCTCTTTTGTCAGGAGCAGGCATGACGTTAAGTATTTTTTTCTGGACGTTAATTTTAGCAACGCCATTAGGAATTTTGGTCTCATTAGGTGAAAAAAGTAAGTTTAAACCATTACGCTGGTTGGTTAACTTTTATGTTTGGATTATGCGGGGCACGCCCTTATTATTGCAATTGATCTTTGTCTTTTATGGCTTACCAATTATTCATATCGTCTTTCCCCGCTATCAAGCAGCCTTGTTTGCTTTTGTTTTGAATTATGCGGCTTATTTTGCGGAAATTTTTCGTGGCGGCTTCCAATCGATTGATGAAGGCCAGTTTGAAGCAGCGAAAGTTTTGCGCTTGAGCCGCTGGCAAACGATGACCAAGATTATTATTCCCCAGGTAATAAAAATTGTTTTGCCTTCAATTGGAAATGAAGTAATTAACTTGGTAAAGGATTCATCGCTAGTTTATGTCATTGGTTTAGGTGATTTGCTTAGGGCCGGCAATGTGGCAATGGCCAGAGACGTAACGCTAGTACCGTTAGTTTTAGTAGGTGTAATTTATCTACTGTTGATCAGTATTTGTGCTTTTGTTTTGAAAAAGCTGGAAAAATACTTTTCTTATTACAAGTAGTTGAGGTGAGAATATGTTAGAAGTAAAAAATTTGAGCAAAGAATTTAACGGTCACCGAATTTTGCGTGACATCTCTTTTACCTTGAAAGACGGAGAAATTATGACAATTGTAGGTCCATCAGGAGCGGGGAAAACCACCTTACTAAGAATTATTGCCGGTTTGGAAACAAAAGATTCTGGTGAAATTTTGATTGACGGTAAACCTTATGATTCAGGCAAGGTTGGCGTTGTTTTCCAAGATTATAATCTTTTTCCTAATTTGAGCGTTTTACAAAATATCACTTTGGCACCTACTTTGGTATTAAAAAAGAGTAAAACTGAAGCAGAGCAGGATGCGCGTGTATTGTTAAAACGTCTACAAATAAGTGGCCGTGAACAGCAGTATCCTTATGAGTTATCAGGTGGGCAGAAACAGCGAGTAGCTATCGCTAGAGCTTTGGCTATGAAACCGCGGATTCTTTGTTATGATGAGCCAACTAGCGCGCTAGATCCAAATTTACGTAAGGAAGTTGAGAAAATGATTTTAAGCTTAAAAAAATCGGGTTTAACCCAGCTGATTATCACCCACGACTTGAATTTTGCAGAGAATGTGGCGGATCAGATGCTCAAGGTTCGACCGTTAAGCGAGGATTAGGCAATGAAAAAATGGATTTTAGGTATCGTCTTGGCCTTAACATTATGTTTAACTGGTTGCCAAAGCGTACAAAAAGAAGCTAATACTCAAGATACATGGAATAAGATTGCCAGCAAAAAGCAAGTGGTAATTGGCTTAGACGATAGTTTTGTACCAATGGGCTTTGAAAAGAAAAACGGCCAATTGACGGGTTATGACATCGACTTAGCTAAGGCAGTCTTTAAACAATATGGCATTAAGGTTTCTTTTCAAACGATTGATTGGTCAATGAACGTTACAGAGCTGCGTAACGGTACGATAGACTTACTCTGGAATGGTTACAGCATTACGCCAGAACGACAGAAAAAAGTAGCTTTTAGCAAGCCATATTTACGTAATCGCCAGGTTTTAGTTGTGAAAAAAGATAGTGACATTAGTTCATTTAAACAAATGAAGAATTATGAATTAGGAATGCAAACTGGTTCAACAGCAGAGCAGTGGTATGAAACTAAACAAGATGTGCTGCATGCTAAGAAAACAGTTTTATATGATACGATTTCTAATTCGTTCTTGGATCTGAATGCAGGACGAATTCAAGGAATTCTGTTAGATGAAGTTTATGCCGACTATTATATTGCTCACATGGCTAAAAGTAGCGAATACAAGGTAATTCAGAATGATCGCGTGCCAATGGACTTGTTCGCTGTGGGGATGCGTAAGGGAGACAAAACTTTGCGTCAGAAGGTCAATCAAGGTTTAGCAAAATTGCAAAAAAATGGTCAATTGCGTAAACTTAATGAAAAATGGTTTGGCAGAAACAATAGTTGGTTAGGCAAGTAATATGAAGATAGATAATTTTACTTTTAAAAAGATTGATGAAATGACAGCTAGAGAATTCTATTGCGTAGAAAGATTGCGCAACACGACTTTTGTGGCTGAACAGAAGATAACTCTACCAGATTTAGATGATGAGGACCTAATTGCTGTTCAGGTTTATTTACTCAATCAAAAACAGACGACTGCCTTAGCGACTTGTCGTCTGTTTCAAGAAGATGGTAAATGGATGCTAGGACGCGTTGCTGTGTCAAAAGAAGCGCGCGGACAACAGCTAGGATCGAAAATGATTACAGCTGTGCATAAATTTTTACGGCAAAATAAGATTGATGCAGTTTACTGTCACGCCCAAATGCGGGTAAAGCCTTTCTATGATAGCTTGGGCTATCAAGTTGTAGGCGAACCGTTTGATGAAGGCGGCGTAGAACATGTGATGATGAAGAGGGACTTGGCTTAGGCTAAGTCTTTTTTGATTACTGGCACGATTTGATTAACTAAAAACTCATTTCCTTGATCAGTTAAATGTTGCCCGTCGGCTTGATAATATGTCGATTTGTCTTTTAAGTTTCTCATTGCAGGTAAAATATCCACAAATTGTGCACCATGTGCCTTTGCGACTTTTTGGGCGATATTGTTAAAAAGATCGAGTCTTTCAGCACCATAATATTGAAAAATGTCACTTTCTGGATTGGGATTGCACAATCCCACAACAATGGCTTTGCCTACTGCACTAAGGATTTGAGCCAAGTTCTTTTCGTAGCTTTCTGGACTAATGCCCCAAGCTGTTGCGGCATCGTTATTGCCGTATTCAACAACAACTAGATCATGTTCTGGGGAAATTTGCTCCAAATAATCGACGCCTTCAACTGTGGTAGCACCGCTTTTAGAAATGTTTTCCACCTGTGCATAATTAATTAGTGCCTGTTGAAATAAATTAGTTACTAGGTTTGTATTTTGACCATTACGATATCCGTTAAAAATGGAATCGCCGAATAGGATTATTTTTTTCATATTTTTAGCGCTTTCTATTATAATAAGTTAGTGTTTTAGAAGGAATATGGATACGATATATGAGAAATTATACGAGTTTTAACAGAAATGAATGGGCTAAATTAGCTCCCTTAGATAAAGTCAATATTACCAAAGAAGAATTAGCTGATATCAAGTCTTTAGGAGACGTGATTGACCTAACCGACGTGCATGAGATCTATACCAGTTTGATCAGTTACTTACACTTAGTTTACCAACAAAAAAAGAATGCGCAAAAAGCACAAATCAAATTTTTGCATAAAAGTTTTTCACCAGCTCCGTTTATCATCGGTATTTCGGGTTCGGTTGCGGTTGGCAAATCAACCACTGCGCGTTTATTACAATTGTTGCTCAGTAGAACCTATCCAGAATTAAAGGTACACTTGATGACCACGGATGGTTTTATTTACCCTAATGAGGAATTAAAGCGGCGTAATTTAATGCCTCGCAAAGGCTTTCCTGAAAGTTACAATATGACTTTGCTCAGTGATTTTTTACGAGACGTTTTAAGTGGAAAGAAGGATATCGTTTATCCACTATATTCTCAAGAATTAAGCGATATAGTACCTGGGAAATATGGTCATGTAAAAAATCCTGATGTATTGATTATTGAAGGAATTAATACATTGCAATTGCCCGAGAGTGGACAAGTTGTGACTAGTGACTTTTTCGATTTTTCAATTTATATTGACGCTGAAGAAGATTTGATTGAAAAATGGTACATGCAACGCTTTAGAAAAGTACTTAAATTAAATAAAAATAAGCCAGATAATTTTTACTATAAAATGGCTAATGGACCGCTGGAAGATGCAATTCAATTGGCTGAAGAAACCTGGCAGATGGTTAATCTGGTCAACTTGCGTGAATATATTGCGCCAACCAAGGAACGTGCTAGCCTGATTTTGCATAAGACTGACGGACATTTGATTGATCGGATATACCTGCGGCACATCTAATTTGGTATACTAGGTATTATGAATACGATTTATTTACTGTTGATAAAAAAATTTGCTTTGCCTCCAGCGTGTTTAAACTAGTCGAAAGGTAAGTTTAAATTAAAGGGAGAAGAAATAATGGTACAAGCAATTAATTTGAAAAAAGGTATGATTTTTAGCCAAGATGGCAAATTGATCAAAGTTTTAAAGGCTAACCACCATAAGCCAGGTAAGGGTAATACCGTTATGCAAATGGATTTGCGTGACGTTAAGAGTGGTGCAGTTGTCCACAAGACCATGCGTCCAACTGAAAAAGTGGATTTAGTTGAAGTAACTAAGAAAAAGGCTCAATACCTTTACGGCGAAGGTAATACTTATACTTTCATGGATACTGATACTTATGATCAATATGAAGTTTCAGCTGATCAATTGGGTGATGACGTTAAGTTCTTGATGCCTAACATTATGGTTGATATGGACTTTACAGATGATAACAAGATTATCGGTATTGAATTGCCATCAACTGTTGAAATGACCGTTAAGGAAACACAACCAGAGATTAAGGGTGCAACTGTAGCTGGTGGTGGTAAACCTGCTACTATGGAAACTGGCTTAGTTGTGCAAGTTCCTGATTTTATCAAGAATGGCGAAAAGCTAATTATTGGTACTGAAAACGGTGATTACAAGTCACGTGCAGATAGTCAACCTAGATAAAAGATAAGAAAATAATCCTCAACTTGTGCATAAGTTGGGGATTATTTTAGATTACAGCCTTTGTTCTAGCATTAATTTTTACGGTATGTTTGTGTTTACCGTGGATCATTTTAACTTCCCAAATTGATTGATTATTGTCATCAGTTAATTCCCATGAAATCGGTGTTCCTCCACTGAATTCTTTTAGGGCAATTTCATTAGCTTCTTGGCGTGAAATTGTCTTTTTTAGGTTCAAAGACGCATCTTTTTCGTAGTCATAATCAAGCACCTGCGTAGACTGACCTAGAATCTTGTTATTAGTTGCGTCAACTTGAATAGTACAGTCTTTACGGTCATCATAGCCTACTATGTCATAAACATAGATATCTTTACTTAAACTAAGTGTGATCGATTTAATGAAAAACGCCCGAAAATCCCCGTATTTTAATGTGGGGATGGATAGGACCAAGCTGACCTAGCAGTCAGCTTTTTTATTAAAAAATAGAGACATATGTTCGACTTCCCTGTAAAATATAAATATCTAATCTATGAGTCATGTGGTAATAAGTCAAATGAAAGGCGATGATATTTGTTCTTTTTGATCATAAATTTGAGTATATGAAACTAAGCCTTGGTAAAGGTTGATTTTT
>QWCA01000048.1_pt1 | contig 21346 bp, 26 predicted proteins | sample 1972451 | NCBI WGS metagenome assembly QWCA01 (sample SAMN09866720, study PRJNA288562) | Human vaginal metagenome isolate term5_vaginal, whole genome shotgun...
GAGATTAAAGAACGAGATGTATTATGGATATGAGAAAGACTATTCTTCCTTTGAAGAATTCTCAAAAGCAGTTGAAGAATATATAGATTACTATAATAATAAAAGAATTCAAGCAAAAACAAAATGGATGCCACCTGTAAAGTACAGAATAGCATCCATGTGTTGAGCTTAATTAGCTAATGAATGTGTCCAGGATTCTGGGTACATATCATTTTGGTCTAACTTTTGGGGGTCGGTACAAACAGGACTTAAAACAAAATAAGGGAAAATCTAAAAAAGATAAAGGTCTACTTGACCTTATTTTTAGAAAAGAACCAAAAAGATATACTGTCGAAGATACCATTCCCTATCTTAGACTCTTAAAAAGCGGTATATGTCAGCTTGACGAAAAGCACTTTAGTAAAAGCATAGCATTTCAGGATATTAACTATCAACTTGCTTTAGATGAAGATCGAGACTTGATTTTTAATCAGTTTGCAAATTTTCTACACTCCTTTGATCAAAGTATCAGTATTTAGTTTTCATATATCAATCAACTTGGACGAAACGAAGAAATGAAGTCGGCAATTCAGATACCGGATAAAAAGGATGGTTTTGACGATATACGTCTTGAGTTTAGATAGATGCTTAAAAGACAGATTGTAAAGGAAAATAATGGACTGAAAAAATCAAAGTATGTAACCTTTACAGTAGAAGTGGATAATTTAGAGCAGGCAACATCAAAACTTGAAAGACTGGAGATAGATATATTATCTAATCTAAAGAGTATGGGAGTCGTGCGGAAAGTTTAAGTGGGGGGAAGAAAGACTCAAGATTCTTCACGATATATTAAATCCCAATAAGACCTTTGAGTTTTCATACAAAAATCTGAGGAAAAGGAAAAGCATTGAAACATACATTGTACCTGATGAATTAAACTTCACGCCTTCAAGGTACTTTAAGTTTGGAAAATTTATCGGGGCAGTAAGTCATTTTCAAATTCTTGCAAGTGAGCTTTCAGATCGTATGCTTGCCGAATTTTTGGATATTGATGATAATATCAATATTTCCTTTCATATTAAGGCAATCGACCAATCGGAGGCTATTAAAATGGTAAAGAGAAAAAATATCGATATTGACAAGATGAAAATTGAGGAAAATAAGAAAGCGGTAAGAAGCGGTTATGATATGGACATTCTTCCATCGGACTTAATCACCTATTGAAAAGATGTAAAAAGCCTCCTAAAGGACTTACAGATAAGAGATGAGCGAATTTTTGTGGTGAGTATCGTCTTTATGCACTTGGCAAAAACGGTGCAAAAGCTTGATAACACAATCTCTCAGATAAGTTACATTTCAAATAAGCATAACTGCAAGCTGGAAAGACTTGACCATACGCAAGAACAAGGACTTATCAGCGTGCTACCTCTTGTCGTAAACAAGATTGAGATAGATAGAGGACTAACCTCATCATCTACGGCAGTTTTTATGCCCTTTACCACAGAGGAGCTTTTTATCAATTCAATTAACAATCTTTATTACGGACTAAATGCCTTAAGCCATAACCTGATTATGGCAGATAGGAAAAAACTCAAAAATTCAAACGGTCTAATCCTCGGAACTCCTGGAAGTGGTAAATCCTTTAGTGCTAAAATAGAAACGGCAAATGCAATTTTAGTAACGGACGATGATGTGATTATCTGCGATCCAGATGGAGAGTATGGAAACCTTGTAAGACAATTTAATGGAGAAGTCATTAAAGTCAGCAGTAAGTCTAAAGATTATCTGAATCCCCTTGATATAAATATAAACTATGGCGATGGGGATGTGCCACTGAAAGACAAAGCCAACTTCATTATGAGTATAATGGAGCTTGTAGTAGGCGGTAGTGGTCTTACGGCAGAAGAAAAGTCTGTTATAGACAGGTGCTTACCTAAGATTTACGAAAGGTATTTTGAAAATCCAGAACCTTGTAATATGCCTATACTTCAAGACCTATACGATATGTTAAAAGGACAGGAAGAAAAGGTCGGTAAAAAGCTGGCAATGGAGATGGAAATCTATATATCAGGTTCTCTTAATGTTTTTAATCACAGGTCAAATGTGGACTTAAATAAGAAACTCCTGTGTTTTGATATTAACGAGCTTGGAAGTCAGCTAAAGAAAATAGGAATGCTTGTTATATAGGATCAGGTGTGGAATAAAGTATCTCAAAATAAAGGAAGCAAGGCTACAAGGTACTCTATATAGATGAGTTTTACTTGCTATTAAAAGATGAGCAGACAGCATCTTATTCTGTGGAAATATGGAAGCACTTTAGAAAATGAGGAGGTATTACGCAAAATGTCAAAGACCTACTTATTAGTAATGAAATTTAAAATATCTTTGATAATACCGACTTTGTCTTAATGCTAAATCAAGCGTCAGGAGACAGAGAAATTTTAGCAAGAAAACTTAAAATTTCACTTCCTCAGCTTAGATATGTTACCAACTCAAATGAGTGCGAGGGACTACTGTTCTTTGGAAATACCATTGCTCTTTTCCTTGATAAGTTCCCGAAAGATACAATTCCCTATCAGAAGATGACTACCAAGCCTGAAGAAGTGAGGTAGCCTATGGAAAAAAGCTGAAAAAGGATTTTAGGGAAAGGCATAAGGCAAGTCTTGAAAGAGAAATTATTCATAGTGAAACATTCACTACATCTGAAGAAAGTAAGCTAAAGCATAACGATGATTACAGAGGAAAAATCGTCCATGACAAAGACAGATTTCAGGACAAGGTTCATAAGAAAATAAACAAGGTAAGTTCTGATAATGAAAAGGCTTATGGAACATTCAAGAGAAACGCAAGATATAGAGCTTCTGATAAGGATAATGTAGCTGCTGTAAGTGAAACAGGAAGATCGGATTATATTACGGAGGTAAAGGATGGAAAAATCTATGATCCTTTAGGAAAAGACCTTGATAATGACGGGATTATAGACAGATACGATAATGACTTTAGGGACAGCGACTCCTTTTAATCTACCTATGATGTGGATGATAATCTCCATAAAAAAGACGAATGAATATAAAAGAACAAATGCCTATAAAAGATTTTAAAATAAAAATCAGGTAAAGGCAGCCATTCGTTGTGAGAATAAGTCAAGGCTCAGAGATCGAATTAAAGAAAACCTCATCGGCTCGTTGAAAGGCTCAAAGAAATTTATAGTAAGAAAAGCAAGGGGACTTTGATTATTTTCATAGGTCTTATTATTTTGGGAACTTTCTTTATCAACTTTGCAGGAACGGGAATGACAGACTTTATGAACTCTACAAGTTCTGTTCTTACAACAAGCTATTTGTCAAAGCCAAATGTCCTAAATGAAATCAATCAGAGCTTTTCTGCTATGGAGAGTGAGCTTCAAAATGAGGTTGATCATGTCAAAAATAACTATCCCGGCTATGACGAGTACATCTTAAATAATACATAGTATATTGGTCATAATGTCCATGAGCTTTTATCATATATTACATCAAGATGTGGAGAGGTAAAGAGTGTATCGAAAGTAGAATCCATATTAAAAGAATTGTTTGAGTCCATGTATAACCTTGAATATAGGGAAGAAGTTGAAATCAGATACAGGACAGTTACAGAAACCTATACCAATGAAGATGGCAACGAATATACCGAAAGTCACGAAGAACCTTATGAGTATAAAAAGCTCATTGTAACGCTGCATAAAAAAGAGATGGACAGCATTATCCGAAAGATATTTGCAAACTATCCAGACAACCTAAAGCATCATGAAACCTTATTTCTTGCACAAGTAAATATGGGAGAAGCCTTTGGAAATTCTGACCTTATCAGTGCAAATGGTGGCGTAGGTGGTGGAATTGAGTATGAATCATCAAGTGAAGTTCAAAAGAAGATTGTTAATGTCGCATACATCACGCCATCTCTAGGTGCAGTCTGGTGTTCCATGTGGGTATCACAGGTCTATCAAAATGCAGGGCTTGGATATATTGGCGGAAATGCATGCGATATGTACCGAAACTATACTTTTACATCAGACAGGTCAAAACTCCAGGTGAGAATGCTTGTAGCGGTGGAAAGCAGTAGTAGTGGAAGCACAGCAGGACTTACCTATGGTTATGTAGGAATTTATATTGGAGATGATAAAGTTATGAATAATATTGGACGAATAAGATTAACCACTTTAGACAATTGGATTGCGTCTTTCTGCAAGCATCATTACGTAGGATTTGGATTCCCGCCAAACGTAAAGAAATAGGAGGTAACAATGTGAAACGAGAATTAACGGTAGTGAAAACCAAAATGAAGAAGTTGAAGGATAGAAAGGCTCTGATTGATAAAGAATTGGAGCCTTTATTTATTCATGAAGAAGAACTTGAAAACGAAGAAATCATTGCCATTTGCAGAAAGAACAACATTACAATCAGTGATTTGATGGCAAAGGTAAACAGACAAAGAGTAGAAATGAAAAAGGAGAAGTCAAATGAAAAACAGTTGGAAAAAGAATAAGAATTTTTGGACAGCAGCACTTGCAGTCGTTGTAAGTATAAGCTGCCTTTTGGATCTTTGGACAGTTGTTTATGATCATGAGCAAAACTTAACGGAAGCACCTACAAGCGATAAAGCTGTCCAAACACAAGTGGAAGTAAATGTAAAGTATATCTTTGAAGATGAAAAAGTTTATAAGAAAGAAAAGATAAAGTATGAGAAAGGACAGCTTCTTGACAGCGGTTATATGTCAATGCTCCCTGATAATATGAAATTTATTGATGAGTTTCTATTTTATGAAGTAAAAGGAGATGGAAATGATGAAATTATCCGAAATGTAGCAAAGACTGAGGTTAAAGATAAAGAGACTCAGACAAAAAAAGCCGAAAGAGGATGAGAGCTTGCAGACGAAAATTTCAAAGACGGAAGATAAGTCAACGTAGACAGAGCTTTCTAAAGATGATATTTTTAAAAGGAAAAAAGATGCAAAGAAACATCAGGAAAAACTTGATAAGTTAAATAGCGAAATGAAGGATAAAGACAAATTAAGCGACAAGCGGAAAGAAAAAATTAAAGAACTTGAAGCCCAAACAGCCTTATTTCCGGAATTAAGATAAACTCAGGTATTTCAAATTAAATACCTGTATAAACAATACAGGAAAAAGAACAACTACACAGGCGAGTTTAGAAAATACTGTAAAAGATACAAGTAATTCTGAAACGAAAGAAAAAGATATTCACTATCCTAATAAGCTGACACCAAAAGCTCCTTCAATAACAATCATGATTCATCTACTATGGACGGGACAAGTAAGACTGTAAATAGAGTAGCTTCTGTTCCATTAAAGGCAAGAGGAACATAAGGACAATGCTGATAAGGACTATTCTATTCATCATGGGGATAGCGGCTATAATAAAGAAACGGATCAGTATTCTGCTGATGCAAGACAGTTTATTACTTTTCAAACAAAAAAAGGTAAGACCTTCCATCTCATCAACCACGATGAGACACAAGAAAATGTGATGCTTTTAACGGAAGATATGATTGTAAGTATGGTCAATAACATTTTAGGAAAAAAAGATTTTGATACAGAGCATATCAAGATGGTATTTAACTCAAAAAATGTTACGGATCATCAAGCTATTATTCCGACAGTAAGCTCGTTAAGTGAAGATTTATCGAGTATCCCTGATAGTGAAACGAAGGTATATGGGCTTATTTCTAATAAGCTTCACGCAAGTGTAGGTTATCCATTAGTGGAAAACACAACGAAGATTGTAGCTGAATTTGACGGGTTTGAATTTACAAGCTCAGGAATGGTAATTAAGGATGAAGGATTTAGCAAAAACCTTAAAGAATACAAATCAAAAAAGAGTGAAGATGCTGTATTGCATGATGTAAGTATTGGTGATGTTTTAAGTATTGAAAATAAAGAGATTAAAGAAAAATTTACTCAACCACCGAAACACTTTACTGAAGATACGTTTCTAAAGTCTATGGAGATTGCAGGAAATGAATCCTTAGAAAAAGGTGTAGAAGTGGAAAGAAAGGGACTTGGAACACCTGCAACAAGGGCAGGAATTATTGAAAACTTAATCTATAAGGGTTTTGTAGAAAGAGATAAGAAAAATTTGATTGTCACGTATAAGGGTCTCAGCTTTGTAACAATAGTATCCGATACCTTTAAGTCAGCGGAAACAACTGCAAAGTGGGAAATGAAATTAGCGAATATTGCCAAAGGTAAATCTTCCAAAGAAAAATTCTTGAAAGATATTGAAAGTGAGATACAGGAGGCGGTTTTAAAATATAGCAAGTAAGTGCCTGCTGATTTCAGAGTGGAGAAAATCCTCTGAAAATGGTACAATATACAGATAAAATTTTTGAAAAGAGGAGGTATTATGCAGCTTCTAGATATAAAAAGAATGGCTCATAACATTCTTGAAAAACAAAACATAGAAAGCAGTTTTATCGAATATAAAAAGTCGGCAAATTTTAAAGATAAAATTCTAAAAACTGCTTGTGCCTTTGCCAATAACTATATGAACAATGAGATAGGCTTATTGTTTGTTGGTATTGAAGAAGTCGATGATAAAGAAACGGGAGAAAAAGCAATTCCTAAAAGACCGATTGAAGGGATAAAGGAAGCAAAATTAGAGGGAATAGAAAATGAAATTAAATCGCTCCTTGCCAATATTCATCCTAAAATCAACTATCACATTATTACGGATCAAATTGATGATGAATACTATATCGTAGTTGCGGTAGAAAGTGGTAGTAACGGTCCGTTTCAAACAAGTGAGAGGGCGGAAAAAGATAAAGATATTCGATTAAAGGCAGGAAGATATATTAGAGTCGGTAGAGATTCAAGGCTTCCAAATCCAACCGAAGAATTTGAACTTTTGAAGAAGTTTGCAAACTTTTCTTTTAATTCAAACTTGAACGATACAGCTACTATAGATGATTTAAGCTATGAATATATGAAAGAATATTTGCTTCAAACAGGAGCAAAAAAAGATATTAGAGAAATGTCTAAGCTGTATATGGCAAAGAGTATGGGGCTTGTCAGTGAAAGTTAGTATGGCGGTTATAGAGCTAAAAATTTTGCTGTGCTGATGTTTGCAGATACACCAAATAAATTTATTCCCAATGCCCATGTTGAAATCATAAGAGAAATTGATGGAACTGATAAAATGGAATCAAAGAAATTTGATGGTCCGGTTTGGATACAGGCAAAGCAAGTCAGCAAATATTTTGAAGATAATATTATGGCTTCATATACCATAAGGGAAGCGGATAAAATCGAGCATAAGATTGTCTATAACTATCCTCTTACAGCATTTGAGGAACTTGCTACAAATGCAATTTTGCATAAGGAATACGATACGCCTGAATATGTTGGGATATACATTTACAAGGACAGAATTTCTTTTGTGAATCATAATAGACCGCTCCCTCCTGTAACCATTGAGGCTCTTAACAGGGATAGAACTTTTGATCGTAGGCAGTATCTTAACAAAGAACTTAAAGATATGTTCTTTTCACTTAATTTGATAGAGTCTTACGGTTCGGGTATAAGGCGTGCAAAGGATGCACTATTAGAAAATGGTTCTCCCGAGCTTAAGTTTTATCCGGATAATGAAGAAGATAACTATACCAACGCAGTTATGGGTGTGAATAAAGAATTTTTGAAAGAGTTTAATGATAGTAATGATGAAAAAACTACTACTAAAACTACTATGAAACAGGAAGAGATTATTAAGATAATAGCTGAAAATCCTCACATAAGTGCGAAAGAAATTGCAGAAAAACTAAACCTGACTGTTGATGGTGTACGTTATCATTTAAATAAAATGAGGAAAGCAGGACTTATTCGATATGAAGGCTCAACGAAATTAGGTCAGTGGGTAATTATGAAGTAGTGGTAAGTTGCAATACACAGAATTAAAAGGTGATTAGAGTAAAATTTAACCGCCTTTTTTGTTTGGAAAAACGAAGGAGGTAAAAATGCAAATCAATGATTTTATAACATTTTGGAGCTTATAAAACAAGATGTGCTTCATAGTGACGCAGAGTATCTGAAGCTCTTAAAGGTTGTCGGAAACAATCAAAGATATGACTTTAGAAGTCAATTAAGTATCTATGATAAAAATCCTGAAGCAATAGCTTGTGCCAAGTTTGACTACTGGAGGGAACGTTTTAATCTAACAGTAATGCGAGGACAGAAAGGTATCCCCATTTTAGAGGACTATGGCACATTCAAAAAAGTGGACTATATTTTTAATATAGGTCAGACAGTTTTAAGAAACAGAGATGTCAACGAAGTAAATCTTTGGAAGTTTGACAAAGAAAATCACTAAGATGTGTTAAAGGTAATGATAGCAGGTATCGGGAAGTCTGAAGCCTTTCTTTGTTTCTGTAGATGAAAAAGAATTAAAGAAGGTCTTGGGGTTTGATATTTATAATGAAGGAAACTTCTGCGATCCACTTGCAAAAGACTTAGATAATGATGGAATTGCAGATAGATATGACAATGATTTTAAGGATAACGACTATTTTGAATCCACCTATGATGTGGAGGATAACTTGCATATCAAAGAGAAAACTAAGAGGATAGGCCATCCATTTTAGGCAAGATAAGAGCTTATCAAAATGAGATCAAGACTGATGGAAAACAAACAACAAAAGAACAGGAATATGTACGATAAGGGAGGGAAACCTCCCCTTTTACCATGAAAGGAGATAAAACATGGATTACAAAACAATGATAAATCAGATAGAAGATATGGTAAGTGATAATCACAAGGACTTTGTTAAGACGGTTATCAGCATGGAAAAAGGTATCAACGATGAAAGAGCTTTGGATAAGCTCTATGAGGCTTATATGGACAATGACACCGTTAATTTACTGCATGAGGAATTTGAACTATATGATTGAAGAATTAAGAGAACAGGGGCATATAAAAGACCTGCCCTATGTACAGACAGAAAAAGATAACCTTGTCAATATCGTTGGAAATGTTGTAGGAAAGGTCGATGTATTTGAAAGAGAGAATAAGAACGGATAAACCTTTAAGGTGACGAATTTCTCTGTTGTTTCAAATAATGATGAAGAAGATAAGATATATCATAATTGCTCCGCATACGGAGAAAAAAAGTGATATTCCAAAGGACTTTAAGCAGGGAGATTTTGTTAAGCTTTTTGGACAAATCAAAACTTCCGTTGATGACAACGGTAAAGAACATACCAACATCAGGGTACTTTCTTCAAAACTGTTAAAGGCAAAAGAACAGATGAAAGGGCAAGAAGAAAAGAAAGTGTCTGTACTTGGAGCTATCAAGAAGTATCAGGCTGAAGATACAGAAAAGCCTAAAGAAAAGAAAGAAACATTAAAAGAAACTGGAAGATAAATTATTGGTCGGTGTGGTCTTAGGACTGCACCGATTCTTTTTTTATTTGTGTGAGTTCGATTAAAAAGAATATATTTATGAAAAAAGTATATTTTGTGGCATAATAAAACAAAGAAAGTTTTATTGAACGGAGGAATATAATGAGAATTTTCAGTTATAAAAGATTGTTCAAAAAACTGATTGATTTAGATATGACAAATAATGAACTTATGGAAAAAGCAAAAGTCAGCAAAAGTACATTTTATAAAATGAAGAATGGGCAAAATGTAACTACGGATGTTTTGCTTAGAATTTGCAATGCATTGGATTGTGATATTGAGGAAATAGTAGAGTGTATTAAGTTCAATTCTTAATATAACTTGGAATAATTTAATGAACTGGAGGAATTTATGATTAGTTATATTGAAAGAACATACTTTAATGATTTGTTAAATAGAGGTGGGTATGTTTTAGATTTTTCTACATATAGATTTGATGAATTCACATTGCATAGTGTAGGAATAGCTTTGTGTGAGACATATAATTTATCGAAGGGTAAGTCGTTAAATGAATTTATAAATAAAGGAGATAATGATAAGGTAGTAAAATTATTGGATGATTTACTGGAATACTATGAAGTGCGATATTCCTTAGAAATAGAATCAGATGATAGAGCTTATAACGGAAGCACATACAAATCTCTTTATGATAAGTGTAAGGAGATTATTGAAAGAGAAAAACAACATTCTAAGAAATTTTCTAAAGTATCAGAAGAGTTAAAGAAAAAATTTTCTAGTAAATATATGAATCAGCAAATAGATTTGATGGTAGCAATGTGTAATGAAAATCCGACAGAATCAATAGGAAAATCAAAAGAATTACTAGAAAGTTGTTGTAAAACAATCATTGAAAGCAATGGTGAAATTATAAAAGATTCAATAAATATGGGACAGCTTGTAAAACAAACTCTAAGTTCATTGAATATTCCCAATAAAGGCGTGGCGATGGATTTAGAAGAAGAAAAAATTGTGAAACAAATTACAGGTAGTCTTAATGGTTTAAGTAGTGGAATAATTGAATTAAGAAATCATTATGGAAGTGGACATGGTCGTTCTGCAAAATTTAATGGATTAACAAAACGACATGCAGAATTATCTGTTGGGGCAAGTATAACTCTTGTTCGCTATTTATGGGATACATTTTTATTAATAAATGAAAATAAATGAGAATGATAAAATTAAATGGAGGTACTAAAAATGGTAGATTTTAAGAAAAAAATTGCTTTAAAAAGTAAGTCAAAAATTACCAATCCTATTGATTTGTATAATACGCTTGATAGAAAGAGTATTGCAGGTCCTTTGAGACCTGTTCAAGAATATGCTTTGGATGAGTGGTATAACAATAGAAAAGATGAAAGAGATCTTATTGTAAAGCTACATACTGGAGAAGGAAAAACTTTAATTGGTTTGTTAATGCTACAATCAGCACTTAATTTAGGAGAAGGACCTTGTGTATATGTTTGTCCAAATATTTATCTAGTTAAACAAGTTTGTGATGAAGCAGAGAAGTTCGGGATCCCATTTTGTGTTATAGATAGGAATAACACTATTCCAAATGAATTTTTATCAGGTGAAAAAATACTAATAACTCATGCACATAAAATATTTAATGGAAAATCAATTTTTGGAATAGGTAATAACTGTACAAAAGCAGGAACAATTGTTTTGGACGATTCTCATGCTTGTATAGATGTATTAAAGAATTCGTTTACTGTAACTATAAGCAGGGAAAACAATGAAACCATTTATAATAAGATACTAACGTTATTTTCAGATGATTTAATAGAACAGGGAGAAGGAAGTTATTTAGATATTAAAGCAGGAGAATATGACACTTTTATGATGGTTCCTTATTGGGCGTGGAATAGCAAAAGGATGGAACTGTTATCTATCCTATCTGAATATTCTTCAATAGACGAAATTCAATTTGTGTGGCCATTGATGAAAGATAAAATAATAGAATATTCATGCTTTGTATCAGGAAACAAAATTGAAATTTCACCGTATAGTGTTAATGTTGAGCAATTTGGAACATTTTCAAGAGCTAATAGAAGGATTTTAATGTCTGCAACTACTCAAGAAGATATTTTCTTTGTCAAAGGATTAAATTTTTCAAGTAATGCAGTAACTAATCCAATCGTATATCCCAAATTACGATGGTCTGGGGAAAAGATGATATTGATGCCATCGTTAATAGATGAGACCTGTGATAGAGATTTAGTTGCAACTAAATTTGCATCGATGAATGCTAAGAAATTTGGAATTGTTGCTATTGTTCCAAATACAAAAAGAGCTACTTATTACAACAAATTAGGCTCAAAATTTCCTAATACTAACGAAGAATTATTTTCTGTGATTGACGATTTAAGAAAAAGTAAATTTGGAGAAACTGTTGTAATAAATAATAGATATGACGGCATTGATTTACCAGATGAAAGCTGTAGAGTTTTAATAATGGATTCTATGCCATTTCTAAATAACTATTCCGATAGATATGAAGAAAAATGTTGTCCTAATAGCGAAATTATAAATAAAAAAATAGCACAAAAGATTGAACAGGGAATAGGCAGAGCTGTTCGTGGAGAAAAAGACTATTGTGCTATCCTTGTGATAGGCTCTGATATAGAGAAATTTATGAGAGGAGTCTTAACAAGGAAGTATTTTTCATCTCAGACTCAAAAACAAATAGAAATTGGTTTTGAAGTTGCTAAAATGGCAAAGGAAGATATTAGAGAAGATGACCAACCTATGAAGCAGATTGGTTCACTAATAAATCAAATTTTAAAAAGGGATGAAGGTTGGAAAGAATATTACACGAGTGAAATGAACGAAATAGTTCAAGAGAGTGTAGAAAATAGAATTTACAAAAGATATGCAGAAGAAAATGAATTAGAAAAGTTATTTTCTCAAGGAGAATATGAACTTGCGGTAGAAAGGACACAAAAGTTTATAGATAATTTCATTAGTGATGATCTAGAAAAAGGGTGGTATTTGGAGCAGATGGCAAGATATGCTTATATGTATTCAACAGAAAAATCTGAAAAATTTCAAAGATCTGCATTTAGAAAAAATCCTCAGTTATTAAAACCAAAAGATGGGATTGCATATTCTAAAATCTCTTTTTTGAATGAAAATAGAATGATTAATTTCAAAAGAAATATTAGTAAATATAATAGTTTTGAGGAATTTAATCTGTATATAAATGAAGTAATAGAAAATCTTTCTTTTGGTATTGCTGCTGAAAAATTTGAATCTGCGTTAAAAAAATTAGGTGAAATTTTAGGTTATGTTAGTCAACGACCTGACAAAGAAATCAGAAAGGGACCAGATAATTTGTGGTGTGTTTCATACAAAAAATATGTATTTTTTGAGTGTAAGAGTGAAGTAGATGAAAATCGAAATGCCATAAATAAGTCTGAAGCTGGACAATTTAATAATCATTGTGGTTGGTTTAAAGATGTATATGGAGAATTTGTTGATGTTTTACGTATAATGATTATTCCAACTAAAAGATTAGCACATGATGCAGATTTTAATGAAAAAGTTTTTGTGATGAGAAAAAATGGGTTGAAAAAACTAAAGGATAATTTGAAAAAATTTGTAAATGAAATTAAAATATACGAGTTGGATTCGTTATCGGATGAAAGGATTCAAAATTACTTCAATACGTACAAATTAAATGTTGAAGATTTTGAAAAAAATTATATTGAAGATATATACCATTTATAATAGTGTAGTTGAAATAGTAGAGATGGAGGAGAAAACTATCTCTCTATTTCCTTACCCATATAAATCCTATAATTTTTTCGTATCTTGTAAAGCTCGTTCATAGTGGATTTTGAGGAAGAATACTCTTGCATAAGGGTGTTCTTTTTTTCTTGTAATTTATCAAGCTCAGCTAAAATATCCTTTGAATTTGGGAGCTTGGAATAAGATTTTTTAAGCTCTGAGAGAGCATTTTCATATAGGGTAATGTGAGCCTTGTACTCTTCAAAAAATGCCTTGTCAGACGGATAGCCTTATATTCCTTGTAGTATTTCCTATATTTTGTTACGGCATGAACTCGTTACATAGTAGCAGAAAGCTCCTGCATTTCCTTATCAATAACCTTGATTTTATCCTGTAAATTTTGCCTTTCATCGGCTGCTTTTTTTTGGATGTACTCATCAAGTTGATTAACGGATTTAATACCTTGTTCTCTGAGAAAGATAACAGACTCAGCCATTGTATTAAGGTTATTTTTGGTTGCCCAATATTCATAACCTTTGCTTTCTTTTACTTTCATATTAGTGTTCATACCAATAACATTGCCGATGCGTTTTGATAGATGCTTTTTCTGCAAGACGTTCTTTATTCTTTTTTCAGTATAATCTTCTCCTATTGTTTTGGCTCTGGTAAATCTCGACTTATCTTTTGGTTTAAAAGCAATATGTTTGCCATACTTAATTTCATATCCAAGCTCAGCCATTTTTTTTAGAAATTCATCCCAATCCTTAGACTGTTTTATAAGACGATCAATATCAAACTGAAACCTATTTTTCCAAGAAGTGCCTTTCTTTGCATGCTCATTTTCATACCAAGACCTACCATTAGTTTTATATTTTTTCTTATAGCTTTCGTAAAATTTATCAATGACGGAAAGGTTATTTTCTCTGCATAACTTATCACTCTGATACCTGATTTGGTGATAGCTTCTTTTGTTAGATTGATAGCATTTGCCCGTTACCATATTTACATTGTTGAAGATGATGTGATTGTGAATATGTCCTTTGGCTATGTGAGTAGATAAGGCAAATTCATACTCATCTTTGAGTATCTTTTCACATAGCTCCATACCAATTTGATGTGCCATTTAAGGTGTTTCTTCTCCCGATAAAAAGGATTGAATGAGATGTCTTACAAGGACAGTCCCATTTTGACCTGCATCGTTTCTTGTTCTCAAAAATTGAGTATGGGCAGTTAGTTCGTGGCAGTTATGAGTGCTGACCAAAATCTGCTCATTTGTTTTATCTCCATTTACAATGCAGCGATAGCAAGATTAAGAGTCGATTTTATGAGGGTAATAGCCATAAAAATTAATCACCTCTAGAAGTTCTATTAAGGAGCAGAGAATGAATTTGCCACAGTTCTTTTGAGAAATGTTCAATCTCTTTTGCCATGTCATTGATGTCCTCTTTATAGATTATGCCTGTCGAATTAACTCGCTTTGCAATCTGATTTATGTTATTTGTGGAATTGGAAAGCAGGCCTTGTAGATCTCAGAAAGGCTCTAAATCAACTTGATAAATCTCTTTTTCTAAAACGCACTTGCGGATAAAATGGCTCATATTTCTGCACTTCGCAAGTTCTCTTTTCTCCTCAAAAAGAGCTTTTTCTTCTTCGGTCAATTTAATTTCAAGTCTTTTATTTAGTATTCTATTTGCCATAGGTATTTCCTCCTTTGAATGTATTTCGGGGTATTAGGGGCTCCCTAACAAGCTAAAAATTGATAAAAAAAGAAGCAGCAGAAAAAGTATTTTATAAAAAGGATTCTAGAGGTGCCAAATTAACAGAAATTGCAAAAGAAGCAGATATTCCTGTGGCACTCATTTATACCTATTTCAAAAATAAGGAAGTTTTGTCTGATGCAGTAGTAAGTTATGCTTATATAAACTTCTAGTCAGCTTTTAATTAAGAAAAATTTTTGGAAAAAGATTCTGCTTCTGAAAGGTTTGATGAAGTTGGAAAAAATTATATTCATGAACTTTTAAAAGAGTGTAAGAAGTTAATTATTTTAATGGATAAAAGTTCAGGTACAAAGCATACATAAGCAAAACAAAAACTTATATCGCAAATGCAGGTTCATATTGAAGTAAGTTTAAAAAGACAATCGAAACAGGAATATGATCCAATGCTTGCCCATATTTTAGCCAGTAAACTTTACAGAGGGGCTTCTTGAAATAGCAAGGCACTATCAAAGTGAAAAGTGGGCAAAAGATATTCTAAAACTTATTGCAAGGTGTTATTACAAGGGAGTGGAATCACTGTAATCAGCACTAAAAAATAAGACTTTGTGTAATCAGCAAAGTCTTATTTTAAACCGTAATATTGAATTAAAATTCAACATTATTCAGTTTTGAAAGGAGTGTTGTTCATGCCAGAAAAAAATCTAACTTTTTGGGGTCACATCAAAATGAAGAAGATTTTAAAACTTGTGTCAATTTTGTTGTTGGTAATGGATATCATTATTGTCTGTGGATAAAATATTTAGGTGTACATTTGTTAAAGAATATTATAATTAATAGAATTTTAATTAGTTAAATTTTTTAGAATTATATAACTACTATATTTGAAATATTGGATAAATTTACTTATCTTTTTCTATCATTTATACTATAAACAAAATGTAGTTTAATTTTTGTAAAAAATTCAAATTATTGAGAAGGAATGATTTATGCGAGCAAGTATGTTTGTTATTGATAAAACTGGAGATTATGTTGTTATAATTAAAAGATATAAAGACGGAAGAGAATATTATGTTGTTCCTGGCGGGAAGGTAGTAGTTGGAGAGAGTGTTCAACATGCTGCAATTAGAGAAATTTCTGAGGAATTAGATTTAAATATTAATGAATCAGACATAATTGGGTCACTAAATGGTGATGATAATGTGTTTTTCTTGGCAAAAACTGGTTATAAGCAAGGTGGGCTTAGTATTCATGGTGAAGAGAAGTCAAGAAGTAATCTAGATAATGTATATCAACCTATATGGATTAGAATTAGTGAAATTTCTAGATTGGAAATTTTTCCAAAGTTTGATAAGAATAGATTCTCAAAGATAGTTGGAGATAAGTGTAATAAATAGTGTGATCTTTTGCTTTGAAGGTGCTAACGATGTCGGGAAGAGTACACTATCAAATAAATTATCAAATAATTCTTTGTACCAAAATTTTGAATTAGGTACGACAGAAAAACTACAGGATTATGAGTGGTGGTTTCACAATAGTAGTCCATATGAGCTTATTGATGAAATAATAGGATTAGTAACTAAGAGAGAAAGAAATTTGCAGTTTTGTGAGAGTAAGGTTTGTTTGGTAGATAAAGGCTATATGACATTGTTTTCTAGATTAAAAGCGACCTTTCTTTTGAGCGGCATTGTCCCGAACGAATTATCAAAATATATGGTTATGAAACTAAAAACTTTAATAGACAGGTAAAAAACAATATTGAAAAGTTTGAAGGCAAAGATTTTATGTTTCAACTGACCGCGAATGAGTTTGAAAACTTGAGGTGCAAAAATTTCACCTCAAGTTGGGGTGGCTCAAGGTACCTACCAAATGCCTTTACAGAACAAGGTATTTACATGATTATGACGGTATTAAGAGGTGAACTTGCGATTAGGCAAAGCAGAGCCTTAATTAGAACATTTAAGCAGATGAAAGACTTTATTATTGAGAATCAAGATTTTATCGGTTCAAAAGAATTAGTGCAAATTGCTATTAAAACCAACAAAAACACAACTGATATAGCAAAAATAAATGATAAAATCAGCACATTAGCAACAAAAGAAGATTTGAAAAAGGCGATTTGATTCATATCTTTGGCTATTTTAAGAAGCGTGACAAAGAGGGAAATACTTACAAAAGATAAAAAATAAAGGAGTAAACTATGGAACATAATTGCGGATTTATTAACGATAAAAAAGCATTTAGATATAGAGCAGCAGCTATCATAGTCGAAGAAGGTTGTGTGCTATTTGCAAGAAATGATAAGGACGACTATTACTACTCAGTATTATAACAAAATTAAGCAAGCTAAAAATAAAAAAGAGCTTCGAGAGATCGAACAACAAGCTGAATTAGAAGCCTTAAAAAAGGAAACAAGTGATTATATTACCTTACAATATAATAATTATCATAGTAATGCTGAATTAGATGATAGGCAAAATCAAGAATATAAAAACTGGGCAAACAAAAGGTTGGATCTTTATGCAAAGATTGCATTACACCCAGAAACAGAACTTTCAAGCGAAGCTGATAAGCATGATTTCAATAAATTAAAAGCAGTTTTAGCCTATGCGAGACGTGCAGCAGATTCCGTTATTACAGGATGGGATACTGATCAGGATCTTGATCATAACCAAACGATTGATTATTACTCTCATATTTTGGCAGATGGTCATATGACTGACCGTAAGCAGTATATTGCAAATGATTGGAGTAAAGGAAAGCCGTATAGTGGTCAATTAATTGATCCAAGCAATATTTCTGAACAGATTACTAGACAAGCTGATGGTACTTATGAGTGGCAGGTTTCCTTTAATAATAATAATTTAAAAACCGGTAAAGCTCGATTTTATTTCACAGTGCCGAGAGATCAGGAAATTATTGAGGATCAAAACCATGCTATGGAGGTTTATCGTGATGGTGATAAGAACCACATGTCTATCACTGCAGCTAATATGCAAGGCGTATCCAGAATAGATGATAAAGCCCAGCAATTAACTAACATGGTGAATGAGATAGCAGCTCAGCCTGATTGGGGTTCATTGAAACAAAAATTTGCAATGCGTCATGGTGATACAACTGGAGCTGTGGATCCTGATTGGGATGTGTCTGCTTATAGTGGCGGTAACAGGGTTCCAGATAGAAGAGGTTTTTGGATTAATTCCTTCATTGATGGCTACACTTATAATCCTGGATGGCCGAGATCTGGCCAATGTAAAACATTACAAGGTATTATTTTCGGGTTAAATGATGGTGGGCGTGATCCTAATAAACCTGTTACTCGTCTGATGTTAAATGAAGGCTATGATGTTTCTAAACAACCTGAATTTAATGCTAAGGCCCCTAGACAAGTTGGTAAATCGGTTCGTTTGGTAGGAGATGCTTCTGACCGATTATTAGAGCGGATTAATACCATTCAAAAGCGTCGTGATCTTGTGTTCATGCAAACTATGATAGACAGTGATGCGATGAGCTTTAGATTCTATACTAGAAATGTAGATCCAGCTAAACGAGGTCGTGAACATAAAATTGAATCGGTTATGGGCACACGTTCTTTTGAAAGTAATACTAACCATTCTTTAGTAAAATTAGTTGATACTTATGTAAGTGCACAACGACCAGAACCCGTATTAACTCAGCCAATTACTGTTCCACTAGGGGTAGAACCTGATGTTAAAGATGGTATTGAAAATCTTCCTGAACAGCAAAAATCTAATCGGTTTTCATGGTTAAGCAATAATAAACCTGTTGTTTATGAACTTACTCAAAGTGGAAAACCTGTATTGGGTGAGGCTATTAGTCAAGATGCACATCGTTCTATTGCTAATATTGATTTGCAAATTCCTGTAAATGTTGTAGGAGTTTTCAAAGAAGGTCAAGATTTCAACACTGTAAAGCAAGGTGTAACACCTGGTCATATGATTAGGGTATCCAAGGCGGGAGTGACTGGTGATTTTAAGGCACAAACATTAAATTACGGCTTGTCTATTGATAAAGATGGTAATTTAACGGGTAAGCCTAAGATCAGTGACTGGAAACCTGGTGAATGTCAACGTAAGGTTGTATTAGACCTGACCTTTAATGGTAAAGCAACTAAAGTTCCTATTACTATAGTTCGTAGCGAACAGGCACCAGCCGTTACTATTTATGAAGGAAATAAGACTGATTTTGCACAAAATCCGGATGCTAACCGTGTAACACATACTTATAATAATAAGATTTCTCTTGTGTTTTATAAGGGAGAAAATAAAACATATACAGTAGCTGCAACTGATGATCAGACCATTAAGCAAGCTACATATCAATTGAGTAATAATCAACCACTTAGCAAAGATATCAAAGGATTAAAGGTTAACGATCAAACTCAAGAGATTAAAGCTCAAAGCAATAAAAAAGGAGCTAAAGCAGATCCTTATCGCTTTACTATTAGTGGACCTGTAAGTACGGGTAAACATGGAGCAAGTGATTATGTAACACCTGGTCATTATACGCGTCAAATTGTTGCAGTAGATAATGAAGGTCTCAAGACTACTTACACTTTTGATATTGAAGTGCGTGAAAAAGCTCAAGATGCTCGCTTAGCTGGTAAGGAACTTCATCGCACCGTTGGAGATACTTTCTCTGAAGTTTATCAAAATAAAGCAGATGCCAACCAATTAACAACAGGTACTAAGCCCGCTGGAATAACATGGGGATTTGAAGGAAAAACGCCATTAGACATTGTTACAAAAAATGGTAACCAATACAAACATAGTCGTGCTGGTTATTTCGAATATGTAGCAACAGCCACTTTTAGCGATAACTCAGTAGTAAAAACAACTGGTGAGAAAGATCATGAGCACGTTCGTATTACTGTAAAACCACAAACGCCATCCTTTACTGCTTCGGAATTAAATGAAGCTGGTAATGTGAAGAACAAGCAATTGACGATTAATGTCCAAAAAGGTTTACCTAAAGGAGCTGTAGTTACAGTTTACTCAGATCAAGCTGGACAAAATGCTATTGGCCATGCCACTGTAGATACGAATGATCAAACAAGTGTTAAAGTGACGGTTTCTAAAGTGCCTGTTGGAAAACTCTATGTACAAACGGCAGTTACTGGACCAGATCAATGTTATTTAACCAAACAGCCAGTCACTGTAAAGTCTGATATGGGAGAAGGAACAGCAACTAAGCTTCCTGCACAAGCAACATTGACTCTCACGAATAATGGAAATGAAACTATTAAGCCATACACTACTGTAGATAATAAGACTAAGACCATTACGATTATAGCTGGTAAGCAATTTGATATTAATGGTGACGTAACAGATAGAATAGATGTTATCAAAGACACTGTGGTTCAACCTTCTCACGAAAATGAAGGTAAGAGTGCTGAAAGTTGGATGAATCCTGTTGAAAAAGGACCTGATGGCACCCAAGCTAAGCGTGACCGCAATTACCAAAAACAATATTCTCAACGTGATAGTAAGCGTGAATCATTAGGTAGTAAAGCTAATCCTTATAAAGTTTCTTTAAGTGGAACAGTACCAGAAAAGATTGGCAAATATTATATTAAATTCCAAACATGGAATGGTGATGATAGAGCTGAAACTACTGAATGGAAAGTTAAAGTTGTTACTCCTGCTCCTAAATTAGAGGGTGGCTTATTTGGTGGTCGAGAAGAAAGTGCTAAGCATCCATGGTATAATCCAAACGGATATTCCATTAATACTATGGTAAGTAAAGGTATTGATCGTTTAACTTACACTGTTACAGATAAAAATGGAAACATAATTGAGCGTAGTGACAAATTAGATGATAATTTTGTCATACACGAAGACTTATACAAAAATGCTGACGGTAGTTATCGTGAAAATGAAGATTTTACCTTAACTATTGCGGCTAACAAATATGATAATGGTGATGAAGCAGAATGCTGTCTACCAACTGTTAAGACTGTTAAGTTTCAGTGGAAAGATTTCGATATACCAACTTTTACACGTGATGAAAAGCGTAAAGGAACTATTATCTATATCAATGGTAAAGAAAAAGGCTTTATTCCTGATGGAAAACAGGGTGAACAAGGTAAACAGGGTCAAGCAGGAAAAAATGGAACCTCAGTTACTATTAAGAGCATAACTTCAGATAAGTCCGGAAATCATGTAATTACTTTCTCTGATGGCAAGAGTGTAACGGTAGAAAATGGTAAGAACGGTATTAATGGTAAAAATGGTGAATCATTTATAGATCCACATGTCGATAAAAACGGTGATTTGTATGTCACAGTAGTAGATGCCAATGGTAATAAATCGCAAAAGAAGATTGGCCACGTTAAAGGTGACAAGGGTGATCCAGGAAAAGACGGGATCACGTACGCCCCAGTAGTCGAGAAAGGCAAAGATGGCGTAACGACGATTAAATTCTATCCAGTAGATCCAAAGACAGGCGAACCA
>QWCA01000058.1_pt1 | contig 17106 bp, 14 predicted proteins | sample 1972451 | NCBI WGS metagenome assembly QWCA01 (sample SAMN09866720, study PRJNA288562) | Human vaginal metagenome isolate term5_vaginal, whole genome shotgun...
CAGGACACCTTAGAATCCTACTTTGATTAAATAAATAATTAAAAAATCAATTTACGAGAAAGATCTATTTACACAAAAGATTTGACAGTTTCTTTATTTACGTCTGCAATGTTAATTTAACCCTATTTTTACTTAAACAAAGTGCGAAAAAATCATATATTCGGTTTAATTTTTATACTTCATGTCTCATAATAACTATGAAGATAGTGATAAGAAGATGTTTTTAAAAGATGTATCTTTGCATCGAAAGAATTGGAGATATTCATGGAAGCAGAAATTAAGTATTTAAATGTTACAGAGAAGCATTTCTTAAACCATTTAAATTTCCTACAATCAATGAATCAAATTGAGACGAATAAACCTGCGTCTTTGTACTTTACGACTGAAAGCGAAGATGACGGAAAATTTCATAGTTACATTATCTTAGCAGTTTACAATAATTTAATTCAGGCTAGTACGTGTTTAAAGACACCATTTTTAGTCTCATCTACTTATACTAGAGATATTGATAAAGAAGCATGGCTAGCTTATCATAAATGGATTAGTGAAAATACCAGTTTCTTTCAAAATCTATTAAATGGTCTTGAAGACGCTGGATTTAACGAACTAAAAGTATTAGAACCAGCTTATCATTCAATGATGAATATCATTTATGACTTAAAGTTAAAAACTAAGCAACAAAAAGATTTGCAAAAAGATCAAATTCAACTGATCTACAGATACTAACATTGTCATTAATCTATGACCTGTATCTAGGAAAAATCAAAAATTTAAAAATTCTACTAACCCTTGGTTAGGCAACATACTGCATATTATATAAGTTATATGATATTATATACTCAGAAATGATTACACGTAATTTATAAATGAGTACGAGGTGCTAAAATGAGTACAGCAATGAGTAAAAGCAAACAAAGGGTGCAAGCTAATATTGATCCACAGCTAAAATCAGATGCAGAATATATTATTGATGAGGTAGGATTAACTCCTACTGCAGTTATTAATGGGCTATACAGAGAGATAGTCGCAACAGGAAAGATTCCACTATCTTTCTCTTTAACCCCAGAGCAAAGAGCAGATATGGCCGTAAGGCAAGCATCAGAAAAAGTACCTGTTAGAAAGCTAAGAAGCAAAAAAGAAATTGAGGATTTCTTTAATGAGGACTAATGATATATATACTACTTATGTTTCTTGGGGTAAAAGCGGAAAAAGGCGTCCAGTTTTAATCATTAGCTCTACTTCAACAGATTTTACATTTTATAAAATTACTAGTCAGTATGCTAAAAAATCAAAGCGAATTAAAAGAAATTATTATCCAATTAAGCAGTGGCAAGCCGCAGGTCTGAAGGAACAGTCTTATGTTGATATTGGAGAAAAAGTAAATTTGCTTAAGGACACTGTAAGAACGGATTATGTTGGTAGGTTTACTATAGAAGATAAATTCGGTTTAGCTAACTTTATTAAAAACAGATATAAATAAGAAATCCTATTAAATCAAGGTTTAGCAATTTTTGATCTGTACCAAGATTTAACAGGACTTTTATTTTGAGTAAAATTAAAAAATTAGTTAAAGCATGGATGTCATTTACTTAATGACTCATTTTTCTTATTCACACTATGCTGAATCTCTTGTTCATCTTTTTTAGTATGGCCAAAATAATCCTGTTGATTAGGATGAGCTTTTAAAAAAGCTTTTCTATCCAATGAATACTGATCATCCAATGGAATATTGCCTATTTCACGAATTCTAAAATAAGGATTTGTAGGATTCAGATATCTGCGAATTGGAAAGTTCCACTGATTTAATTCATTGGTAATTTCAGTCTGCTCCCAATCATTTTTTAATTTACTATATTCAGCCGCCCTAGTTTCACTATCTGTTTTCTGGGCTTCTTCTGCTAAACGTTGCAGTTTTTCATTGTCATGCAGTATAGCTATGTCTTCATCTAATGGTGTCCCATTTGTATCATTTCTAATTTTAAAAGCAAAAGCAAAGGTATCAAAATAAAGCAAGCCGAAACCATTGATAAAAGCTCGTCCTACTGCGAGGAATACCCCAGCAACATCAGCTAAAAACTTGCCCTGCGGTATTGGAAACCTAATTGATAAATAATGCAAAAGAATCTGCAAAGGTATTGCACGATCTAACTCTGGTGGTCTTTTAGTTAGCCTATCTGGAGATAAATCAAAGAAGAAATATCTAAATGGTACAAAGCCAAGTATTGCTATTGCTGGTAATGGCTTAGAAGTAATCGCAAAATATAGAATTCCTCCTAGTGTTGCTATCCAGCAAAGAATCAAAGCTGAGATATTAAAAAGGCGTGAACCGGAGAAAGATTCACTATCCTTTTCATTAAGATGTATCTTATTATCCACCAGTTCACACCTCTTTTACTATTTACCAAATTGTTCTAAAGAAAGCATCAAGATTAGTACCAGACAAGTAACCAGGATGATTTGCTTTAAAGTTACGTACATCCCGCTCTGTATATGGCATTACTCGATTTTGTAAGAAGCCATCAGCATCATCAACTCTATGAGAATCATTATAAAAGTCAGACATAATCTTAGATGATAATTCCTTTTCATTTTGCTTCATATTTCCATTGAAGAATAATTGATAATCCTTACCAGTATCAACGTTAAAGCCATTCAAATCATCACTCTTAAGAGGGATAGAAAAATTAGTTTGTTCAGGTAATGACTTTAAGAATGGATTAGATTTAGTTTCGTTGGATAATGCTTCTCTGACACCTGTGTATGGATTTACACCAGTAACTACCATAGTATCTTTGTTACCTTGTAAGGCAAAACCTGAGTAACCTAGATATTTATCTACAGTAGCTACACCATCAGCTTGATTTGCTCTAGTTAAAACATTAGATTGTGGCAAATGAGCGAAATCACCAGGAGTAGTTTGAACTTGTGAACCTAAGTTACCTTCACCAAAGAAATTACTTAAATTAGGAATACCATTAGTTAATGTAGCTCCCACTCGTTGATCATTTTGAATTCGATATGGCTCACTAATTGAATGTGTGCTTACATTATAAGCTAGACTAGGTCTGCCTGATGCTGACATATCCATATCTTGATATACAGTATCACCATAACCTAACGTACCATCGCCAGGCCCAAATTTACCTACATTAAACCAATTACCATTTTCATCTTGGGCTTGTACCGTTGATTGCGTATTTTGTATTGCCATGCGAAATACACCAGGCTGAACACCAATTGGTTTTTCACGACTATCTAATACTTTAGGCATCATTGCATATGCAGCCTTCAGTGATAATCCATGAGCTTGAGGTTGCAAATATGGATTATTTGTAATTCTATCCATACTTCCATCATCATTAAAGCCTACTGCATTAGTACCATAAGTAGCTGAACTAGTTTTATTTGAGTTACCACCTAAGCCTACATTTCCAAACCATGAACCTAAATTGAGCGGATCAAAGGCTTTTGAAGCTTTAGTAGTCATATCCTCAAATTCTGCCCATTGATGTTTTGATTGATCATAGTAAGATGCTTTATCTGCATTATTTACATAGTCGTCAATATCTTGTGCATTAGGATTTGCTTGTGCATCCCCAATTAATCCACCATAAGCATTCATATTTTCGCCATTGTAGACAGAATCAAGGTCTTGCGCAGTTACTTTAGGCATTCCACCCCAACCTGAATTAATAGTATTAGCTCTTTGCTGATTAAGCTGATTCCAAAGTCCAGAATCAATAATTTGTGCAGTTGCTCCGTCACCAACTAAGCTCTTAGCAGTCTCAGTTAAGGACTGCCCTTCAATTGGATCAGCAACTGAACCAAGACTAGTTGCTTTCTTGGTAGGAATACCAGCTTCTTTTAAGCCCTTAACAGCTTCTGATTTAAAAATATCACTATTAATAATTCCATCAGGATTTTCTTTAATTCCTTGTTGGAAACTAGAATCATTAACTGAATTTAGAATCCGACCATTAGAATTATTTAAAGCGGCTTGTGCGGCATTTTTAGCTTTAGCATCAATTCCTGGCTTATAGCCCTTCTGATATTGATCAGTCTTCTGCCAATCTGCAAAACTCATTTGAGTAGGATCAGTATTAGGAATTACTCCATTGTTATACTTAGATTCTAAACTGTTTAATTCTTTTTGCTTAGTGGCCTGACTAATATGCTGAGCATCTAAGAAACCCATCTTATCCATCAGGATATGTGAATCATTAGCTGGTGCCCCTGCGAGGATCATCGCTTGATCTCCAATTTGTTCAGCGGCTTCTTTTTGTTGCGGAGTTAAGGAACTATCATTATTAATAGCTTCACGATAAGCTTTATTAATATCAGCTAATGATTTGTAATTGTTTTTGCCGTTACGAAGACGTTTAGCCCTTGCCTGAATAGCTTGATCAGCATCAAGCCCACCATGCTTTTCAAATTGTCTAGCAGCATCGGCGTCAGCAACTGCTTGCTTTAATTCAGCATTATTATAATAATCTGGAGCCGCCTTAGCTTTTTGAATAAAGGTATCATAACCAGGAGATTTATCTAATGCTCGTTTTAATGCATCACTCGTTGCTTGGTCGGTAATTCCATTTAATCTACGGCGAAGTTCATCTTTAAAATCTCGATTAGGGTCAGCTTCTTTAAGAGCTAATTTAGACAATGGCCCTGAAGTCAATCTAGCAGCTCTTGATCCAATTTCGCCACCTAGTCTTGACATTGCAATTGCTGTAGCTGGATCTCCAGCACCTAATCCTGCGGACATGCCAGCTACCTCGCCAACACTTCGGCCGGCCATACCTCTAACTTTGGCATCAACACCGGCCAATTTATCTCTCATTTCATTAATCGGAGTTTTTTGATTCCAAGATTTTCCGAAAGCTTTCTTAAATGCTCCGGTCTTAGCACCAGCTTTAGCCGCTTTAGCTGCTTTGCCGGCGGACATCAATGCTTTACTTCCCGCTAAAGCTGATACACCACCAGTTGCCGTGCTAAGAGCCAAACCTGCAGCTCCGATAGCTACGCCACCTGCAACAGCGGCCCCAGCTTTTAACGAATGAGAAGTACTTCTATGGATTTCATCTAACATATGTGTCTGCAAACCAAACAAATCTGCCAGTGCTTTAGACAATGGTTGAAACATTACCATAATAATAAATCCAATAACCATTGTTTCAAAGTGCTTATAGGCGTTACTTACATCTACTCCTGGGCCAACTATACCTACAAACTGACCTATGCCTTTAATTGCGTCACCTGCGGCTCCAAGGGGATGCCCACTAGTAGTTAAATCAAAACTATGGTGTAATGTTTGACCACCAGCTTCTAATTTGCTTTTGGACTTAATATCCGCAACTTCCATTGACCAATTATCAGAGTTCCATGCCATAAGGACAGCCATAAATGTTATGGTTATTGCATGGATTGACTGCATCATAACTGTTCCGATAATTTCACGAAGCCAGTTAACCGTACGGATTTTGCCCCAATCACTTGGCCAGAAGGCAATAAACACTGGCCCTAAAGCCCAAAGAATCGTAAATACAACCTCACGAACAAAGTAGTAATATTTAATGTAAACTGCTAAGCCAATATATGTCATTAAGTAAATGACGCTGAAGATAATACCTACGAAATCACTACCTAAGAATGTACCACTGGTCAGCATATTAATAGTGGTTTTACTAAATCCTAGTGTTACTGCTTCTGATAAGATTGTATTTCCACTTGAGGTAGTAGTTTGTGCCATAAAACCTGCTAATCCAGTAACAATAGCCCCATTGACTGAAAGAATTACCGAGATTAATAAGTTATACTCTAAACATCCAACTACAGCGATAACAGTATCAACCAGACTGCGATACCATTCTCGTCTTGATTCGACAGGATTAAAAGCTTGGCCAACTCCCATTTTAGTCGTCTGAATGATTAAAATAATCATAATCAAAACAGCTGATAGAGCTAAGAAGACTGGTCCAATCACTACACCTACCCCTTGAATACTTTGAGTATAAGCAGAATTAGGGTAGATCTCAGCATAGCCATTAGCATTGTAAGCATTAGCAATTTCAGAGTACATTTGTGGGCCAGAAGTACCAGCTGTGTAATTAATGCCAAAAATCGTAGCTCCAGCTCCTGATTTAGCCATCCACTGACCAATACCAGAAGAGTAGAACAGATCTAGTAAAGCTTTAGCTACTTTTCCGCTAAAAGTTGAAGGCTCAGAATTAGCTCCTGAAACATTTTTGCTTTGTTCGTTATTTCCTTTATTGATATTATTAGACGACTTACCTAAATCTTTATTTATTTGATCAAGAATCTTCTTACGTTTCTTATCATTCTTTAAATACTTATTATATGCATCCCCTGTTAGGTTCATCACTTCTGCTTCCGCCGCAGCACGAGTTAATTTTTTACCATGCTTTTTACGGTTAGCAGCCCATTTACTGAAATTAGTTTTGATATACTTCTGAATATTAGCGTTTTCCTTATTAGTCAGACGACTATCTCGGCCAATTGAATCTAGCGTAGTATTTTCCTGATTAGCATTAGTTAACCAATTACCATTTAAACCAATTTTTACATGCTTTTGCTTATTCCAAGCATCAAAGGCTTTGTTATAACGCTTAGCTTGAATATAGCCTCCACCAGTAGAGGAACCAGATTGAATACGCTCAGTTTCTTGACCAATATTTTTACCAAGTTTACTTATTTTTCCTTGTTTCCAAGTCTTTTTAATTCCTGCACCTAATCCTCTTAGTCCTGACATAAAAGCTGGATCCTTAGGATTAAGATTAGCCTTAATAGCATTGGTAACTTGCTGAGTGGTCGTTTCATCACCCCAAGTAGGCATAGTTACTTTGGCATATGCTACAATAGCCGTATTAATTACTACTAAAGTAACAATAGCGGCTAAAACTCCAATCCCTATCTTTGCCCAAGAATTCCATGGAGAATAAGTATTTGTTTTTTCTTTTCTATTTGTTTGAGAACTATTCATACCATGACCTACTCTCACTTATTGCTTAAGCTTTTCATTAATTTCACGAACTGCATCTTTAGTTTTTCTTGCCAGTTCCACAGCTCGGTTAGATTCAGCAAATTCCATTTCTTCTTGACTAGGATTAGTTTTAATCCAAATACTGTCTCCTTCTGCTCTTAAGATTCCTTCTCCTGGCTCTGGATTTCCCGTTAAAATATTTAAAGCACCATCTGTTAAATCAATAGCGTCCTTCATTAACTGACGGTGTTCAGGTTTAGTTTGTAGACAAAACATAAATTCACTGTTGGTAACAAGGGCTTTAGCTTGCGGTCTGCCTTGGAATCGTTCAATATCTTGCGTTAGCCAGCAGAGGGAACCATTACGTTTACGACAACGTCTAACCATCATTTCAAAAAAGCCAAACATTACTGGATCATCAATAAATTGCAAAATTTCGTCAGCGTCTAGTACTTTTTTAGTTGTAGCTTTTTCTGGATTGGTCATCCAACGTTCCCACAAGTATTTAGTAATTACATAATAAGCCACACGCTTAAGTGAACCAACAAGCTGTGAAATATTAAAGTTCACGTAAAGATACTTGTTAAGGTCTGCAGTACGGCCATTCCCAAAATAAGTTTGGCCATCAAAGATTGGCTTGCTTCCTGTACGTAAATAAGGTTTTAGCCCGTCAAGCAGTCTTGATACCTTAGGGTCTTCACTGCCGTCTGGCAAAGTATTTTGTTTAGCTAACTCTTGATAAATGTCAGTTAAAGTCGGTTCTGGCTTAGGAATTCGGTCATAGAAGCGCCCATTTAGAGTACCAGCTTTATCTTCATATAGTGAATTAGGATCTGCGGTAATACCTAATCGCTTAACCACAGCATTAATCGCATCTTCTAACCGACTGGTTTCACTGACGTTCAGACCTTTTTCATTGCCATTAGCTGATAAAATTTCATTAACGAAACCTTCAACATTAGAAATCATTGAAGAGACATTTACTTTTTGAACGAACTTCTCACCGTCTTCATGTGTAATTACTTGGCGTCCATCATTGCTAAGCTTAATTTGATCTTCAATTTCTTGCTCGGTCATTTGCCGGCCGTTTTCATCAGTTTCAATTTCTTCTTCAAGTGGAGTTTCAGTTAATGAAACAGCACATGGATTAATGATAAATTTAGCATCTGATGTAATCGTTAAATTTAACTGGTGCAAGTGCTTTGCTAATAAAACATATTCACCATCAGGATCAATACTACGATGCTCAAAACCAAGAATGGCAATTTCTCGTTCCATTTTGATTTTGTTTGTCGTACTTTTACCTGAACCTGATTCTCCTACAATTCCCATATTGTAGTTAATTGGTCTATGGGTCTTGGAACCAAAGACATTCAAAAATTCAGTATTAGCAGAAGGCGTTGCTTGATTTGTCCCAATAGGTATTCCACCGTTAAATCTACCTGCAGCATTACGAGCCATATCCATAACTGATAAACTTTTACGATCGACATTTCTAAACGTATCATCAAGGTTATACATTCTGGCTCCAATTGGAATAGTTTGTAAATACCCACTTTTAACTCTTTTAACATAAGGGGTTAAAGAAATACCTTCATTAGCTAGTAAGTCTTCTGCAACGCCAAAGTTCTTATTCATTTCACGTTCCGAATTACCATAAACAATGATACTGATATTTACGTTATACAGCCTATTTTCATCGAACTGCACTTCATCTAACAGGTTATCAATATCACTGTATTTCGTAATATTCTCACGCATCTGGAATGTTTGCCCTTTATCTTGTTGATACTCAGAATTGGAGCGAATTACGTTCAAATCTTTAGACAATTCTTTCATAATATTTCTGCGCTCACGTGGGACAACATCCATAGTCAAATCAATATTCCCTTGTGCCAAAAGTTCTTGAAAAATACCCGTATCTACCATACGTGGATACCCTGACGGCGGAACATAAGCAGCTATTCCATATGTCCTGTGCTTCATAGTCTCACGCATAATAAAATATTCCTGCATAACATCATCTGTTGACCAATATGAATTGGCAATAATATTAATTAAGCTAGGTTGGCCAATAGCTGTGCTAGGGGAACGTTGATTATCATAGAATTCATCTTCCGGATCTTCTTGTTCATCTTGATTGCCAAAAGCTTCGTTTGAATCATCATCTTGATCTTCTTCAGTTTCTTGATCCTGACCTTCAACTGATTCATCATCTTGATCATTTTTTGAAAATAAATTTTTAAAAAAGCCCATACGCTTATCCTTCCTATTTCAGATTATCTAGCCCTGTAATATCAATACCATCATCTGGGGATGCATTCTCATTCTCGCCTGAAGCACCATTAGCTTCTGGGGAAGCATTCTCTTGGTCATTATTAGTAGTGTTAGTCTCTGAAAGAATATCTTCTGGAACCTTAAAAGGTGAATCTGGTTCTTCTTGAAATTCATCATTATCTTCGATTGAATCATCATCTTCTACGGTAGCTTGTGTGCCTTTGGAATCTGCAGAATAATAATCCTGCCCCTTAGACAATTTCTTTTCATTCTCTGCCTGTTGCTGCAACCACATAGCGTCCCTAGCATGATTCATTAATTCAGCTTCAATCTTGATTTTTTGTTGTACTTCTTTAAAAAGCTTGTCTGATTGATGTGCTGAAGTATAAAGTGAGAATCTTTGTTTACGAATAATATCCTCAAATCTCATTTTTACGGAAGATTCACGATTAAATGTCTTATATAAAACTTCAAGCAAGCCAAAAGTATCTAATGGATTTAATGCATGATCCGCTCTGCGCAAAATGCCATTAGCGTTAGCGATTTGTCGTAGTAATTTTTCAAGTGCTTTTTCATGTATTTGCTTTTCTAGCACTTCAGGGGTATCTCCATAAACCTCATCTGGCTGAATAATTGCCATAAATTGCAGGTAACAACGATTTTCAAAACGGTCAGTTTGATGTTGATAATTTAAGGTATTATCAATTACATCACGAGCAATTTTCTTCATTTCCTTATTGGAATTTTGCAAATATTGAGAATGATCTTTTAAGCTATTTAAAAAATCAGTCATTTCAATCTTTTGACTTTGCGAAGATATTTTCAGTGGGCGATGTACACCATTGTAAAATACTTCTTGTAGTGCATTATCTTGCTGTATTTCTTGATCTGTTTTTAATGAAGGATTAGACTGTTGCATTTCAGCTAGCATGATGAACATTCTTGAATTATCACCGGTCTCGTACTCAATCATGGCGTTTCGAATATCTAAAACGCCAACTTCAGCCAGGAAATCTTCCCATGTCTGCCAGTCCTCAAAGCCAAAGTCTCCTTCATAAACTGGAGCAGAACCAGGATCGTCTTCCTCGCTCTCTGAGACATCTATTGCATCACCTGAATTATCTCTAGGCGTTAAGTCAAAATTTTGTTGCTGTGAATGTCGATGCCAAATAATTACTGCAACGATTATTGCTGTAATTGCGAGAATAAAAGATATAACTACTAAAATTTTTAAGCACCCCTTTAAAAAAGTAATGTTAAAGCTAACGGCCAACCCCTTTAATTCGAAGAAGTTGGCCGCTGAATTTAGCATTATTTATCTACGCTTATAACGAACATTACGTCTACGACGGCTATTCACTTTACTTGTATTGCTACCAGCACTAAATAAAGCTCTAAAAAAGCCAACCTGTCTTACTCGTTGAGTAAATTCGCCTGGCTTTAATGTCGTCTTATATCCAATTAACCCAGCAGTCCAAATAGCAACTGAAATTAAGATAGTTGTCAAAATTTGCGTATTATTAGCTACGGCATCGACTGTAAGGACAAGCCAAACAACAAAAGTACCAATTAAAATTAATCTAGGTCTATTAATATTAGTCTTTTGATTTAATCTTTTTGGTTTACGATCTCTCATCAATCGTCTTCCTCCTCTCTATCTAAAACTGCATATGGTAAAGCTCGGTTTACTGGATGATGAGGTGGTTGCAAATTTAAATATGTACCGATTTCATGAGTTAAAAATCGTCTATTTATCATAATTTGCTTGTTTTCGTAGTAGAGAAGGTCTCCTTGTTTATCACGTATTGGCTTAAATGCTATATAAATAAATGGGCCTAATACTGCAAGAAAGAAAAATCCAGCAATGGTAGCTGACGAACCAATACCAGCTCCTGATAACTTACAAATCCATTGAATAAGCTTAAAAACTAAAGCTCCTATAATAATTCCAGCACCAGTGATGCTGATCTGAGTCCAAGAAGCATATCCTAAGACTTTTTTCTGATCACCCGAAAGGTTGACTATTAAAACTCGTCTACCTTCACCCATAAAAACTCCTTCCCACATCCAACTAGCATTGGACATATTACTAAGAGCGTTTATTTACGCTTATCTACCTGCCTTGTTGCTAAGACCGACAACCATACCAACAAGTGAACGAACGTGAATAATGACTACAGCACCAACGATAATGAAGAAGATACCTACGATAGCTTCAGTTCTGCTTCTAGGATCTCCCATAGCACTAACACCGATCTTAATCCCACAAACTACAGCGGAAATGATTAAGAGGACGGCACCCAAGTTTTGCAAAGGTGCAACAAATTCGTTCATAATCTTAGCCAACACGTCAACAGCATTACCATGCGTATCAACGTGAGTTGAGAATGCTGATGAGTTATCACTTTCTTCAGCAAAAACTGGAGTTGAAGTTAAAGCCATAGCTTGAGTTGATGCAAAAGCAGCCAACATACTCAGCAAGAATCGGATACGAGTTGCAGAACTTGCAAAAAAATCCGTGATTTTGGCAATCATATCTTTTACTCCCTTCCAACAAATTCAAGCAAAAATACAAAATGAGCCACTAATGCTAGTCATACATTAGCGGCTCATTATAAGCCTGTTAATCATCAAAGAAATTTAGGAGCTTAATTCCATATTTTTGCTTCACAAATAATATAAATGAAACTCTAAAAATTATGTTGTACTTCAAATACCACTGATAAAATTAAAAACCATAGTATTTATTGCGCAATATTTTTAGCAAAAGCCATTTCTTCGGTCTTAATTCCGTTTGCTACTTCCTTATCTGTCAAAACTTGCATCCCTACGTTACCATTAGGATTTTTGATAAAAGAACCATCACGTGATACTAATAAATACACTTTTAGATTAGAAGTATCCGTAAAGTATTTTTTAGCAAGCCTTAAAACACGTTGTTCAAGTTGGGGTTCTGCTCTTTTAATTAAGGTCATTTCAAAAGCCTCTTTTCTTAAATATGTGGTCGATTTTTATTTTAGGCGTAATTTTAATTAGGTAAATCAATTGAAAATTTATGTAAAAAAACTAAGAAAAAAGTGTAGCAAAAAAGACTTAATTCGTTTAAAATCAAGTCTTTAATTTTTATTTTTCTATTGGTGAAATGTCCATAATTTTACGAATGTTTATCAGATGTCGCTGCTTAGAGTACTTTTGATTTTTATATGCTGAAATGAACTGTTTATTGTTACTAAGCAAATAAGCCTGAGCCTGATCATAATTTTTAAATTGATCTGTATATAATATCTCTCCGTCCGAGGTCTTAATCAATAAAATGCATTTCTCTGTAAGCTGACCTTGAATTTCTGACCTTAGCTTATGTTTAGCTTTTATCTGAATATTTTTAGGTTTATTGAGATGCTTCTCAATATTTAAGGAATTACACTTAAAACGTCCTTTCACAATTTCAATACCCTGTTTATCAAGCAAGTACTCTCCATCATTACTTAATTGATAGTGACCTATGATTGGAGTACTTTGATGAGTTGCAATGTTAAGATAATTACTTATTTCTTCTGGAGTAACTCCAACTAGTAATCTCGCTACCAATCTAACAGGCATATATTCTTGAATCCTCTGATTTGGCACGCTTTTTGTTTTTGATTCTACCTTTATATTCTTAAGTGAAAGTTGCTCAGCTCGTTGTCGTTTAGTTGTTTTATTCCTTTTAAGTGCCTGTGAAATCGTTTTGATTGCAAAACTGTCTAAGAAAATAAAACTGCGCTTGTAATAATAATGCTGGTCAATAAGATTACGATGATTTCGCATCCAAGTAACTATTTGATTTCTAATAACAGAAAAATCTTTTGTATTTGCCAACTTGTTGGCAAGTACCGCATGAGAAGTCCACATCAATTTTTTCATTTCTAATTCAGTCAATACTTGATCCATATTAGGCAATGGGTTATTTTCTTTATTAATGTAACCAATAGATACCTTAGGTAAGTAGTGTTTGATAATTTTTATAAAGCCACCACGAGTAGTTGCCCAAGGATGCCTAGCTATATTAAGATTACGTGAATACCCAATATGTAATGATTTTAAACTTGCAAAGATATCAGCTTCTAATTGTGCTAAATCTTCTTGATTTGGGTCTCCCGTAGCATAATAAATAAGTTGAGCAATATCATCAAGTTTAAATGCCTTATAACCCCACGAGCAAATTGCACCATATGCAGTAATTGCTCCTAGGTCATGGTAGGTATAATGTTCTGAAGGATATCCTAAAATCTTGCTCCATTGCTTAATCATAGATGGCTTTGCTTTGATTTCTACATCTAATTGATTCAGCCTTTCTTGTACTGGCTGAATTGCGCTTATGCTATCATAATATTTTGGTTTTGCTATGTTCCATTGGCATTTTTTTATTACATTTTCTAATTTTTCAATAATTTCAGCATTATATAAAGGTCTGGTAAAGTAGTTCTTGCCAGTCTTAATTTTTAATTGTTTTACTGGCCTTGCTTTCAAAAAAGTATCAAGTATAGTCATAATATTGCCAGTAGTAAGTCGATGGTAATATCTACTGTCAATTAAATCTTGATTTACTTGTTGCGTTATTTGACCTAACGAAAGAGTCGCAATTATCTTACTTTTAGCTGGAACTACTGATGCTTTGCTCCTTTTAGCTTTTGTTTTACGGGATGGATTATATTTATTTTCATTACTTTTTTTAGCAAATGCATTAGATAATGTCGGTGCAGGTTTAACTTTTCTTTTTTGGGGTTTTGGCTGAATATTTTTGCCCGATTGATGTTGATTTAACCATGTTTTTCTTACGTAATTTCTACCTAAAATAACGATTTTAGAAACTTCACCATGATACTCTACTATAGCTTGCTGAACATCTTTGGTATCAGCAGAAATATATATCGTCTTGACTAGTCTGCTTAAACTTTCACGCAGATCAAATAAACTAATTTGAAACCCCGTTTTTCTTATTCCCGTTAAATCTACATTCTGTCTTAAGTATTCTGAAAGCATGTTCCTATCTGTATGAAGGTAGACTGATAATTCTTTTAAAGAATAACCAGTAGTAGGGGCTTTATGCATTAAGTCAATAACCTGTCTAAATTTCTCTTGCCTTTTTAGCTCATCATAATCATAAATTGGATTATTATTTTCCATTCCACTATTCTTAAAACCTATGTAGCGCATTACTTCTGATAATTTTGTTGGGTCTACCTTTTGATCATAGGCAATCATATTAGCCGTCATTAAGCTATTTGTCGAGTCCCACACTAGTTCTAGTTTAGAAATACCAGCAAGCTTACGCCATTCATCAAACTGAATCATTTCAGGTGAGTGATTCAAATTAATGTAATCAACATAACCATATCGTAATGAAGCTTTTAAGGGCAAATTTAATGTAATTCCAGTATTCTTAACTAATTTAGGGTTAACTATACCAAACAATTTACAAATCTTATTTGAAGAAACAATTTGTAGTTTAGCTGAGAATGAAATAATAGCATTCTTATGAATTATCTTGCCTATTTGTTGTAATGGTAAATGGACATCAGTGCTATCTGTATAAATTGGTTCATAATTAGTTTCATTTTTTAAATCAGTTACCACTACGTAAGAACGAATAATGCCATGCGCACAGGTATTAACTAGTTTTTTAGCTCTAGCTTCAACAATTATGGACTTAATTTCTACACTTGGTCTCAACTCTTTCTTTGGAATGTCCTTGTCTTTATATGGCATAATTTCATTTAAATATCTATCTCCAACGTGTTCATAAATGCTTGGTTTTACAGTCATAGTAAAGCTGCTAGCATCCGTATTAAGTACTGACTCCTTCTTTTCAAGTGCAGAACGTTTTAAACATAGTACCCAATCACCTTTACGATCATAGTCACTCTGTAGTTGTTTTTCTGAATTTTTACCACTAACTCCTAATAAACCACTATTAACTATTTCTGTATCACCTAAAGTGTAACAATTATTTTGTTTATCGAATTTTATTTCACTACGTCCTACCAAGACTTCACCTATACTGGCATATAATTTTGCAAAAGAAAATAAACTAATATTCTGACATCTTAGCCAAACGTGACTAGCAAATAACTTAAATTCATTCTGATTATATAGTGTACACAAATTTCCTATTAAAATATATGATTCTTGCGAACTGACAATTTTAGAATCAAGTACTATTCCCATCCAACTAATACAATTATCTTTATCTTTTTCTGTATTTAGTAAAAGATTATGAGGTTTAGCTTCCAGCAAATTATCCTTAATCTGATAGAAATTTTTTCTACGTAAGTTATTAAGTATTTCTGCTCGCTTTCGAGGATTATTCATGTCTTTTTCTGGTACTTCTACTTCGGTATTTTTATTTTCACTTTTTTTCTCAATTTGATGTTGTAATTGCATCAATTTCTTTAAATTCTTTTTAGCTATTCTCATACTTTAATCACCCTTCTTACAGCCAATAGCCACATAAACGACCTAAATCGTGCCAAAAGCTGTTAGTATAACGTTTTCGGAGTGGCTCGTGTACTGGAATATATCTATGCAATACTTCAGAGTATTTTTCATTATTCTTATCTTGGGCTTCCACCCTTACCAAAATTCCAATTCCTAAATCAGTATCGTCACCTATCAATAGCTTTTCCTTGTTTTCATTACCTAATTTCAAGAAGCGTTCCCAAAAATAATTGGCGTGAATTTACACGTAAAATTATAGTGCCAATACAGGTAAATACTAGTCTTAATCACCCTATTTGGCGTAAAGATATATTAAGCCAAAATTATTTTAATTTACTCAAGCAAGCCCATGTAGACACTAATAAGTATTATGATGTTTTTACCAAGTTTATGGGAGCTACAAATGAGTTTGATTTTTATCAAAAACATCCCGATACAATTAGCACGATTAATAAGATTAATCCTAAAAATAATGATCTAAACGATTTAGGAAATCAAACATTAATTATGCCTAACTACTTTATTCCCCCTTTGCATTTCAATTATAGTTTCGACATTTATGATACATTTTATGGCAATTTCGACATGCTAACAAAATCATATAAAGACACAGCTAAACAACTCGGTACTGTAGCTGTTCCAGAAATCAATAATTTATTTAAACAAATTATTGACATAAATATAGATAATCAAATCAACGATACATTAAATTTACTAGCTGCTAGTCTCGGTACTAATTTTTATCCAACATTATGTGATACATTGAAATTTTATCCTGAGCTTTTACCTACACTTAGTCACAATCATCAAGGAAGCAATTGTATTAATATGTTCAATCTCATTTATGGTAAAAAAAGTTCTTTTCCTCGTCACGACTTGTTGCTCCTGGGATGCAAGAACTGGCGGAGCATCTATGACTTTGAAGAAGTAACTCCTGAATTTCAGGTTCCCTGTTACAAAAATTAATTAGTTTAAACCAGTAAACGCAAAAAGATTTTGGAGAAACTATGAAATAAGTGTCTGAGAAAAATCAGAAATTAATAAATCCTACTAAATCTTGGTATTAAACTTTGATTTAATAGGATTTTTCTTTTAATTGAAAGTCTAAAATTAACTAAAAAAGACTTTTTTACAGACACTTACTTTAAGTATGATTTAAAAAAGTTATTCTTGACTCAAATATTTTTTATTAACATTCCAAATTTCAAGTTGTTGCTTCTTAAGATTTAATTCTTTAATTTTCATTGCCAAATCATAGAAACTGTCAAATCTTTTGTGTAAATAGTTCTTTCTCGCAAATTGATTTTTTAATTATTTATTTAATCAAAGTAGGATTCTAAGGTGTCCTGAACCTG
>QWCA01000060.1_pt1 | contig 17040 bp, 16 predicted proteins | sample 1972451 | NCBI WGS metagenome assembly QWCA01 (sample SAMN09866720, study PRJNA288562) | Human vaginal metagenome isolate term5_vaginal, whole genome shotgun...
GTAGTCTGATAGGCTTTCAAAGCCGGTTGGAAATTGCAATTTTAGCTTATAATTTGGCTTATTGTCTAGAACGATTTAACTAGCACCACGCGTATTTTAATATTATTATTTTAGCTATTTTCCTTTTCTTTTGATTATTTCCATCATAGCCTGACCATACTTTTTCATCTTCGCTTGCCCTACACCACTTACCTCTAAAAATTCACTTTCATTTTGTGGTTTAATTTGTGCCATATCGTGCAAAGAGCGATCTGAAAAAATCATAAATGCTGGTACTTTTTGCTGCTTAGCTAATTCCAAACGCTTTTGTCTTAAAGCTTCAAATAAAGTATCACTTTCTTCACCAGCATGAGTAGTAGTTACTGAAATCTTAGCAATTCGCCGTTTGACTACAGTTTTGCCATCTAGTACATCCCACCCATGATTAGTTACATGCACTAGTGGATATTTGCTACCTTCAACTTCTAGATAACCTGAAGCAATTAAATAGTCAATCAAGCTTATAGCATCTTTTTGCTTCATTCTTAGAGAGCCAAAAGACTTATATTGTGTAGCATTCATTTCTTGCATGCGATGATTTTTTGAGCCAATCAAACATTGAGCAACTATCGTTTTTCCAAAGCGACCATCTAGTTCATAAACCATACTAATCACTTTTTGAGCATCAATGGTAATGTCAGTCAATTTATCCTGATTTAGACAATTTGAACATTTACCACATGGCGGACAATCTTGACCAAAATAACGGACGATAAATTGCTGCAAACATTCACCAGTATTAGCATAATCAGTAATTGTTTGCAACTTACGATATTGCAGTTCTCGATATTTATCATCCGCATCTGATTCATCAATAAAGTAGCGATATTGACGCAAGTCACCAGGATGATAGATTAAAATCGCTTTGCTTTCTTCCCCATCACGGCCTGCCCGACCTGCTTCTTGATAGTAACTTTCCATATTACGGGCACTTGAGGCATGAATCACAAATCTGACATTACTTTTATCGATCCCCATTCCAAAAGCATTAGTTGCTACAATTACTTGAAATTCATCAAATTGAAAAGCTTCTTGTACTTGACTTCGTTCTGAAGAATCCATTCCACCATGATAAGCACCAACAGAGATTCCTTTCTTAGCCAAATAATCTGTCAAACTTTCAACTTTTTTACGTGTATTAGTGTAAATAATCCCCGCTTTATCCTGATGTGCCTTAATATATTCTGAAATATATAATGGAGTATTTTGTGGTGAGTTGACCACTTTAAACGATATATTAGGGCGAGCAAAAGAGGTAACAATCATATTCTCCTTGGGAATATTCAATTGTTCACAAATATCATCTTGAACCGCAGGCGTGGCTGTCGCTGTTAAAGCTAATATATTTGGTCTGCTTTTTAGTGAATTGATTCCATCTAATAATTGACGATAAGCAGGTCGAAAATCATGTCCCCATTGTGAAATACAGTGTGCTTCATCGACAGCAACTAGATCAATATCTAAAAAATTTAACTGATATCTAAAATAATCAATCGCTAAACGCTCAGGTGTAATATAAATTAACTTAATTTTGCCTTCATATGCCTGACGTAAAATTGGATTAACCTCTTCTTGCGGTGTAGTAGAATTTAATGCTGCCGCATTAATTCCATTTTGCTTTAAATTATCAATTTGATCTTTCATTAAAGAAATTAATGGTGAAATAACCAAAGTTACACCGGAATTAATCAAAGCTGGTATTTGATAACACATTGATTTTCCGCCACCGGTTGGCATAACCGCTAACACATTTTGCTTTTTTAAAACTAAATCAATTACTTGTTTTTGACCTGGGCGAAAATTTGTATAGCCAAATGTATCTTTTAAAACTTCTTCTGGATTCATAAACTTATCCTAACTAGTTAAATTGCTACTTTTTATTCTAAATTAACAATTCACCCCAAACAAGATAAAAAGATTCACACTTTTAAATAAAGAAAAATGTGAATCTTTTAGAGTTAAATTTACTTATAAAATGTTTCTTCTACTGCATGAGTAATCGCAATCTTATCATGAGCATAGGACAAACCGCCCTGAATATAAAGCATGTATGGTTCACGTAAAGGGCCATCAGAAGAAAGCTCAATTGTTGATCCTTCAACGAAACTTCCCGAAGCCATAACAACTTCATCTTCGTAACCATCCTGATGATATGGAATTGGGTCAACAAATGAATTCATTGGTGAATAGTGTTGAATAGCCGCACAGAATTTTACCATCGGATCAGGTTTACCAAAAGTGACAGTTTGAACAATATCACTACGTGGATCACTCCATTTAGGTGAAACCTGCATCCCCATTTCTTCTAATAAGGCTGCAGTAAAGACCATACCTTTTTGAGCTTCACCAGTAGTATGAGCTGCCATAAAGAATCCTTGGTAGATATCGCGCAAATAACCCCAAGTTGCGCCTTCACCTTTTCCAGCTCCTGGCACTGTCAACCGTGAACCAGCACCATCAATTAAATCCTGCCGGCCAACTAAAAAAGCACCGCCTTTTACTAAACCTGCACCAGCATTCTTATAAAGGGAACCAGCCATCATATCAGCACCATAAAAAGTTGGTTCTTCACATTCAGAGAATTCTCCATAACAATTATCAATAAAAATATTAACATCTGGACGAACTTCTTTAATGAACTTAAGCATTGGCTTAATCTTAGCCATAGTAAAAGTCTTACGAGTTGCATAACCTAATGATCTTTGAATTGCCACTACTTTAATTGAAGGATCCATGATATCTTTTTTAGCTTGGTCGTAGTCTACTTCCCCATTCTTCAATTCAGTAGTCTTAAAATTAATTCCCCATTCCTTCATGTTACCGGGCTTATTACCAGCAAGACCAATTACTTCTTGAATGGTATCATATGGCGTTCCAGTTAAATAATAAAGGGTATCCCCTGGGCGAAGCATGCTGAAAAGACCAACTGTAATTGCATGAGTACCTGAGCCAAATTGTGGACGAACTAGAGCATCATCTGTTTTAAAATAATCGGCATAAATATCCTCAATTTTATCACGACCTATATCGTCATAACCATAGCCTGTTGATGGAACTAGATCTTCTTCACCAACATGATGTTTTCTAAATAGGTCCAATACACGTTGTTGATTATACAAAACCTGTTCATCAATTTTTTCTAAACGAGGTTGGATCATTTTTTCAACTTTAGTCACTTTATCGTTTAACTCTTTTGGTAAATTCTCTTTCCAAGAAAAACTCATTTTTAACTCCCTATTTATTTTTGATTACTTCTGCTTGTACGCATAAACTACCATTATTATTTTCGCTCAGATATACTCCCTGAATCTCTGGCACAAAACCAGGAAACTTTTCAATAGCATGCGCCAAGACTTCAAAGTACTTTTGATCTACCGTTCCCCACTTTTCACCGGGTGCAACAATGAAAACACCTGGAGGATATGGCAAAGCTCCTTCGGCAGCAATTCTTCCAACAACATTTTCTAGGTTGACCAGTTCATTTTGATCTTTTTTAAAAAGCTGATCAGCTGTAGCTGGTGTCATTTGATAGTCTTGCATCCCTGATTTAGAAAATAGCTTTTGCTGTAATACAAAAGTATTATTTTCCTGATAGTACTCATGCATCTCTTGACACAACTGTTTCAGGGTATAGCCTTGATAACGCTTTGGATACTCATTATATAAAACCGGCAAAACATCTTTCATTAAGTCATCTTCTAGATAGTGTTTTTCAAAACTTAAAAAAGCTTCAAGTAAAGTATCTAGTTCTGCTTGACTATCTCCCGGTGTAAGTAAAAACAACAATGAATTCAAATCATTTTTAGCTCGAATAATATGATTTTCCATTAAGTATTCTGCCACTACCGCGCCTGGAATACCTGTTTTCTCATATTTTGCATTTTTAACATCAATCCCGGGAGTTTTTACCGTAATCTTCAATGGGTCAATCATTGCTTCGCCTGGAACCATTTTACGGAAACCGTGCCAATCCGTATTTTGTCCCATTTCCCAATATTCTGCATTGGTAGCCAATTCATCAGTCGAAATTTCGGCAAAATTGTCAGGAACTAATGGCTTAAATAGCTTAGACTTTTTGAGTAGTTTTTTCCGCCATTCAATTCCCATTCGCAGAGTTTGATCCCACCACTTTTTATTTCCTGCTCCAGCAGTAACGTAGGAATTAACTGTTAATGAAGCATAAAGTGGGTATGCATAACTGGAAGTAACAAACTTCAGATAAGCATGATTAAAGTGCTTATGATCAACATATCGTTTTTGTCCTTTAATATGAGCATCCTTTTTTAGAATCTGTGACGCTTGAGCCATACCTGCTTGCTGTTTATGTAATGACTGAGTAACCAAAATACCTGGATCATCAGGACCCAAGTTAAGTAGAAGTGGTGATAAATGTCTCATAATTGGCACGAATTCTTCAAAGCCGCCCCAGGCACAGTCAAACAGAACATAATCACAAAGTTTACCGATTCGGTCAATAATCCACTGTGCATCATAAAAGACTCCATCATAGGTTTCTGCTTGTACGATTGTTAACCTAAATGGACGCTTAGCCTTTGCCTTTGCCGGATCTATCTTAGCTACTTCAGCTCTAATTTTATCTTCAGTTAAGAAGGCTGGATCCATTTCTCCAATTAGTCCAAGTGCATTTCGATCAGTTGGAATGTAGACCGGCTTTGCTCCGCTCATTACCAAGGCAGAATTATACAAAGATTTATGATTATTTCGATCAAATAAAACTAGATCGCCTTCAGATAAAAGTGCACTTGCGCAAATAGAATTAGCTGAAGTCGTTCCGTTGGTACAGAAGTAAACCTTATCTGCATGATAAGTTTTAGCAGCTTTCTTTTCTGCATTAAGTGGCGTTCCAGCATGCGTCATTGTATCCCCTAATTGAGGAACAGTATCACTTGTATCGGCAAACATTAGATTTTTACCAAAGAACTTATTAAAAACTACTCCGGCAGGATGTTTGTCATAATATTGCCCATTATGGTGACCCGGTGTAGTAAATGAAATTGGTTTTGCTTGAGCAAAATTGATCAAGTCGGTCAAAAAGCCTGGCACCATTTGCTTTTCATATTCTGTAGCTTTCTGAGTGACTTGGTCTTCATCTACCTGATCAGTTACTTTAATCAATGGAATCGGAAAGCCAGATTGTTCTCTTAGAGCTTCTGCTTGTTTTATTCCTAATGCATCATCATTTTTGACAACAATTGCGGCAAGTTCAGCACTATTTTGTACATCGCCAATTGGAATTGACGACCAACCTTTCATCTTATTAACATTGACGCCATTTCCAATGGCAATTTTCAAAAAATCCATCCTTTTTCTTTCCATTTTGTCCACGAAACCGTTTTACATATTGCAAAACTTTAAAAAGTCTTTATAATTTTTCTACAGTATAGCGTACTTTTTGCATTCTTTCTTAAAATACGCTACAGCTGAAATTATTATATAAATATTGGAGGTTTTTAACAAGTGCATTTGCCTTGCTCGCCTCCGAGAACAGCTATGTCAACACAACAATAAAATAGCTTAACTTGGAGGAATTTTTATGTCAGAAACAATCGAAACAGTCAATTTCGAACCCGGCAAAAAACACTACATGTCATGGCCGGTTATTGCATTGATCGACTTCGTAACGATTATCAGTTTTGAAAATATTTTTTATCCATTTCAAAATCAAGGCTTATCAGTAGTTGTATCTTGGATTTTCCTACTCTTCGCCTACGTTATTCCTTATGCATTGATGTCTAGTCAAATGGGCCTAACCTTTACTGATCAAGCCGGTGGATTGGCATCTTGGGTACGTCATTCATCTAACGATACACTGGGCTACTGGACTTCATGGATGTATTGGGTTCAAACTGTTCCTTATTTGGTCGATGTTTCTAATTCAGTTATTGTGTCCTTTTCATGGATTATTTTGGGCAACAATACTTTAGACAAGCATATGTCTACTTTTTGGTTTGGGATTTTGACCTTTGTCATTATTCTTGCCTTTATTTTGGTTGAAAATGCAATCAAGAATTCACTTGAACTACTATCTTTAATTGGTGGTGGTGCAATGTTTATTATGTCTATGCTCTTTGTTTTACTTGCTGTTTGGTCAGTTATGCATGGACACCATATTGCTACCCAACCATTTAACTTGGCCGCATTTAAGCCATCATTTAGTTTACGTTACTTTTCTACCACTGGTCTTCTAATCTTCGCCATGTCTGGTGCAGAACTTGCTGCTCCTTATATCGTACAAATGCGCGATCCAAAACACGAATTTCCTAAAGCAATGTGGATGTTGGCTTTGATGACTGGATTCTTGACTATCTTCGGTACTTTGGCTTTAGCAATGTTTTTCAATGCTCATCATATTCCACATGATTTCAAGATGAACGGACCTTACTATGCATTTCAACTACTAGGCGAAAGCCTTGGTTGGGGCAAAGTATTAATGTACATCTTTGCTGTTGTTCAAGCCCTCTTTATGATGGCCCAATTAGCAGTTTTACTTGATGCATCAAGTCGTGTCTTTGCCGGTGACGTTGCCGACAAATTCATGCCAAAATGGTTAACTGGGAAAAAAGACAAAACAGGTCGTCCAGTTCACTCGTACACTTTAACTTGTGGTTTAGCCTTATTCTTGCTTTTACTTACTGGGACTTTGCCAAATATTAATTCAATTTACAATTGGCTTTTAAATATCAATGGTATTATTTCCCCATACAAGACTTGTTGGGTATTCTTCGCTTTCATTATGTTACGGATGCACCAAGAGAAGTTCCACTCAGATTATGTCTTCATTAAAAATAAGACTGGTGCCCTTATCATGGGCTGGTGGTGCTTAATCTTTACCTTTATCTGTGCTACTTTAGGATTTATTCCTCAAGAAGCAGAAGCAACATTCGGTAGCGCAGCCTTTAATCACCAATTAATTATGAATATTATTACAGTTATCGTACTCTTTGGCTTAGGCTTCTTACTACCATACTTAAGAAAACGCGAAGAACGTAAAGAAATGAATATATAAAATAAACATGCTTCGATCAGTTCGAAAATCGAGGCATGTTTATTTTATTATTCTAAGATTTCAACCTGCATCTTACTAGGAACATTAACAAAGTCGAATTGTTTTTGAAAAACATGATCAAACCGTAAATCATAAACAGAACCAATAATTGGTGTTAATGCAAAAGCTCGTAAAGTGTTCATATCTTTAGTTTTATTAGCATAAATATGATGCATTGGTGGTTTGATTTTATAAATTCGTTCTAAATATTGTGGACTTACCTCATCAACATAGCCTTCTAGAGTGAAACCAATGCTAGTGAGAGTTTCTCTTCCGCGCAAAGCGGTAATTGAAACTTTATTGTGTCCCTTAATATGGCGATAAAATGACTTCTGATTAGTCGTTGCAAAAATCAGACGACCATCTTCATTAAAGTCAATATCGATAATATTGGTATGTGGATCACCATTTTGATCAACGGTACCAAAAATTACTGAATGGAAACAATCAACGATTAGATCTAGGAATTCGTCGTTACTTAAATTGCGATCGAGTTCAGGAACATGTTGTCTCATAATAATCTTTCCGTTTCTATATACTTTCTGTAATTTTTATCTATATTATTTCTTATAGTGTACATGACACGATTAACTAAAAACAACTTTAATGCTCATTATTTTCCCATTTTAAATGTATAATTGTTTAATATTAATTTTTCTGGTAAAATTTCAGCTAACAAAAAATAAGAAAAGAGGCAGAATATGAATTTAGACTATAAGAAATTGGCCCAAGCCAAAAAGGACGACATTCTTCGTGATCTTGACGAATTAATCGCAATCGACTCATCTGAGGATTTGAATAATACTTCCGAAGAGTATCCTGTTGGTCCAGGTCCAGTTAAAGCAATGAAGAAATTCTTATCGTTTGCACAGCGTGATGGTTTCCATATCAAAAATGTTGACAAGTACGCTGGCCGTGTCGACTATGGTACTGGTGAAAAACGTTTAGGCATTATTGGCCACATGGACGTGGTTCCAGCTGGTGACGGCTGGGTAACTGATCCTTTTAAAATGTTAATTAAGGATGGTAAAATCATTGGTCGAGGTTCTGCCGATGATAAAGGTCCTGCCCTAGCTGCATATTATGGCATGCTTTTACTTAAAGAAGCTGGATTTGAACCTAAGAAAAAGATTGATTTTATTGTGGGAACCAATGAGGAAACTAATTGGGTTGGCATTGATTACTACCTAAAACATGAGCCAACCCCTGATCAAGTATTCTCACCTGATGCCGAATTTCCAATTATCAACGGTGAACAAGGGATCTATACCCTGACCATGACCTTTAAAGATGACAATAAAAAGGGATCAGTAATCCTTAAGTCATTCAAGGCCGGCATTGCCGAAAACGTAACTCCTCAAAAGGCCTATGCAACTATTGTTGGTAGTGATTTAGCCACAATGAAGGAAAAATATACTAAGTTTTTATCAGATAATAAACTTGAAGGCGAATTCACTATTGAGGGCGATGAAGCTAAGATTGAATTAACTGGTCAAGGTGCCCATGCATCTGCACCTCAAGTTGGTAGAAATGCGGCTACATTTTTGGCAGTATTTCTAGATCAATTTGATTTTGCTGGTCGCGATAAAAGCTGGCTTCATTTCTTAGCCGATGTTGAACATGAAGACTTTAACGGCAAAAAATTAGGCGTTGCTCATCATGATGACTTGATGGGTGATCTCTCAAGTGCTCCATCAATGTTTGACTACGAGGAAAATGGAAATGCTGTTTTGAAAGATAATATTCGCTATCCTCAAGGTACTGATCCAGATAAGATGGTTAATCAAGTTGAAGAAAAATTTGGTGATATCTTAATTCCAAGTTTTGCTTCATTTGAAGAACCTCATTATGTACCTGGAGACGATCCATTAGTTCAAACCTTGCTCAAAGTTTATGAACGCCAGACTGGTAATAAAGGTCATGAAGTCGTGATCGGCGGTGGGACTTATGGGCGTTTATTTAAGCATGGAGTTGCATATGGCGCTCAACCTGAAGATGCTCCAATGGTTATGCACCAAGCAAATGAATATATGAAGGTAGATGACCTAATTAATTCAATTGCGATTTATGCCGAAGCTATCTATGAATTGACTAAGGACGCCGAATAAAAATTTTTACATGTATCAAAAAAGCTTATATACTGATCTTGTTTTAATGCAGTATATAAGCTATAGAAAGTTGCTAGTGTCATATATCACTAGTGACTTTTTTATTTTTCCAATAAAACTTCTTCATTATTTTTCTTAGATTTTAGCCAAAAATGATGTCCCAAGTAACAAATAGCTACAAAAGGAATTGTATAGTACAATGCTACTCTTTGGGTTGGATCGAACCAGATTAATACACAAGAAAGCAGGCTTGATATAAATGCAAAATATGGAATTACAGGATACCATGGGGTCTTGTACTTCAATTCACTGAGTTGATGACCTGAGTTTAAAAATGCCCTTCTAAACTTCAATTCTGACCATGCAATCGCCGTCCAAACGAATACAACAGCTAATCCAGAAATAGAAACTAATACTAGATAAACCGTCGAGGCAGCAACTTTACTAGAAATCAAAGCAAAAATTCCGTCTAACATACTTACTACTAATGACAATACTGGAATACCACGCTTATTAGTTTTGGTGAATGCTTTAGGAATTGTTCCTTCGTTGCCCAACGACCAAAGCATTTTAGTTGAAGCATACAAACCTGAATTGGCCGCAGAAATAATTGCAGTCAAAACTACGAAGTTCATAATATTTGCAGCAAATGGCACATGAATTAGGTCAAGCACATACACAAATGGGCTTTGAGTTACTCCAGCCGTATGATAAGGAATTAATGCGGCCATAACTACAATTGAGCCAATAAAGAAGATAATTAAACGCCAAAGTGTTGTCCTGATTGCTTCAGGAATAGCTTTCTGAGGATTCTCTGCTTCACCAGCCGTAATGCCAATAAGCTCAGTTCCTGAAAAAGCAAAGTTTACTGTTAGCATTGTTGTAAATACTCCACCCCAGCCGTTGGGGAACCAGCCATTTTTATAAAAATTAACCAATCCCAATGTGCTTGATAAACTTTGCTCAACTGATCAATCAAAGCTGTTGCGGTCCATAATTTATTATTAGTATCTACGCCTTGTTTTTCCAATTCATACGACATTGCACCATCTAGGACTAATCCCCTATTTTTAATCTGTTCAAGCAAACCCATTTTTTTCATGCTGTCAACATTATTTTAGTAAATTTCCTAAATAATAGCCGCAATAAACTAGAACCAAGCCACCCAGATATGATGACACCGCGTAGAATACAAGACCACGATAATTTTTACTCTTATAAAGCTCAACTAATTCTGTATTCATAGTGGAAAAGGTTGTATAGCCACCCATTACTCCAGTTCCTAGTAATGCATAAATAAAAGTGTTAGCACCAATTCCAAAAATCAAGCCTAAAATTAGTACTCCAGTTAAGTTAATAAACAAAGTCGGTGTAGGTAAATTAGAAAATTTATTACCAATCCATTCCCAATGCTTTTTACCATAATTAGTAATAGCATAACGAAGCATAGCTCCAATTGATGCACCAATTCCTGCAAGCAAAAAATTCATCGTGTATTCCTTTCCTTTCTTACTAATTGACCAACTTTTTTACCAATTTTCATTCCTAACATAGCAAAAAAAAAGCCAAAAATAATTGAGCTAAAGTAATAAATTACTGCTTCGATTGGCAAATTAGCCTGCATATTTTTTAAAACATCAAGATTAAAAGTTGAAAAAGTAGTAAATGCACCTACAAAGCCAGTACCTAATCCAACTACAAGCCACTGCCTAATCTCTTTAGTTTCAATAAAAAAGTAGGTGAAAAACGCTAATAAAAAGCAACCTATGACATTACCCCAAAAAGTACCATAATAGCTGAAGTTTGCATTTAAACCAGCACGTGCCATACCACCAAAAAAGGCGAAAATAGCGATACTAATGTAATTAATAAATTTTGAATTCAAACAGATTCCTCCCACAAAAAAACGTCTACTTTACCCCTATCGGATAAAGTAGACGTCATTAGATTTTACTCGGTTAATGGCGAACGTCATCGCCTATTCAGTTGACAGTTATCATCATACGACTTTTCTGTTTGGTTGGCAAGTTGTATTGTGTGCGTGTCGCAAAGCGACACGCAGTTTGATTATTTAATAAAAAAAATTTAGTAACAACGTGCTTGAAATAATGTATAATTATTTTTAACGAATGTTTGAAAGGAGCCTCAATCTTGACTTTTCCATATGAAGATAAATTTCGCATTTACTGTAAACAACAAAAGAAACTAGCCGATTCAACTATTTCTCTAGCCTGTTCTTCAATTTCAACTTTTTGGGATTATTATTCTGGTAGTTTAGATGCTACTGAAGCAAATGTAGAAAATGTTACAACTGGAGATATACGTAACTTTTTAGATTCACTTGAAAATAAACTCCATATGAAAAGTAATACAGTAAATAAATATCTTAGTCACATAAAGATGTATTTTGTTTTTTTGAATGAATATGGCTACATCATTACTTATCCATTGCTCACTTTACGTGGTAATCGCTTCAATCGTAAGCAACACTATGTTATTGGCTGGGAAAATCATTTATCAGAATTAATTCAAATAAAAAATATTCATCCTGAAACTATCAAGATGATGGCTGCTATTGCTTGTGGTTTTAAGCCAAAAGAAATTATGATTTTGCATGTAAATGAATTGTTGGTAAAAGTTAAAGAAAATGATGTCAGAGAATATATCCAAAATCACACTAATTTTGCCAATAACGATAATCCCTATCTGTTTGCTCGCCGCGATGGCAAACATTACGCTTCTGATTTTAATATTAACCCAAAAATTGCCCCTGACCGTTCAATAGTCGGCATGCCATTAACTACACATAAGCTTCGGATGTCTTATGTCTACTCTGTTTTGTCTAATTCAAAATTAAGAGAAGCGGATTATATTGAAAAATTACATCTTTCAATGAAAACTTTAAATTACTATCGTAAAAATATGACACTCTATGTAGAAACCAGTAAATTTGAATTAAAAAAATAAACAAGCAAAAACGACTACCCATTTTGATATAGTCCTACTTTAGTAGACAGTACAAATATATAAAATTGTACTATCTATGAAAGCAGGACTTTTTGTATGTCTAGAAAAAGTAAATTTAGCTATGAAGCTAAGCTTAAAGCAGTTAAACAATACATAAGTGGCGAAGCATCACCTGCTTCAATTGCGAAAGTTTTAGGGGCTGGCAAGACTACACTGCGCCAATGGGTATATGCATTTAAAGATCATGGGCCAGAAGCATTAAGACCACATAAATATAATCAAAGATACAGTAAAGATTTTAAACTCAAATGCATAGCTGCCTATTTAAATGGCGAAGGCTCATATGATTATCTAACAAATAAGTTTGGTTTGCGAAGTGCTGCACAGTTAAAGCAGTGGGTTATCAAGTATAATAGTCATCAAGAACTCAAGGACTACAATCCTATTCTGGAGGCTTATATGACTAAGAGAAAAAAGACAACCCTAGAAGAACGTAAACAGATAGTGAAATACTGCAAGGATCATCAATGGAACTACAAGGAAGCAGCTCTTAAATTTGGCTGCAGCTATGCCCAAGTATACAACTGGTCAAAAAAATACAGCGCAAAGGGAACTGACGGCTTAGCAGATAGGCGCGGTCATCGTTTAAAAGAAGCTGAGCTATCTGAAACTCAAAGGCTAAAGCGTGAAATTGAACAGCTTAAAAAAGAAAATGATATTAAAGACCAAGAGATAGCCTTCCTAAAAAAAGTGAAGGAATTAGAAAGGATGTGTTTGCTGGACAGCCAAAACAAAGACAAATAGCACTTAAACAACAGCAGCGAAATTCTCTTTACAGTTTGATCAAAGAATGTCACCGAGAATATAAGTGGTCAATTGAATGGATGTGCAAACAAGCCAATATTGCCCGGTCAGCCTACTACAAATGGCTTAATCATAAGCCAAGCAAACGTGAACTAAGAGATCAAAAGATTCTTAAGCGTATTAAAGAAATAGCTGAGAGCAATAACAGCCTCTTTGGTTCTCCTAAGATGACTTTGGCTTTAAACAATGAGCTAGCAGACGGTGAGGCCAAAATATACCGTAGAACTGTGGCTCGCTTGATGTGCGTGAATGGCATCTATACTAGCAAGGCCAGATTTAATAAGAGGTATCGCTATCAAGCTGCTAGACCGGAAGAAACTGCCGAAAATCTATTGCATAGAGACTTCAATGCCACTAAACCCAATGAAAAATGGTGCACTGACATTACTGAAGAAAAAATTCCTGGAACAAGTCAAAAGATTTATCTCTGTACTATCTTTGATCTATATGATCGTTTCCCTGTTGGCTATGCTTTAAGCAAGCGCAATGATACAGCCCTAGTTAACGCTGCTCTGTCAACTGCTTGGAAAAGAGAGCCCAATAGTCATGCAATGCTTCATAGTGATCGAGGATTTCAATTTACCAGGATGCCTTTTAAGCATGAGCTAGAAGAACATGGCATGCCACAATCAATGTCTAGAATTGGCCGCTGTATTGATAATGGCCCAATGGAAGGCTGGCAAGGTTTAATTAAAGAAATGCGAGAAGTTCTTTATCCGAAGGCAAATAGCTATGAAGAGATGGAAAAAGCCTTTAAAGCAAGTATTGAATACTATATTAATTATGATCCTCAGGAGCGCTTCAATGGCAAGAGCGCAGGTCAGGTTAGAAAAGAAGCTAAGAATAATCCAGAGAATATAATTTCATATCCAATAAAACAAGATAAAAGATATAAAGACTTTTGGAAAAAGATTGATGAAAAGAAAAATCAGCTCGCACAATAGCGAACTGATTAATCAAATTAATTTATATATTTAAGCTGTCTACTTGACACGGTAAGGATCATTTCGAGTAGTCGTCTTTGTTTGTTGAAGGTGAAATTTCAACAAATCTATCTTAGTCAGAACTTGGAGTTATCTATTAGTACCAGCCATTTGCTTGCCAGAAACTTTTAGCAGCGCTCCAAGAGCCATATCTAGATTTGACATAATTATCCGCTACACGTTCTTGGTTAGCAGCTGAATAATCACCATTCAAATAAGATGAAGAAAGTTGATACTTACCTACATATTGGCCATTTCTAGCACTGTATGAGCCACCAGATTCTTTGCTTGCAATCCATGCCTTTGCACTAGCTTCGGAACCTGTCGCGGTTGATGAATATGAACTAGTTGTTGTCGTCTTAGGTGTGTAGTTCACATTTGAATAAGTGTATGAACTTTGACTTTGGCTAGCTTGTGTAGTTTGTTGAGCTGGCGTTTGTGTTTGAGTGTAGGTATTTTCTTGTCTAGCTTGAGTATTTTAGCTAGTAGTATAATTAGTTGCCAATACCCATTGATTTAAGCCAAGATCATACCACTTCTGTCCCTTTGAATCATAAGCAGTTTTTATAATCTTCCAGTTAGTACCTGCAGCTAGAGTTTGACCAGTTGCAACTGGATTTTCATAGTTATTGTAAACGGTAGTAGCTTGTGTAGTTGTATACACTGCTGCATCATTTTGCACAACGGCAGCTTGTGCTTCATTATTATCTAGTTGATTGATTGCACCAATACCTGCAAGTGATAAAGCAGCAACAGCAATAGTCTTAGTTAAAATAGATTTAGTTTTCAAAAAACATCTCTCCTTAAATTAAAACGTCAATTACTATTCATCATTTTTGTTTTATTATTCTCTTGCAATTGACATTTTATATAATACCTGCTTCGAGTTGCAGTTCCATCACAGTCAGATCACACAATGATTAAAGAAAAATGTTTTTTCGTAACAGTTGGAAATATTTTTAATAAATCTAGATTTCTCTGCAATATTTGTAAAAATCATGCAATATATGAACAAAATTTGACGACAAAATAAGCATCCCTACGCCATAAAAGATCGTTTTAGGGATGCTTATTTAATTAATAATCTAATTCTTGATCCATACTTGCAGGCCAGCCACCAATACCACGTTTTTGATCAAGGCCACGCAATGTCTCCATCTCTTCAGCAGTAAATTCAAAATCAAAAATATCCAAATTATCCTTCATGTGTAACGGATTCGTCGAGCCAGGAATAATCATGATATTTTCTTGTACCAAGAAGTGTAACGCAATTTGTGGCACTGTCTTATTATACTTCTCAGCCAAAGAAAGTAAGGTTGGGTCATTAAATAAAGCCTTCATTCCTTCACCGAGTGGTGACCAAGATTCATGTACAATATTATTTTCAATTAAATATTTATGCATTTTCTTTTGTTGCTTAAAGACAGACGTTTCAATTTGATCAACTACTGGCTTAGTATCGAAATTATTCATAATTTCATTTACTTGATCATGGTTGAAGTTACTCAGTCCAATTGAACGTAGCTTTCCCGCCTGATATGCCTCCTCAAGTGCCTGGTAAGTACCTAAACTATCAGACATAGGCCAGTGAATAATCATTAAATCAAAATAGTCTTGCTGGGCGTGAATTAACGATTCATCAATCCCATTCTTCGTCTCTCTATAACCACTTGTTTGCGCTTTAGTGGTCAAAAAAATGTCTTCACGTTTAATGCCGCTTTTGTTAATAGCATTGCCTACTTCTGCTTCATTACTGTATGCTTGAGCAGTATCAATTAACCGATATCCAGCCTTCAAAGCCTCGACAACCGCTCCTTCAGTAATTCTAGGCTGAATTCTATATGTTCCAAAGCCGAAGATTGGAGTTTTTACACCGTTATTAAAAGTTAAATATTTCATTTTTATTCCTCAATATTTTATTCAGGATCAGATGCAGAGTGATAAGTAATACTAAATCCAGCTTGATATTCCTTACCTGGCTCCAAATGATTCATACCATATTTGTGCTCTAGCTCACCATCAGCATCTTCTCTATCTGCAATTCCCCACCATGGCTCAATGCATACATAATTAGCGGTATTTGGATATTGTGACCAAATGCCAACATATGGTGCATTTCTAGTCCAAACATTGATGTGGAACTTACTCTTATCAGTTCTCAAAGATACTTTATTGTCATGACCATGTAATTCATAAATCAAGGCATCATCTTTAAATAGCTCATCACTTAAACCAATAAAACTATCAGTCGAAGCTAGAGAACGATTATTCCAGTCAAGATATGCTCCTTTAAGTGGGATTTTTACCCTAGCAATAGATGGATGCATATCGAAATAATAATCTTCTTTCTCTTCCCCATTATTTACTGGTAAGTTAAATCCAGGGTGACCACCTACACCAAAAATCATAGTTTCATCTGATTTATTAACTACGCTAAAGTTTTCTTCCAATAAATTATTCATCAAATTATAGTTAACTCTGAATTCAAATTTAAATGGATACATTTCACGCGTTTTTTCATTATCTTTCAGTAAGAACGTGATACTTTCTTGTGTATGATTCTCCACTTCAAAATCACAATCACGGGCAAAACCATGCTGACCCATATGATAGGTCTTACCTTGATACTTATATTCATCATTCTTAAGTCGCCCTACAATTGGAAAAAGTACAGGTGCATGTCTGCCCCAGATCTCTGGATCAGCTTGCCACATATATTCTTCACCGGTATGAGCTCCTTTAACGCTCTGAACTTCAGCTCCGTGATCCGAAATCACTACTTCGATCATATTATTCTTGATTGTGTAATCCATAACTAAATTTCCCTCTACATATCAAACAGTTAAAAATCATAATGTAATCGCTTAATTACTTATATTTTAACATTAATGCGTCAATAAGCCAGAATAAAAACAAAAGAAACATACTAACCTAGTGTTGGATCATGAATCGACGGATTCACGATCTGGCACTTTTTATTTTGTCTAAAATAGAAAGTGAAGATAAAGCAAAT
>QWCA01000063.1_pt1 | contig 16436 bp, 20 predicted proteins | sample 1972451 | NCBI WGS metagenome assembly QWCA01 (sample SAMN09866720, study PRJNA288562) | Human vaginal metagenome isolate term5_vaginal, whole genome shotgun...
TTTTCGCCTTTATTTTATGCAAAAAAAGAACCAAATCATAATGATTCGGTTCTACAGAGATTAGATTCAATTTGTCAATGTCTTAACTTAATGACATTGCCCATATAGGAATGATCTTTTTAATTTTTATCTATCTAATTCGATCTTCTGGATCAAATAAATATTTGTCCCATTTAACTTCATTTTGAACAGTAGGGTGGAAGAGCAAGAATGCTAGCAACAGTTGACCAACGTAAGGAATTACGCCCAACCACCACCAACCACCGTTAAAGCCTGCGTCGTGCAGACGACGAACAGTGTGACCTAATTGTGCTAAAAAGGCCCAAATAGCTGCTGCAATAAAGAAAATAATAAAAATGATGAAGATTACACCGATTACCTTGGCATCGCCAGAATCAAATTCAGTAACGCTGAAAGGAGCTAAAAGCATGAAAGCAAGTAGGTAACAAGCAAATACGCCGATTGTCATGATAACTTGGCTAATTGCAGTACCTACCCAGAATGAGGTTCTAGTAGATCTAGCATCCCACTTAAAGCAGTCAAAGAAGTGTTCCTTCAAGATTTGACCAATAGTTGGTACAGGAACATTACTTTTTGCGCCACCCTTAGGATAATCTTGATCGCTGAACAAGTATTTGCCCCACTTAACTTGGCGTTGAACAGATGGCTGCAATTCAAGATAAAATAAAAACATTGCGCCATAACCAGTGAAGGCAGCCCAGTACCAATAGCCGCTGTAGCCAACATCGTGCAAACGTCGGATCGTTTGTCCTAATGCAGCTAAAAATAGCCACAGATAAACAACAGCCGCAACAATACCATCGACTATTCTAATGCCGGGGTTGATGTTTTGGTTAAAAGCATAGAAGCCAAGAAGGATGCATAAGATGCCGATAACAAGATTAATCAAAGTGCTCCACCAGAAAGATTTACGCGTAGTTCTTGCTTTCCAGTTGAAGGGATGCAAATAAGCCTCGTTCAAAATTTGCGCAAAACTTTCTGCAGGCGGCAGTGGCAGACTTTCGTCATAAGGCTTGATAAAATAATATACTCTATCATTCATTTTACTTCCTCCAAAAATTAATTTGTTATAAATTATACGCTAAAAAAGCCGTGAAGCAATTAAACTTCGCGGCTTTTTTGATATTAGAATTCATTATTTCTAAAGTTGCTCAAGAACTTTTGCGTCTTTTCATTCTTAGGATGGTCGAATAATTCTTCCGGTGAACCTTGTTCAGTAATGATACCGTCACTGATGAACAATACACGGTCTGAAATGCTCTTGGCAAAGCCCATTTCGTGGGTAACGATTACCATTGTTAAACCGGTGGTTGCAAGTTTTTGCATAACCTCAAGTACTTCACCAACCATTTCTGGGTCTAAGGCAGAAGTAGGTTCATCAAACAGAAGTACTTCTGGATTCATGGAAATTGCCCGGGCAATAGCTACACGCTGTTGTTGACCACCTGATAATTGTTGTGGCTTAGCCTTAATAAAAGGATCCATACCGACCTTTTTTAGGTTTTCAAGGGCGATCTTACGTGCTTCATCTTTAGAACGCTTCAAAACTAGTTCTTGGCCAATCATGCAGTTTTCCAAGACGTTTTTGTTTTCAAATAAGTCAAATTGCTGGAAAACCATACCGACCTTTGATCTAAAGGTGTTACGGTTGTAGCCGGGATGCAAGATATTTTTACCGTGAAAATCGATCTCGCCGCCAGTTGGTTCTTCAAGCAGGTTGATACAACGCAAAGTAGTTGATTTACCACCACCAGAAGGACCAATGATCGTTACGATTTCGCCTTTATTGATGTCAAAGGAAATATCCTTTAATACTTGGTGATTTCCATAAGACTTTTGCATGTGCTTTAAGCTTAAAATTACTTCGTTTGATTCAGTCATTAATTATTTGCCTCCGCATCTTTTGGAGTACCAACTTGGACTTGGTTAGCCATCAAGTTGTAATTCTTATTACCTTCAAGTCTCTTTTCGATAAAGTTGAAGATTCTAGTAATAGTAAAGGTTAAGATCAAGTAAATTGCTGAAATCATTAAGTAAGTTGGGAAGAACTTGAATGATTGACTGGCAATAGTAGTACCAACGAAGAACAATTCAGAAACTGAGATGATACTCAATACTGAAGTATCCTTGATGTTAACGATAAATTCGTTGGTGATTGATGGTAAACAGTTTCTAATAGCTTGAGGCAAGATGATATGCCACATTCTTTGGTTGTGGGTCATACCAAGTGCACTAGCTGCTTCGAATTGACCTTCTGGAGTTGAAATAATACCACCACGGATAACCTCAGCTAAGTAAGCACCAGTGTTAATTGACACAATAATCAAAGCAGCTACAGTTCTATTTAAATTCAAGTGCCAGAATTGGGCAATACTATAGTAGATTACGGCTGCTTGAACCATCATTGGTGTACCACGGAAGATTTCTACATAAACAGATAATAACCACTTAACTACGTTCAAAGTCCAACGCTTGCCGCGAGTAGTTGGAGTAGGAATGGTACGAATAATTCCTACAAGCAAGCCGATAAAGAAACCAACAATGGTACCAACTAAAGCTAAAAGCAAGGTCATGCCAATACCTGACATAATCATGCCACCATATTGCTTCCAAGTAGTAACTAGCCAGTTTTCTTTCTTAGTTTCGTTACCAGCCTTAGGTTGTTCCTTGATGGCTTGTGACATTAATTGATCACGCTTTTTATTAGAAATAGTTCTTAAAGTAGCGTTAACTTCATTTAAAAGCTTGGTATTACCCTTTTTAACCCCGATACTAGTTACGGAATCGTCATGGTCAACTTTGAAGCCAGCCATTTTGTTTAAGTTAACTGCAATAATGTTAGGGTTAACGTTGTGGTAACTTTCAAATTCAATATCTTCAGCAACATAACCATCAATGGTGCCAGAAGCTAAACTTTGACGCATGGCTGAAAAGTCACGCATAGCTGGTTCTCTTTTAGCACCTTTTAATTGCTTGATTAAATCGTAGTGCAAAGTTCCTTGTTGTGCGGTTAACTTGGCACCTTTGAAATCAGTCAACTTCTTAGCATTAGAATATTTACTTGCCTTATTAGTAATTACGACGAAAGTACTTTTACGATAAGGTTCTGAGAAATTAATTGCCTTGCGTCTTTCGGCAGTAGGAGACATACCAGCAATAATTAAGTCAATTTTACCTGAAGTTAAAGCTGGTAAAAGGCCATCCCATTGAGTCTTTTCTACGATTACTTTTTTGTGTAGTCGTTTACCGATGATCTTGGCAATTTGAACATCATAACCATTAGCATAGGAGTTAGAACCATCAATTGGAACAGCTCCATTAGCTTTGGTGGGCTGAGTCCAGTTGTATGGAGGATAGTTTGCCTCCATACCTATCTTTAACGTGCCAGAATCTTTCTTAGCAGCTTGAGTCTGATTGCTACTAAGAGAAAAACCGATAAATAAACTGAGTAGGACAGACATTATTACAGCCATCCATCTAAATCTTGACTTCAATTATAAAACCTCCAAAAATAGTTTTAACATAAAGCCAACACAATAAAGAGTAAACAAAAACCTCGCTCTTCCAAAGAATTGCGAGGGTCATAATCATCAGTGTTTAAACCAAATCTTATAGCGCTCCCTGGGGACTAACCAGGACAGTCTATAGAATATTCTTCTATAGCCCAACAGATTAACACGCGAATATTAAATCTATTTCGGCGGCAACCCTAAGTTAACTATCATTGTTTTCGCGAACTCAAACTTAACTTGTGATTGTCGCAACCTCTATTGCATTGGAAAAATATTTAACTAATGAAGAATACTAGAAGAAAAAGTTAAATTTGTCAAGCCCAACCATTATTAGTTTCATAATTTCTCTTTTTCATATCAGAAACATAAGGATTTCCTGCTACATAAAAACGTAATTTCTTGTTAGCCCAAACGGGATCAGATTGATTGATACCAACACGCGCTGCAGCAATTATTTCCTGGGGAATTTTTTTATGACGATCATCAAGATCAATGGCGAAAGGGGAGTCTGATAAAAAGTGCAAATTCCAATTCTTATCATGAATACCAAAAGCTTGCATCATTTTTGCGGGACCATTAGTCAAAAGAACGCCATCTTTACCATGACGGTTCTTGATCATGGTCTCAATTCCTAAAGTGGGATCGATTGCACGGATTAAAACACCCTGTGGTTCATTCTGAACCTTAGTGGCAACATCAAAGAAAAAATATTGACGTTGCGCGTAGATATAGATCGTTCCGCCTTTGCCGTAAAGTCCTTCATTCGCTGGGCTACGACGACCGCCATAAGAATGTGCAGCGCGATCCTTTTTACCCATATATGCTTCTGCTTCCACGATATAGCCGCCTAATTTTTCTTGACCATTATCAAAAGTAAGCATTCGCCCAATCAGGTCTTTTGCAATATAATCGGTAGTGTTAGTAGAAAAATAAGTTGAATAATTCATTTTTGACCTTTCTAGAAAAGAGATAAAAAATAATGACAGAAATTAAATTAGTTCGAATTTATGACCATGAGCAACCTGCTGGTTATCGGATTTTAGTTGACCGTTTATGGCCACGGGGAATGAGCAAAGTTAAGGCCGATTTAGCTGAATGGGATAAACAAATTGGCCCTAGTAAGGAATTGCGTCAGTGGTTTAATCATGAAGATGAAAAATTCCCTAAGTTTAAGCAAAAGTATATTGAAGAACTTAATCATAATGATTATACAGCGGAATTTTTGCAAGATGTAAAGAAGCATTTGGCTAAAGAAGATGTTCTTTTCTTGTTTGGTGCCAAAAATAAAGAGCACAACCAAGCAGTTGTACTCAAAGAATATGTATTAAATACGCTAAACAGTTAAATATGTTTGTGACCGTGTTTTTTAACTTTCCAAAAGTGGAAGAGAATTGTCAAAATTAAGATCGCAAAGACAATAATTGCAAAAACGGTGTTTGGCAACTCAAATCTCAATGGTGGCAGAGCTAGTAGCAATTTTAAAGCGATGATTCCTATCAATAAGTAAGCCATTGGCTGCAATTCTGGAATAATATCCATTAATTTAATGATAATTTCGGCAACTCCTCTCATACAGAGAATGCCGATCATGCCACCGATTAAAACAACAACGGGGTTATCAGACACGGCTAAAGCAGCTAAAACAGAATCAATTGAAAAGACGATATCCATTGATTCAATTGAAATAACCGTACGCCAGAAAAGAGATAGCACATGTCTCTTTTTCTGTTTGCCTTTGTGGCGAGCTGCTTCGCGCTCTTCTTTTTCTTTCTCATGTTCGGCAGCTTGTTTAGGGTGGCGTTGATCATAGAAGAATTTAAAGGCTAGGTAAAAAAGATAAATACTACCAGCTAATTTAATCTCCCAAAAGTTGATCAGATAAGTCCCGATTCCGATAACAATAAAGCGGAATAAATAAGCACCCCACAAGCCATAAACCAAGGACTTGCGTTGTTCAGCTTTATTAGGTAGCACCTGTGTCTGTGCGGCCAAAACGACAGCATTGTCGACTGATAACAAGCATTCCATCAAGATTAAAGTCAGAATGATCATCCAGTCTTTGCCACTGGTTAGGACATGTAACCAGTTATTGCCATCAAAAAAGGGTGCATATAGTTTAAGAATTGACATGTAGCTGCTTCTTTTCTAATTTAATTAATCTGATTTTTTCTTTTTGTCCCAGACGATAAGTCCCAACTTTATTGTTGGATAAAATAACTCTTTGGTCAGGAATAAAAATCAAAACAGGGTTTAATGCTACGGCGTGTGCAACTGAGCGAGAAGATGTGGCTTCGGCTAGTGAATTGGCGACGTCACCATAAGTTAACGTCACACCATAAGGAATATGTTGGACAACGGCTAATACCTTTCGTTGAAATTCAGTGCCAAATTCCGAAATATCAATAGGAACATCAAAATTCTTTCTAATACCAGCAAAATATTCCTTTAATTGTTTGATATAAGGTGCCATCTTTTTAGGGTCTCGCACCAACATGCGGTGAGGGTAGAAGCTAAAAATAGGTGAAACAGTTTCATCTCCTTTAAGTCCGACGTAAGTTAGGCCGGCTTCTGAAGCTGTTAAAAAGTAGGTCCATGGCTCAATTGTAACGTAATCATAGTAAAAAAACTCTGTCATGTGTAACACCTTTATTAAAAATAATTAGTCTAAGAATAACAAACTAGGAAAGTTAATTCAAATTCTGGAATGCTGTTAATGCATCCCCAATTATTTGCGTGACACCAGGGGTAGGAATTTCTGTCTTGTTGATAGAGTAAATTTTGGCGTATTCTTTGCGATAAGCCAAGAGCTGGGCAAAAGGATAAACTACAAAACTCGTCCCACAAATGATGATCAAGTCTGATTTTTGCATTATTTCAACGGACTGGTTTAATACTTTCGGATCAATGTTTTCGCCGTATAACACAATACCGGGGCGAATAATTCCGCTACAATCTTTGTGTAAATAGCTTTTAGCATATTCTTCATAAGAAACAGGTTGATGACATTTAGTACAATAAATATTATATAAATTGCCATGAAATTCTGTTACATGTTGATTGCCAGCCTTAGTATCCAAAGTATCGATATTTTGGGTAATTAAATTACCTTTTTCATTACAAAAATGGGCGATTTTTTCATGGATTAAGTTTGGTTTAGCAGTAGGAAAGTACATGTTGTTCATGACAAATTCATGGAAAAATTCAGGTCGATTGAATAGCGTACTATCGCTCAGAATAGTTTCGGGACTTTCTTGCACGCCATCATAGATTCCGTTTTTAGAGCGGTAGTCAGGGATACCTGAGTGGGTAGAAACACCAGCTCCAGTTAAGAATACAATATGTTGGGCATTATTAATATCTGTTTGTAATTCTGCTAAATCCATCATATAATGTCACCCTCCGTGAAAGTCACTACTTTAATTATAAATCATTGTTTTGTTATAATGAGTAAAATAACTAAATTGAGGGGATTTTTATGAAATATATGACGTATTTTTATGTAGCAATTGATATTTTATTAGTAGTTTATGCTTGTTATAGTTGGTATTGGCAAGCTAAAGTTGATTTTCGTGGTCGCTATCGTATCTCCTCAGTTGTTTGGGCGCTAATTTTTATCTGGCTGGGCTTTACATGGAATTACATTGAAAAAGGTGATCCAGGCCTGAGCGTCTTCTTGGCTCTTTTTATCTTAATTAGTATTGTCGATGGTTTTTCAGGATTTAGTAAAAAGCGGATGGTCGTTTCAGGCTACTTCAAGCGTACAGTTAAGTATGATGATTTAGCCAGCGTTACTTTAATCCAGATCCCCAACCAAGAGAAGCCATTAGTGATGGCGATTTTTCGAACTAGCGATGGTAAGGCTTATATGATGCGCTTTAATAATGAAGTTAATAGCGTAATTAAGCAATTACAAGAATATGCTGGTCGAGAAATTCCTGTTGAAGTTCAATCAATGATGTAATTACAAAATTGGAGAAAGCATTCGCGAGAATGCCTGCAAAGTCCGCAATGCGCGACTTTGCTTTTTTATTTCTTCCTTAGTTAGTAAATGCGAGTGTTTCATATCTTCTTCAAAAGCTGCCACCATTTTCTGGTTGAACTTTTTATCATAAAAAACGGCATTATCTTCAAAGTTTAAGTTGTAAGAACGGAAATCTTGATTCATTGAACCAACTGAAGAAAAATGGTCGTCGACAATCGTTGTTTTGGCATGTAAAAAGCCATCTTCGTAGATATAAATTTTGACACCCAAGCGAGTTAATTCGTTGACATACCACTGTGTGGCGCGATAAATAAAGGGGTGGTCTGGCTTACATGGGATCATAATTCGTACGTCAACACCCGATGAGGCAATTGTTTGCCACGTAGCAAAAACGGCATCATCAGGGATTAAGTATGGTGTTTGAATCCATAACCGTTTGCGTGCCAAAAGCATTAGCCGCATCATACCGTTACGCATATATGGTGCATAACGATCAGGCCCGTCTGAAATGATTTGCGTTGCAACGTCGCCTTCGTGGATGTTTTTTTCATCAAGATCAGGAAATAGAGTGGAATTGAAACGTATGAGCTGTTGATTATTAGTGATAGAGGCATTCCAGTCCATGACGAAACGCTCTTGCAAAAGCAGAGAGGCAGAACCAACAATTCTTACCTGACTATCACGCCAATGACCAAACTTCTTTTTTTTGCCTAAATATTGATCACCAATATTAAAACCGCCAGTCCAAGAAATTCGCCCGTCGATGACAACAATCTTGCGGTGCAAGTGGTAGTTAATGCGGTAACGGGTGATCATGTTGCGTGAAGTGACAAAAGGCAAAACTTCCCCGCCAGCTGCCCGCAATTGATCGAACCATGCTTTAGTAGCTCCCATTGAACCCCAGGCATCATAAATTACGCGTACTTTAACTCCTTGTTTTGCTTTTTTAATCAATAGTTGCAAAACACGATTGCCGATATTGTCGCTATAAAAAGTGTAGAACTCAACATTGATTATTTCCTTAGCTCGTACCATGTCCTTAAGCATGTCATGAAAGAAGGTTTCACCTTCGGTATAGAGCTTGACCTGATTATTTTTAGTTAGGGGAGCTTCTTGTTGATGGTTAAAAAAGTTAATTGCTATATTACCAGCCTTTGAAGTGTCAGAAGGACTAGTATTTTTAGGTGCTTTAGCAATCGATTTTTGAACATTTCTCAAGCCAATGTGTTTTTGCTTATTGATGGCAAAAATATTTTCCTGGGAAATACCCCGACCAAAGAAGGCATAAAGAGTAATCCCGACTACTGGTAATACTAACAGGATGATTAACCAAGCCCAAGTGGTTGAAACGGATCTTCTACGGTGGAAGACAACGTAGAAGGCTAAGATTGTGTTGGTAATGATAATGATTCTAACAAAGTCATGCCACCAGATCATAAACTCCTCCAAAATTAAACTACTTTTTTAATTTAAGAAACTTGTCAATAATATCGATTACAAACGGATTGTCATGCATCCAACTATGTTCGGCGTCATCTTTACCGCGTACTTCTACTTCTTGATAAAAATGTGCTTTTGGGGCAACGATATAGCGAATGCTTTTTGCGGAAACAACAGAGATGAATTTATCAGTATTTGTGTTATCTAAAACGTTGCCATAAATATTCAAGACCGAGATATCAGGATTGAATTTGCGCCGATTAAAAAACAAATAAAGGTAGTGCGGGTTCATGACACTAGGCCGACCACTTTCGGTCAAATAGTTGACGTTTGGGATATCGCCCAAGTAAGTGACCCCGTCAAAAGGACCAGCGATAAAGGCACATTTTTTTAAATGTGGGAACGTTTTGCTGCGGTAGTGCTTCATTTCAGTGCGAATAATACATGGACAGGCTAATGAATGAGCGACTGCAATATAGTTTTTAAAACCATATCTTTTAGCTAAAAAGGGCAGGACGAAGTTGAGATAATAGTCGATGCCATAGATACCGACTATTCGCTGGCGAAAAGCAACCTGCACGATAGGATGCTTGTCACTAGTCCAAGTTCCTTCTAATTTGAAATTTCCTAATAAATCAACGGTTACCTTTAAAAACTTGGGATTGCCCTTGTCATAAGTAGCGTGTTTCACCATCACGCGAGTGGTATAATCACCGCCGCGAAAGCCATGGAAATAAATAATGGGTACTTGTTTTAGATCGCTTTTTTCAATGTTTGCCTTATTTTCAATATGGCGCTTGTGTAATTTGAGGAAAATTCGCGTGGGAGCGAAGGTGGCCATCAGCCCCAAAGAAATCATGTTAAACATGCTAGGTTCTTCTTGGAGGTCATGTTTATGATCTTTTTCAACTTCTTCAGCATATTTTTTTGTGTTGAAAAACATTTTTACCACCTTCTCTTTCTTTTTTCCTATAATAAAAGTTATGCAATAAGTATATTTTACCATTGGGTAAAGATTTTGGAATTTTAGAGGTAGAAATGAAGTTTTATGCAGTCAAAAAAGGACGTACTCCGGGAATATATCGGACTTGGGATGCAGCCAAAGAACAAGTTGATGGCTTCTCTGGTGCAGAATATAAGTCATTTGAACAAATTACCGATGCTACAGATTACTTAGATTGGAATGCCCAAACTCAGAGCGATGTCCTGCAAAAAGGTGAAGATAATTTACAAAACGCCGTAAAAAGGGTGCAACAAAAGAGTCAAGAAATAAAAAAAGCACCGCGAAAAAAGGCGAAGCAGTATAACCATGTTAATAGCAATCCTGCTGACTTCTTTGCGGTGACTTATACTGATGGTGGCACGCGCAATACTGGTGTTTATAAGGGCGGTCACGTTAAAAAGACCGATAAAGCAGCCTGGGCTTATTTAATTGAATGGGATGACCAGAAAGTTCATGGCTCCGGTGGTGAATATGGTGCTACTAACAATAAGATGGAGCAGACAGCATTGATTAATGCACTAAAAAAGCTGCTTGAGCTTGGTTTTAACGATAAACATCTATTATTTGTTCTTGATTCGCAGTATGTGTTGAATGCGATTAATAAGCATTGGCTACAAGGCTGGAAAAAACGTGGTTGGAGACGTTCTTCTGGACCATTGGCTAATGTGGCGGAATGGCAGGAATTAGATCGGTTATTAAAGGAATTTCCTGATAGTACGTTTGAATGGACGAAAGGTCACGCTAATAATCGCGGTAATGAATTTGTCGATCATGAATTGAACCGTTATATGGATCAAAAAATGTAAGAAAAAAGGCTACACTGTAGCCTTTTTTAATTTAAAATAACGCCGCCGAACAAACCACTAAAGAACTTAACGATTTGATCCCACAAATTTTGTAACCAGTTGCGGTTTTCTTGGGTATTAAATTTATTGAAGATATTTTTAGCTCCATTTTGAATCTGACTGGATAATTTCGAAGCCTGTTGCTTGAAGTTACCGTCCTTCAATGCCCCTGAATCACGAATTTCAATTAGAAGATTGACAATTTGATTTTTTTGATTGTTGTTGATGGTGTCACCTAAGTGGTTAATATTAATTTGATTGTTGACAATGTCGCGAATTTGACTGTCGGTAATGTTTTGCCCTTGTTTAGCCATCTCATTCTTGGCACCGGCAACCGCATTGTTCAATTGAGCATCTGAATAACCTTTTTTGTTTTTATTATCTTGGGTAATCCCAGACAAGGTATTCATTTCATCTTGAGCGGCATTAACTTGCTTTTGATTTAATGCATTGCCATTTTTAGCATAGGCAGCATAAACTCCAGCTAATGCCCCTGAACCATCAATTGGAATAGCGCTAGTAACATAAATGTTGGCATCGCTGATGCCGGCGGTCAGGGCTGCGTTTTTGTACTGGTTGGCAGTAATAGTCGTGATATTATTTTTACCATCGTAGTCTAAAATTTTAACGTTGATTCCGCTGCCTGAGCTGGTCTTTTGGATCATCGCACTGGACCAAACACCGGATGAAGTGGTGAAATTATCACCAGAGGGATTTAAATATTTAACCAGATCTGAGCCGGTAACAGTAATTGTTTGATAATTACCACCGTTTAGTGGGGCGGTTAAGGTCTTTAATGTGCCTTGCTTTTGCGCATCAGTTAATGATGTACCTAAGGTAACTACAGGTGTATCATCATCTGCTAATACTGGCTTAGTAAATGAGATCATCGCGACCACGCTTAATAACATTGCTGTGAGTAGTGTGATAAATTTCTTCATTTTTTCTTCTTTTCTTCTTTTCTTCCTTTTTAATCGAATATTTATTCTTGTAATACGGAACATTATACTAAATATTTTTCAAAAGTGAATTAAACAACACGTAAAACTTTCTTAATTTCGACCTTATTATTGAAGATGGTATAATAAAGAGCAACAAAGGGGGACAATATGTTACAAGTGCCTAAGTTAACCATCATCATGCCTGTTTATAACACGGCGCAATACTTGCCACGTGCTTTTGATGCTCTGCTTAATCAAGTTGACAAGAGCTTCAAATTGCTTGTAGTAGATGATGGCTCAACAGATAATTCGGTTGAGGTAGCCGAAAGCTATGCCAATCGTTTTCCATATTTTAAAATAATTAAAAAGAAAAATGGCGGCCCATCTGATGCACGTAATGTTGGGATGCAGTATCTCGACACACCATATGTCACCTTTCATGATGGTGATGATTGGGTGGATCCAGGCTACACATCCTTTTTTATTCATGCTTTTGAAAGTCATCCAGATGTCAGCTTAGTATCATGTGGCTATTGGATGGATTATCCTGACAAAAAGCAACGCGTTGTTGGTCGACCAGAAGGTGGCTATTTAACGCGCGGTGAAACTTATTTGAAGTTGACTAATGTCTTTAGCTCACCAATGAAAGGATATAGCTGGAACAAGGCCTATAAAACTGCCATTATTAAGAAATATCATTTGAAGTTTGATAGGGATATTTCACTACTGGAAGATCAGATTTTTAACGTTAAATATATTTCTGTGGCTAAAGGCGTCTACTACACGCAAAAACCTTATTACCACTACTGGCAGAGAAAGGGCAGTATTATTCACCAGCCTAATATTAAAAAAGTTGCGGATAATTTCCGGGGAAATTACCGGGTTTGGAGCAAAATTATCAGTACAATGATGAAAGACCGCGAGGAAGAAAAGATGCGTAAGAAGTTAGAGCGACAGCAGGCCTTGCGTGATAGTGAATAGGGGAAAACATGAAAGAAAAAGTTAATGGAGTCGAAATTTATTATCATAAGTTAGGTAAAGGTGAGCCTTTGCTTTTACTACATGGACATCACTTAGATGGTGGTATGTTTGATAAAATTGTGGCTCCGCTTTCTCTTTATTACACCGTTTACGTGCTTGATATGCGGGGCCACGGCCTTAGTGAAGGCGACATTGCGGAACACTACAAGACCGAAGTAGAAGACGTCTATGCCTTTGTTAAACAGGTTGGCATTGAAGGCTGCTATTGCTTCGGTTTTGATGCAGGTGGTCTGGTGGCAATGATGCTGGCGGAGCAATATCCGACTATTTTTAAGAAGATGATTGTGGCCGGGGTCTTCGTTAACGGGGGCGGAATTCGCCCATACCACTATTTAACTGAAGGTTTTCATCGTTTCTTGAAGCTGGACCGCGATAGCCGAGTGGAATTGACCGAATCTTTTATTTCAGTTGATGATTTGAAGAAGATTACAACGCCAACGCTTTGTGTAGTTGGTGAAAAAGACTGGGTTAAGGTTGAGCATGTGCGCTGGTACAGTCAATTTATGCCTAACGCGCGACTAGTGATCATGCCGCGGCAGACGCATAACAGTTACGCGGTGCGCAGTTTGAAGTTACTGGATTTGATTAAAGGATTTTGCAGATAAATGTTGTAGGACATCTGAGAAGATGTCCATTTTTTATAGGTTTGGTAAAAAAGGACGTAATTGAAATGACGATTGGTGAAGCATTAAAGGAAGAACAGAAGCGATTAGGCCTAACATCTGAAGCAATGGCTGCAGGTGTAATTACAAAAGGAACCTACTCTAAAGTAGTCAATGGTAAATTGCGTTTGAGTAGTGATCTACTGGCTGAAATTCTTTTTAAGCATGACATAGATATTAATGATTTTTTTGAAATGATAAAGAGTACTTATATGCCAAAAGAGAAATTAATTGAGGAAAAATTGTTTTCTGAAATGCAACAAGCATTAAATAATCATGAGGTTGAAAAGGCAGAAGAATGTTTGACAAAAATAAAGAATCAAACATCTAATAAATATTTACAGCAACGAGCCGAAATCACAGTTGCTTACTTAACAAATAGTACTGATAAATTAAGTAAAAATTTTAAACAAGCTGTAGTTGATGAGTTGAATAATCATTCTAATTGGGTAAAGGATCTTGATGCGCTGAGATTATTTAATACAGCATTACTAATTCTTTCTAGTGAAAAAGTTGAAATTGAAATGAATCTTTTTTTCATTAAATTAAATCGTATCAAAAAGATTTCTGAACAGATGGAAGAGAGATATGCAATTTTATGTTGTAATTACTTAGATTGGAAGTACCGGCAACAAGGTGAAGTAAATGATAATGTTAAAAATGCTTTGAAATATTTGAGCGATCTTAAGCTAACAGCTCATTTTGAGAGCTATAAGGTTTGTGGAAAGTATTTTGGATATTTATTTAACAAAGAAATTGATAGTGCTAAAAATATGAGGAAAAGTTTACTTGCATTGGGAATAACTGTTGGTGTTGAAAATTGGCCCGTTTAATTTTAATAGTTTCGTATAAGAAACATTCTAAAAGCTAAGGCATAGGCAAGTGTATTATCAAATAAGACAAAAATGAAAGGAGATTTCTAAAATGATTTACTGGGAATTCCCAATTCTTCCAGAAAACTAAGAATGTGTTAGTTGAAAAACGTGTTTTGCATGGAGGTTTAAAGATGCGTAGAAAAAAATTAGGAATTTTGTTAGCAGCAACTTTGTTAGCTACAACAGTAACTAATCCTTTAGCTGAAGTGGTTGCTGCAGATGCAGTACAACAACCCAATCAAAAAGGTATTAGCAGTGAAAAAAATAATGATATTAAGTTATCACAAGAACAAATTGATCAATTTGATAAGTTTGTTGTAGTAAAAGACAACAGCTATGTCTTAGATTCAAAAGTAAATCAAAATTTTTCAACAAATGAAGTTTTAGTGGTAAAAGAAATGCTAAATACTTCAAATCGAGAAGTGAAAAACAATAATTTAATTATCGATCCGGATACCAAAGAAATCCTTGATCAAAATGCAAGTCCATTTGTAATTATGGCAGCGTATAATAAAAATTATACAACGAAGGCTTTTTGGTGGGGTAAGCGATATTACTTTACAAGTAACATCGCTGTAACCAGAGGTGCTAGATACTTTAGACATATAGCAAGTTTGAGAAATGATCAATCGTTGTTTTTAAGTGCTTTAGGAGATTCCATTGCGTATGCTTCTCCGTATGCTACATTAGCAGCTAATGTAGCATCAATGGGAGTAGGTTATGTTGCGGGACAATATAATGGTGCTGCTTCTGCGTTGGTAAGCTATAATAATAGACATAGACATAATCAAATTTATTTGGATATGAATAGAACATTCCAATACTCTCTTCATATCTTAAAATAAAAAGGAAAAATGTATGTGGGTAATTTTAATAATCAATGTAATAATTGCAAGTATTGCGATTATTGCAGGGTTTAATAATCGAGCAGAAGCATTTAGTTTGTTCAATGCTGGTGTAGTTTTTGTGGCTTTTGGCATTGTCTTACTTTTAGGCGCAATTCCGGTTTATCGCAATTTTGATACTTCATCAGTATTGATGTTTGTAGCTGGCATATTGATTGTGTTAGGCATAATCATGTTAATCGTTAGTGTAATTGCTAGATCGACTAGAAAAATCAATCTACAAGATTTGGCAATTGCATTAATGGTAGCTGCAGTGTGCTTAGTATATTTCATTCATAATGCAAGCTTGAACTTTGCTAACTTATTAGTGCCTGAATTAGCTTTAATTGTAGGGCTAATCTTGCTTGTTTATCCAAAACAAAAGTAAATAAAGTTCTTCATCTGGTTTAGGGACTAATTATGAAATACAGAATGCAATAATTCATGCTATAGATGAATGCGTTGGATCATATAAAGGTCTTTTATTTGATGCTTTTCATGGACAAATTAATTATTCTGAGCTAAATAGTTCAAAGGTTATGAACCATATTAAGGAGACAAAGTCGAACACAATTTATCCGGACTGTACTTTAAATATGCAACTAAAAGAATTAATGAAAAGAACAGAGACTTATCTAACAATAATTAATTCTAAAGATGGATATACTGTTAAAGCTTTTAGTACAAAATTGCAACCAGAAACTTTGGTAAATTCTACTCCGTTAACCTCTAGATTATTATTACGTACTAATAAACCATTGATTAGGGGATGCATGCCATTCTGGTAAAGAGAAAAGAGGCCTAGTATATGAGAAGATTAAAAACAGCAGTATTAAGCGATTTCTTAAATGATTTACCATTGGGTGCATTCATTACATATGCATATTGGTATGCTTATCAACAAACTCATAATCAAGGGATAGTCTCAATGCTGGGAACTATTGCCATGGTTGCACTGCTACTTGCAATTTTTGGTGGCTACATTTCAGATAAGCATAGTAAGATCAAACTAATGCGCTTTTTAATTTTGATGAGATTCATCTTCATTGCTTTAGGAACACTTTTCTTGGTATTTAAACCTGAAATGAGTGTTGCAGTAGTTTGTTTTGTAGTAATTGCTAGTTCAGTAATTAACTTAAACTTCCCACATCAAATAAGCTGGCAATTCTTTGATATTGCTTAGCTTTGGGCTTCTATACTATTTTTGCTAGTTTTCTTTAACAATTTTTG
>QWCA01000065.1_pt1 | contig 16396 bp, 16 predicted proteins | sample 1972451 | NCBI WGS metagenome assembly QWCA01 (sample SAMN09866720, study PRJNA288562) | Human vaginal metagenome isolate term5_vaginal, whole genome shotgun...
GGCAAGTTCGAGACACCCTAGAATCCTATTTTGATTAAAAGATAAATAAAAAAGTCAATCAACGAGAGAGATTATTTACACAAACTTCTTGACAGTCTCTAATGTCTTAACTGTTAACTTAGGAAAATGTCCTAATTGTAGTAAGTATGACATAATTTCCTTTATTGGAGGTTATAGTTAGAGTGAATAGGATTGATTTAACTATGAAATATGATGAACAGTACAAAGTCATTAAGGATCTTGTAGATCACAACGGCAATAAGAAAAGAGCAGCCTTGAAGCTAGGAATATCCGTTAGACAAATAAACAGGAGAATCAAGCAGTATCAAGCTAAAGGAAAAGCGGCCTTCGTTCATGGGAACAAAGACCGCAAACCTGTTAATTGTCTCACCACAGAAATTAACAATCAAATTGTAACCTTATACCGTACTAAATATCAAGACTGCAATATAAAACATTTTGTACAGCTGTTAGATCGCTTTGAGGACATTCATGTCTCTTATACCAAAGCTTACAGCCTGCTCAAGCAGCAGGATATTCTTTCCCCTAAGCCTTGGAGAAAGAATAAGCGTGCCTTAGCCAAAAAGAAATGGCATAAGCAGCACCCTAAGCAAAGCAAACAAGAAGTCAGCGCTGCAGTTGATCATCAACTAGCTTTGGCAGATGCTCATCCTCGCCATGAAAGATGCAAGTACTTCGGCGAAGAAATTCAGATGGATGCTTCTGTCTTAGTCTGGTTTGGTAAGCGTAAGGCTTACCTGCACCTTGCAATCGACAACGCTACTGGCATTATTGTTGGGGCTTATTTTGACTGGGAAGAGACTTTGAATGGCTACTATCACGTCTTTGAGCAAATTCTTAAGGAATATGGCATTCCCCTTTGCTTTAAGACTGATAATCGGACTGTATTCAATTATGAGACTGCTCAAACCAAAGCTGCCCATAAAGATGTGCTGACACAATTTGGCTATGCCTGCAAAACTCTTGGCGTAGATCTAAAAACTACTAGTGTTTCTCAAGCCAAAGGCATGGTTGAAAGAGCTAACCAAACCGTCCAAGGTCGCCTTAAGCCAGAACTAAGATTGGCTGGAATCATGACAATCAACGAGGCAAATAAATACCTGCATGATGTGTTTGTTCCTGACTTTAACCAAAACTTCAGTCAGACTAGTCGTAAAGCCTGGTATGTTTTTGAAAAGGCTCCTGATGACCGCAAAATCAATTATACCTTGGCCGTTCTCACTGGCAGAGTGTTTGATAGCGGCTCAGCTATTTCTTTCAAAAACAAGCTTTATCAAGCAACAGATGAATATGGCAAATTAGTCTGCTTCATGAAAGGAACTAAATGTCTGGTAATTGAAGCCCTAGATGGACAACTGCTAACGACAGTAGATGAGCATGTATATCTGCTTAAAGAAATTCCTAAGAATGCCAAAATATCGCCAGAAGTAGACCAAGAGCCTAAAAAGAAAAGGACCAAGAAAAAGTGGATTCCACCAATGTCACATCCATGGAAGCGAGAATCATTCATAAAGCAACAAAAGAGAGCTCATAAATACCATCAATACGTATAAAAATAGCGGAGAGCAAATTCTCCGCTAATAATTAAATAATTTTGGGACATTTTCCTAAATTATTGACATATTTTTATGATAATTCATTTGCAAGCGTAAGTCCTCGTAAATTGGTTTTCCACCTAAAATGTCCAGAATGTAGTAAGCAACGAAAGTAACAATAATCATTGGCAATACTTGCTGGACAGTCCCAATCATTTCAGTCAGTAGCATAATTGCTGTGAATGGTGCTTTTTCTATTGCACCAAAATATGCGGCCATGGAAATCACTAGGATATGAGGGAAGTACATTGGCAAAATAATCTGCAATTTTATCATAATATTGGCGCAAATTATTCCCAATAATGCCCCAAGAACTAGGATAGGCATGAAAATACCACCAGGTACGGAAGAATCATATGAAAGCATTGAAAAGACAAACCGAATTATCAAGAATAAGATCGGTAGTAAAAAAAGTCCCATGATCCAAAGGCTTTGACATTCCAATTCAAATTGAATAAATTATCAATTAACACATGTGAACCACCGAGTAAGTGGGCATTAAATAGACCAACTGGAATAATTAAAATTAAAGGAATGATACTGTGATAGGCTGCAGGGATTTTTTTAATTTTACTGAACCATGGCTTTAGCGAAAGTAGTACATATTGATAAATGTATGCCATTATTCCCAAAAAGATACCAATTAAAGGTAAATAATCGTTAACGGGTAAATAAAGGAATGGTTTGTTTCCAAAGGCTAGAATAGTAACGAAGTCAGCTGAAAAAGTGGCGGCCAAGACGGCTACTACTTTTTGAGGTTTAAAATCAAAAGTAATTTCTTCGACCAAGAAAAGTGCACCAGCTATTGGCGCGCTAAAGGCGGCAGCCAATCCTGCAGCCACACCGCATTATTGTAGCGTTCTCAAATTTTCCTTGTTAGATTTAAATACTTTTTCTGCTAATCCTTGACCAACCATTGCGCCCATTTCAATACAAGGACCTTCACGACCTAGCATTAATCCAGGACAGATAGCTAATAAGCCTCCAATAAATTTCCGCCAAAGAATGGACCACCATGGCATCTTATTTTCATTTAAAAGAACAGCCTCGATTTGTGGTACCCCTGAGCCAATTACTTGTTCAAGGTAAGGCGCAGTTATTTTACCTAATGTTATTGCAATAATGAACATCAATAAGATGTAGGGTACGATCAGTACTCGCTGGGCTGCCATTTGCGGATAAATTTGATAAAGCAACTTCATAGTTTGATCAATAATCCAGCGAAATGCGCTAACTATAACTCCAGTAGTTAGCCCAACTGAAATTGCTTGAACCAAAGTTTTAGTCATGTTGGTTGAAAAAAGGTTTTGCTAAAATCTGTTTTGCATTTTTAATCATTACATTTCCCCATATTACAGACGATACATCCTTTTTATCCTAACAAAATATAGCAAAAAAGGCATTTATGTTTTTGATGAATGATCTTATTTTTGTAAAAATTGTTGTTCCCAATCATAGACATTTTTTATATGCTTCTTTAAAGCGTTAGAGGCTAACAAAATATCTTTTTTCTCAACTGCAGAAATAATATCCATTATTTCCTGAACCGAGGATTTCATACAACGATCATTGTCTACGATGGCATAACGCATACGATTGGTTTGAGTACGTAAAAGATCGATGGTTCGCTGAAGCGTGGGATTTCCGGTATTTTCAGTTAAAAATACATGGAATAGTTCATCAAGTTTAAGATAAGCTTGCCAATCATGTTTTGCTAAAATTTCTTGGAATTTTATTCCATAATCATTAGCCAGTTGTGGATCTAAATTGGGAAAATTTTTTTCCAAGGCATAACTCTCTAATAGAGAACGTAAATCATAATTGTCTTTTAATTCAGCTAATGTAATATGGCTAACGATTTTTTTTGTCCTTGACGAACTAGTAAGCCTTCATTTTCCAATTGTTTGATTGCTTCTCTAATTGCTTCTCTAATTGGAGTACGAGACATGTTAAGTTTAATACGCGTTTGATTTTCTGATAAAAGATGACCTGGCTTAAAATGACCAGTGTTTATTTGATCTTTGATAAAAAGATATGCTTTTTCTTGATTATTCATTTGGTTCTCCTAACTAAGATAATTTTACAACTTTTTTATTTTTTATATTATTTGCAACTAATAAAACTAAAAACTTGTATACAGGTTATCTGTGGTAAATCGTTGACTTACAAAATATAAGTTTTACTATGTAATTGTAAGTTAAATTTTGATAGAAATGAGGAAAGAAAAATGACTAAAATTGCAGTACTTGGTGCAAGTGGACAAATTGCTAAATTAGCAGAAAATTTATTTTTGGAAGATAAAAATAATGAATTAATTTTATTTTTACGCCATCCTAATAAATTGGATAAAAAAGATATCGATGATCAACGTGAAAGGATTGTCGTAGGGGATGCAAGTAAATTGGATGAACTTGCTCCGGCTATTAAAGGCGCAGATATCGTTTATGCTAATTTAGCTGGTTCAAATATTGAAGATCAAGCTAAGACAGTTGTTAAAGCTATGGATGAAGATGGTATTAAGCGTTTGATTTGGATTTCCTCGTTAGGAGTCTATGATGAGGTACCAGGCAAATTTGGTGAATGGAACAAGAATATTTTAGGTTCATATTTGACCACTTATCGTGCAGCTGCTGATCAAATTACTGCTAGCGATTTGGATTACACGATTATTCGTCCAGCTTGGTTGACCAATAAAGATGAAGTTGACTATGAAATAACTGAAGGCGCAACTACCCCATTTAAAGGAACTGAGGTCTCTCGTCTAAGTGTGGCTAGTTATGTAAATGAAATAGTTAAAGACCAAAGTAAAGACAGTCGTGGTAATGTTGGTTTAAATAAACCAAATACCGACGGTGATAAGCCAGCTTGGTATTAAAACAAAAAAATAAAGACCAGCTTCAAACTGAAACTGGTCTTTATTTTGGCTTAATTATTTTTCGAATTGTTTGCCCCAAGCCCATGGATCTTCGTGCCAGGTCTTTAAGACATCATATTGCGTGCTAGAAATATGACCTGACTCATTTTCCTTTTTGAGTAATTCAGGGTAGGAAAGAAGCGGAGCATATTTAACATTAGCTTTAGCAAAGTTTTCTTTTGCATCCGGTAGGTAGTAGGTGAAAATTGAAGAAACGCCAATGACGTTGCCACCATCTTTTTCAGTTGCTTTAACTGCATTTAAAACGGAACCACCAGTGGTGATTAAGTCATCAATTAAAACGATCTTATCATCTTTACTGAAACGGCCTTCGATTTGGCGGCCTTTGCCATGATCCTTTGGCTTAGGACGAACATAGATCATTGGTAAGTGCAGTTTATCTGCAACCCATGCGGCATGGGGAATACCGGCGGTAGCGACGCCACCAATAATAGTAGCCTCAGGGAATTCTTTGGCGATTAAATTAGCTAAATCACCAGCAATCATATCGCGTAATTCTGGATATGAAACCGTTAACCTAAGGTCGGTGTAAATTGGAGAAAGCATCCCACTTGCGTAAGTGAATGGTTTGTCAGGTGAGATAGTGATAATTTTTTCTTGAATAAGTTGACTGATAATTTGATCCTTATGCATTTTAGTTAAACTCCTTTTTAATTGCTTCATATGCAGCTTCTGGGTCACTGGCTAAAGTAATTGGCCGTCCAACAACAATAGCGCTTGAGCCCCATTCTTTGGCTTGCGCTGGTGTGGCCACGCGAGATTGATCGTCTTTAGCATTGCCAGCAGGCCGAATTCCCGGTGTGACATATAAAAAGTCATCGCCAACTTTTTCGTGTAATTCTTTTACTTCAAGTGGTGAACAAATAACCCCATCTGCTCCAGAGTGCTTAGCTATTTTTGCTAGCGAAAGAACTTGCTCTTTCATTGACAGTGCGCAATTTTGTTCATGTGCCAATACTTCATCAGAAATCGAAGTTAATTCGGTTACTGCTAGTAACTTAGGCACGCTTTTGCCAACAGGTGTACCCGCGATTAAACCGTCTTTAGCTGATTTGATCATTTGACTGCCGCCTAAAGCATGAACGGTAGTAAAAGTAATTCCTAACTTAGCTAATTGTTTAGCCCCGTTATAAACGGTATTAGGGATATCATGCAATTTTAGATCCAAGAAAATCTTATAACCTTGCTCAGCTAAGTCTTTAACCACTTGGTTGCCAGCGTGATAGAATAATTCCATACCGACTTTGATAAAGACGTTTTCTGGTTTGCCTAATTTAGACAAAATCTTATGCAGTTGCTCTTCATTGTCAATATCTAATGCAACAATTACAGGTTTCATTTTTCCTCCACAAAAAAAGTCTATCTTAGCGCAGAGAGACACCAAGGATAGACTTTTCCTAGATAATTTAAGTCAATATTTTGAACTTGCGGTCTCTCTGTACCGTTTAAAGTTTGATCAAGGTGAAGTTTAACACCTCAAAAGTAAAAATACAAATAAAATTTTTGCTTGGAAAAAATTATAATCACGTGTAGAATCATTTCTTGAAAAAATAAAGAGTGTCCGTGAGCATTCATTTTGGAGGAAAATTATGGTTAATACACATGTAAAATTACCAGGTTTAGATTTGAAAAATCCAGTTATGCCAGCAAGTGGAACTTTTGGCTTCGGCGATGTGCCTGCAGCTAAGAAGTTTGACTTAAATGATCTTGGAGCAATGGTTATTAAGACAACTACGCCACATGCAACCACAGGTAATCCGCAACCACAGATTGCCGTTTTAGATGATGGGGTTTTGAATTCGGTTGGTCTTACTAATCCTGGTGTGAACAAGGTGATTAGTGAAAAGTTAGAACCATTGAGAAAGCAATATCCAGAATTACCGATCGTGGCTAGCGTTGGCGGTGATAGTGAAGCAGATTATGTTGAAGTAGCACAAAAGCTGTCAAATTCCGGCTTGGTTAATGCTTTAGAAATTAATGTTTCTTGTCCTAATGTGGCCCAAGGTGGAATGAGCTTTGGCGTGCATGCCGATGTGGTTGAAGAATTGACTAGAAAAATTAAAGCAGTTGTCAATATTCCAATTTATGTGAAGTTAACACCAAATGTGACTGATATCACTGTAATTGCTAAAGCTGCCGAAAAGGGTGGTGCCGATGGCTTATCGATGATCAATACATTGCTAGGGATGCGAATTGACGTGAAAAAACGCAGACCACTGTTAGGCCATAATATGGGCGGTTTATCAGGTGAGGCTGTTAAGCCAATAGCTATTAGAATGATTAGTCAAGTGCGTCAAATTACTTCTTTGCCAATTATTGGCATGGGTGGCATTGCTTCGGCCGAAGATGTGGTGGAATTTATGTTAGCAGGTGCTAATGCCGTAGCGGTTGGTACTGCTCATTTTAAAGATAGTATTGCTTCTAAGCATATTGCAGATGCCTTGCCGCAAGAACTTGAAAAATTAGGCATTGAAGATATCAATGAATTAGTTGGTCAAGTAAAATTTAATTAGAGCTTGACAAACGTTTCTAATTACAGTAACTTTAAAGCAATGAATGTCCTTTAAAATTAGTCCCGTGAGGCTAGCGAGGCAGGCTTAACTTAAGTTTCGACTTTACTAAAGCTCCTAGTCTCAGTTGAGATTGGGAGCTTTTTTCATGGGCAGAATTAGGAGGCTATAATGGCAAAAGAAATCTGGGATGCACTAGCAATGAAGCGTGCTTTAACCCGTATTACTTACGAGATCATTGAACAAAATAAAGGAACCGATGATTTGGTTTTGGTAGGGATTAAAACGCGAGGCGTTTACTTGGCTAAACGAATTCATGACCGTATTCAGAAATTGGAAGGCGTTGATGTACCAGTTGGTGAATTGGACATTACCTTATATCGGGATGATCGTCATGATGCTAGTTTAAAGCAAGATCCAGTTGTCAATTCTGATCAAGTTGGTGTTAATATTGATGACAAGCATGTTGTTTTGATTGATGATGTTATCTATACTGGACGAACAATCAGAGCGGCGATGGATGCTTTGATGCACGTTGGTCGCCCAAGTTCAATCAGAGTCGCAGTGCTAGTTGATCGTGGTCACCGTGAATTGCCAATTCGTGCTGATTTTGTTGGTAAAAATATTCCAACTTCTGCCGATGAACAGGTTGCTGTTAATGTAATTGAGAAGGACGGCAAAGATTCAGTTGAACTGAAGGCTTTACCAAAATAAAAAGAAGATAGTTAAATATCCAACCATTTAATTGACTCCAGAGAGGGCCAGAAGGGTTGATTTCTTTTCGTGTACACGGGAAGACTCTAGGCCTGGAGCAATTAAATGCTTCAGGCTTTTTTGTATAGAAAGAATAGAAAATGGAAAATTTAAATCTTGTTAATTTACCACATTTTGTGAGTGTTGAAAATTTGGATAGTAATGAAGTAGAAGCCTTAATCAGGAGAGCTGAGTACTTCAAAAAAGGCGGTGCAACACCACGTTTAACTAAGCCAGTTTATGTAACTAATATGTTTTTTGAAGATTCATCTAGAACACATACGAGCTTTGAAATGGCTGAAAGAAAACTAGGTTTGACAGTTATTCCTTTTGATCCGGCTCATTCGTCTGTTAATAAGGGTGAAACCTTATATGACACTTCATTAATTATGAACGCCTTAGGTGTCAACTTAGAAGTGATTCGTCACTCACAGAATGAGTATTACAATGATTTGATTAACTTAAAAGAACATCAACATTTAAATATTGGTGTGATTAACGCTGGAGATGGTAGCGGTCAACATCCTAGCCAATGTATGCTCGATATGATGACTATTCATGAACATTTTGGCCACTTTAAAGGCTTAAAGGTTGCAATTGTTGGTGATATTACTAATTCTAGGGTTGCAAAAAGTGACATGGAACTTTTGACTAGGTTGGGCGCTGAAGTTTACTTCTCAGGTCCAAGTTACTGGTATGATAAAGAATTCGATCAATATGGTAAGTATGAAGAAATTGATCAATTAGTTTCAAATATGGACGTGATGATGCTCTTACGGGTTCAACATGAACGTCATGCAGGCGATCCTAATGAAAAGACTTTTAATGCTAAAGCATATCACGAAAAATATGGTATTAATCAGCAACGCTATAGTGCATTGAAGCCCGACACCATCATCATGCATCCGGGTCCAATTAACCATGATGTTGAACTTAGCGGTGATTTAGTTGAAAGCGATAAGTGCATGTTTGTCAGACAAATGCAAAATGGTGTGTTCATGCGTATGGCAATGATCGAGGCAGTATTGCGCGGTAGACGACTTGGAGGATTAGAATAATGGCAACAGTAATTAAGAATGGCACAGTTTATCAAAATGGTCGTCTAATTAAAGCAGATGTTTTAATTGAAGATCAAAAGATTAAAGCAATAGGGACTAACTTAACGGCAGATAAAGAGATTGATGCAAGTGGCAAGCTAGTTAGTCCTGGACTGGTTGATGTCCACGTTCATTATCGTGATCCCGGACAAACTTACAAGGAAGATATTAAAACCGGTAGTGAAGCCGCTGCTCATGGTGGTTTTACTATGGTAGGGGCAATGCCTAATGTAACGCCTGTACCTAATACGCCTGAGCTAATGCAAAAAATGGTACAAGAAAACAATGAAAAAGGTGTGGTTCATATTTTTCAATATGGACCAATCACTAATGATGAAACTACTGATGTCATTCCTGATTATGCAGCATTGAAAAAGGCTGGTGCTTTTGCCTTAAGTAATGATGGTCATGGAGTCCAAACTGCTCAAACGATGTATTTGGCAATGCAAAAAGCCAAGGAAAATAATTTGATCATTGCTACTCATGCACAAGACGATTCGCTTTTTAATAAAGGGATCGTGAATGAAGGACCTAAAGCCAAGGAATTAAACTTGCCGCCAGTAACTGAATTAGCAGAAACAACGCAAATTGCTAGAGACTTGCTTTTAGCACAAAAAACGGGCGTCCATTATCATATTTGCCATGTATCAACTAAAACTAGTGTGGAACTGGTTCGAATGGCTAAGGCGCGTGGAATCAATGTTACCTGTGAAGTAGCGCCACACCATATTTTATTAACAGATGACGATATTCCTAAGGACAACGGTTATTATAAGATGAATCCGCCATTGAGAAATAAGGAAGATCAAGCGGCGTTACTAGTGGGACTACTAGACGGTACAATCGATTTAATTGCGACTGACCATGCTCCTCATGCTCGCAATGAAAAAGAAGGTGGCATGAAGGGCGCAGCATTTGGTATTACTGGTAGTGAAACAGCATTTTCTACTTTATATACTAAATTTGTCAAAGAAGAAAAAGTCTTCACCTTGGAGCAGCTTTTATCATGGCTCTCCGATAAACCAGCTAAAACGTTTGGCTTAAAAAATGCCGGGGTACTTGAACCAGGTAAGCCAGCTGATATTGCGATTTTTGACTTAGACCATGAAACTGAATTAAAAGAAGAAGACTATAAGTCAAAAGGCGTTAATACACCATTTACGGGCGACAAGGTGTATGGTGAAACTGTAATGACCATGGTTGATGGTCAGGTTGTATACAGAAGGGATGAACAATAATGCGGTATTTAATCCTAGAAGATGGTAGCATCTATGCTGGCGAGGGTTTTGGCGCTGATTGCGAAACAGTTGGTGAAGTTGTATTTACAACAGGGATGACTGGTTATCAAGAAGCAATTACCGACCAATCTTATGCCGATCAGATTTTGGTTTTCACTAATCCTTTAATTGGAAACTATGGTATTACCTTGGCAGATTATGAGTCACTTGAGCCAAGGATCAAAGGCGTAATTTGTCACCAGGTTGCCCGTCATCCTGATAATTGGCGAATGCAGACAACCTTACCAAAGTTTTTGGAGCATTTGAACATTCCAGGTATTCAGGGAATTGACACGCGTGAATTAGTTAAAAAATTGAGAGTTCACGGTACATTACGTGGTAAGATTGCAGATTCAAAAGAAAATGCAGAAAAAATTGCGGCAGAATTAAAGATTAAGAATGTAACTCAAGGTGTAATTAGCCGAGTATCAACCAAGTCACCATATCCAGTTCCTAGTTCGAAACGCAATATTGTGGTTATCGACTTTGGAATTAAACACAGTATTTTGCGTGAACTAGCAGAACGTGATTGTAATTGTATTGTTTTACCATATACAGCTACTGCCCAAGAAGTATTAAACCTTCATCCAGATGGTGTTCTTTTGAGTAACGGCCCTGGTGATCCAGAAGAAATGGTAGAGGCAACTAAAATGGTGCGTGAAGTAGAAAAGCATGTTCCTTTGATGGGAATTTGTATGGGACACCAAGTCTTTGCTTTAGCTAATGGGGCTAAAACTTACAAGATGAAATTTGGGCACCGCGGTTTTAATCACCCTGTACGAGAGATTGCAACTGGTAATATTGGTTTTACTTCACAAAACCATGGTTATGCTGTGTCTGCAGATTCAATTGACAAGGATAACTTAATGATTACCCACGTTGAAGTCAATGATGGGACGGTTGAAGGGTTACGTCATAAGAAATATCCTGCATTTTCAGTGCAATTTCACCCTGATGCAACACCGGGTCCTCATGATGAGGTTTCGTTATTCGACGACTTTATGTCAATGATTGATCAGAGAAAGGAAGAAGAGCGTCATGCCTAAAAGAACAGATATTCATAAGATTATGGTGATTGGCTCAGGTCCAATTATTATTGGTCAAGCTGCAGAATTTGATTATTCTGGTACACAGGCATGCTTGGCTCTGCGCGAAGAAGGCTATGAAGTAGTTTTAGTTAATTCCAACCCAGCTACGATCATGACTGATACAACAATTGCAGATAAGGTGTACATTGAACCTCTGACAGTTGAATCGATTTCACGAATTATTCGTCAAGAATATCCTGATGCTATTTTGCCAACACTTGGCGGTCAAGTGGGCTTAAACATGGCTATGGAACTTGCCAAAACAGGAATTTTGGATGAATTACACATCGAGCTTCTAGGTACTAAGCTGCAATCTATTGAACAAGCCGAAGACCGTGAAAAATTTAAGGAATTATGTAAGTCATTAGGTGAACCAGTTCCACCTTCTAAGACAGTTAATACAGTCGAAGATGCCTTAGCTTTTGGAGATGAGATTGGCTATCCGATCATTGTTCGTCCTGCCTTTACAATGGGTGGTACCGGTGGTGGTATCTGTAATAATCATGAAGAATTAGCAGAGATTGCCAAAAATGGATTGGAACTTTCCCCTGTAACTGAATGTTTGATTGAAAAATCAATTGCGGGCTATAAAGAAGTAGAATTTGAAGTAATGCGCGACCATGATGACAATGCAATGATTGTCTGCTGCATGGAAAACTTTGATCCGGTAGGGATTCACACTGGTGATTCAATTGTCTTTTCACCAAGTCAAACTTTATCTGATAAGGAATATCAGATGCTTCGTGATTGTTCACTGCGTTTGATTAGGGCTTTGAAAATTGAAGGGGGATGCAACGTTCAACTTGCTCTTGACCCAAATAGCTTTAATTATGATGTAATTGAAGTAAATCCGCGTGTTTCAAGATCATCTGCTTTAGCTTCTAAGGCAACTGGTTATCCAATTGCTAAGATGGCTGCTAAAATTGCAGTAGGAATGACTTTGGATGAAATTAAGAACCCAGTAACGGGAACAACCTATGCAGAATTTGAACCTGCATTAGACTATGTAGTCTGCAAGATACCACGCTGGCCATTTGATAAGTTCCCTAAGGCTGATCGCGTTTTGGGCACCCAAATGAAAGCAACCGGTGAAGTTATGGCAATTGGCCGTACTGCAGAAGAAGCTATGCAAAAAGCGGTAAGATCACTAGAAATTGATGAAAAAGATCTTTACTCACCAGAAGCACACGTAGCTAGTGATGACCAATTAGAGCAAAAATTAGTCAAAGCTCAAGATGATCGTCTCTTCTATTTAGCTGAGGCATTTAGACGTGGTTATTCAGCTGAAGATGTTCATGAATTAACGAAGATTAATTTCTACTTTTTAGATATCGTGCAACATATGGTTGAATTGGAAAAGACACTTGAGGAAAATAAAGATGATGTTGATGTATTGCGCTTAGCTAAGAAATATGGCTTTAGTGATCCAACGATTGCCTCTTTGTGGAATGAAACTGCAGATGAGGTAAGAGCATTTCGGAAAAAGCATGGCATCATCCCAGTCTACAAGATGGTTGATACATGTGCTGCTGAGTTTGAATCAAAGACACCATACTTTTATTCAACTTATGATGCTGAAAATGAATCACATAAGACTGGTAAGAAGTCGGTGATCGTTATTGGCTCAGGTCCAATCAGAATCGGTCAAGGTGTTGAATTCGATTATGCGACTGTTCACTGTGTCAAGGCCTTGCAAAAGATGGGCTACGAAGCAATTGTTATCAATTCTAATCCTGAAACTGTTTCAACTGACTTCTCTATCTCAGATAAATTATACTTTGAACCATTAACTTTGGAAGATGTCTTGAATGTCTGCGACTTGGAAAAGCCAGAAGGCGTGATTGTTCAATTTGGTGGTCAAACCTCAATCAATTTGGCTCATGGCTTAGAAGAACATGGCGTCAAGATTTTAGGCACTAAAGTAGCTGATGTTAACCGTGCAGAAGACCGTGAACTGTTTGATCAAATCATTAAGCAACTTCATTTGAATCAGCCTCAAGGTTTAACTGCAACTACTCATGAAGGCGTACTTGAAGCTGCTGATAAGCTAGGCTATCCAGTTTTAGTCCGTCCAAGTTATGTTTTGGGTGGTAAGGCGATGGAAATTGTCTACACCAAGGGAGAGTTAGAAGAATACTTGCAAGACCACGTTGATATTGCAGCAGACCACCCAATCTTGGTTGATGATTATCTTGATGGTCGTGAATGTGATGTTGATGCAATTAGTGATGGTAAGGAAGTTCTTTTGCCAGGAATCATGGAACATATTGAGCATGCCGGTGTCCACTCTGGTGACTCAATGGCTGTTTATCCACCACAAACCTTCTCTGATGAAGTTAAAGAAAAGATTACTGATGTCACTAGAAAGCTTGCTTTGACTTTGAACTGTGTCGGCATTATGAACATTCAATTCATTGTCAGAGATGGTGAAGTTTACGTAATTGAAGTTAACCCTCGGGCAAGTAGAACAGTGCCATTTTTAAGCAAGATCACGGGTATTGAAATGGCTCAGGTCGCTACCCGAGTAATTATGGGCGAAAGTTTGGCTGAACAGGGCTACGGTGATGGTCTTGCCCCAGAGCCAGACATGATCTCTGTTAAAGCACCAGTCTTCTCCTTCAGCAAATTATCGGACGTTGATGCATATCTCGGGCCAGAAATGAAATCGACAGGTGAAGTAATGGGGAGTGATCACACTTTTGCCAAAGCTCTCTACAAAGCTTTTGCAGGTGCTAAGATGCAATTGCCTGAAAATGGTAATGTATTACTTACCATCGAAGATCGAGACAAAGAAAAGATTTTACCAATTGCCAAGAGATTTGCGCGGATTGGCTACAGAATCTTTGCTACTAAGGGTACAGCTGATTTCTTGCGCAGTCATAATTTGCATGTTGATCCAGTAACTAAAGTGCATGAAGATGAAGACGCCAAGGATAATATCTTGAATGAATTAAGAAATGGCAAGATTGACTTGGTTATCAATACGATGGGTCACGATATTGAAAAGAATTCTGATGGCTTCATCATTAGACAGGTTGCCATTGGTCAAAATGTACCATTAATTACAGCACTTGATACTGCAGATGCTTTGCTTACTAGCTTGGAGAATAGATCATTTGCTACTGATGCTTTGAAGTAGGATAGTTGAATAGATAAAAATAATGCATTTCTCTATTGAAGTAGGAGAATGCATTATTTTTTATGCAAAAAATTATTTTCACAAGTGAGCTAATAATTCTGAGATAAATAAACGATAGATAGCATTCAATCAAGATATTGTGAAAAAAATATGTATCACAAACTTTATTATAGAGCCATGAGTAAGAGTATTTCACTATCTTTCGTAAGCGAATACATTTATAATCTGAGATAAGGAAGTGAAGTGTTTAGGGGGGAATAAAAATGTGGATTTCGTTTTTATTGGCTTTAATTCCAATTATTTGGCTTATTTACTCTTTGGCAATTCGAAAAACGCCTGCTATTAAAGCATGCAGCATTGGACTATTAATTACTATCGTATTGGCTATACTGGGATTTAACCTCTCTATAGTTGACACTTTGACGGGTGCTTTAGAGGGCATTCTGATGGGGCTATGGCCAATTGTTTATGTAATCGTGGCTGCACTGTTTACTTATAATGTAAGCAATTATTCAGGTGGAATTAAAATTATTCAAGATACTTTGTCGTCAATCACTACTGATCAGCGTATTTTAGTTTTGATTATCGCATGGGGATTTGGCGGATTCTTAGAAGCAATTGCAGGTTTTGGGACAGCAGTTGCAATTCCCGCTGGGATATTAATTGGATTTGGTCTTAATCCGATTAATGCCGCCGTAATTTGTTTAATTGCTAATACTACACCAACTGCCTTTGGTGCAATTGGATTACCAGTGATTACACTGAGTGACGTAACTAATTTGCCCGTTACTCCATTATCATTTGTTATTACTTTACAACTTGCATTATTAATTATTATAATTCCGTTTTTATTGGTGATTCTAACAGGTGGCGGAGTTAAAGCTATCAAAGGAGTGGGATTAATTACCCTGATGTCTGGTTTGTCATTTTCAATTCCGCAAATTTTGGTAGCAAAATTTGTTGGTCCAGAGTTACCAGCAATTGTTGGTTCAATTTGTTGTATTTTGACTACAGTTCTGATGGCAAAATTATATCATCATCAAGATAATGACATAAAAGAGAATATTGAGAAGCACAGCGCTATCGAAATTTTGCGTGCAAGTTCACCATTTATTTTAGTGTTCGTATTTGTGGTTCTTGCTTCATCACTGTTTCCAGATATTCAGCATCTATTGGGAAAAGTGACTTCTTATATTAAGGTATATACTGGGAAAGATACAGAACTGTTTAAGATTAATTGGCTTTCTTCACCAGGAACATTAATTTTGCTAGCTACTTTTATTGGTGGATTAATTCAAAAAGTTAGTTTCAAGAAATTAGGACAAATCTTAAAATCAACAATTTTTGGATTGTGGAAAACATTAATTACAATTTGTTCTATTGTGGCTTTAGCCAAGGTAATGGGCTACGCAGGAATGACTTCAGCAATTGCGGCAGCATTAGTAGTTCTAATGGGACCAATATATCCATTAGTTGCACCGTTAATTGGTGCTTGGGGTACGTTTATTACAGGATCTGATACCTCAGCTAATGTTCTTTTTGGTAACCTGCAATTGTCTTCAGCTAAGGCTTTAGGCGTAAATAGTAATTGGGTAGTTGGTTCAAATATGGTGGGAGCAACTGCTGGAAAGATGATCTCACCTCAGAGTATAGCTGTTGCTTCAGCTGCAATTGGACAAGATGGATCTGAATCAATAATTTTGAAGCAAGTGGCTAAATGGTGCTTATTGTATTTGGGAATAATTTGTATATTCCTATATGGAATAGGCTTTGCCGTAGGATTTTTATAAAAATAATTTAAATAACTCTTGGTGTTCTGATATATATTGATTTGCACTTGTCATCCATTAATAGTAAATCGCTTGCATTAAAAGCGCTTTCGTGAAACTGTCAAATCTTTTGTGTAAATAGATCTTTCTCGTAAATTGATTTTTTAATTATTTATTTAATCAAAGTAGGATTCTAAGGTGTCCTGAACCTG
>QWCA01000068.1_pt1 | contig 16144 bp, 32 predicted proteins | sample 1972451 | NCBI WGS metagenome assembly QWCA01 (sample SAMN09866720, study PRJNA288562) | Human vaginal metagenome isolate term5_vaginal, whole genome shotgun...
CAAATTGCACTGAAACAGATCATATAAAAACTAATTACGTCTAAGAAAGCTCAATAGTGACAGGACTTGAGCTTGATTTTGGTGCTTTCAATTTTCAGAAATAAGATTAATAAAATTAATGGTCAAACTCCAGCCGGTAAATATATTGTGACAGTTTCCTATAGATTAAATGGTTCTAAAGAATCAGATATGAAGATTGAAAATAGCTATGTTGTAGACATCCTTCCAGTAAAAGCACCACAGCCTGATACACCTGATGTACCAGAAACTCCGACTCAACCGACAACTCCAACTCAGCCAACTGCACCATCAGAAAATAATGTGGCTCCACATCCTGAAACGATAGACAAGCAAGAAAAAAATATTCCACCAAAAGCTGAGCGGGTAAATAAGACAAAGAAAACGAGTAAAATAAATAAAGTAGCAAAGAATAAGACTGTTGCTCCAAAGAGTGAAAAAGTGTCATCATGTCAATTTACTAAGAAAGAAATACCAGTTAAGTTAGCCAATTCTAAGGTAAGTGCGGTATCTGTTAAAGAAGTTAAACTTCAAAAAGCAGTTACACAAAGGAATGTTTTGCCACAAACTGGTGAAAAACAAACTGGGTTGACGGCTATTGGGGCTGTGTTTGCCGCAATCGCAGGAATATTCAGTCTTGCAGCTTTTAGAAAGAGAAACTGATTAATTTAATATTCAAAAAGCAATAGAGTCTTCAGTGAAGACTCTATTTTTGTTGTGTGTCGGGCATGGCATTTGTCTAGTCTAGTGAAAGTCTAGATCACGGGTAGTTGTCGCCAAGTGTAGCGAACCACAAGCCGTTAGCGGTGACGCTATGGGTGAAGGAAGTGGCTAGCGAGTTTTCCGAGCCTACGTACAGAAACCTGGTCAGGCCAAATGGTGGATGAGACTGCAGCACAAGTTAAAGTCCAAAGGACAACCGTAAAACCAAGACGGTAAACCAGGGGGCAGTGGAAAATTAAAGATGAATGTCTTACCCCGAGAGATCTCGTGGACAGGTGAAACCGAGTAAGCTTTAATATCAGCGATCGTAAGCCTGGTCGAAAAAGGTTAATCGCGAGAAGTCAGCTGAGGTCGTAGTAGTGCTGAAGGTTTTGTAATGAAACTGGAGCGAAGGGCCTAATGTTTGTAAGAGCATATCTCGCTATAAGCAATGTTCAGACAGTCCGGATAAGAGGATAGCCTAGCACAAAGAGAACGTAACTCTTTGATGGTGAAAGCAATTGGGACAATTCTGAATAAATTTACAAGTAGAAATGGAGATATCACGAGATGGAACTAATTGAACAGATTTTAAGTCAAAATAATCTCAAGGAAGCAATCAGGAGAGTCAAAATCAATAAGGGAGCGCCTGGTGTAGACAGGAGAACAGTTGATGAGCTTGATAGCTATTTTAAAAAGCATCAAGTAGAAATAAAGGACGCCATCATGAAGATGAAGTATCGTCCGCAAGCTGTTCGCAGAGTCTACATTCCTAAAGCTAATGGTAAGAAACGTCCTTTAGGAATACCCACGGTTGTTGACCGAGTAATCCAGCAGGCTATTGCCCAAGTATTAATGAAGATCTATGATCCTCATTTTAGTGAGCATAGCTATGGCTTTAGACCTGGACGCAGTGCTCATGACGCTATTGAACAAGTCTTGGAATATTTAAACGAAGGCTATCAATGGGTTGTTGACCTGGATATTGAGAAATACTTTGACACGGTAAATCATGATAAATTAATTTCAATAATTAGAGAGCAAGTAAATGACAAAACCACCCTCCATTTAATTCGAGCCTTTCTTAAAGCTGGAGTAATGGAAGATGGTTGGGTTAAGCCTAATAAACTAGGTGTACCACAAGGCGACCCTCTTTCACCAATTCTATCCAATATCTATTTAGATAAAATGGATAAAGAATTGGAACAAAGAGGCCTGCGCTTTGTCCGCTATGCCGATGACTGCAATATCTTTTTCAAAAGCGGTAAATCAGCCAAACGTGTGATGAATTCAATTTCATCATGGCTAGAAAGAAAGCTATTCCTAAAGGTCAACGCAACCAAAACCAAAGTTGTACGACCAACCAAGAGCAACTTTCTTGGCTTTACCTTCTGGAAAAGTGGCGAATACTGGCAAGCAAAGCCAGGAGATGACCGCAAAATCAAGCTTTATGACAAGATGAGAGAACTTCTCTGTCGCAGAAAAGCAGCTGCTCAGCCTCTATCACTAGTCTTTACTAAGATAAATCAAGTAGTTAGAGGCTGGGTCAATTACTTTAGAGTTGGCGACATGAAATATTTTCTAATTAAGTTCAGTCAATGGCTGCGTCATAAAGTACGGGTGGTAATCATTAAACAATGGAAACTACCAAAACGAATATACATTAACTTAATGCGGATTAACAAGGCACTAAAGTGCAATTTTAGTGATGAAGATATTCATAAAGTAGCTAATACGCGCTTAGGTTGGTATAAAAGAAGTACGGGTCATGTCATTAACTTTCTGCTTAGCCCAAAAGTATTGGGCATAAGCAAAGCGGATCGCCCAGGCTTGGTCGATCCGCTAGAATATTATTTATCTCGTAAATAATCACAAACGTAGCGCCGGATACGGAACCGTACGTCCGGTGCAATGAGAGGGGCGAGTTATAAAACTCCCTCTACTCTATTTTTGCTTTAGCTCTTTTTTGTTAAGTATAGCAATTAAGATTACCGAAGGGTTTAAATCATGAATCAATTTATTGGTCGCAAAACTGAATTAAGAAATCTCGAACCGTCATATTTCTCTTTAATCTCGGTAAGTGATACATTAAAAGCAACCAAAGAAATCTAACAGATTGGAGGAAATACTGATGGATGAGTTCGATCAAAATCCAGGTCGTCGTCATGTAGTTGATGCATCTGGTTTAAATGTCTTTTTAAGTAAAATTTATGGCTATATGGCACTGGCTGTCTTTGTTTCTGCCTTGAGTGCCTATCTTACGATGACTGTTTTTGCTAGGCAGATGGTTGCCTTAATGGTTAGTCATCCGTGGACGATGTGGCTGCTATTATTGTTACCAATCGCATTAACCTTTGTCATTAACTTTAGAGCAACTCGAACTCCAGTAGCCAGCTTTATTTTATTGATAATTACGGCAATTATTTATGGAATTACTTTTGCCTTTATTGCAGGCGCTTATACAGGGCAAGATATTGCTTCGGCCTTCGTTGCTTCGGCTAGCGTATTCGTGGCAATGGCAATTATCGGGACGGTAACTAAAAAGGACTTGAGTAGATGGGGTTCGTATGCTTCAGCTGCATTAATTGGTCATATTATTGATATTAAGCAAAACAAAATTTAATAAATGTCGATATATCAACGCTTAACAGCAATAAATCGGCAGTAATAACTATAGTGAAGAGACTTTTTACGGAAAAATTACGTAAAAAGCTCTTTTTATATATCCAATTTGTTGATCGATTCCGCAACATGCTCTTCATTTTCCTTTGTAAAGTGAGAGTAAGTATCCATGGTTGTTGAAGCTTTTTTATGACCGAGCAAGTATTGTATATCTTTAATGTTTGCATTATTTTTTCCATTATTTAGTAAAGTAGCCAGTGTGTGTCTAAAGCCATGAGGAGTGATTCTTCGTAGCGGATAGTTGTTATAGAGCGTCGTAATCCAATGATCTGGTGCGCTACGCTCATAAAAATCGCCATTATCTTTGTGGAAGATAAAATCATTGCCTTTTTTATAGATTGTTTCTTCTTTATACTCCTTTAGTACTATAGCCAACTGATCTGATAAGGGGACTTTGCGAACGGACGCAGGTGTTTTGGTAGGACCATAGATTTTGTTGCCATTTTCATCTGTACTGATAGAATGCTGAATAAAAATTTCCTTGTTTTTGAAGTCGATATTTTTCCACTTTAAAGCCAGTGCCTCACCTGGGCGACAGCCTAAATTACCCACTGTCATAAAGTAGACGTAATATTTTTCTTTATACTTTTTGGCACATTCAAGAAATGTTTTCAATTCGCTTAAACTGTAGAAGTTATTAGCAGGGTGCTTACTTTTTGCCTTCGTTTTTTTAGGCATCACAATTTTATCAAAGGGGTCTCTGTCGCACCAATCACGTAGAATAGCATACTTAATTACTCTGTGTAATAAGTTTAAAATAGAACGGTAATTAATATGAGTTTCCGCCAATTTAGTAGCAAAGCTTTGTAAGTGGTTAATATCGATACCGTCGATATATACGCCTCCAAATTCTTTCTCTATGTTGTTCTTCCAATTAGATTTCCGAGTTCTTAGCGTAGACCCACGTACATCGGCTCTATAAACTTCTAGCCAAATCTCATATACTTCTTGAACCGTTTTTCGGTTTTCTTTCTGTTCTTTCTTATGAGTAAACTTACTAGGACCCTCTTCTTTTAGTTTGGTCTTAGCTGCTTCCGCTTCTTTGTAGCTGTCAAAGCCCTGGCGAGATGGCTTAACTGCCTTACCGGTTTCTGGATCAGTTCCAATATACGTTTTAAATCCGTACTTGACCTTGCCCGACTTCAATTTGTACTTGTAGATCTCATTGTCTTTTCTACGAGGCATATATCATCATCCTTTCAAACTAACGTTCTAACCAACTGTGTAATAAATCCTGCTTACCTGAATAGGGTAGGCAGGATTTTTGTTTTCTATTCGTTTTTGAACCAGTTCGCTGATTGTCTTAAAGCAACCCAGTGACCACGCCAGCCACCGTATACACGCCATGGGTAGTCATGACCGGAATACATAACCTTCAAGTCTGATCCTTTCTCAATGTAAGTCTTATGAGTTAACTTACTTTGATACATATAACGTCCAACCTTGACCTTATATATTGGTGTTTCCTTGGTTACCTTTACCCAGTGCCAGTGGTGTGAGTACTTGCTAATGGCTTGCACGGTTTGAGTAGGTGCCGTAGCTGTAGAAATAGCACCAACGCCACCAGCTAACATGATTGAAGCCATTGCAGCAGTTAAAAATCTATGTTTCATAATTCTTTACCTCCAAAATACTTGAATAAAAAAAGAGGCATACAAGATAACTTGTATGCCTCGCTCAACATTCTGAGCAATACTTATAAATAAGACCATAGCATAATGCATATGGTCGGCACCATTCTGCCGATAAACTAATTATAGCATACAAATGATTATTATTCGATTCTTCTAATTAATCCTCATCATCCTCAAAATCAAAGTCAAAGTTTGGCTTGTATTGCTTTAAAGTTACACGAGTTGCTGGAAAAGTCTTTTTATGACCATCGAAGTCTTCTATTGTGTATGAACTAGAAACGTCACTGGCTTTTGTAGCTGTAAGTGGAATAGATACGCTAACAGTACCATCCTCAGAGAAGAACTCTTTATCAGAGTTCATTACTGCCTTTGCATCAATTCCTTCAAATGGACTTAAATCGATTTGATCATCTTGTGTGAACAAAGTATCCTTGCTCGTTTTGTCGCTTGGATAAACAAAGACATTCTTATCTATCCAACTAGTAGGCTTTAAAGGAGTATAAATTCTATTAGATTTGAAGGAGCCATTGATTAAGACATCAGTATTTGGGAGTCCGCTTTCTTCAAAGTCAACGACTTGAATAGAATCAACAGTTAATTTATTTCCACGTTCATCTGTAAGAGTGTTACCATTCCAGCCGGTTTTATGAAGCTTGTAGTAGTCTCTAAACCATTTGGTGTTCGCACGTGTGTTAACCCACCAATAGCGACTGCCAGGTTTGGTGCCGACTAATACCCAGCCTTCAAACTCACCGGCTTTTCTAACTCTAATTACATCTGAGTAATAATATTTCTTAGTGCCACGAACGAATCTATCTTTCAAAGCATCGTATCTTCTGAAAGTTACTTTTGTGATATTAACTCTCACTTTTCGGTTCTTATCCCAGTGAGAAGAAGAGTAAGGATAGATACTTGAAGCTTGAACAGAGCTAGTAGATGAAGCCGCTACTGTATAGGATCCGCCAAGTAAGGCTAATGAAACAGCAGCCATTTTAACAAATTTATTCATAATTAATCCTCCACAATAAGGCACGAAGTTTAACGTCATTGGTGTCGTTTGCCCTGGACGATTTACTGGTTCTGGACTATGCAACCATCATTAAATAGGTAATAAAGGTTCTGAGGAATGCAAAAGGCTTCAGCAAATTTATAGTAACTGTCGAAATGATACTCGTTATCATCGCAATAGTTATGAAGCAACTTAATAGCGAAAATATTTGCATCAGCCTCACCACGATTCACGGTTCGATCATTTAAGTTGTAATAATGCTGATCTTCATTTAAGACATGTGCGATTTCATGAGCTAACTGAAAAGGAATTTCCAATGGGTATGGCCAACGTGCATTCATAATAATTAATCGACCCATGTTGTTATAACTGATAGGCGGCGCAAGTGGTGGAAGCTGATTGGTAAACTCTACACCAATGTGATAATCAAACATTGCAGCATTCATCAGATATTTTATAAGCCTGTCGTAGTTTTCTTTGTTTTCTATAGATAGCTCGTCAATTAATTTAATCTTCATGATGTTCACGATTCTTGTTCAAATATTCTGGGTGATATTTAAAGAAACTTTGAGCAATATTGGCGTAAGTATCTTTTAGCTCTTCCGGCATCTTTCCGTTATAAGGCATAGGTGTCTTTAAATCCTCCCACGTAAGAGCAGTATCAGAGGGACGATCAGTAGAATTAGGATCATCAGTCTTTCCCATCAAATAATCAGTAGATGTATTGAAAAGTCTTGAAATTGCCGTGATAGTTTCTATATCTGGCTCTCGTTTACCATATTCATAATTTGCATAAGTAGTTAATGGAAGATGCAGTCTTGTAGCAACATATGTCTTAGTCCAGCCTACATTTTCTCGCATTGCTTTTAATCTGTTACTAAAAACACTCATAATTACACCTCTTCGCGTTTAATTTCTTCTCTTTACGAGTATATTGTAAATTTTTATTCGCTATTTGAAAACATTTCTTGTCAAAAAGTAAATAAATATGTTGACTCTTCTCAAAACGGGTAGTATTATATAACTGTAATCGATTTACACGAAATGAGAAGAAAGGAAATGGTCGGATGGCAAGTGTCTTGAAAGATAACGCAAGAAAATTGGCTAAACAATACTTGCGTGAACATGGCATTAAGCAAAGCTGGCTAGCTGATAAACTAGGCATTAGCGAGCCAACACTAAGCGGAAGGCTTAACGGAAGATATAAGTTTGATGCTGATTTTGCAATGGCTTTTTCAAAAGCATTAGGTATCTCACCAGATATTTTTTTGAAATAAAGTTACCCGTTTTGAGAAGAAAAGGAGAGCAAAAAATGGAAGAACTAATGAAAGTTCAAGTCAAAAACGATCGTCAACTTGTTAGTGCAAGAGACTTACATAAAGGTCTTGGACTAAAAGGAAGATTTAGCAGATGGTTCAAAACTAATTCAGAACTATTCACTGAAAATGAGGATTTTTACAAGTGTACATCAAGTACGGTTGTTAACAACGGAGCTGTTCGTGAGTTAGATGATTATTTATTAACCATTGAAATGGCTAAGCAATTAGCAATGATGGCAAGAACAGAAAAGTCAAAGCTTTATAGAGAATATTTCCTAGACCTAGAGCGTAAATGGAACAGCCCAGAAATGGTTATGCATAGAGCATTGGAATTTTCAAATGCTCGAATCAAACAACTTAAGTTAGAAAACAAAAACTTGAGCATTCAACTTGAGGAAAGCAATAAAAAAGCTGATTACCTTGATGTGATTTTAGGAACACCTGATGCATTAGCAATTTCACAGATTGCAGCAGACTACGGATACGGTGCAGTAAGTTTCAACAGATTACTTCATAAAGTTGGGATTCAACATCGTGTAAATGGTCAATGGATTTTATACAGAGCCTACATGGGTAAGAACTATGTAACTACTAAGCCATTTATCTATAAGGATCACAAAGGCAACAACAGAACTAGTCTTTCAACTTATTGGACGCAAGCAGGTAGAAAACTTATCTACGACGTTCTAAAAGATAACGACATTTTGCCACTGATTGAACGTGACGACATTGCATAGGAGGTGATTGAAATGAATTGCTACAAAAACATACGTGAAGAACTTGAAGCACTCAATGAACTTAATAATTCAAAAACAGAGTTTGGAATGGTTAAAGAGTTCGATGGCAACGGTGGTGTTACACGTCCAGCAACTATCAAAGATCTTCAAGATCTCAACAGTGAAATTATCGCAAGCATCTGTGATCAACTTGGAATGAGTGACATCTATCTAGGAGGTAATAAAAAATGACAATTCTAGCAGCTATGTCCACTAAAGAATTGTGGTCGAAGTTATGCGACTTGCTTATTCAAAGAATGGCACTCGATATCACTAAGGAAGAATGGGAAAAGTTAACAGAGCAAACCAACAAGATCGATGCTGAATTGAAGCGTCGTGGTGAATTACTTAGTTAGGGGTGTAAATCATGGATTTACTGACAAGCAAGAAATGATGGCAAAGCTGAAAATCAGCCGGTCGACATTGATGAGACGTACAAGAGATTGTGAACATAGTCCCTACAAAAAAGCAGTTATTCATGACGGAGCACGAAGATTGTATTACCGCCTAGAATTGTGGGACAAGTTCATGGAATACAGAACTGATAAGTATTACGAAGAAATTTACGGAATCGAATCAATTCGAGACAGGAGCGTGATCTAAATGGAAAAGTTTAGTCCAGAGCAACGTGAAGAAGTCAGAAAGATTGTTAGAGAAGAAATAAAAAAAGCCAACATGCAAAGCATATCAGCTTCAAAAGTTGCCGAGATTACTAAAAAAGAAATTGAAAAGATGGGAGCCGAATTTGGCTCTGATACCACGATCTATTAAGAAGGTCAGCAATGAAAAATTTATATTTTATTTTGATTTTAACAATAAGTGCTATTGCTATAGTGCTTGATCGAAAAGTGATCAAAAAGCAAACAGGTTTTGCATTAAGCTGGCCATATTATTTGTACGTTTTGTTAATTGATCTTACTGTATGCGTTCTTTTTTACATCATTTAAAAGATTAACAGATTCATTATTAATGTGTTTGGTGATCGAAAACCAGGCGCTTTTATCATCAATTTGCGAAAGCTTTAACCAGTCTTGCATTAGTTTTTGATAATCGGGTGAAAGATATGGTAGCAACTTAGAACCGCTTTTTACAAATTGATTTCTGGCGTTGGCTTTTAATTGCCAGCCACCCGTTTGCTCATATGTATTAAGAACGTTAGCAGCTGCAACGAAATTTGTAACTAAATCATTCAAAGTGGAAATTTTATCTTGTGAATTTTGAAAATGTTTAGTTTTAATTTCTAATTCTCTCAACTTATTACTATGCACATTGTTAACGATAGTTACTATGACGGGAGAAATTATAGCAGCAATAGCAATCACGGCAGTTATAGTATCGGCATCAAATTTTATATTAAATCACCTCCTTATTGAAGGTGATAAACGATGCAGCTTCTAGACGAAGAAAATTTAACTAAGTTTGTGAGATCCATTGTGATCTCGATGAAACCAGAACTTAAATCAAATCTAGATAAAAAAGACGTGAAAAAGATAATCGAGCTGTCCTCACGTGAGTGGCTCAATGTTGGTGAGTCAGCAAAGTACCTTGGAGTTAGCGATACAACTTTCAGAAGCTGGCGTAAAAAGTACAAAATTCCGTCTCGGACAATTGAAGGGATCACACGATGGAAAAAGTCGGATTTAGATAAATTTTGGAAAACTCGTGGAGTGAAAGGTTACTTATAGAAAAATGACTAAAAAGGAAATTGAAAGAAAGTATGGAAAAACAAAGCTGGATCACGCACTGAGTTACTTCTGCATGGCATTCGAGAAGATCCTTGAGTTTCTATCAATCATCTTCGTACCACTTCTAGTGGTTCAGCAGACCGTACTGTATGGCGAGAACCATCCAGACGTAGTTTTGCCAGCATTATCAATCGTAACGGCTTTAGTAATTGTAATTGGTGCATTAGTCATTAAGCACAACAAGAAATAGGAGGAAACATGAAATTATGGAACAGATTTTTAAATACTTTGTATCTCGTAGACAAGCCCATTTCCTTAGCGCTGTCCAACAAAATTGCCTTGCTAATAGCAATTGTTTGCATGTTGCTAGCGGGAGCTTTTCTGAACTTCCAGCCTACATCAAGAGTTTTTTAGGCATAAAAAAAGCCCTTTAGCTTTGCAGAGCTAAAGGGACAAAGAAAAATATCTTTAAACCAAAAAGTAACTAAGGAGATTATACCACAATGCTTTACTCACAAGAACAAATTAATCGCAAGAAGGAATTAGAAGAGCTTGAAATACAAGCAGAAAATGACCCTGACACATTAGTTGTTCAGTTGCCTGAAGGCCGTGAGGCTTTAATTGGCAAATCTGCTGACGACTTCGTAAACGGCTATAAATCTGCAGCTCAATTTCTTAAAGGACGTTTAAATCATTACAACGGAGATTTAAACAAGTTAGCAGATGAAATGGACTACAACGATGTTTCACCTAACCATTTTGATTTTATTTTAGATCTTAGCAACTACGGTGATGATCTTTTGAAGTTTATCGAAGATTCTTATAATTGCCAAAAATTAACCAGTTATTTAGGTATGGAGGAGTACTAATCATGAACGAAAATCAATTAATTAAATTAGATGAAAAGGCTGTAGCATTCCCAGTCAACTTTGCACCTGCACAAATTGACTTCAGTGGATATAACCAAATGAAAGATCAAATTGATCAGTTACATGAAAGTCTTGAAAACTATGATGTAACGCAAGACAACCTAAAAGACGCTAAGTCTACCCGCGCAAAGCTAAATAAGCTTACAAAAGCAATTAAGGCACGCAAAGTTGAAATTAAAAATAAAGCTGAAGCGCCAGTTAAAGATTTTAACGATAAAGTGGAATCGTTAGTGGCTAAAATTGACGATTCAAGCGCAAAAATTAGTGCTGGTATCAAAGTATATGAAGATAAGGCAAAAGCCGAAAGACACGAAAATAATTTAGAGCACATTAAGACGATGTGTGAATTTGCTGAAATTGATCCTACAAAAATTAAATATCAATCAAGCTGGGACAACAAATCCTACAGCAAAACTAAGTTTGAAACTGAAGTCGATCAACAAATTGCTTTGATTCAGCAAGAACAAGCTCAACTTGCTGACAACATCAAGATCATCAGTGAAAAAGCTGAAAGCTTAGGTTTGCCCGCTGATCACTGGATCAAAGCACTAGATAATAATCCTTTGTCATTCGTACTTAATGCAATGTCCGAATACAAGGAAGACCTAGATGCCGTCTCTGAAGCTCAAAAGAAAACCAAGTTGAATGAACTTAACAACCTTAAAAAGCAAGGAGATAAGTACGTTGATCCTGAAACTGGTGAGATCAAAGACAAGGTGATCTCACTTAAGTTGGAAGTCAAGGGTACTCCATGGCAAATGAAGCAGCTACAAAGTTTCCTAAAGGACAACGGTATTGAATATCAAGGATTGGAGGACTAATCATGCAATTATTAGAAAGCCCAGCCGACTGGATTGGACAAATTTGCTTCAAAGCTATCTCAGGATTGAAGCCAGAAGATGCATTGAAGGCAAAACTGGCTTTGATGAGTGCATTTGTTAATGTTCAAAGAAAGCTGAAACAGCCAAGTAAAGATAAACAAGGTTATGGCTATAAATATGCTGACTTGAACGGAGTTATCAAAGCTATCCAAGAAGCAAGTTCAGATGAGGACATCGCTTATATTCAGCAACCAGTAACCGATGGTGGAAAGACCGGTATTCATAACTACTTGCTTAATAGTAAAGGTGCGATCTTCGACTTCGGTTCTTATATGTTGGACATCGGCAGTCCTAATCCTCAGGAATACGGTAAGGCACTTACTTACGCTCGTAGATATTCAATCAGCGCTATCTACGGCATCGCTTCTGAAGACGACACTGATGCTAAAGAATTTAACTCTAAACCGGATTACATGACTCCTAAGGAACTTAAAGGCATGACGATTGCTTACAACGGCAAGCGTAAAGATCTAACTGAAGTCTTCGCTATGGCTATGGCTGGTGATGAATTGGCAAAGCAGGTAATTAAAGACAAGGACAATTCGGTTAATGCCAAGATTGCTATTAAGAGTATCAGCGCTATTTATGAGTTCTCTAAAGGCTTGCTTAAGGATCGTGATAAAGAGAAGGCTAAGCAAGAAGCTCAAGATGCTGAAGATCAGAAGATCAAAGAAATTGTTGATGGCAAGAAAGATTCAACTAAGAAGAAAGATCCATTTGCAAAGCTAGGTGAGTAAAATGAATCAACCAAGTTATTACTCAATAATGCCAGCATATGTTAGATATGATAAAGATCTTAAACCTAATGAAAAGCTTCTTTATAGTGAAATAACTGCCTTATCTAACAAGTTTGGTTATTGCACGGCTTCAAACAATTACTTTGCTCCACTCTATGATGTTAGTAAAGAAACGGTATCACGTTGGATAAGTCATCTTAAAAAGAAAGGCTATATTCAAGTAGAAATAATTAGAGCTGCAGATAAAACAGTCCAGCAACGTAGGATATACGTTTCTGTGGAAGGGGAGGTATTGACAAAAAGATCAATAGGGTATTGTCAAAAAGATCAAGACCCTATTGACGAAAATGTCAAAGAGAATATTACAAGAGATAATACTACAAGTAATAATATTAATTCTTCTTCTAATAAATCGAAACCCTCCCCTCAGAATGAAACTGTGGATAACTCTAAAGACAAATCAGAAGAAGAAACAAAAATAAATTCAAGAATGAATAAATTATGGTTTACTATCAGAAATTACAATAAGACATTCAATCAGCATCTTAGACCTACACTAAGACAACTTAAACAAATCAGATTAAAAGTTTCTATGTTATCTGATGATGACTTTGAAAGTCTTAGCAAAGTATATGATCAGCGTGTTTCAGCATACTTGGTGAATAACCCAATAGGCTACTTGATAACAATGCTGAATGATGAAATCAAGATTGAGAGGCATTACAAGAAATGAATAGACTTAGAAAATTAATCACGTCGGCAGATCAGTTGGTTGATGGCAGACAATACAAAGTAGTGCAAGGGGACATCATTATCAGAGCTACATTTAGCGAAGTGGTGCACCCTGAGCCTCAGCCAGGTTACTGGACTACTGACGACATGGCATGCGCCCAATTTGTTGGCAGAAAAGGCATAGGCTGCATTGTTGGAGATGACCGACAACAGTTATTTGACGGACTAAAAGAGATAGGGGTTAAGATTTATGAGCAATGAGTATGAATGTGATGGCTGTGGAGCATTACTAGAAAATGGTGATGATGTGATTTTTGTTGATCGTGCTTTTATGCCTTCTGGTGGTGTATTTTGCGATGTGGATTGTTTGCTACATTTCTTGGGCGCTTATGAAAGTAACTTTGAAGACATCAAGCCTTTAATTGATGCAGACAGTAAATATCCCATGACTATTCCTGCTAAAACACGTGGAGGAGATAGAAATGAAGCTTGCAGTGAAGTGAGACTGTTAGCATCTAAAAATAAATGGATATCTAAATATTAAGGAGTACCAACAATGAAAGAAAAACAATTTAAAGAACACTATTTAAAGATTCTAAATGGTGCAGCTATTGAGGACTTTGAAAAAAGAGAAAAAATCTTTCGCACTGAAATTCAAGCTTTAGCAGATATTGATGGAATTTCATTTGAAGAAGCCTTTGAAAAAATTGAATCCATTTTCATAGATCAGTATTTTGAGGAAGATGATGAAAAAGTGGCAGAGCAACTACAAAAGGCCGCAAGCGGCTTAATGATGATGGAATTCTTATTATGAAGGGAATAGAGAAAATGAAAATTAAAAGAGTGAAAGAAATTGCATATGGAGATCAAATCGCTGTTGAGCTAGATATAAACGGAAAATGGCAAAAAGGATATGGCACGATCGTTGTTATTAAAGGCTATAAATTCATTTTTGTCTCCAGAAAATACTCTAATGGCATTAATATTGAAGCTTACTCATTAGATAGCTTGAAGCTATTTGATAGTAAAGGAGTATCAAAATGAAAATTCTTGAAGAGTTTAGGAGTTTATTTTATGAGTAGGAGGCAACCGTGAAAGAAATAGATAATCAGGTATTGCTTATTGTTAAGTACGTACGAGAACTTAAACAAGCAGAAAATGCTGAAGATTGGGATAAGGTGATTGCTTTGTCCGATGATATTCAAGACAGTGGTCACAGCATTGGCAAAGCTGCAAATGAAATTAAATTAACTAACAAGAAGGGGATGCACATTGAATAGATTATCAGTAAATAATTTGGAAGTCGGAACAAGAGGAACATTGAAGGAGTTTAAAAAGGCACATACTGTAAGATTCCTTCAACGTTATGGATATAAGGAATATAGTTATCAAATCTTTAATCCTATACCAATAGTTTTAGCCGAAACAGTTAAAACCAAGTTTGGTGAATTAGTTATTCATGACTCAGATATTTTAACTTATGTCGGAGATAAGAAATGGAGTGTAAGCAAAAAATGAGTTTACTAGAAGGGAACAGCAAATAATGGATAGACCTTATTGCGAATTATATCCTAACGGCAATATTAATTTTCACGGCGTTTACGATAGTGTAAAGCAAATTACTAAAATTATGAAAATAATTTCATGTTTTTCATGTAAATTAAAGTGTTTAAAGGAGGAAAACTAGTGGCAAATGCTGTTTTAGTTTTACAAGTGATTGTATTTATTGGAATTTTAGTCCTCGGACATGTAGAAAATAGTTACCAACGACAGGCAGAGAAGAGCTTGGATTCTCTATGTAAAGTCATGCATTTCCTAAGTGAGGACATGATAGAGCTTCAAAGCAAATTAATTCAGGTCCAGAAGAGTGAAAAAGATAATGCGTTAGCAGTTAAAGCTACACAAGAAAGAATTGGCGCATTGCAGAACATTGAAGCGAATGACGTTAAGCTCCTTACGGATGATATTGCCATTATTGCTGACATGATGGCTCAGATGAAGTTTACAAGCTACCGTCCTAATGATCGTTTTCAGGACGATATGGACCGCATTTTAGAGTTAGCTAAGCAAAGTAGGGGTGAAAGATGATTTACCGAAGAATAAAACGTGGACCAGGTCCTGAACATCGTATTCAAAATGCTATTATTGCGACTCTAAATTGGCGGCGTTGCGCTGTTATTCGGCTCAATGCTGGTGCTATCCCAACAAAAAATGGAGGGCTATTTAGAGGAGTTAAGCCAGGCACACCAGATTTAATTGGTTATCGTTTAAAGGATCGGCAAGTATTTTTTATTGAGGTTAAAGCCCCGAAGGGGCGTATCAGTCAAGCACAACAGCTATATCATCTTGATTTAATGCATAAGCATGTGATTCACGGTATAGCTAGATCAGTTGAAGATGCTGTAAAGATCGTCAATGAAGGTTTGATAGGGTACGGCTACCCAGATTACAAGGAAGCATAAAGATGGCAAGAACAGGGAGAAAACAATGTATTTTAAATTAATTATGCTAGTAGTTGCTATATATGTTTGTGGCTTAACAGCCTTTAGCCTTGGCATGATTCTAGCAAACAAAAGAAAAACTTGGTATTTAAAGGTAGCTCAATCATTTGGCATTGTCTGCTTTGGAGTTATTAGCAACCTATATATTTTATGGATGCCACATTGTAAATTGTTTAGTGCGCTTCTTGGAATAGTATTTGTAATCTTGCCAGTTCTAGTGTGTTGGTCAACATTGATATTCGTTCCTGACTTACGGGAAGACTGGTAATGGCTTTGGTGCCGGGGAGTCGGCGGCATGGATTATAAACACGATAAGTAGCAAATAAATTAATTAATGGAGTGATATGAGGATGACAGATAGAGCAGAACAAATGGCACTAGATGACAGTTTAAAGGTTGACGCAAGAGAGACCGCAAGAAATGTGAGGAATTTTCTTACGTTTAAATTTGAACATTTTCAAAATTATGCAGGTTTAAATGTTTCTGATCTGTCTGTTATTGATGATTCACACCTATCTAGCCCCAAAATGGACGCGTCA
>QWCA01000070.1_pt1 | contig 15283 bp, 4 predicted proteins | sample 1972451 | NCBI WGS metagenome assembly QWCA01 (sample SAMN09866720, study PRJNA288562) | Human vaginal metagenome isolate term5_vaginal, whole genome shotgun...
TTCTTCATCTGTAATATCAACATCACTTAACAAAAAGGCCACCAAACTATCAATCTTCCCACTATACATTTTATCAATCAATTCCTTTGTCTCATAAGAACTAACTTGCTCTTTTGAAATCGAAGGTTCACAAATAAAATTAGGTTCCTTTCTGATAATCAAATTTTTCTTTACACATCTTCTTAAAATAGTATAAGTTGTTGTTTTATCCCAACCAACTGTATTGGACAGTTCTTTAGCTATATCTTTTGCTGTAAAACTTTTTTCTCTCCACAATATCTCCATTATTTTAAGTTCACTATCAGATAACTTTTGCAAAGTATTACCTCCATTTTCATTATACAACTGTACAATGCGATTGTCAATCATTTTAAAAAAATTTTGAAATAGCTAAGCTAAATAATAAAGCCCTTTAAGCATATGAGCCTTTAAGCATATGAGCAAGCACAGTAAGTGCATATGCACTTACTAAAAATGAAATAAGAATACTACGATTATATCACTTATTTTTTCCCATTTTACTTGTTGGGGAATATCCCCAAACCCCTAAATTTATAATAATTAAATTCAGCAACAAACGCTTATAATAGCCCCAACGTAAACTTGAATATTCCCTCAAAAAGTGATACAATATGAATGATAAAAATTTAAATCAGGAGATTTCCAGACGAAATATATAGAATAAATTAAACCTGTAAGTCAAGTAATCCTACTTGAATTTACAGGTTTTTCTTTTTTATTTCTATTAATAAATTTATTAGGTAGACGAACTTCAATGAGGTTTACTACGAGCTCTATATATACAATTATTATCCCATAAGAAAGAGGGATTGAGAACAAAATGTAGTATTTTATTACTACAACTATAATAGACAAGGAGGTTAAATTATGACAAGTAGATTTAGGCATAACGGAATCTATTTAATGTTATCTGATGAGGAGTTAGAATTGCTAAATGAAAAATATAAAGCATCTAAGTGTAAAACTCTTAGACAATTTATTATGAAATGTATTTTAGAAAAAGATATTTATGTATTAGATATGGATGTCTTTCGTGAAATGTCAACAAATATAAGTCGTACTTCAAATAATATAAATCAAATTGCTAAAAGAGTAAATACTACATCAATTATATATAAAGATGATGTAGAAGATTTAAAAAGCTTATTAGAAAATCAAGCGAAAGATATTTTCTCTATGCGTAAAAAAATATACTCTCTTACTAATTCTAATAGCATAAATACTGAGAAAGAATAATGGCAATTACTAAAATTCATCCTATAAAATCCACTTTAAAAGTAGCACTTGATTATATTATGAATAGTGATAAAACAGATGAAAAAATTCTAATTTCCTCCCTAAACTGTAACCCTATAACTGCTCATTTAGAATTTGAACAAACAAAAATAGAATGTAATTCTAAAGCAAAAGTTTTAGCAAGACATTTAATTCAATCTTTTTTTCCTGGAGAAACTACTGCTGAAGAGGCTCATCAAATAGGCATAGAACTATGCGATAAAATCTTAAAAGGAAAATATGAATATGTTCTTACTACCCATATAGATAAGGGTCATATTCACAACCATATACTATTTAATAATGTTTCTTTTGAAACTGGTAAAGCATATCAAAGTAACAAAAAAACTTACCACCAAATTAGAAATCATAGTGATGATTTATGTAGAAAGTATCAGCTATCAGTTATAGATGAAGATTATGTAAAATTTAAAGAAAAGTATAAAACCAATGGAAAATCCTACAAAGAATATATTGAATTTAAGAAAGGAAAATCTTGGAAACATAAACTTCAAATTTCTATCGATCATGCTATTAATAAAGCAAATAGCTATGAGAATTTCTTAAAGCTTATGGAAGAATATGGCTATGAAATTAAACTTGGAAAATATCTTTCTTTCAGACATAAAAAACAAGGAGAAAAGGGGCGATTCATTCGTGCGAAGGAAACTACTCTTGGAAAAGATTATACAAAAGAGAAAATAAAAGAAAGAATTGAAAATAAGGTAAATGAAAATTACAAAAATAGTGAAGTATATTATGCTAAGAAATCTTATAAGAAATTTGATAATATAATAGACATAGAAAATAATGAAAATGTTAAATCTTCTAAAGGTTATGAAATATGGGCTAGAAAACATAATATGAATACTATGGCGAAGACCTTAAATCAGCTTAGAAAATACGGTCTATCATCTAGTATGGATTTGGAAACTAAACTCCAAGAAGAGGCTGTTAATAGGCAAGAAATCTTAAATAAGATTAAAGATGTTGAAAAAGTTATGAGTGAAATTTACACAGTTATTGAAGACATTAACACTATAAAAATAAATAAGGTTATTTATAAAACCTATAAAGAAAACACAAATGATAAAGATTTTTATAGTGAATATAAGCCTCAAATTATCGCATATGAAAAAGCAATAAATACTTTAGAAAAGTGTCAATATAAAAATCTAAGTATAAAAGAGTTGTCAAAATTATATGATGAATACAAAAATAAAAAAGATATTCTTATGGATGACTACGCCAACGAGAATATATTGATAAATGAATTAACCCAATTAAGAAAGAATACTGATAAGTATATTTATAATGAATTGTATAAGTAAGGATCTGGTGTATCAGCTTCTCCGGTAGTGTGAAAAGTTTTGTTTAGGGGAGACTGTGTAAAATTTTGTGTATCAGCCCTCCTAATAGGATGTGGCTGATATTTTTTCAATATAACCCATCATTTTCCCTTAAAGACAACCAATAAAAAAATACAGGAGGCAGACTAAAAACTGCCCCCTATAATCTTTTACCTTTCTATGCTATTATCCTTTTTCTTCTTTTCATCCACTTTCATATCCCCTTTAGTCTTAAATTCCTTTAATTTCCCTATTGTTGATGCTTTTGCTTTAGTATGCTCTTTAGCTTTTAATAACTTTGCAGAGTATACTTTTAGACTTGTGTATTCCTTATTATCCTTTCCTATACTTTTCTTTTCTTTGCCAAATAGGTGTACAAAATCTCCTTTTTTCAAATTTTTTACTTGATTGATTTTGTCATTATAGACGTAGCAGCTGATGAATTTTGCATTTCCTTTCTTGTCATTTTCAGCAATAGAAAAGGAGGCTACTTTAAAGTCCCTCCCATCTTTTGATTTTAAATCTTTAATTTCTATATCAGTTGCTATATTTCCATCTATATTTAATGTATCCTTCTCTTTATTATCTATATCTTTCATTTCTTTATCTCCTTGTTCTTGATTAGCTTCTAAGTTTTCTTTTAACTCTTCTTCGTCTATATATTCAATAAACTTTTCATCAATAAGACCCATAACTGAATCGTTCATATAATTATCATAGGCATTATTAAGAACATTTTCATTTTCTACTCCTGTTTCAAGAGATATAATACCTTTTACAAATTCTTTATGATTATATTCTGCTAAAAAATCTATTGTATTTTTCATGCTTTCAAAATTTGTATTTTCCATATTTGCTATTGTTTTTATATCACTTGCATATCTAACAGAATCCCATTCATACTTTCCACTTTCTTTATTAAATTCTACTCCTGTGGCTAAAATAAATTGATTTCCGTCAAATAAGGTCGCTTGATTATCTTTCACATCCAGTACCATAGTGTCTCCAAATTCAGTTTCAATTACATTTCCCTTTTTTATATTCATTTTTATTCCTCCATTTCTATTTTTTTCTTTCTTATCTGTTAAATCTTTTATTTCTTCTTCCTTTCCATCACTAATAATAAATTGTTTTATTTCTTCAACTGTTGGATCATCGATTGTGGTCTGAATAAATTCAACTAATTTATCTTCTGAATCGGCAAAATTTTTAATTCCATATTCAACTATATTGTTAATTATTCTCTGAGTAGCACCATCAAAAGAAAAATTTTCTCGAATAAATTCATTAAAGCTATATCTATCAAATTCCATATTCTTTTTCCTCTAATAATCTCATTTAAAGCTTTATCTGCCACATGGTTCACTATTATTTATTTCTTTTATATTATTATTTACTGCTAAATTCCCCTTATATTCCTTTAATTTATCCATAATAGATGTTTTTTCTTTCCTTTCAAAATCTCCTATTTCCTGCACTTTACTATCTCTAAAGTCAGCATCATTTCTATCTATTATTCCATCTAAATCCATATCTTTAGATAATGGATCATAGAAGTTGCCATCATCATCTATTTCAAGTCCCATTACTTCTCTCAGTTTTTCTTCATTTACTGATACAAGCTCACTAAAATTCCAAAAGCCAATAGATGTCTTTATCTGTACTAGCTCTTTTAAATCACTTGCATCTAAGGGATCATAGGTGTATTGAAAGCTGTCAATTAGGTTCTTATCTACATAGGTGTTCATCTTGTAATTTATTAAATCTAAACTTACTTGTATTTCATGTTTTTCATCTGGTGTAGTTGTATAAGCTATTCCTATATCTGTTAAGTCAGGAAATATAGTATCAAAGTCCTCTAACCTGTTTTCTTCATCATATTCTCTGTTAAGGAAGTCTATCAATTCTTCCTTTACTTCTTCTAGTAATGGATTATCTTGGCTTATATTTTCACTTTTTCCCATATCTAGTAAATTATTTACTTCTGCAAGTCTTAGTGTCTTATCCTTTAAAAGTTCAGCTTGTGGAAATGTCTTTTGTATTTCAATTTTGGTTGTTTGAAATTGCTCTTCTGTATCTTTTAGTTTTGAAATTGTATTTTCTAATCTTTCTGGTAATTTATCTAATACATTATCCATTCTTGTTATATTACCTATTCCATCTGTTCCAAACTCTCCTCTATATTCTCCCTTACCTTTTAATATAAAGTTATATTTATTGAAAAAAGAATCATATTTTATGGATAAATCAAAATTTCTATATTCACCTATTTTTTCTCCATCTTTATCCATTTCCCTATATATTTTAACTCCCTTAATTTTGTTCAACAAAAACTCTCCAGCTATTTTCTTATCTATATACTTCTTTCCGTCAATAATTAGAGAGGTAAATTTATTATCTTCTTTTAAATTTTTATCTACTTCTCTATAAGGCTCAACATTTTTAATATCTTCCTTTAAGTTCTCTATCCTTTCTTTTAATCTTTCTATTTCCTTTGGATAAAATTTAACTACTTTATCTTCCAGCTTGTAAAGATTTGATTTAAAATTGGACTCTAGCATTTTAAGTTTAGAAACTTCAACATCAAGGTCCATCTTCTCCTTTATTAATGGATTTCCTGTTGCAAGAGCTTTGATTTCGGCATAGTTTAATGTGGCTTCGTCTACATCTTCTGCAACTCTTACAGGAGTCTTTGACGTCATAATTTGGGAAATATATTTTTGTTTATTCTCTAAGGTTTGGAATAGGTAGGCATCAAAAGTATTTTCTGTTACATATCTAAATATATGGACTTCCTTATTCTCATTTCCCTGCCTAACAATCCTGCCTGCCCTTTGAGAAAGATCAGCAGGTCTCCATGGTATATCAAGATCGTGAATTGCAATTAGTTTGTCTTGGGCATTAGTACCTGCTCCCATTTTCTGTGTTGAACCAAGTAAGACTCTTATTTCTCCTTTTCTTACCTTATCAAAGATAGCGTCTTTTTCCATATTGTTTTTTGCCTTATGAATAAATTCTATTTCATTTTCAGGTACTCCCATATCTATAAGTTTTGTTTTAATATCATCATAGATATTAAAATCATTACTTGGTGTAGACATATCACAAAATATTAATTGAGCAGATTTTTTATCTTTATATTTATCCCAAATGCTAAATACATTTTTTATACAGGTATTCACCTTACTATTAGGATCATCAGAAAGTAAAGGATTGATTAACCTTTGGTCAAGTGCCATTTTCTTTCCGTCATTTGTAATCAAAAGCATATTATCAACACTTGCATCTACCTGCTTATCACGAACCTTATCTGCTCTCTCGGAAAAAGTTTCAAGAATTTCTTTTTGTTCTTCGGTAGGCTTTGTTTTTATAGTTTCATAATGGGCAATTGGTGTAGGAAGATTTAAAACATCAGCTGTTTTAATATCCATAAATCCTTTTACAGTATTCATAAGTTCAGGAAGATTATAAAATTTTGCAAATCTGGTTTTGCTCCTATAACCATTACCCTCAGGATTTAATTCTATTGCCGTTATTGTTTCTCCAAAAGTAGACGCCCAAGAATCGAAATGTTGCAATTTCATCTTTTTTAATTCATCATACTGTAAATATCTCTGCATGGTATAAAGTTCAGCCATACTGTTGCTTACTGGTGTACCTGTGGCAAATACTAATCCTTTATTATTAGTTATTTCATCCATATAGCGGCATTTCATAAGCATATCTGATGATTTTTGTGAATCTGTAGAAGTAATTCCTGCTACATTCCTCATTTTAGAAAATAGATAGAGGTTTTTGTATGCGTGGGCTTCATCTACAAATAACTTATCTACTCCCAGTTCCTCAAAGGTTACAACGTCATCTTTCTTATAATCAGCATTTAATTTTTCTAACTTTGTCTCTAATTTTTTCTTTGTTTTTTCTAATTGCTTTACAGTAAATCTTTGATCCCTTTCTCTTTTATATTCATCTATATAGTCAATGATTTCATCAATTTGACCTTGCAATTCATATTCTTGTCTTTCTTTTGATATAGGAATTTTTTCAAATTGACTGTGCCCTATAATAACAGCATCAAAACTTCCTGTAGCAATACGACTACAAAATCTTTTTCTTCTATCTGGTGTAAAATCTTTTTCTGTAGCACATAATACATTAGCTCCTGGATAAAGTTCATTAAATTCTCTTCCAAATTGCTCTACAATGTGGTTAGGAACAACAAACATTGACTTATTACTCATTCCAAGTCTTTTTGACTCCATGGCTATACCTATCATTTCAAAGGTTTTTCCTGCTCCTACTTCATGGGCAAGTAAAGTATTTCCACCAAACAAACCTCTTGCTATGGCATCTTTTTGATGTGCTCTTAATTCTATTTCAGGATTCATTCCTTCAAAAGTAAGATTAGATCCATCATATTCCCTTTGTCTTATGGAATTGAATCTTTCGTTATAATCTTCTACTAATCTATTTCTTCTTTCCACATCATCAAATATCCAGCTTTTAAATTCTTCTTTTATCATCTCTTGCTTACTTCTTGCAAGCATTGTTTCTTTTTGATTAAGCACAGATTTTTTCTTTCCATCACTGTCTTCTACTTGGTCAAATACCTTAGTATCTCTTAAATTTAAAGTATCTTCTATCAATTTGTAGGCATTTACCCTATTTGTACCATAGGTAAAAGAAGCAAGGTCATTGTCCCTATCAGAGCTTTTTCCTTCAACTCTATATTCTCCTGTAAAGTCAGAATACTTAATATCTATATTCCACCTTGATGAAACTGGTGTTTTTAACAAATCAAACATAAATTTTTTGTAATCTTGTTCCGGTATCCATGTTGCACCCATTCTAACTGTAATCTCACTTGCATCTAGTGCTTTAGGCATTACTTCCACTAGCTTTGCTTTTTGAAAATGTAACTCTTCTAATTCTTTTTTTAAGAGTTTACTATCCTCTAGATTTTCTTCCTTTCCTAACTCTTTTTCGATGTTTTTAATATAAGAGTCTACAACTTCAATTTTATCTCTTATATTTCCTGACAAGTATTCATCAGCACTTACGTAAGGTCTTGAAAAATCTCCTAGCTCATTAGCAGACTTAAATGGATTTATATCATTAGGTTCAAAGGAATCTAAATTTAAAAATATTTCTCCCTTTAATTCTTCTATTAATTTATCTCTTGTTTTTCCTGTCAATTCTTCCATATAATCAAAATTTATTTTACCTTTTTGACTAATAGAGAGTACCAGAGCATCTATTGCCCTATCTGTATGATCTATTATTACAGCTTTTTTTATAGTTCTCTTGTTAAAGATGTCAGATTTTCCTATAAAGTTGCCTTCTTTATCTAATTTTTCCAAAGTTGAAATTAAAGAAAAATTGGCATCTTCTCTAAATAACTTTTTATTGGTTTTTGAATTTAGTCTTCCATGTTTGCTATTGAAATCATCGTAGAATTTATTTAGATTTTCTTGTTCTTTTTTTATCTCTTCATCTGAATAGTCTTCTCTTTGATAGGTTATAACTTTCCTTAGACTTTCATTTAATCTTAAATATTTTTTTACCTTATCTTTATCCTTTTGGTTTAAGGATATTCTTTGCATAATTGAATTTTCTCTAAAATATATTTCATCATCCACTAAAGCAAAAGAATAGTTTTTAACACTATCATCAGCTGGTATTGTTTCTTCTCCTAAATCATCATTTATTTGAGCTTCTTCATACCTACCTTGGATATTTTTAATGGCTTTTTTTAGTCCTTCTTCTAAAGAAATATCTTTATTTTCAATACATGCAAGGCTTGTCCCAAATCTTGACGGTATTTCTTCCATAGTCCCTATTACCATCTGAGGATTATCTACAAAGTATTTATTATATATTAGTCCTTTTGCATCTTTGTCTAGCTTTATCCAGTCTTCATCTATCTTTAATAGCCTATTTCTCTTTTTTAAAAAGATTATATCTGAAGTTACTTCTGTTCCAGCTACCCCTTTAAATGTAGTATTTGGCAGTCTTATTGCTCCTAAAAACTCTGCTCTTTCCGATATATATCTTCTAACATCTTCACTTTTTTTATCCATTGTTCCTGAAGATGTTATAAAGGCAATGATGCCGCCATCTCTAACCTTATCTAAAGTTTTAGCAAAAAAATAATCGTGAATTAGAAAGTTATTTCTTTCATACTCACGATCTGCTACTTTAAATTCTCCAAAAGGAATATTTCCTATGGCCACATCAAATAGGTTATTAGAAAAATTGGTTTCTTCAAAGCCTTTTATTTGGATATTGGCATTAGGGTAAAGTTCTTTGGCAATTTGTCCACTAATGCTATCTAATTCAACTCCATAAAAGTTTGACTCTTTCATTTCTTCAGGTAGATTTCCTATAAATCTCCCTGTCCCAGCACTTGGTTCTAATATATTTCCTTTTTCAAATCCAAGATTAGAAAGACTTTCATAGATAGCGTCTATAACTACTTTCGGCGTATAAAAAGCTGTTAAGGTTGATTCTCTTGCCCTATTATATTCTTCCCCAGTTAGATTTTCTTTTAAAAAGTTTCTTGCATCAAGCCATTGACCTTCCTTTTCTTCATCAAATACATCAGAAAGTCCTCCCCAGCCGATATATTTTGCCAAAATTTCCTGTTCATCTTTTCTTGCACTTCTATTTTCTTTTTCTAAAGCCTTTAAGACATTTATAGCTTCAATGTTGTTTTTTAATCTCTGTGAAGGTGGTAGGATTTCTTCTTCATTAATAATTTTATAGTTTTCTAAAGAAACTTCAGAAACACCTTCTATATTTTCTCTACCAGTCCTTATTAAATCATTATTTTCTTTCCATTCCTTATATTCTTCTAACTTCTTATCAATAGTTTCTTTTCTATGAGTGGTTAATTTCAATGAATTACCATCTCCGTCAATTTTGTCAATTCCTTTGAGGTAAGAAAAAGGTAGAGTAAATTCCCTATAATTTTTTGGATTAGACGAACTATATACTAAAAATTCTTCCTTTTCATTATCTACTCTTACTATAAACTGATCAGCAACAAGAGAAGATTTATTATTTATTACATCAAGGCTTTTATATAAGAGCCTTGAATTGTCTTTTTTAACTTTTTCTTCGTTATTATTGTCAATATCTTCAAAGCTAATTTGTTCTACTAATTCCTCTTTATCGATAGATTGTTTTTTACTTAATTTATCTTTTTCACTAGATTTATATTCTTCTAAATCTTCCTTTCTTACAAAGATATTAGAAACAGGTCTTTCTCTACTATATATTACTTCAGTAATACCACTCTTATCTATTGTACTTAAAGCTAATCTACCCATTCCAGCTTCATTAAATTCATTTTCTTTAATTAAATATTCCTTATTTCTAAATTGAACTGGTAATCCTAAAAGACTATAATCTTCTATTTCTAACGGAATTAATTCCTCTTTTTTTATAACTTCCAAATCAAGATCTTTGTAGTCATTAAAAAGAATTATTTCGCTTCCGGTAATAAAACCATTCATTAGTCCTGTGCTATCTTCTAGTTCTATAGTTTTAGGACTTGTAGTATCGTTAATGGCAGTTATAGTGTATTCTTTTCCTTTGTATCTAACATTCATACCTTCTTTAAATGGATTTTCTTCTTGCCTTGTTCTATCATTTTCTATTTGCTGATTTAAATATCCATTTAAAAGCACTTCTCTATGTTTGTCATCAAGTAAATAAGGTAAGTTACTTAATATGTCCTTATAACTTTTATATTTTATGGCTTGATTAGAATTTAAAATATACCCATTGTATCGTAAGTTTTGTTTAAGAGATTTCCCCTTAACATCTAAGATTAGCTCTACCTTATACCCTTCTTTTCCATCTATAATATTTTCTGGTTTTTTTAATAATCCATCTTCTATTTTCTTTGATAGTAGTAAGTATTCTTCATTTTGAGGATTAAAATAGTATTCTCTTTTTTCTTTGATATCCTTATCTATTAACTTGGAAAGCACTTCTTTTTTATCTCTTATTTCTTCAATTTTGGATTTTTCTTCTTGCGATAAATTTATATTAAAAGTAATTTTATTTTCTTCATTTATATGTGCTAAATTTTGATATGCTCCATTGATTTCAAGATTTTTATTAAAAACATATATATCATTATAATAATCTGGAAATTGCTGATTAAAGCTTTGAACATCTATATCATAGCCTTCCTCAAATTTTGTAACTTTATCATCAGTAATTTCAAATAAACCTTCCCTTTCCAATTCTAATACATCATTTAAATTTGTAAGATTTGCTTCTTTCATTTTGGCAGTAATTTCATCAAACAAACTGTCTATTTTTTTGCTATCTTCAAAAGATTTCCCTTTATATAAAGTATAGATCTTTCCTTGTGAGTTTTCCTTTCTTGGATAAACTCTAATTCCTGTTTCTTCTAGTTCTATATCCTTTGTTTTCTCTTTATCTACTAAAGCGTAATAAAATCCTACTTTTACTGCTATTTTATCTTCTACAATCTCTTTTGTTAATTTTTCTTCTACTTCATTTCTTAATACTTCTAAAGCTTTTAAATCGCTTTCTTTAAAGGAATGTGAGAATAGTTTTAAGTCCTTATCAAAATAGGCATCATATGAATAATATGTTATTTGATTATGGTTATTATCATATCCACTGGAAATATTTTTTATTTTTAAATATTTATTATCCTCTGTTTTAACTATATCTCCCACTTTTATAGAGAGTATCTCCTTATCATCTTCTATATTGTTTTCAAGTGAATTATTTAAATATTCTCTATATCTATGTTCTATTCTAATGCCTAATTCTTTAACCTTATCTATTGACTTCATATCATCTGGAAGGTTTCCCTGCTTATCGGCAACTTCTCTCATGATTTTCGCATATTCTCTTTGAAATACAGAATTAAAACTTGCTAAGGTATTATTTCCTAAGTTTTCTCTTGCCTTTATAATTTCATTTTCTAAAACTTTATCCTTAACTAATACATCGAAAAGTATATCTTCAATTTGGTCTATGGAAATTATTTTTTCATCTATCTTATTTTCTTCTATAGTTTGATTAAGTTCTATCTGACTTTTTCCTATTTGTTCATAAAGAAATTCAAAGTCTCTTTGGTTGATCTCGTTTCCATCACCTATGTCTATCTTATAGTGATCAACTATTTTTCCATCTACTATATGGTTAAAATAGAATTTGGAATACCCCTCCCACTCATCAGTCATCTGACCATATTCATCTTCTCCTAAGGTCTTATTATGAAGTCTTATCTTTTCATCTATTTCCCTTATTTCATCTAATAATTCTTTAGTCAGCCTTTGTCCTGCATAATCTTTTTCTATTAGACTTGAACCCTCATTAAACTCAATTATCCAATAATCATCTTTTCTATGGCTATCTAAATCAAAACCTATATTCTCTTTATTTTTATTAGGATAAAATTCCTTAAATTCTTCAAAACCATTTACTATATCATCATCTATAACTTCTTTGTTAGAATTAACTATAATATTTGGAATATCATCATATCGACTTTGACTTTCTAAAAGGTAATATTCTCTTCCTTCTATTTCTTCCTTTTCTTTAATATAAAAAGTGTCATGTATTCCCTCAAGAATAATTCCATCGTCTAACTGGTCTAATGGTATATCTAATTGTTTTTCAAAGGCTATGGAATATATATCTTCTTTTAAAAAGTTTGGTATAAATTCATCATAAATGATAAGTTTTCCATCATCACCTATACTTGCTACAGACTGTCCTTGATAATAATATATAGAACTATTATTTGTTCTTTCTATATATACATCATTATCAGTTAGAGGCAAATCATCTTGATAATTTATATACTCCTGGCTTTCTTTTTCTGTTTTATTTATTTCCTGATCTGTTTTTTTCTCCCTATTTTCTTCAAAACTTTCTTCATCTATATATCTATTCTTTTTAATAAGGTCATTAATTCTTCTTGCAACATTAGACCAAGATAGTAGTATTTCTTTTGCATTACCTTTATTATATTTTATTCCCTTCGCATCGTGCCACTCACCACTTTCTCTTGCAGCAGATAGTGCATGAGAACTTCCACCTACGCCATATTCATTTTTCAAGAAGTCTGCTTGTTCTTTCAAATCATGCTTTTTAGTAAAAAATTCATATATTCTTTTCTTTCCATCAGAAAACCCACTTCCTCTTTTTAAGTTTTCATCTATCTCATCTTGTGTTATGAAACTCTGAATAGGTGCAATATCCTTTAAATTTGTCCTATATAATTTTCTTTCTATTTCTAGATCACTGATATCATTGTAGATTCTAGATAATTTATAATGATGAAATCTTAAAATATCAGGATTAATCTTATATTCTTCTAAAAATACCTCGTATTCTTTTCTGAGTTTATTTATAAAATTTTTATCTTCAAGTTTTTTCCCGAGATTTTCTTTTTCATCTGGGAAGCCTCTTCCTTTTATATCATTAAGACTCGATAGATATCTATCCTTAGTTTCATCAGTAAGATCTCTCTTTAAATACAATAATTTTTCTGCTATTTTTTCTCTTTCATATGTGGCACTTTCTATAACCTCCACGTTGCTAGCAAATTCTCCTCTATTTAATAAATCATTAATATTATTAACTAAATCTTTCCAAGAAACTATTTGCCCTTCTCTATATCTTGCCTCATCTCCATCTTTAAAAATTGCTCCTTCCTTTCCAAACCATGCAGATATCTTTCTTCCTTCAATTTCAAGACCATTGGCTCCCCTATATATTTCTTTCAAAAAGTCTGCCTGTTCTTCTAAAGATTTACCCTTAGAAAATTCTGCTATTACTGCCAATCTTCCATCTTCATGATTTCCTCCATGTATTAAAAATGTATCTATTTCTCTTTGACTTATTGGATTTGAGAAGGATATTTGCTCTCCCTGATTTTTAGCAGAAAAAAAGGAAGTAGACTCTACCTCCTCATTTTTTATATTAGGATTATCTCCTTTTCCCCTATTTCTTGTAGGGTCATATCCATGTTCTTCTTCAATCTCAGATATTTCAGATAGTCCTCTTCTTTCAGTTCTTCTGTCAGACCCCAAGTTTCCATCATTTTGACTTCTTCCCTCGTGATAAAGTCCTCTATCTCTTTTTCCTTTGATAGAAGATGATCCATCAATGTCCCTTGCAAATACATTATCTGATAATCCTCTTCTTTGTTCTCCTTGAGAAAGTTCAATCTCATCCTTCCCCATCTGTTGAGTTTCTTTAAATCTATTTCCTTGGGAATTGCCATATTGGGTATTAGGACTTCCATGCCTTCCTCCAATTCTTCCATCTTGTATGTCCCTCCCTGTCTCTCGAAGGAATTCTCCTTGACGATTGGTGTGTAAATCCCCTCCTCCATGAGGTATTCCTTGCCTGCCAATGTTAATTTCTCTTTCATCTTCCAAGCCTCCTTTAAAATTTATTTCACCGTTTATATCAGAACTTAATTTATTATAACGCTCCTTAAGCTCTTTTGTCTGCTCCAAATCTTTTCTTTCTTGAATTTTCTCTAAAATTTCTAATCTTTTTATTTCACTTCCCAAATCAAGTAAGATATTTTTACTTATATTAGCACTTATACTTAATACTTTGTCTATGTCCGAACTTGATATTTTAGAAAGTAAAGATAAGTTTTCTTCTTTTAGCTGATATGAGACCTCCATTCTCTCGCTTATGGAAATTTTTACGGATTCTTTTAACAAATTAAAAAGGTCTACCTTTTGAATGCTTTTTAAACTTTCATCAGATAGACTTTCTAAAATTTTATTGAATTTTCCTCTAACATTACTTTCTACTAAGGCAGCAATTTTATCTTCTTGGCTTAATAGAAGCTTACTATCTTTTTCTTTAAACTTATCTATCATTTCATCTAGTAAGTTTAAATTCTTTTTGCTATCATATTTCCATAACTTTACCTCAGAAATATTATGATTAATACTTACTGTTTGCCTTATGTCGAAGATATATTTTATCCTTCCACTATCTATATCTAAAAGTGGTATTCCTTTTTCGCCTCTTTTAACGCTTCTACCTATACTTTTCCAATAATCAAATTCTGCACAGGCTGTTGCTTTTGGATCCATATTGTATATAGATATTTGATGTATATATGGATACTTATAGTTATTGCCTGATACCTTTAAATATTCCTCATATTTTTTTATATCTTTCTTAAATTCTTCTTTTGCAAGATAGATTGATCTGCTTAAATCTACTATATCATATCTTGGCATTTTATCCCTCCTCATTATAGTGATAAAAATGTACTATATTTTTATACCTTTATTTATTAAACTTTACTTCTTTCTATTTTTTTAATTTCTATAAGCAAAGGATAACTTTAAAATGTCATTTACGCTATCTTTTTATTGCAATAAAAAAACGATTAGAATTTTTTACTTTTCTAATCGCTTTAACTGCCTTTATCCTATTGCTTCCAATCCGACATTGCTTTTTCTGGCTCTGAAAAATTACAATTTGCTCTTCTTATAATTCCTGTTTTCTTTTGCTTTTGGTATATTTTTTCTACCTTTATCAAGACCTTTGTTTTTGCCTTTAAACAAAAAGCGTATTCTTTTTGAAATAAGTCTTTATATCTGATA
>QWCA01000073.1_pt1 | contig 14958 bp, 35 predicted proteins | sample 1972451 | NCBI WGS metagenome assembly QWCA01 (sample SAMN09866720, study PRJNA288562) | Human vaginal metagenome isolate term5_vaginal, whole genome shotgun...
TGACATCAAAGGTAAATAAGATTTGCTAGCATTCCCAACCTGACGCGGTTTGTCGTCACTCTGAGAATGCTTTTTTTGCTTTTCTACTGAAAATCTACTGAATAAATATCTTTAAAAGTTCAAATTATCAATTGATCCTTTAATATCTTTCTTTTGTTTTTTAGTTACGTGTGTGTAAATTTCCATAGCAGTCTTAGAAGTTTTGTGCCCGAGAACGTACTGAACATCTTTTGGAGTAATTCTTTCATTACCGTCATAAAGTAGTGTAGCAAGAGTATGACGCAGCCCGTGAGGGGTTATCTTACGTAAAGGCTCTTTTTTATCGTTGGGATGTTCCTTATTCCATTTTTCGCATTGCTTTTTGTCAAACTTATACAAGTACTTCAACCAAAAGTCAGGCTGCTGTGCCCAATTGTAGCTACCGTCTTTGGTGTGAAAAATCCATTCACAGTGGTCACCGATTTCATCGCAATATTCGCGGTATTCTTTCAGAATCATATAAAGATTGTCTGACATAGGGACTGCATGGTGAACTCCATTTTTAACGTCATCAATGGTCTTTTTGCCGTTATCATCTTTGGCGACAGTTCGCTCAATTTTTACAACTCGTTTGTCAAAGTCTACATCTGACCATTTGAGTGCAAGAGCTTCACCACGACGGCATCCAAGAGATGCAACTGTGAGAAAATAAGTATATTTCATGCGGCTATAATCACGGGCTATATCAAGAAAATGTTTGAGTTCGTCCAATTCGTAGAAATTACGTGAATTATCTCGACTAGATTTTGCTGACTTTTTGGGCATGATTACGAAGTCAAAAGGGTCTTTACTGCACCAGTGACGGAAGATAGCATATTTGATAATTCTGTGTAACTGATTGACAATTGACTTGTAAGTTACATATTTTGAAGCAAGATCATTAACATATTTTTGTACATGATCCGGTGATATCCTGTCTATGTAAGTATCACCAAATTCTGGCTCAGTATGATTTTTCCATGTGTCCTTTAAGCGTCCTAGTGTGGAACCACGCACATCTTGCTTCATTACTTCAAGCCATACATTATATACATAGCTTACAGTTATCTTCTTTTGAGCTGTTTCTATCTTTTGACTTAATGCACTTGGTCCTTGTGCCTTTAAATTGCGACGAAGTTCCTCGGCTTCTTTGCGGGATTTGAGTTTGCTTCTGGTAACGTTTATAACTTTACCAGTTTCAGGATTAATACCGATGTAAGTCCTAAGTCGAAAATACTTTTTCCCGTTTTTTAATTTATACTCTGTAATTTCAGGGTCTTTTTTACGAGCCATAATATCATTCCTTTCTAAAAATATTTGATGATGCGCGCTCGGCACGAGCGCGCATGGGGCGCCCGCGGGTTAGATTATCTCTTGTTGATTTCATGAATCAAAAGAAGTAATATTATTAATGTCAAGTTTAATTCGTTCATGTTTTTCACCTCCAAGGTGGAGAACAACACAAGCTTGCTTGTGTTAGACTTGGAAGGTGACAAAACATGAGTGAGCGGGCGCCCCAAGAGCTTTACTCAAAGGGATGCACCGTATAAGAAGCGTTGCTGTGTCGGCAATGCTTCTTTTTTGCTATAATGAATTAAAAAAGGTGGTAACAGTATGAACGATAATGATTTCTTTGTAGTCAGTTACAAAATTCTTAGCTATTTAAAATATTGCTATGAAAATGATAAGAGAGTAGATCCAACTATTTTGAGTGAAGGGATGCTCTCAATTTCAAACAATCAATTCTTGAAAACACTAAAAATGTTAATTGATCAAGGGTATATTGACGGTGTGTATGTAAAGCAAACTCTTGATGGGATGTTCGTTTTAAACAATCGTAGTAAGGCAGCAATTACTATGAGTGGTTTAGATTATTTGAAAAATGATCGCTCTATGAAAGAAGCATTTGAACAATTGGGACCAGTACAAAAGTGGTTGCCAATCATCAAATAATTTAAACTGATGTTCTTTAATACCGTAAAATCAAAGCCTACACACCTGAAAGGGTGGCAGGCTTATTTTTATGCGTTTCTAAACCATCTAGTAGATGATCCTTTGACAATATGAGTGCCTCGACCTAAGTCGCCTCTTACTTCGTAATAATGATTATTGCCGAAATATCTAACATCGACGTAGGATCCTTTGGCAAGCCAGAAGCTAAACTTAGGTGCTTTATAAAGCGGATATCTTAACTTATATACTTTTACGTCTTTGGTTGTTTTAACTTCATGCCAATGCCACGAATGTTTACTGATAGCTTGCACGGGTTGTGCCGTAACTGCTGAGACTGCACCTGTACCACCGAGCAACATGATAGATGCCATTGCTGTAACTAAAAATCTATGTTTCATATATCTATATCCTCCAAAATAGATATTGCCTTAGGTTTATAGTCGCTGGCGTTGTGGACTTTGATATAATGAATGAAAAGGAGATAGGCAAATGAAAGATGACATTGAAACTATTAAATTATATGTAAAAATCATATTTTACGAAGTCACCATCATGTTTGGCTGGTGGTTGTGGAATATTCTGGGAATATTGCCATTTCACTGATTCCAGCCTAACTCGTGACTTAACCATGCTATAATTAATGGGATAACTATTAATGTAATCACACTTCAAAAGATTTTTTTGATTTTGCCGTTAATCTTTGAAGTGTGTTTTTTTATATAATCTTGACCTTTATCAGTAATGTAATAGCCGGTAATAGCAGGGTGACCGCCAACGAATCCCTCATTGATGTCTACTAAGCCTTGCTTTTTAAGTTTTAACACCATCATTACTTCATCATTATTGCCATTAAGTGCAGCAAAAGCATCTTTATTTTTTAGCTGGTGCACCTCACCATCACTGATAGACTTCAAAAATTCTAAAATGTCGTTCATATATTTCACATCCTTTCCAGCCGCGCGTGCGGCTTTTTCTAATATTCCGACAGCCCACCATGAGGCGGGTTGTTTTTGTCGTAATTTATAACTAAGTTGAATATCTTGAAATCGTTGTCTAAAACGTTGAATACGTCTTGCTTGTTTCCAGATTCTTCCGCACTTAGTAATGCTAAACCTATTCGATCATCACAGGCGAAAAGCTCGGGCGACTCAACATTTTTCAAAGCTTCCTCAGCTTCACTTTCTGTGTAGTCAAGATAGTTAGTTAAGATTCTTATAGTAGATTTATCTTCAATCTGCTCATATAAACGAGCAATAAGGTAAGTTAAGTATCTAGGTGTGTAATCATCATGCATATTTATGTCTCCTTAACTATGCAATATCAGCAAGTAGGTAATAACATTCCTTGGGAATTGCAAAACTTCTAGCAAACTGATAAATGCTGGTGAAGTGGAATTCATTTTCAATGCAATACTGTTGCAATAACTTGATAGCAAAGAAGTTTTCTTGCGCTTCACCTTTACGATTAGTTATGTCGTTCAAATTAAAGTATGATTCTTCCTCGTGTAGTACATGTCCGATTTCATGAGCCAGCAAAAAAGGAGTGTGAGTAGGAAAAGGCCATCTAGAATTCATAATTATTAATCTGCCAGGTTCGTTATAGCTAACTGATGGAGCATAGGGCGGTAATTTATAAGTAAACTCGATACCAATGTGATGATCAAAAGCGTAATTCATTAGATACCGCATCAATCTGTCATAGTTTGAGCGTGTCTCTAATGACATTTCTTCTATATTAGTCATAGAATCACTCATCCTTATTTAGCATTTCAGGGTGACGCTTGAAGTAGCCCTTTGCTATATCCGCATAAGTGCTTTTTAATTCGTCAGGTAATTTGCCACCGTAGGGCATCGGCATGTCCAGATCTGACCATGTAAGAGCTGTATCAGAATTTGGGGCTTGACCATTGACACCTGCTAAATAGTCAAAACTAACGTTAAGCTTTTGAGCTAAGGTTTTTAGTGTCTCGATTGATGGCTCATTTCTCCCTAATTCCCAGCCGGATACAGTTGTTGATTTAACATTTAGAAGTTCTGCTAATTCTTTTTGAGTATAGTGTTTATTAGTTCGTGCGTTTTTAATACGCTCAGCTAGATTCATAGGATTACCTCCTTACGCGTATTAACTAGGTTTCTATGCTTTGAGTATAGAACATTTACACAAAAAAACTAGAAAAATAGTTAAAAAGTGTTGCATAAGTACGAATCGTGTACTATACTTTATGTGTAATCGAAAGGAGGTAAAGATATGAAATTCACAGTTAAGCAAGCACGTGAGTATCGAAATTTAACTCAACGTGAAGCGGCTAAGCAACTGGGGATAGCCCTAGCAACCTATCAAGGCTACGAATGGGGTGATGTTGAGATGAGAATCGGTATGGCAAAACGATTCGCTAAAATGGTTGAAATACCATTGGATCAACTTATTTTTTACTCTAAAGCTAGTTGATACGTGTAGTTAAAAGGAAGGGTGCTCAATTATGAGTAAAAAACTAGTTAAAAGCATTAATGAATTAGATGACTTACAAAGTCTGATCTCAGATGCATTAATCCAGACAATGGACTTAAAGAAGACATTACAAAAGATTAATGACTTTGAGCTCAACAAGTAGGAAAGAGAGCAATGGACATGATCGAAGAAATGAGTATCAGCCTTAAAGATCTTCAAGACATTCGCATCAAGCTATTTCAGCTGGGGCTTATGACAACTGATAAAGAGTTATCAGACAAGATCTATGAAGTGCTTGATCTAGTAGAAAAGAAAATCGAGGTAATGAAGAATGCAAGAACTAATTAAAGTCACAGTTCAAAATGATCGACAACTTGTTAGTGCAAGAGACCTTTACAAAGGATTAGGACTGAAAATAAGATTCAGTCTTTGGGTAAGCCAAAACTTTGAAGGCTTTGAAGAAGGGAAGGATTTCACCAGCGTATTCGTAGATACGGAGGTCGAAAATAATGGCGGAGTTCAAGTTCGAAAGCTAAAAGACTATTGGTTAACCATCGACATGGCCAAAGAACTCTGCATGATGTCCAAAACAGAAAAAGGCAAGGAAGTTAGAAAGTACTTCATTCAAGTAGAAAAGAATTGGAATAGTCCCGACATGATCATGCAAAGAGCTTTATCGATTTCAAAGCAAAGAATTGAAGCTCTTCAAAATGAAAATGCTGCTATGAAACCTAAAGCTCTGTTTGCTGATGCGGTTACTTCAAGTAAATCAACAGTGTTGATTGGTGATCTCGCTAAGATGATTAAGCAAAATGGTGTTCATCATCTTCAAATTGTCGAAAACGGCACAACCAAGACACTAAGCATGGGGCCTAACAACTTGTTCAAGTGGATGCGTGCAAACCATTACTTGATTGCTAGAAAAGGTTCTGATTACAATTCACCAACACAAAGGTCAATGCTTCTAGGTCTGTTTGAAATTAAAGAAAAGACGATTGTCCATTCAGACGGTCATACAACTATCAGCAAGACACCAAAAGTAACAGGAAAAGGCCAACAGTACTTTATCAATCTATTTCTAAGTGGCGAAGTTGCATAAGGTGTTCGAGTTTATCAAGCAGGAAAGAGAGCGATGGACATGAAGCAAGACGAATGGAAATCAAAGCCAATCATAGAAATAACTCAGAAAGACGTGGAAAGAATGACACTAGATGAGTTAAAGAGAACCCAAGTTAATTTGCTTATTGAACGGTTATACGTAGCTAGTTATGATGACTGGTCAAAATATGCCTATATGTCAGGTTTGGTTGATGGTGAATTAATCAGACGACTGGGATAAAAAAAGAGAGAAAAAATGAAATTCAGTAAATACAAAAATAAGCCATCTCATGAAGATGACTTAGACGAAAAGATCGATAGATTTAATAAAAAAGCTTACTGGGATTATTTGATTCCGTTTTTCGTAAGCCTAATTACTACACTGCTAACACTTGCAGCACTTAATGGAAAATAAGTGGAAGCAATTTTGTAGTGATTAGAGTTGTTGTGATTGAAACAAATATCGGCAAAAGGATGCTTTTAAAGAGAGTGTTCCAAAACCTTGCCCATCTCCATTTGAAAAAGTTTAAGCCTTCATCGGTAACTTTAAATTCGGACGGGTATGAATAGCGAGAAGGCATAAATTCAACGAGCTCAGCTTCAACTAAAAGTTTGAATTCATAACTATTAACTTCTTGGTGAGAAGTTTCATCAATACTAATTTGATTCAGCGGTGCTGCTTTTTGTATTTTGATGTATTTCTTTAATAATTTTCTCTCGGCTGGCAAAGTCTCGTATTTATGCATAATCATTCTCCTAACATTAAAGATTCGATATTTATTTCATTGTATCAAAAGGAGGAGTGAGCAAAATGACAGAAGACAAGATTTTTGATGAATTTAACCGATTGATTAAGGACTTAACCGACGACTTGATCAGAGATACAGATGATCCATATTCGGATTCAGTTGATACAGCTTTGACAAAAGTAATTAGTGCAAGAAGAAGCTATAAATGGAAAAAAGCCAACGATCAAAGAATCGCTGACTTCAAAAAAAAGAATCCTAATGAGGATCCCGGAAATGCAAAAGTAGAAATTTCGTCTGAATATTGATGAGATTAAAAAATATCTCGATCAACTTTCATGTCAGTATAGGCATCTGAATTGATGCGGAAGTTCTTTCTCAATTCACAGACAAAGAATGAATCATTCTTATCTAAAACTGATGAAAAGCACTCTCTAATTTTTGCAGGACTAAGAGTAGTTTTTACCAGCCAAACAGATTTTTGAATTTCAACATTGTCGTTGCCAGAAATTGTAGAAATTACTTCCTGAACATTTTCATACTTTTGCCCAGGTTTCATTAGATCGTAGGCAATAACATATGATGCCATGATATCCCCTCCTTATTAGAGGATGACTTAATTTTAGCAGAAAGAAGGAATAGCAATGCAAGAATTAATTAAAGTTACAGTCCAAAATGATCAGCAACTTGTTAGTGCAAGAGATTTACATGAAGGTCTGGGACTTAAAAAGAAGTTTACAGATTGGTGGAAACAAAACAGCAAAGACTTTGAGAAAAATGTCGATTATACATATTCACCTAAAAGTGCACATGTTGGAAATGGCGGTACAAGGCAAATTGATGACTACGCCTTGACAATCGACATGGCAAAACAGCTTTGCTTGATGAGCCGCACTGAAAAAGGCAAGCAGTACCGCAAGTATTTGATCGAAGTTGAACGCAAGTGGAATGATCCACAAGAGATTGTCAAACGTGGATATGCAATTCTGCAAAACGAAAACACGCAACTGAAATTGGAGAACAAGAACTTAACTGTCCAATTGGAGGAATCCAATAAAAAGGCTAGTTACTTAGATGTGATTCTTGGAGCACCAGACGCACTAGCAGTTACGCAAATTGCGGCGGATTACGGTTACAACGCTAAGGATTTTAACGAACTGCTTCATAAAGTAAGAATTCAGCATAAAGTTAACGGTCAATGGATTCTATATAAGGTTTACATGGGTCAAGGCTATGTAACAACTAAGCCGTTTACCTTTATAGATCATAAAGGCAGAACCAGATCAAAGCCATCAACGTATTGGACGCAAAAAGGCAGAAAGCTAATCTATGACATTTTAAAAGATAACGACATTCTGCCTTTAATTGAGCGCAGTGACATCGAATAAGGCAGGTGAAGCAAATGAAGTTAAATAAAAAAACAAGGCTTGTAATGCTTACGAGATGGTATCGCAAGGCTACAAGCCTGTATGAAAAAGAACTGCTATTAAAACTTATTCGTTTTTACCAGTCCAATTGACAAAGGAGACTAAAACGTAATGAAAAAAGAAAAGATTTTCACTGAACAACAAATTGAAGTAATTAAAGAAATTGTTAGAGATGAAATCAAAAAAGCTGACAAGCAGCGCTTATCAGCTTTGGGTCAAGAACTTAACTTTAATCCTGATGATTATTAATAAACTCAGTGCTTTTATCAGTTAGTTTAAACCAAGTGAATCCACAATCGGTGCAACGAATTAAATTTACGTACAGTGATCCGCCAATAAGATTGTCTTTTCTCATTACAACTAAGGCAAAAGTTGTTGGACCTTTGCCAATTGCAATGGCTTAACATTTACTGATTGGCATTCAGGACAATGCAGTTTATTCATTAAAATCACCTCCTTTATTGGAGATGACTCAATTGTAACAGAAAGCAGGTGAGGTATATGGCTCTTCTGAGCATTAACGAAGAAGAATTAGAAAGATTTATTGCTAAGCGAGTTCGTGAAGGTGTCAGAGAAGAGCTAGCAAAGCGCGGAGAAATTACCGATCAAAAAATGTTCAGCCGCAAAGATGCATATCACTATCTTGGTGTAAGTGGCTCGTACTTTGATAACGCGGTAAAGCGGGGATTTATCAATCCGAGCCTGCCAGGTGACGGCAGAACGAGATATTACTTGCGCGAAGACCTGGATAGGTTCGCGGAAGACGGGAAAGACTATTTAAAGAAAGCAAAACTTTAAGGAGAAAAAGAAATGAACAAAGATACTGAATTTTCAAAAGAAAAGATGGCCAAGCAAGTTGCAAAGTTGTTTAGCAAGGTTGATGAAGACAGCGCAATTATTATGTGCGTCGCAAATGGAAGCAATTTAAGTGAATTAGAATATGGCAATCCGTTCGTTTTAGGGGGGGTAATCCAGCATCTAACTGACGAAATGCGTGAGCAGATTGAAAAACTGCCTAAGTATGAAGCCGCTCCATTGATGATGGACGCTCTAATGAAAGGATTAAAAGGGCTACAAGATGACTAAAAAGGAATATGAAAGAGAATACGGCAAGACAAAGCTTGACCACGTGCTAAGCCATATGACCATTGCATTCGGTAAAATCCTGGAATTCATGGCAATTCTATTTTTACCATTTGCAATTGTAGAGCAGCTATGCATCTACGGCGTAACGCATCCCGACCAAATCATTTCACTGCTGCTAGTCTTGATGATCATTCTCACAGCGCTGTCGGTGCGTGCCGTTAAAAAGCTAAGAAAGAAGTGATGACAATGCAGGCTAAACTTTTTGGTAAGCGGTTGATGCGTGCTAGAAAAAATAGGCAACTTACACAAGTGCAGCTGGCTGAAAGGATTGGCGCAAGTACAACGACTATCAGCCGGTATGAAAATGGTTTGTCTTTTCCCAGCAAGAGAAGACTTAGCGAGATTGCTCATTTTCTGGGCGTAAAAGTTGACTGGCTATTAACAGGATTTAAGGAGGACTAATGAAGTTATGGTACAAGTTCATCAATTCGGTGTGGCGTATCAACGAGCCGGTAAGTACAGCGAGAGCCAGCTTATCCTTATGGCTAACAGTAACGCTATTAGCGGCGTTAGCGGTTCTGATTTTGCGACTATGCCAGTAGAAGTTAAAAAGATTTTAGGTATTAAAAAAGCACTCATTGAGTAGCAGTCAATGAGTACCAGACAAAATAAATCAAACTAAAGGAAGTATAACACATGGATACATATAAGTTAAGAGACATTGGTGCAACTGTTAACACCTTTGGAGACGAATATCACACGTTCAGTGATGTTCTAAACGACATGATTAAGATTGACCCTAGATTGGATATTAGCGACGTACAGGACCTCGTAGACACACTAGGGGGGGGTATAAAGATTTCGAAGAAAGCGCAAAAGAGCTTTGCATGAAAAAACTCAATGGCGTGGACGAGGACGAAGAAGACCCCGAAGCCGAATGGGGCGACGGCATGTATGACCGTGCCGCAGGAAAGTAGGTGGCAGTTATGCATGATGCACAAGAGTGGCTAGACGGGATCATCGAAGATATCCCTAATATCCGCAAAGAGATGCTGGACGACTGTCGCACTATGAAGACCTATGGTAAGGCAAAACAGTACGCTAAACAGTTCAAAATTGACTTTGAGGGTAATTATAAGGCTACGGCAGAAGAACAAGCACAGAGCTTATTTAACGGCCTTATAGAGGACGTAGTAACAGAACTCAATCGAGAATCCGACAGAGGAGAGATTAAACATGACTGAGGCAGAGAAATTTGCAGAGATGACCAAGGATGAACTAATTAAGATTCTTGATCGGTTGCAAGATGAAAAGAAAGAACAAGCCAAAAAAGACAACGCTAGCGTTTATGAGCGTCTTTCAAAGGTAGATGTTTCTAAGTTTGTTGATAAAAAGAATGGTCTTAATTATCTAAGCTGGGCGAAAGCCTGGGGGCTGGTAAAGAGTATTTTTCCCGATGCTAGTTATAAGTTACGGGAATACCCATATTACACACAAACAGCAGACGGTAATTATCAGCAGATTGGCACCCATGATTATCTTCGTACTGAGTACGGTGTTGAGGTTGAAGCTAGCGTAACTATTAAAGGCGAGACATATAGTTCAAAGCTTTATGTCATGGACTTTCACAATAGAGCGCTTGACCCTAAAAAGGTCACTTACTTTGAAATTAATAAAACGCAAATGAGGGCGTTAACCAAGGCGTTAGCATTTGCGGGGCTGGGTTTGAACATTTACGCTGGTGAAGATTTACCAAGTAGTGACGAAAAGACGCCACAACGCAAAGAAAGAGTGACCGAGCAAGAACTAATTGAAAAAGCAAGAAAGAGCAAAACTCAGTACGGTGGTGGCAATGAATTAGTTACCGACATTGTGGGACTTGAAATCGATGGAGACAAGCAAGCAAATGCTTTTTTAAACCAGTGGTGTGAAAAAGATCAGAAGAACAAAAATTTATATAAATTCATTATTAAGAATCAGTTAGCTACACACGGTATGAAGGTAGGAGCATAAATATGAGTGAAAAACAAGTATTTGAAGGTTCAAGAGCTTTCTTGATGATTCCACCAGCTATTGCAAGAGATAAAGAGCTTTTAAAAAAGCCAAAAACAATTATTTTGATGGGTGAAATTATCTCAATGCTCAATGTTACCGGCGAATTTTTTATGAGTAACAAGAAAATAGCTGAAAGGCTTGATGTATCAGCCCGTACCGTTAACGAATATTTAGGAATCTTAGAGTCAAAAAAGTTAATTGAAAGAACTAAGATAATTAGTCAAGAAAACGGCGCAATTGTGGGTAGACAAATACGTGCTGGCGTAGACCTAGTGAAGCGGGCTTCACTAGGGTGGGGAAATACGCTTCATGGGGGTAGTGAAACCCACTTCACCCCCCTAGTGAAGCCCACTTCACATAAATATAACAGTAATAATAGAACAACTAATAGAACAGTAGAAGATACATATAGTTCTGCTGACGCAGAACCACCTATCCCTTACAAAGAAATTATTGATTATCTCAATAAAAAAACTAATCAGCATCTACGCTATCAAACCAAAGCTTATCAGAAATTAATTAGACAACGGTTTGAGGAAGGTGCAACGCTAGAAGACTTCAAAAAGGCTATTGATAACCAAGCATATGCGTGGCAGGGAACAAAGTTCTGGAAGTACATGCGCCCGTCTACACTGTTTCGAGCATCTAAGTTTGATTCTTATGTGAATGCTAATGACTTAAATCAAGCGAAACAGCCGTCTAATGGCGGCTACGGTGGCGAGCCAAATATAAGTGACATTCCAGACGATGATTTACCGTTTTAAAGGTGGTGATAATGATGCAAGGACTAGAAGGAATTGCAATTAAAACCGAAAAAGCAGACCAAGTATGTCCAATTCATAAAACTCAAATGGTGCTAGACCGCAAAGGCAAGCCATTTTGTATTGAATGTATGAAAGAACAAACTGAAAAAGAAAAGAATGACCAAGTTAAACGCTTTATGCATGACAAGGTCACTAAGATTTTACGTACTAGAAGCTTGGTAGATAGACCAGAGGACTTAGAAAAGTCTTTGGAAAATTACACGGCTAAAAAAGGATCACAAGAGGCTTCAATGGGTAATGCTGCTTATAAAATTGCCCATGAACTAATTGATAACCCTGATAAAGCCATGACAACGTTGATGTATGGCACGCCAGGCGAGGGAAAGAGCCATTTAGCAATGTCAATCCTTAATATCGTAAATGCTAAGAGCAATCCACCACAAACTTGCCTATTTATAGACGTTAGTAAGATGTTTGACATGATTTATGAATCTATGGAAGATCCAATGAGCTGGTGGACTAAAAAGAATGCTATTAACTTTTTGGGTAGTGTAAATGTTCTAGTGATTGATGATCTGGGCAGTGAATCATCTATGCGACAGAATGAGGCAACAGAAGCAACTGAATTTAAACAGGACGTATTAAAACAGATTCTTGATAAGCAAAAGAGGCTAATCGTCACAACTAATTTAACGCTTAAAGAGTTGCAACAAGCATATAACCCTAAAATTGTTAGTCGCTTGTTATCGGATTCACGTGGTAGACGTTTAGATTTTACAGGAATTTCAGATAAAAGATTGGAGCTATAACACATGATTAAAATTATTGAAAATGCAGAAGAAAAGAGAAATGAATCATTGAAGTTGCAAGTTGGCGATACGCTTTGCTGTTGGAATGACAAGGATGTGCTGTTCAACGTTGATAAAAACTATTTAATGGTCACTAAGGTAACTGACTTTTCAGATTTAGAAAAGCCTTATACACTCACTGCACTTAATACCACTGATGAGCAACATAGTGCAACTAATGAAAACTACGTACTATATTTTTATTCGGATCTTGACAATTTAGCCCGAGATATAGCGGACAGCTACGATCATATAAAAAAGGTGGATCTAGTGGCAACAGATAACGATGACGAAGATTAAGGTAGTACAGCCACCATGTGAGTACTGTGACTTTAAAAACATGAATCGAGCCGCATATGCATTTAGAGAAAAGAATGGCAGGTTTGGTGGCTTCTTGTCGCTAAATAATGATGGATCCTTTGACATCAATCGAGGGATGTATAAGACAGAAAAGAAACCGAATTTTTGCCCGAATTGCGGTAGAGATTTAAGGAAAGACGCTACACAAGATAAAGATAAGTAATTGAGAGGATAGACAAAATGAGTAAATTTAACGAAGCCAGAGCCAAAAACATTGAAGATTTAAAAAAGGTCGTTAAGGGAGAATAACGATGAATGACTTACTAGCTATGTGCCGTATGCTAAGGTTATCGGCTTGATGCCCCCGGGTATTAATTTCACAAATCGACAAGAATTGTTTGATTTGCTGACAGAGATGAAGGTGAAGATTTATGAACTGTAAAAGATTAACCGGACATGGACAAGATGAAATGATGTTCCATTGTGATAGTTGCGGAGTAAATATATCGATAGACACTTACGATGTTTTAACGGCAGAAGACAACTTGCATTGTCCTCTTTGTGGCGCAAGCGCCGGTCATTTATCCGTCTATATGTTTGATGAAAAGAAACTAAAGAAAATTGATGGCGACTTTAATGTGAAAATTGAAGGGGATAGGATTTGCATTTATCTTTGTGCAGTTCGCTTATATGAATTATATGGCGAGGATAACATGGCTATTTATAGCGTTTATTTAAAAGTGGAGAAAATGGCTAAGACTGTGGAGGCAATTTTGGACTTTTCACGGAAATTGGATCATTTAAAGGAGCTATACAAAAATGAAACTATTTAATGACTTGAAAAAGCTGTATTGCAGTCCGGACGAACTAGAAGTAGGCGACTTCCTCTATTGCTGGATAACTAACACCCATTATCGTGTTTTGAGTGTTAACGGATCAAGCTACGTGACTATTGAGTGCGTTGAGACCGGATGGACAACACCAGTAGTGCCCACAATTGATAACGCATTAGAAGATATTTTGGCTCACAATGCAGACTTTGACCTAAAGCATTTGACAAAAGTTAAACCTAACGAAGTTTACATGATTTTTAGCAGAAAGTGAGGGATTACATGGCAGTAGTAAACGAAGTAATGACAATAATTAATGTGATTATGTCATTTGCATTAGTGATTTTAATTTTTATCTCCATACGTCAGAATATAAGATTCTCACGTGCAACCAATGCAAGCCTTGACATTCTGTTTAAAAGGCAACAGCTCCTGTCGGAAGACTTGGATCAGCTTCAAAAAGCATTAATTCAAGTCCAGAAAGGTGAAGTAGCTAACGCTAAATCTATCAATGCCATAGCAAGGCAAATGACTGAGTTGCATGACCTTGTTATTGAAGATCAGACAAGACAAGACCAGGACATCAAGGCGCTGGCAACGCTTATAAGCGGCTTGAAAACGTCCAGCTATCGAAGCAGAAATGATAAGCATTTTAACAATGCTTTAAAGAGGATTGCAAAGCTGGTGAAAGAATGACGGTTAATTGCATCAAGTTTGTAATACCTGGTGAGCCACAAAGCAAGGAACGCCCGCGGACAGTTCGTAGAGCTGGCGGTGTTAGAACTTATACACCAGCAAAAACGCACCGATATGAGGATATTGTGAGATATTTTGCAGTTTACGCCAGAAAAGAACACAAGATAAGTGAGCCAATCAACTCACAGTGTGGCGTGTCCATAAAAGCCTATTTCGGTATCCCTAAGAGCTTTTCTAAAAAGCGTAGGGAATTATGCTTAAAAGGCAAAGAACGCCCCACAAAGAAGCCAGATAGCGACAACATCGCAAAAATAATCTTTGATGGGATGAACCCAAAGATGAAATTAAACAAAGCGCTACACAAAAAAATGGTGCTGCAAGATGGATTTTATGAAGACGATAAATTAATTGTTACGCATAGCGTGGAGAAATGGTATTCAATGCATCCCCATGTTGAGGTAACAGTTACATGGGAAGATTAATGGCGGAGTGATATACGAATGGCAGATAGAGCAGAGCAAATGACGCTAGATGATAATTTAGAGGTTGATTCAAAGGCAACCGCAAACAACGTGAGGAATTTTCTTACATTTAAATTTGAACATTTTCAAAATTATGCAGGTTTAAATGTTTCTGATCTGTCTGTTATTGATGATTCACACCTATCTAGCCCCAAAATGGACGCGTCA
>QWCA01000085.1_pt1 | contig 12287 bp, 9 predicted proteins | sample 1972451 | NCBI WGS metagenome assembly QWCA01 (sample SAMN09866720, study PRJNA288562) | Human vaginal metagenome isolate term5_vaginal, whole genome shotgun...
TCAAACCAATCATACGAGAAAGGAACTCCTTTTTCTAATGTTTAAAGAAATAAATTTAAGGAATTATTCATCCTTACACAAACTATTTTACAGTCTCAAAATAAACTTTCCTGTTCTCGAAAATTATATGAATTTATATTATCAACATTCAAAAACTTTAATGTCTTCTTCAAGCATTCACACAAGTTATTTAAATCATTCTGACTCAATTGAAAATTTTCATTCTTTTCCAAAAGTGGTACAGCTACATATGTACCATATTTTGGAAAATCCGCTCTATGCAAATGAGGACAAGGAATGACTTTATTTGACCATTTAAAGTCTCCAACAGGATTTTGATGAGGACGTCCAATAATATCTACTCTAACTAATGGCTGTTCCTTATTTCTCTTTTCCCTTAATAGAAAAGTACATTTAGGACGTCTATGTCCTTTTCTATTCAAATCAAGTATAAAATTATAATTATTTCCTTTTAACCTTAATTGACTAGAATTCTGAAATAGCGGCAAATCAATGTAATCATTCTTTTCTATTATTTGTTTAACCGCCTCAATCATTTTAGTAATTTCAGCAATATCCATCCTTTTTACTCCCCTATAAATTAGATTTATTATACTATGAAATTATAATAAAACTCTAGTTCAATTTTTCAACAAAATAAGCATCCCTGCAAATCAACTGCAGTGATGCTTATTTCTTATTCTAAATGTTTTGCGTTATCTAGCGCTGAATCGTGCATCGGTCGATAATATCGCTTGCCATCTTGACTCAGTAGTGGCTCGGTGAACTCGCCTTTAGGCGTATGCTGCAGGGCATTCGTTACTGCATAAATTGCAGCATCTAAATCATCAATTCGGTGCAATAATTCCGCTTCTAGCAATGCCGGCAATTTGGGTGAACCATATTCAAAGCGGCCATGGTGACTAAGCACCATATGCCGCAATAAGAGTAAATCTTCCGACTCCAGATTCATCTTCATATCCTGAGCGGCCAGCATAATTTGTTCATCAATTAAAACCAGATGCCCAACCAAATTGCCTTCAGTCGTGTATTGAGTTGCGGCAGAACCTGAAAGTTCCAGTACTTTTCCCATATCATGCAAAATACATCCCGCATAAAGTAGCGATCTATTCACTTGCTCATAATTATCAGCCAAACCTTTGGCATCCTTAAGCATCGATAAAGTATGAAAAGCTAAACCTCCGCGGACCGCATGGTGGTTGCTTTTACCAGCAGGATGATCATAAAAACGATCATGCCATTTTTGAAGTAAATACTTCACAATTTTTGTCCAGGTCGGATTATCAATCTGCATCACAAATTTATTAATTTCAGCTTCCATCTCATTAACTGGTTCCGGCGCTGATTTAATAAATTGATCTAATTCATAGCCTTCTTGTGGACCGACCACGCGCAGAGAATAGATCCTAATCTGGGGGCGACCCTGATATTCTTCTCTTTTGCCATTCAACTCAACGATTGTCCCAGTTGAAAAAGTTGCTGCATCTTGATTGTTAGCATCCCAGTAATTACCGCGAATCTCGCCTGAGCCATCACTGAATTGCATCGCTAAAAACAACTTATTCTTTTTATTATGACGCAACTGTGAGTTTCTAATCAAAACAACAATGTCCATTTCTTCTCCATCGTTGTAATCTAACAATCTCTTAAGCATCCTGTGTTCCTTTCGTAAAAGTTAATGGCTCAATCCCAAGCTGATCAACTAAATTCTTTTGAGCTGTGAAAATTAAAACTTGATTGTTTTCGCTAATCTTTTGCAATAACTGATCGATATAGCTGACTCGCTGATCATCAAAGTTTACAAACGAATCATCAATCAAGATTGGCAAATTAATTTCATCCTTGATCTGCTCAATAAAAGCTAACTTCAAGGCAAAGTATAATTGCTCAGCAGTCCCCCGTGACAAGTATTTTACTTCGCGCTTTTTACCATCACTTCTGACTACTGTTAGCTTCTTATCTAAATTAATCCCAACATATCTGCCGCCCGTTAGCAAAGCTAAGTATTCCTGAGCCGCCTTAAGCATCTTGGGGAACCGTTCATTAGATGCCAAGTCAAGCGAGCGACTGATCCACCTTGCCGCAAACAAGTTAGCCAAGTATTCTTTACTGCTCTGGACAAAATTGGTTTCTGTATTAGCCAGATCCTGCTTAGCCTTAAACACCGCAGTAGAATCAGCTAAATTGTCTAACTGCACTTGCAACTGAGCAACTTGACTCTGAAGTTCATTAATTTCTGCATTCTTAGTACTAATTTGTTCAGTCAAAGCCGTTAATTTATCTGCTAATTCGGTTGAATTTGTCTGCATTTGCAGCTGTTGAAGATCATCGCCTAACGATTCCTTCAAGGCCGCAATCTGCGTCTTCAGTTTAGCCTGATTAAGTGAATCTTGATAAAGCTGATCGTAACCTGCCATATTTTCCACATTAGCTTGGGCAAAAAGTGCCTGTAATTTCAGACCCAATTCTTTCAAATCTTGCTTGTCCTGCTTTAGTGATGCAGTTAAGCTGGATTTTCTTTGAAACAATTCTTGTTTTTCACTAATTCGTGTCTCAAGTTCGTCCAAACCATTCAAAACTTGACTAAAGTCATTATCAATCGGTTGCTTCAATGCATTTTGGACACTTGAAGCCAGTTGAGCCACATTCTGATTCAAGACAGTTACTTGCTTATTATTAGTCTGTGCGGCACTCTCCTTGATTTGATATTGGTTCAGATTAGTTAGTAAACTATTTAAGTTTAGCGTATCAGGATTTAATCCATATTTTGTTTGGAAAGCTTGGCGTTTTTGAGCAACCAGCTTTTGCTTTTCTAATACTGCCGCATTTTGCTTATTTTGGTTACTATTTTTTAAGTATCCTGCTGCTAGGAAAATTAGTCCAGTAATTAATGCAATTACACCAACTGTACCCAACGCTACCAAAAGAACTACACCTAGTGCCGCTAACACTGCACCGATAACATACCAAAGCTTGTCATTAGTAGTTACATAAGCAGGCTCATTGACAGCACCTGGCAAAGCTTGATAGTCTGCCTGCATTTGTTCAATTTGCTCTGGTGTCAACTTGAGTAGATTTTTTAACTCAGGTGTCAAAGCTAATAGTTGCTCTTTCTCCTGCTTCAATTGGTCAGCCTTTTGCAAACAATTACGATATTCCGCTTGCCACTGCAAGAGTTGAGGCTTCTGCTGGATTAGCTTATTCTCTAGCGTAAAATCAGATTGATCGTTTTCACCCAGGTCCTGCAACTGCGCTTCTACCGATTGAATCGTCTTTTGCAAATTACGTCCCTGAGCCATAATATCTTGGGCTTTTTGATAATTTTGACCATTAAAGTCGACATCCTTGACCTGTTTTTGCAAATCAAGCAGCGTCTGATAATTGCCCATTTCTTTTTGCAAATCATGCAAATCTTGTTCTTGTTTTTGTAAAACAGCCAGATCTTGTTTTTGTCTGTTTAATGCCGCTCTTTTTTGTACAAAATCTTGGTGCAGCTGTTCATAATCATTAAATTCATTTTTAGTCTGCGCTAATTTATCACGTTGATCAGTCATTTCCTTAAGCAGACGATTTACTTCGGGCTTTTTACCTGTCTTTTTAAAAAGTTTGCCCGCTTCTTTGGCAAAATCGTCGCGCATTTCCAGTAACTTGCTAGAATCTGCTGCCCCCAAGTAATAAATTCGCTCAAGCAAGTCCTCTTGGCTTAAACTGTTAACCTGACCCAGCATTTCTTGGTTAAAAATAAAACTATCAGCGTAAAAAGAGCCATCAATATTTTGAATTTGATCAAAAAATACACTCTCAGGTACAACTTGACCATCTTTTTTGACGGTTAAAATTCCCTTTTTAGTCTTGTCGCCTTTAGCATAGAGTCGCTCAAGTTCGTATTCACCATCAGCTGCAGTAAAAACTAAATTACCGCCCATCGGACTAACATGAGCTAGCGGCGTATAATCTTCAAAAAACGGTGAAGAGTTACTTCTCAAATGAAAGCCAAATAAGATCTGTTTAATAAAAGCTACCGTTGTACTTTTACCAGCCTCATTGGCACCAAAGAAAACATTAATTTGATCACTAGGCAAATCGAAGGTTTTATTCGAGAACTGCCCAAAGTTAATAATCTTAATTTGTTTCAGTCTCATCCTTAATTCCTTTCAATTTACTCATTAGTTTTACTTCTGTTAGATTCTTAACCGCCGCAATAAAGTCTGGATCAGCCGCTAATTTAGCAGCTTCTGGATCCTTTTTTTGCCAGTCACTAACAATTTGCTTGAATTCAGCTGGTGCAAATAACTCTTCTTTGGCAGCTTGGAAGGCTTGTTGGTCATTGTCATTTAACTTTAAACTAGTATTCACAACAAAGCGCACATCAACTAACTGAGAAGCAAATGGCAGCGATTGAGAAATAGTTTGCCAAAAATCAGGATCCTGAACTAAATCGCGTTCTTCGGCACTCAAATATTGAGCACCAGCAATCGTCAAACTAAAGTACGTTTTTTGTCCAGATTCAAGCTTGGCAATAATTTTTGCTTGTAAGTCAGCTTTACTGATAGCTCCTTCAAGATTAATTTTTGTCCCTTGCCATAAAATTGGCCCTGTTTCTTTAAAATCAATAGTAGTCTTACCACTATTTTCATCAATCTCACCTAGATAGCATCCCTTGGCTCCCATCTCATTAATGTGGCGACCTTGAATGTTACCTGGATAAACAATCCACGGCGTACTACTTAAATTATTTCTCGCATGAATATGACCCAAAGCAAAATAGTCATAATTCAAGTTTTGCAACTCATCAACTGTAAACGGTGCATACACATTCTGACTAGCAGTAGCTGATTTCTCTTGAGCATGCATTAAACCAAAAGTATAATTTTTTCCTTTTGCTGGGAATTCTGGGATTTTATCCTCAGTGATATGGTTATTCAGATATGAAAAGCCGATTACGTCATAGTTAAAACCCGCATCCGTAGTAAAAGTAGCTTGCTCTACTGTTTCATTATTGCCTAACAATTTAAAGTAAGGACTGGGACTAACTAGCAGATCTTCTTGCTTCATGTGGTCATGATTACCAAAAATCATCACTACCTGAATTTTTTGGTCAGTTAATCGCTTAATTTGCTTGGCAAAAAATAGCTGAGCTCGTGGTGATGGCGTATTACTATCAAAAGTATCACCAGCAATTAAAACTAAATCGACATTTTCTTGCAAGGCCAGATCAACAATTTTAGTTAATGATTGATCAGCTGCTTGATAGATATGGTTAAATTCCTCAGATGGCAAAAAAGATAGCCCACGAAATGGACTATCTAAGTGCGCATCCGCAAAGTGAATAAATTTCATCGCGAATATTAATTTCTAAGATCTTCATAAAGATCATTAATTGGCTTAGTGTAAGCTTTTTGTACTTCACCAAGCAAATCGTACAACCCCTGTTCATTCGTAAGAAGTGAAACAATTTTATCATTCTTTTGAACTTGATCATTTAAGTCCTTGTAAGCTTGTTGATCTTCAGCTGAAAGTGGTTGACCAGCTTGTTGTGCTTGCATGATCTTATTTTGCAATTCATCCATCTTTTTGAATAAAGCTGAAGCATCCTTATCATCTTCAACAGCTTTAATTGCTTCTTGCAACTTCTTGTATTGATCAGTTTGAGTCAAATCTTCTGCTAACTTGTTAGCAGCATCGTAAATGTTAACCATCTAGTCCTCCTAAATTTTATTGGCCAAATAAGCCTTTAAGGCTATTATACCATTCATTGATTTTCTGTCCTGCAGAACCGAGTCCATCTTGAATTTTTTCACCTAATCCATTAGTCCAGTCATCATTAGAACCATTATTCTTCACAATCTGGTTAGGTGCCTTCTCCGTGAATTCAGTTTGCGCGGTGTACGGCAAAATTCCTTCCATCTCAGCCTTATATAAACGCGTAATTCCTGTTTCAGAAATGCCCTGCATGTAGTGTTGCTTGTTAGTGTGGTCAAAACCAACCCAGGTAGCAAGTACAATGTCAGGCGTATAACCGACGATCCACTGGTCCTTGGTACCAAATCCATATGAGTTAGGTACTTCAGTTGACCCAGTCTTCCCAGCTACACGGAAGCCATTTGGCTGAGCAGAGCGTCCTGTACCATTAGTGAAAACGCCGAGCATCATAGTCGTCATTTCTTTAGCAGTATTTTCAGAAATAACGCGGTGGCTGCTTGGATTATTATTTTCGGCTAAAACGTTACCCGAAGCATCAGTAATTTTGGTAATAAAGAAAGAATTATTAGGCAAATTACCCTTGTTGGCAAAAGCTGAATATGCACGTGCCATCTGAATTGGCGAAACACCTGAAGATAATCCACCTAAGGCAAGCGCTAAATTACGGTCACTCTTTGGTACCTTAATTCCAAAGTTTTCAACAGATTGCACGCCTTTACTTACACCAATCTTATCCAATAGCCAAACAGCTGGCACATTTTTACTTTGTTCTAAAGCTTCATACATTGGAATTGTATTAGAATAGCCATTATCCACATTATGCGGTTCATAGCCATTTTTACCAAATTTCTGCAACTTGTTCGATAGTTGCGAGTCATAGTGATAGCCATTTTGTAAAGCTGGGGCATATACTGCCAACGGCTTGATTGATGACCCTGGCTGCCGCTTCATCTGCGTTGCACGATTGTAACCCCGGAAGACGTGCTTACCGCGACCACCGATGATTGCCCGAACAGCACCAGTACTTGGGTCCATTGCCACGCTAGCGCCTTGGCTTTCAGTTCCATCACTACCATTTTGTGGGAAAAGCCAGCTTTGCTCAAAAGTATCCTGCAATTTACCCTGATAATTTTGATTTAAAGTAGTATAAATTTTAAGCCCCTTATTCATGACTTGTTCTTCAGTTAAGCCATATTTAGAGATTGCCTCGTCAACTACAGCATCAAAGAAGTAAGGATAGCGATAGCCGTTTTTATTTTGAAAAGTATTCCGCAAAGTTAATCCTTGCTTTTGATACATTTTAGCTTGAGCCGCTGTCAACTTATTATTATCCACCATCAAGTTTAAGATTAAATTTCGTCTTGCTAAAGCATTTGACATGTGATCAACCGGATTATAAAAACTAGGATTTCGTAAAATTCCAGCTAAAGTTGCGGCTTCACTCGGATTAAGTTCACTTGCGTTTTTGCCAAAATAGCGACGACTTGCATCTTGCACGCCCCAAACTCCGTTACCAAAGTAAGCATTATTCAAGTACATCGTTAAAATATCTTTTTTGGAGTAAACATGGTTAATTTCAATTGCAAAAAAGAGTTCTTCCAATTTTCTTGAAAAAGTCTGCTGCTGGGTCAAAAGCGAGTTCTTGGCTAACTGCTGAGTTAAGGTCGAACCACCACCAGTTACTTGACCGTGATGAATCACTAAACTTAAAGCAGCTCGCACCATGCCTTTAATACTAAAACCTGGGTTCTTCCAAAAAGTCCGATCTTCAGTCGAAATTACGGCATTTTGAATATTAGGCGAAATCTGGTCATATTCCACAAATGATCCCTTTTGCGAGTATAAAGAACCTGCTTTTTTGCCCTTGTAGTCATAGATTGTAGTTGTGGTTGAAAGCGAGGCCTTCAAATTAGCTATGTTTGATGTCTTAACTTTAATTGTATAATAGGTACAAGTTAAGAGCATCAATGTGAGCAGGATTAAAATAATCCAGCGTCCGATAAAGAAGCGACTATCAAATCGATGCCAAGCATCTTTAAAGCCACCTCTTCTTGGTTGGTCGTTATTCATTAAATATTGCTCCTTTTTAGAAACAAGAAAATTGTACCATACTATCAAAACACGTGTTTATAACTAGATTAGACTTAAGAAATTATTATGAGTTTCCATTTTACACTTTTTTACCCAGAAAATCTTGCTCCGGCATCTGTCAATGAAGTACTACGTCAACTTTTAATCCCTCGCAAGTGGCGTCATTTTTTGCGAATTGAACAAAATATTTTAGTTAACGGCAACTATCGCTATTTTAATCAAAACATTTTACCTGGTGATAAAATTGAAATTAACTTGGATCATGTTGAAAGTGATCAACAGGCTTATGCACCAAGCGGTAAGATGCCCGATGTTATCTATGAAGATGATAATCTTTTAATTATTAATAAGAAAAAAGGGCAAAAAACGCACCCTAATCTAAATGAAACCAATACTGCTCTGAACGATTGTACTACTTATCTTGGTCAGAGTCCCTATATTGTTCATCGATTAGATATGTTAACTGGTGGTTTACTTTTAATTGCTAAAAATCCTGCAGTTGTACCTATTTTAAATCGTGAATTAACCAGCAAAATTTTTCACCGCGATTATTTAGCTAAAGTTATCAATGCTGATCACTTAGCTGAAAGAGGTACGATTAATGCCCCAATTGGTCACGATCCACTTGATCAACGCAAACGCAAAATCGATCCTACTGGATTAAGAGCAGTTACTCATTATCAAGTTTTACAAAAAAATGATGACAATACTGCGATTGTCAAATTGACGCTTGAAACTGGTCGTACACACCAGATTCGCGTTCACCTTGCCTCTTTAGGAAGTCCTATTGTAGGCGATCCTTTATATAACCCTGATTTTGCCAGTGAGAGATTAGCCTTAGATGCTTACGAAATTTCATTAGTTCAACCTTACTCTTTTACTAAATTAAATGTAAAATTGCCCAAAAACAAAATTGAACTCTAAAAAAGCCTTTGACTGCAATACTGCAATCAAAGACTTTTCATCAAATTATAAATTTTACCAATTATATTCATTTGGATCCTTTTTACCTAAGCCAGTTGCATGATCAAGGAGGATCCTCTGCTCATAATGAGCTACATTTAGCTTAGTCGCCTTCACCATGTCAGGGTTAACTGATACAAAATCAATGCCACTTCTGACTAAAAATTCAGTAAATTCTGGATATTCTGATGGTGCTTGACCACAAATCGAAACCGTCTTACCATCTTGATGAGCAACCTTTATCAAGTGTCTAATCGCCCTTTTGACGGCAAGATTTCTTTCATCAAAAAGATCAGCAATCACATCATTATTCCGATCGCACCCCAGTAAAAGCATCGTTAGGTCATTTGAACCAATTGAATAACCATCAATAAATTGATTGAACTGGTCCGCCAAAATAATATTAGCTGGAATTTCAGCCATCATGTAAACCTTGAAGTCTGCGCTTCTAACTAAACCTTGTGTCCGCATGATTTCCGTCACTTTGCGCGCTTCATCCACTGTTCGGCAAAATGGAATCATCACATGTAAATTCTTTAATCCGAACTCATCGCGCACCTTTTTTACCGCTTCAAGTTCCAATTTAAAAGCATTAATATATTTTGGATCATAATATCTAGAAGCACCGCGCCAGCCTAATAGGTCTGCTGGTTCATGTGGCTCATATTTGTCGCCGCCCTTTAAGTTGCGATATTCGCCAGACTTAAAGTCTGAAAAACGTAAAACTACTGGCCGTGGTGCCATTGCCCGCGCGACTTTACCGATTCCATTAGCTAGCTCGTTAACTACCCTCTCTGGATGACCAGTTTCAATCAAATAAAGGGGATGCTGGTGAATATAAGTCGTCCATAAAAATTCTTCGCGCATTAAACCAATCCCATCAGCTGGCAAAGATGCATATTTTTCAGCAAGATCAGGATCTCCTAAGTTCATCATAACTCTGGTTGCAGTTGGTGGGAAATATTCAACTGCAGCAGGCTCAGCTGGCTTTTCATCGACTTTTTTAACCGCGTCTTTAACAACTCCAGCATAAACCACACCATTTTTAGCATCGACGGTGACAGTCTCGCCGTTTTTCAAAGTTTTCGTAGCAGCTTGTCCACGGCTAGTTGTTCCAACTAAACAAGGTATCTGCATTTCACGTGATACAATTGCAGCATGACAGGTCATTCCACCATTATTGGTAATAATTGCGGCCGCCTTTTTCATTGCTGGCACCCAATCAGGCGACGTCATTAGAGTGACCAAAACCTCGCCCTGCTTAAATTCATTGATATCTTTTGGATCATCAATAATATGTACCTTGCCTGAGACAAAACCAGGTGAAGCTGGCAAGCCTTTTAACAATACTTGGTGTTCTGTAGTTGCTTCTTGTGGTGCATCGGTTTTCTCCTGCTTTTTCTTTTGTGACCAAACAGTTTCTGGGCGTGCTTGAACTAACCACAACTTATCATTTTGATCAAGTGACCACTCCATATCCATGTAGCAGCCATAATGTTTTTCAATTTCTTTAGCATAACCAGCTAATTCAATGATTTGTGCATCAGTCAAAGCAGGCTCATTCACTTGATCTGGTGCTACCTTTTGTTCAATTGTTCCTCCCGATGGCAATCTGATCAACTCAATTGGCTTTTTAGTCACCATTTTGTGTACAATCTTCATCGTATTTTTATCAACTACATAGTTATCAGGTGTAACAGTTCCAGACACCACGTATTCGCCTAGTCCCCAAGAGGCCTCAATCATAACCTTAGTGTCATCACCAGTTGCTACATTGACTGTAAACATCACACCAGCTGCTTTAGAAAAGGCCATCATTTGAATCGCAGCTGATAAAGCAACTTTTTCTTGTGGAAAGTTTTGTTTAATTCGGTAATAAGTTGCCCGGTCGGTGAAAAGAGAAGCGTAACATTCTTGCACCTTTTTCAAAACATTCTCACGACCATGAATATTTAAATAAGTATCTTGTTCGCCAGCAAAACTAGCATCAGGCAGGTCTTCGGCAGTTGCACTAGAACGTACAGCAACGAATGGCTCATTTTGGTGCATCTTTTGGGCTAAGCTATCGTAAGCACAGCTAATTTCTAAGGCTAAATCATTTGGCATCGGCGCTTCTATAATTAATTTTCTAATTTTGGTGCAAATTCGATGCAATTGCTCAGAATCTTCTGGATCAGTTAAAGTGGCCAATAATTTATCAATTTTTTGATTTAAATCAGAATAATTCATAAAGTGGCGATAAGCTATGGCAGTAGTCGCAAAACCATACGGAACCGGGACATTCGTTTCAGAAGTCAGCTCACCTAATGAGGATGACTTACCACCGACTAAATCAACATCATCGCGATGCAATTGATCAAACCACAAAATATAATTATCTCTATTCATGCTTGTTCTCTTTTCGTTAACGCACAACTAACATTTCGTTTTTAGCTGCTTTATTTAAAACCACATCTTTAGCGGGTGCTACATAACTTAAATATTTCAAGTTATTATCAACAGCAGACATTTTTACTATCCCGCAATTATCATATTCTTTAAAAGTTGGATTTACTCGCTGCGTAAATAACCTTAAAGCCGTCCCATGTCCAACAATCAAAATTGTATCGTTGGCATGGGTTGAATCAATGATTTTAGTGATCGCTCGTTCCATTCTTTCTTCAACATGTTGATCCGGCTCCATTGCGGCATTAATACGGCTAAAGCCACGTCGCCATGGCAACATGAATTCATCTTGTCCTTCATATTCACCATGAGATTTTTCATGCAGGTCACGCAGTCGCGTATAAGACAATTGATTATCAGTTATAATTTCTAAAGTATCGCTTGCCCTTTCCTGCTTTGAGCAAAATGCGGCATCAAAACTAATTTCTTTTTGCAAAAAATACTGCCGCACCGCTGTCGCCTGCGCTCTCCCTAATTCCGTCAGAGGAGAATCACAAGTACCTTGTATTTTATGATGCACATTGAACAAAGTTTGCCCATGTCGCACCAAATATATTGTTCTCATTAACTGCTACTCTCTTTCCTTTTATGCATATTAATTGTGAACAACTGTATAGTACCACAATATTTTGAAAGCGCTTAAAGTTATATATTAAGTATATATAAAGCTATATACCAAATTTGTGAAATTAATATAATGATTATGCATTTATTTGTCAAAAGTAGATTTGGCATTATCTAGGGCTTGTTAAATAATGTTCATATTTGGAACGGTCTAATTTATTGAGTTGCTGGATAATTAGAAAATTGTGATGATTGCAGCCAAATAGTAAATCTTTTTAATTAATTTAAAACTATTTAAAAGTTAGTGTTTTTTAATGCTATTTTCTTGCTTTTTTACAAAAAACTATATCTATTTTTCGAGTTAAGAGTATAATTTGTGGTTGTACTATTTTTCACTTATTTTTTCGAAACTGTCAAATCTTTTGTGTAAATAGTTCTTTCTCGTAAATTGATTTTTTAATTATTTATTTAATCAAAGTAGGATTCTAAGGTGTCCTGAA
>QWCA01000093.1_pt1 | contig 10884 bp, 11 predicted proteins | sample 1972451 | NCBI WGS metagenome assembly QWCA01 (sample SAMN09866720, study PRJNA288562) | Human vaginal metagenome isolate term5_vaginal, whole genome shotgun...
GTTCAAACCAATCATACGAGAAAGGAACTCCTTTTTCTAATGTTTTAAGAAATAAATTTAAGGAATTATTCATCCTTACACAAACTATTTTACAGTCTCGTGTCATATCAATGATGTTAAGACCTAAAAAAGACTTTATGTTCTAAGTACATAAAGTCTTTTTTGTCTTATTTGGTTGAATCAAGTGTTTTTCTTTGCTTATCAGCTTTATCTTCTTGAATATACTGATCTGTAGCTGAAATTCCAGTATGCCCTAATTGTGTGGCTACTACCATTACATCTCTGCTCTTACCAAATAGTTCCGTACCTAATGAATGTCGCAATTTGTGTGGGGTAGTTCTTTGCCCACCAGGAAAAGCTTGTGAATATTGACTTACAAATTTTTCAATAGTATTTGTAGCAATTCTTTTTGTTTTGCCATATTTTGATAAAAATAATGCTTGCTCATTTTGAGATGGTTTGTAGCGCTCTTTTCTAATTGCTAAGTAATTTTGAATGTAGGGAATAGCCCAATCTGCAATTAGTGGTGCATCCCTTTGACCACCTTTTCTAATTACAATTACGCTTCTGTTTTTAAGATTTAAGTCCTTTAAGTTCAAACGTGCTAGTTCAGAAACACGAATTCCGCTTGCAAGTAGTAAGGCTATTATAGCTAAGTCTCTTTCTTTGTTTACCTTAAAAAAAGAAAGGGCTTGCTTAGAGATTTGATTTTCATAGTCCTTATCAATGAAATCAAGCCATTCGTGTTTTTTCTTTCCCATATAAAGCATAGGGCCATATTTTTCATTTCTGTAAGATATGGATTCCTTTGCTCCTTTTTGTAGGGGAACTTTTAACATTACATTGCGATAGAAGTAGGGTTCACCATCATTTAAATCGGCCGTTACAGTTAAAAAGTGAAATAAGGAACGTAGTGCGTTGATAGTACGATTGATAGTTTTTTTAGAATCGTGACTTTGTTGCTTATTGATTTTAGTTTCTTCATCACGTAGGTAGGCTTGAACATCAATAACTCTTAAATGCTCTAAGACAGATAATTCAACATTTTTATTCTTAGTAGCAGAGGAAAGTGGGGCTTTTCCTAACTTCCCAGAATCAGTACGAAGCCAAGTAAAAAATCGTCTGTATTCACTTAAGTATTGGTAGATCGTTGTAATTGCTAAAGGTTGCTGAGCATAGTAAAAGACGTATTGCGGTAAATCTTGTAGTTCAGTATTAATCAGTTTAGCATAGCCTTTTTCGTCCATTAGTAATTCAGTCCTTTTCATTTAACTACTAATTACTATTATAGCGGACTTTTGCATATCCAAAAAGACTAAAGGCAGAGAAGTTCTATTGTTACCTAATTCCCTACCTATCAAAAAAGCAGATACTCGTGTAACGAGTATCTGCATAAATGAAACACTTTTTAATACCAACCATTAGCTTGCCAAAAAGCTTTAGCATTTTGCCATGAGCCATAGCGTCCATGAACATAATCATTTGCTGTCTTTTCCTGGTTGGCAGGTGAATAATCACCATGTAAGTAACCAGGCAATAATTGATATTTACCGTATGCTCCAGATGAGGCATTCACGGCTGAATAATTGCCACCAGATTCTCTTGAAGCAATCCAAGCTTTGGCAGCGGCTTCACCGCCAGTAGCAGTTGATTGATAATTCGAAGCAGAAGACTTAGGTGCTTGTGAAACTGGTTCTTGATATTGGCTATTGTATGATGAGCCTTGAATGGTATTAGAAGCAGAATAACCATTTTGTGTAGATGAACCATAATTATTGGTTGGGCCATTATTTTGATTAGTAGTTGTAGCTGCATATGCGACATTCTTAGGTGCCTTATGATGATCTTTACTCTGAGTACCAGGTTTATTTACATCTAACTTTTGGCCAACATAAATTTTAGAACCGCCTTCTTTAAGGTGATTATCTTTAACAATTTGATGAACAGTAGTGTGATGATCTTTTGAAATCTTCCAAGTAGTGTCATTTTTTTGAACTGTTACTACTTCCGCATGTGCCGTACTGCTATTTTGTTGAATACCGACAGCTCCAGCAACACCACCGACTAAAAATAGAATAGCTTGTCGTACTGATAATTTCATTTGCTATTAAGTTCCTTTCCTTGCTTTAATTAAGCGGTCATAAAGACTTTTTGTTTTCGTTATGTCTAAATAATATAGCCAAAGTCAAGGTCGTTGAGAAATAATCAATTTGAGGGTTATTATTACAAAAGTATTACATAAGGTATGTTCAGTTCTTTATATAAGCTCAGTAATTAGGCTTAAATGTGCTTTTCTATTTGTATCTCATAAATCAGTAGAATTAAACAATAGAATCATATTAAACCGAAAGGGCGGTCAGCATGAGAAATAATGACGATGATAAGTCCTATTCATCAAATGATCGATCAAATAAAAATGATGAATTTAATGAAGTAAATGATTCTTTTTATGATGGTCTAAATAATTTATTGCCAGATGATGAGAAAATATCTCCTCGTGAAGTTAACGATAATAAATCAAGTGATGATCAATATAGCTCTGAATTTGATAATGATAATCCTGAAACCGAAGATGATTATTCAATTGATGATTCTGATGATTATCAAGAAGAGGAAGAGAGCAATGAAGAAGCTAAAAGTCATCAGCCCCATCGCTTACGTCCGCATCATAAGGCAAGACATGTAGTTCGAAATATCTTTCGTGGGATCTTTTTGCTTTTTTTGCTAATTTTTACTCTTGGAATAGGGTTATTTGCCTACTATGCTAAAAGCGCACCACAAGTTACTCAGGCTCAATTACAAAGTGGTGGTTCTTCTACTCTGTATACCAGTGATGGAAAATTACTACTGACATTAGGACAAGAAAAAAGAAATTATGTTAAATATAATGAAATACCGCAACAAATGAAAGATGCTGTAGTATCAATTGAAGATAAACGTTTTTATAATGAGCCTTTTGGAATTGACCCAATTCGAATTGGAGGATCAATTATCAGTAATATTCGTGGCCATGATATTTCTGCAGGTGGTTCTTCAATTACTCAGCAGTTAATTAAATTGTCAGCTTTTTCAACTAGCGTTTCTGATCGTACGCTAAAACGTAAAGCTCAAGAAGCATGGATAGCAATACACGTTAGTCGAGAGTATTCCAAGCAACAAATACTGGAGTATTACATTAACAAGGTGTACATGAATTACAATATCTATGGTATTGGTACCGCTGCACGCTATTACTATGGTAAAAAACTAGATCAGTTAGATTTATCACAAACAGCGCTTTTGGCAGGGATGCCTAATGCGCCAACTTTCTATAACCCCTATATTACGCCGGCTAGAGCTAAATATCGAAGAGACCTAGTATTACAGGCTATGTTGAAAAATGGCAAAATCACTCAGGCACAGTATTCCAGGGCAATTACTGAAAATATTCAGCATGGGTTGACTTATAAGCATGATACGCAATCTAAACTTCGCAAAATTGATGATCCTTATATTAAGGAAGTTGTAGACGAAGTAAGAGAAAAAGGCTTTGACCCTTATAATGACAATTTGAAGATTACAGTAAATATTAATCAAAAAGCCCAAGATGAACTGTATCAATTAGCAAATAGTGGGAAGGTACCTTTCACTAATAAAAAAATGCAGGCCACTGCTACTGTAGTTGATCCAAATAATGGTCACGTAATTGCAATTTTGGGTGGTCGACATTTGCCTAATGTTGCATTAGGGCTAGATCGTGCAGTACAAACTGGCAGATCTACTGGTTCTTCTATTAAGCCAGTTCTTGATTATGCACCAGCAATTCAATATAAGCATTGGCCAACGTCACAAATTTTGTATGATACTCCTTACACTTATGCAGGAACTCATATTCAGTTAAATGATTGGGATAATCGTTACTATGGGGCTATGACAATGAGATATGCTTTGGAGCAATCAAGAAACGTTCCAGCGGTACGAACTTTAGAAGATATCGGAATCAAACGTGCTGCCAAATTTGCTAAGCAAGTTGGAGTTAATGTAGAGCCAAGTCAAGGATTATCAGTAGCGATTGGTGCTAATGCATCAACGTTACAAATGGCAGGTGCTTACAGTGCTTTTGCTACATTAGGGAAAACCACAATTTGTTTCTCGTATTCAGACTGCAACTGGTGAAATTCATAATTATGACACTCCAGGTACTCGTGTAATGGATAAATCAACTGCTTATATGATTACCGATATGTTAAAGGGTGTAATTACTCATGGTTCTGGCTTAAAAGCTAAAGATGGCGATTTAATTGAAGCAGGCAAAACTGGAACGGTTAAATATTCAAATGCTGAATTAAAGGCGCATCCCTCATATAATGGCACACCTAAGGATTCGTGGTTTATTGGCTACACCAGAAGTTATGTAATGTCAGTGTGGACTGGTTATGATACGTTGGCACAAGGTAAAATTACTGGTAGTGGTCAGAATTCAGCTATGCTTTTATATAAGAGTATGATGAGTTATTTGATGAAGGATAAGGTGAATATGGACTGGACGATGCCTGATAGTGTAGTAACTAGAAACTTTAATACTGGCCGAGAATTATTTCAAAAGGGGCATGCTCCTGCAGCACCTAAGAAGAAAAAGAATATTAATCGGATACCAAGAAAAATCATTAGAAGGTACCAGGAGAATCCTAACACCACATTTGATAATGGCAATTCTAACCGAGTAGTAATTATTGAGCGTAGACCTAATAACCAGAATCAAAACAGTAATCAAACACGGCAGAATAATCAGAACAATCAAGGTAATCAAAACAGTAATAATACCAATAACAATACGGAAAATAATTCTAATGATCAGGATCAGCAACAAACTAACAATAATACTGAATAAATCAATAGATTTAAGTTGAGGTTAAAAAGTAAGTAGATTGTCCTCTCAAAATTTGGTAATTATTTTTAAAATAGCTGCTTTTAAACTATTCCATGTATTATATAGATGTAATCAAATTGATTATTTCATTTTGATTCAATTGCTAAACATCGTTGTTTGGTATTGGTTGTAGCCTAATTCCTAATTGTGATGGGCGTTTATTGTTTATGGTCATGTAAAGTGACATTTTGTTGTTTTGTTTTATTAAAAAGCTAAAAGGTATTGAAATTTTTTCAATGCCTTTTTTTGTTAATGCTTTAGGAGGAAGAGTGCAAAAGAAAGTAGAATTGATCAAATTTTGGGTCAAAGATATTCTCAGTATTGTTATTAGTTTTAATTTAGTAATGCTGGCAATTATCTTTGGCTTTATTGTTCTTAGTGCTATTGCTGTCTTACCAGTTTGGCACTAAGAAAAGGTTTTAGTTAGTAGAGGAGTCATTTGATAATGGAAGTTAATTTTAAATTAGCTAAGCAAATTGGCAAAGGCAGAAGTTATTGTAGAAGACAATTCAAAAAGTTACTTAAAACTTATGAAGAAGATAATGGGCTACATGAGCAATGGGGTCAATTAACTAAGCGTAAGTGTGAAGAGTATCTAAGCAATTTAGGTATCGTCAGATCCATTAGTTATCAAGATTGGTACGATGATTTTGTTACTGATTTAGACGACTTAATCAGTATCTTGGAAGATACTTTGGTCGACAAGGCTTTTAATTGTCGTGCCTATAACATGGAGAACTTAAATCGTGCAGAAGAGATTTTATCGAGTTGGTATTTCTTTTCAGACTTTGATGCTAAAAAGTACGATTTTTAAAGAATATCATTTTGAAGATAAAAAGAAATTGAGGTATTAAAAATGAACAAAAAATTTTTTGTGTTAGTAAGTGACTATTATTCAAGCATTTGGTGCGAAAACGGTACTACTACTTTGGAGTTCCCTACAGGCTTAATTGCTGTAAGTACAAATTTGAATCATCTTTACGCAGTGGCCAAGTCCGTCTTAGCCCAGCTTAAGAGCAGAAATTCTAAAGCTTATGCGGAACTTTTACGAAATAAAGCAACCGATCTTTCAGTGATTGAACTGGAAGATGGGCAACTTGCTAATCTAGAACTTGCTGGATGGCGTGATAATGAGAATTGGTACAAAGTACCATTTGATTTGATTAAGGAAATAGAAAACGATAATTAATAAATAAATGATCAGCATTGATAAATTTGCTGATCTTTTTTTAAAAGGAAGTATTTAAGTATGGCAAAATTATCAAGCACAGATAATATGACTTTGAAGGTGTTGAATGATTCTTTAAATGAATCTATCGTAAAAGCAATGAAAAAATATAATTTTCAATTGTATGTAACTCATTCTTTAGCAACTCAGCATTATGTTGACTTGAAAGCGATGATTAACGATCAAGTCAAGTCAATTTCTGATCCTAAGTACCATGTAACTGGAAAAGATCCTTTTATATATGAAAGCTTGAAATTCACTTTGGAAGGCGACATATTAGGTAAACATCAAAGTCTGACTAATATTAGTGGATATGATGTGGTAGAAACAATTAAGCAGTGGATTGCTATTAAACGAGCCACTGAATGTCTAGACAACGCAATTCAAAAAGGCAAAATTTTTTTTGATAAGACGGAAGTAATGGGAACTATTACGATTCCTATTTGTACTTTTGGTTTAAATATTAAATTTTATCTTTGGGTTGATCAAACGCAAGATTGTTTTTACTTCCATAAAAAAACATCAGAAGGCACGGTGAGTGGCTATCGTTCTTTGTTTGATTACAGAAATGATCTAATTAATACTGCTACTAAAAAATATGATAGTTTCTCTGCTTCAGATATTGTCCCTAACATTTATGATATGGATACTAACCATAAAAGGGATAGGTCAGAAGATACTAGGGTGTCAGTTCAGCAACAGAATGATAAGTCGAAGAAAAAGGTTCTGCAGCAGATTTCATTATTTTAGGAGAATAAAATGCTTACAAATAGAATTTTAAAAGGTGTATGTAAAGATAATCTACAAATTAATGTAGATCATACTCAAGAAAAAGTGTATAAGGTTGATCTGGATGTCATGTTAAAAAATCATGATTATAGCTTAAGCAATGCTCAAAATTGGGAAGGCAAAGTGCTTAAGGAAAGAAGATACATTGAAAAATCTTACGACTATTTTGATCCTAAACTTGAAGAAGGGGCAGGCCCTTTCGGTGCAAAAAGAATGGAGAAAAGAATAGTTGAACTTTATTATGAAGGTCGCATAAAGGAGATGCTAGATAAAGCTTTGAAAAAAGCAAATAGCTATTGTCAGTCTAATGGCAGTGGTTTGGAACAGAAGCATGTGGCCGTACCGTCAAAGGAATTTTCAGTTTGTCTTTTTCAAGACGGCGATTGTTTCTATGTTAATGCTGATCCTCAAAAACGTGAATTTGGTTATAGCGTAGAGCATGCTGATGGTAGCAATGAAAAAATTACTGATTATAATCAGTTTTATCAGAAAATATATCAGAAATTAGCTAATGGTGCTTCTTTATTTAATGAAAAAGAGCCTGAAGCTACTAATTCTAGTATGGATTTATTCTAATTAAAGGAGTTAATCATGGAAGAACAAAATACTAATGCAATGTCATATCGTTACTACTCAACCGAGCGTCCAATTAATCCTGGTACTTTTCCAACTAATCGGCAAAGGCCAGTAAAAATTGTTAATTTTGGTACTCGTCAGAATATTGGTGGCATTAAAGCATGGGGGTACTTAGAGTATCTCAAGCCATTAAGTGATGATGTACTTATGACTTAGTTATGATTAATTAAGTTACGAGTAATAGCATCCCTATTTTTAGGGATGCTATTTTTTTACCTAAAATCAAATCTTATTAGCAATTTAGAGGAGAATTTTTGTACTTTGTTTTGCATTTTTCAAAGGGATCTTGGGTAAGGCTACTCTAAAACTGAATCAAAAAAATCTAGTTAAATGGAGGCTTATATTATATATGAAACATAAAAATGATTCAGAATTCAATGCTAAATTAAATGGAAAGCAAAAATTTGCATTGAGAAAATTAACAGTTGGTTTAACGACAGTAATGCTAGGAACTACTTTTGCGCTTACCAATCAATCTACCACTGCTCATGCTGATGAAGTTAAAGATGGTGAGTCGCAAACTACGGAAATAGTTAAAGCAAATGATTCAAAATCTGTAACGTCATCAACTACCCAGGATAGAAAGCAAAATGCTGCCAAACCTAAGAAAGAAGACATTTCAAAAGAAAAGAACGATCAATCTGAAAAGAATACTGGTAGTAAAATTAAAGCTAATACTAAGGAACAGATTTTAGATGTAGCCAAGTCTCAAAAGAAGGATTCTAAGCCCGAATCTGGTCAAGTTGAGAACAAACAGTCATTAGTTAAATCTAAGGCACCTTCTGTTGACTCTACTTCAAAGTCAAAAACCGGTCAGCCTTCTTCTACTGATGCTCATACTACTTCAAAAGTTGAAGATGAAAATAGAACTGTTCAAGAAGTAGTAAATTACGTTTATGGTAATGGCCCACATAAAGGAAATGATGTTTATACTTATCCTTTCAGCAATCCAGCTAATTTAACTTATAGTCGCAGTCGTACTCATTATCACAATACAGAAACTGTTGCAGATACTTATTCAAATTGGTCAGATTGGAAATTAACTTCAGCTGATAAAGCATTACCAACTATCGAATTGCCTCAAAAAGTTCGTGGCTTAGATGATAATCATATTGATAAGTATCATGTAGACCCAGATGTAAGTCACTATCAAGAAACGATCAATGGTCAACCTGTTACTGAAAGCAATCCTTTAAGAGTTACTTTTGATAGTAAGAAAATTAATGGGAAGGTAATTGATGCCAAAACTGTTTCAAATGTGATTCCTAAAGATGGTGCTGTTATTAGAGTAGTCGTACCATATAACTTATCGGAGAGCATTACTGTTCATTATATTGATGAAGGTAGCAAAAAAGAAATTGGCAATAAATTTACAACTAGACATGATGGTCAGGTTCATGCACCTGAAAGTACAATTGACAATCCAGTAAATTCAGAAATTGCTGATTTAACTAGTAAGAATTATGTGCTTGATACCGCTACTACCAACGGTAACAAAGACGTTACTCTTGATCATGTAATTATGCTAGATGGTAAGCATAAGAATCTTGATACAAGATATGATAACTTCAATCAAACAATTAAAGTTAATGGCAAGACTTATCATAATAAGTTAGATTCTAAAAAGCTAACTTTTGATAACGATGAAAATCCTAAAGACCAAATTTTATATGTATACTTTACCCATGCAAAGAAGATCGTCCAACAACAAGCTACGATAAGAGAAGTTGTTAAAGGTTATTACGAAAATGGGCCTAAAATGATTCCATTTTCTGGCATGGGTAATCCAAATGCACCAGTAGATCCTGCTGATGAAACTAATGATCCAGATGTAATGGTTACACTGCAATTTAATCGTCAAGGAAGTTTGGATCTAGTTGATGGAACTACCACATGGGGTAATTGGACAGCTAATAACGCAACATTACCGGCAATTCCATTTAATAATACTTTGATTAAAGACCATATTACTGATAATTACTATTTAGATAAGAATGGTGTGGTTCATGTTGCCTATAGCAATTACTTTGGTGGACATTACTTGCCGGTAAGTAATCAGGGAATTTCCAGTTTAACTTTTGATTTAAATCATAATACGAATTGGTTAGCTGAACTTGCACGCAATGAAGCAAATGGAAGTCCAGTAGCCACAATTAACGTATGGGTTCCTTATCGTACCAACACAAATAATGACAATGTGTATGTGCCATCATATTCTGATGCTGGTAGTTCTTCTAACACGTCAACTGAACCATCAGCTTCTACTTCTACTGTTCCGTCAGTTTCAGTTCCAAATGTCCCACAAGTTCCTGATGATAATTTAACAAGTTCAAATCAGTCGGCAAATGAAAATAATGCAGTTTCACAAACCAAGAAAGCTTCAAGTAGTAATAGCAGCAATGATAGTGACCTGGATTCTAAGTCCACAACTGTTGCATCCCCGGTTGCAAGTCATCTAAGTAATGGTCAAATGGTTGGTACGCCAAATACTACTGAAGCATCATCAATTATTGTCCATGCTCCTAATGATTTTGGCTCAAGTACGGGTGATTCGAGTTTGAATGACACAGGGACAGATGAATTACCACAAACAGGGAATTCAGATGCTTCTACCGCTACAGCACTTGGTTTAGGTATTGCAACAGTGGGAAGTATTTTAGGATTAGCAGGTGCTAAAAGAAAAATGCATCGTTAATTAGTATCATGAATAAAGAATGGCTAACTAAGCTTAGTCATTTTTTGTTTTTATTAGTATTTTTTATAAGCCAAATATAAATTTTGTATAATTAATTTATATATTTTAAGAAAGAGGACGAGATAAATGAGTACGTTAGCCTTGAAGCAACATTATCATGGTAGAAACATCTATATTTTTAAAGAATCCTTTATGGATAATAGCAAACAATGGTGGACAGGTTATATTCAGCTAAAAGAAACTGACCCAATTTACAGTTTAGTAAAGAAAAATCGTGATAATTTTGATGATTTTTATGAATTAAATGAATATGTAGATGCTTTTTTACCAATTACTGCAGCAGGAAAAGAAGAAAAAATTAATGATACTGACTTATTTATTGGATTTGATACGGCAGAATCATTTCTGGCAGATACTACATTGATTGATTGCAAAAAAGAGTTAATGAATTGGGCTAATCAGTTAGATAAAGAATAAAGCCCGGATTTAAAATTGAAGTGCAACACTAAGTGTTAAACAAAAAGGCCCTGAAGACCTAAACTTGAAGTGACGAAAAATCAAGAAAGGAAGATCTTCATGACCAATTCAAATTCTAGCATTTCTAAGCACTATCATCAATTAACCAGC
>QWCA01000096.1_pt1 | contig 9995 bp, 6 predicted proteins | sample 1972451 | NCBI WGS metagenome assembly QWCA01 (sample SAMN09866720, study PRJNA288562) | Human vaginal metagenome isolate term5_vaginal, whole genome shotgun...
AGGGTAGCCTGGCATAGTCCTTTTGAATTCACCAACGAATTCATCAATGCTGGTGGCATCAAATTTAGCTTTAAAGCGTCTGGAGAGCATTCTCAAAAAAACAGCATAATGCTTTAATGGATCCCGTTTATAGTAGTTTCTGCGTCGCTTATCATGATAGATTTGTGCAATATCAGCGTAGTAATGCTCATAGAGTAAATAATTATGATCTCTTTGCAGGACGCTACCACGTCTGATTTCACGGCTGATAGTCGATTTGTGACAGCCAACCTTTCGAGCAATTGCGGAACAGGAGGTTATGCCTGAATCAAGCATAGCTTGAATTTGTCCACGCTGCTCACTTGTTAATTGATGATAATGTCTAGAGACGCTAGAATTTGAATTAGTCATGAAGATCACCTTTCTTGATTTTTGGTCACTTCAAGTTCAGGTCTTCATGGCCTTTTTGTTTAACACTTAGTGTTGCATAAATCCGGGATCATAAAAAATAACCAACATCCATTAAAAATGTTGGTCATAAATTTACTAAATATTCTTTTTTATTACATCTTCCGAATAAACGTGTTCATATCGTATGGGCCTACCTTGTAGTCAGAGCGATCCACTTCTTCCAGAGCATTTGTCTTAATATAGCCCTTTTTCTTCAAGAATGAAAGATCAATAGTTTCACTAGTCATATTGGACAAACGCAATACCATCGTATCCTTGATAGTATAAGCAGGATAAAGTGCTGAAACTTCAATACCATCTAGTAAGTTAAGGTCTAAGTAGGATTCCTCATCTGTGATCTTCGGCAGATTATCTGGAAATTCAATGTCCCAGATCTTGTTATCCAAACGATTTACAAACAAATTGTACTTTTGAATTTGGTAAGAAACATTTGGACTAAGCCATTTATCAAGACGTGTGGCAATATTCTTTTCAGACAACTCTTCTCCAGTAAATGGAGTAATGCCAAACTCAAAATCGTTATTGCCAAGTTCTTCTGCCATCGGTGTTGGCGTCATGACATGTCCCACTGAAGTGGTATCACCTGAAGCACGACCTGGCCGCCACAATAAGTTTGACTTACCAAGTTGACCAGTCGTTGCCATTAATGTTACATAGATAGAATCATCAACTAGCTCATATTCTTTCTCGCCTTTGCCAAAGAAGTAGAGACCATTTTTACCGTCATTTTGGCCCACAGCTCGATCAAAAATATAAATATTAACTGGCTTTTCTACAAATTCATCATTCCAATTATCATCTATTGGCTCATTCTTAGTCTTTCTGAAACCGCCTTGAATTTGAGTATGAGCATATTCAGTTTGCATCCTTGACCTCATTCTCAATCTTAAACGATGAGCCAGCACAGTATTGTTTATATGCAGACGACAGGATAATACCTTTTCGCCATTGGTTAGGGAAACAGTCAATTTGAATGGGACTTCTTTCTTTTGCCCATCTTCTTTCAAACGATCATCCAGACTGTAAGGCAATAACCATTTACCTTCCAAAATCAGTTCCTTATAGGTTGAGGTTTCTTTCTTGGTTAGTTTTCCATTCCAATTAAGTCTAATCTCGTGGTCCTTTCTTAGTGGTGAAAAGTCATACGTATCGCCATCATTTGCCTGATCATAGACAGAGATAACATCATAATATTCTTGATTCTTATCTCTCAAAGTAAATTTGCCATCTTGGTAAACAACTGTGAGTTGATCATTGGCAATTGAATTATTGTCCAGCTCTTGCAAACTAGTTAATTCTTGATCAGCGTCTTCAAAGTGAATTACCTTGTAACCCAAGCCATTCATTCTAAGCTTAATTAAAACATACAGCTTGTAGTATCCAGGCTCATCTTTAAACTCAAAGCCGTTTGGTGTCAATTGCATGATATTTGGTCGAGTTGGAGTATATTTTTCTTTAACCAAAGTAGCTTCATATTTATCTGGAAATTTGATCTTTTTTGAAGCTGACATGAACGTAATTAATTTATAACCATCAAAATCATAAGGATCAGTATTAAAAACTATGACATCTTTATCAGTTAAGTTCAAGCGTTGAGCAATTCTCTTTTTAATATAGTTTTCTAAGCCATCAGCAATTTCAAAAGCCTGCTTAAATCTGTGATCAATATCAACTGCAACGTTATCAGTTACACTGCCTCCTAAAGTATCGTGTGGTTGAGAATCAAATAATTGCTTCCATAATTTAATCAATAATCCATTGGAAACTTGAATACTCGACTTTTTAGCGATCAGCATCAGAGGCTCTACTCGTCTTAAGATATCTTGTTCAAGCTTAAAGTTCTTGCGCTTGTTTCTGGATCTAACAGAAGCAATAGTTCTATGCACTCTTGAATAAGTTGGATATCTCAATTCACCCTGGTAAGTATTGAGTTTCTTTGAACGAAGCCGTTTCATAAATTCAGGGTACGTACTAATTTGAACATCATTTTTGCTATATTGATTAATCTTTTTAACCGTATCAGAGATGTTATGAACTATATTCATCTGGTCAATTCCTGATGGGATTAAAACCTCATCATTATTACCATTCTTAGCCTCAAATTCAATGCCTTTGTCCAATCGATTCTTAACAAAATCCTTTAAATTTTTCTTTGAAGCCAAGTCAATCTGACCTGTATAGTATCCTAATGGAAAGTTAGCAGCAAATACAACTGAATTTCCTAATGCACGCCACTTGAAGTAAACAGACCCTGCTTGTCTCTTAAAATTAGTACCACGCCAAGAAAGAAAATCATGAATTCCTACTTGATTAAGAATCATTGGTAAATTGGCATTAAAGCCGAAAGTATCCGGCAAATAGCCTAACATCATTGCCCTACCATAATATTTTCTGGCATCATTAATACCAATTACCAAATTTCTCAATAAAGATTCTGCAGCAGGAATATTTGCATCAGTCTGTGTATACCAAGGGCCAATAAATAATTGACCTCTTTCAACAAGGTCATGAATTCTTTCTTTAGCTTCTGGATGAATTTCTACATATTCATCAATGATTGACATTTGTCCATCTAAAGTAAAATTGGCTTCTGGATGAGATTCTAGTTCATCAAGAACTTGAGTGAATAATTGATCACTTAATACTTGAGCATCTTGAGTGGTAAAATACCATTCTCTATCCCAGTGTGTATGGTTAACTAAATATGCTTTAACCATGTTTTGCCTCCTATTTTTCATACCCAACGCTTTGAATTATTGTTCTTAACACGTCTTTGGTTTCATTAATTGTTTTACATTTATCAATTAAATTTCTAAACTGTTGATTTTGTTGCAAATCAACTAAAAAAGTAAATAGTTCTTGAATGTTCGGATAGTCTTTCTTATTAACGGAAATCAAAAAGACATACTTAATCATGTTTTTATCATCCCATTTTATCGGTTCATTCAATCTAGCAAAGCTTACCTTTGATTGAGTGGCAGCATACTTTATCGGATGGGGAATTGCGATCCCGCCACCAATGGCCGTAGAATATAGATCTTCTCGTTTATATACATTGTCTCTAAAGTCGCTTTCAACATAATGATACTTTTCTAGATCATCTATCATTAGATCAAGGACTTTTTCCTTAGTTAACTTATCTTTAAGTAAATAAATCAATTTACCATCAAACAAGTTCATAATGACCTTATTTTTATCCGAAACTGAAACGAGGTATTGATAAAGTTCATTACTATCATTCTGAAAGTTAGATAAATCTACCTGAATTACTGGTAATTTACTTTCATAAATTGGCACCGTTGAAATTACAAAGTCAGTATTTTTTAAATCACTATGCTGATATTCATATAATGAATAAACACCCACAATATTCAAATATTCACTAAATTGCGAAGATAATCTAGCCTTTAGTAACATAGCAGTAGCAGTTCCTGAGCCGCATACCAATGCAGCTCTCTTTTTATCCCAACGATTGTTGTATAACCTTTCCATTGAAGCACCAACATGAAGTGTGATGAAAGCTAACTCATCCGGGGATAATTTCATGTTAAGTTGATGCTCTATAAGTGGTGAAGCTGTCACTGTCATTTCATAAGCCAATGGGAAAGTTGAAACAATTACATTTAGTAAAGGATTCTTTCTTTGTCCATTAATATTTTTAACTTTCAGTAGTAATTCCAAGTGCTTCTCTAAATTACGAATTAGTTCTTTGTCTTGCATGAGATTGAAAACATAGTCGTCCTTGATTCTATCCAAGAACTCAATGACAATGTCATGTATCTTTTTGTTTTTCACGTCATTATTACTATGCTCCAACATAAGTTGTGGATAATTTAGAGCTAGGTGATAAATAAAATAATGAAATTCTGCTTCACTATATTCCAATTCATAGCTACGGAAAACTTCCTCAAAAAACTTAGAAACCTTATCAAAATATTCCTCTCTAATGTAAGGGATATTTCGATTAAAATTACGAAGCTGATTATTAGTTTTGCTGCGAGCTAACTCCAATGCTAAGTGAATAGTGATATTTTTATCACTATAATCAGACATAGGAAGCCCCAGAGCTACGATTAAATTGGTAACTTTTGTCAGTAACTTGTTTAAATCTAAATCAGAAAAAATCACCTTTTCTGATTTAGAGAAACCTCGAACATAATTATTGCCTCTTTTATTATCGATATAATCAATAATGCAACTACGAATATCCGATTCTGAACCTTTCATTCTTAAAAGATCGCCATCTTTTTGAATCTTTAGATGATAGTTTTTGGCTACCTTTCTAGCTTCTTTCAAATACTTATCAACTGTTGAATCACTGATATACATAGTGGAAATAATGTCATCAATCTCACGCGGTTTGGTTAGAATCAAAAGAAGAAAATCTTTTAATCGTTTTTTATAGTCGTCACCACCATCTGTAACGATACCACTTTCTTTAATCCGCTCGACCAAGGACTTAAACTTTTCTCGATCATTAATAAGTAGATATAAGCCATGTCCCCGTTTATTTTTTATTGAGACATCGTATATCTTAAGAGAATTATTCAAATTCTTAATATCGCTTCTTAAAGTTCTAGTTGTGACACCTAACTTTGCTGCTAATGCTTTAGGGGAAATATAAGTATCATTATTTTTAGAAATTAAAGACGTTAAAATTGATTTTAAGCGTGGTTGTGTAATAGACATGCAAAAGTCACCTCATTTCTATAAAATGTAGCTTATCATATTATCTAATATTCATAATAAATAGATACTATCTTATCATGTGTAAGCTTAGGCAATTTTACTGTATTATTTACTACCTCTAGCTTTTTAAGTGGCTCTTCCTTTAAATCTACTAATTCTACTTTATTAGGAGCCTTGTTAAATTTGAGTTCATCTTCCTTTTCTTTAAATGAAGCATTGTACAGTCGAATAACGTATCCTTTACGCTCTTCTGCTTTTTTTACTGTACTAGTAGTAAATTCACCCTTCGTTTCAAAAAGACTATATTCTTCAGGGAGCTTTCTTTTGACTACATTAAATGGAAAGATTAATCTTCCATTTAAGAATTCCGCATATTCAAACACTTGCAACCCAGTCTTAAATTCTTTGGCGACATTAGTTACGTTTGCTTTTTCAAAATCGCAATCAGTAATATATACTCCAAAATCAAAACTTAAGACCTTCTTCAATTCAGCAGCGAGAGTTGCTACAGTAGCATCCCCTGAAGCTCGGCCAGGGCGATACAATAAATCAGCTTTTCCTAATCTGCCATAAGTTCTGAATAAGGTTAATCGAATAGTTGAATGGTGTTTTCCAATATCTTCGTACTCACGTACACCGTTAGGGAAAATAGCAAACATATTGTTCTTATCAGATAATGAAGTATAAGTTTGCATTGTATTAATCGAAATTGGCTTTTCTTGCCAATCATTTGGATGTTCTTGCCAATCCAATATTGCCTTCTTCAATTCAAATGGTCTCTTAATGCTGCCAAATTGAATATCATCAATTGACCCATCAGTCACTATTTGAGTATCAAAATCAATACATAAACGATGGTCTAACGGTTGGCGATTATCTGTAACTACCCTAAATCCAATTACTGGGTTATCTTTCTTTAACTTTATCTCAAGAGATACCGGCATTAAGACAAATGCTTTTCTATGTGCACGTTCATCTAAATCAGCTGGCACTCTAAAATCAAAGTCAATCTTAAGTTCATTAAGCAAAGCAGATTTATTAGCTTTTACTTTAAATGCTTGATCGGTAGAATAAATTACCCAATCTTTTTTAGCTGGTGAATAGTTATAAGAATCTCCATCATCGCCGTTGTCTTCTAAGATAGCTTGTTTATCGAAAACGCGCCCATCTGTTTTTCGGGTGATTCTTAAACTTCCATCTAAATTTACTTCAATTTTGTAATACTCATTTTCAATCGTAGTTTGATTGCTTACTGACAGTTCATCTGCTTTTCCTACATTAGGAATCAAGTAATATTGTTGATATCCCATTGGAGGAATATTTTTGACTACTAGGCTAATCTTTGTTTTATAAACTTTTTCTGGCTGATAAATTCTATTTCCTGGGTTTAATTGAACAGTTGCACCATTAACTTCTTCTGTTTCATCTTTAAAACCGGCAACTACAAAGGGAATAGGTTTTCCATCTTTATCTTGAATCTCAAAATTCTGCGCTGGAGTGTATATGGTTTTAGTAACTAATCCACTTTTTGCAACAGGAGTGGTATTGAAGACCGTTAACGTAATTGCCTTGTCGTCAGGCTTTTTTATCTGAACCGAGATTTGCCGCAAAGTTAGTTCAACTAAACTTGTTGCCATATCTCTAGCTTGTTTATATCGTAAATAGATATCTTCATTAACATTATCTGAAACACTATTTGCCATTGAATCATGTGCAGAATTTTCAAACATTTTTTCCCAGATATCATCAGCTGCACCTTTAGGATAGGAAATACCAAATTGGGTACCCAAAGTTAAAACAGGTTCAAGAATGTTAGTTAGGTAGTCTTGAATTAAAGTATTCATTTTCTTCAAATCAGATCTTGAAGAATAGTTTGTTTTATGAACTCTCATATTCTTACCGATATTGAATTCACCTTTTAACATGTTCAGCTTAGGTGCTACCTTATCAACTGCAGCAATATATTCTTCTAAAGAACTAATCTTAAATTTAAAATCTTTATTTCTTTCATTTAATTTTTCTATTACTTGAGGTAGATTATTTCTCGCTGGTGCCATATCAGAACCTTGAGGAAAAAGAATTTGGTCTGTTGTTGCTTGTTTAACTACACTAGCAAAGGGCTCAGATGTCATAATCTTATCTAAATTATTTTCATCAATTAGACCACCTATGAAATAACCACAGGCCATTCGATAAACATTAATTCGACTGCCATCTTCACCTTTCCAAATAAATTCTGAATGCGTAGCTTCATAATTGGGAAAACCACGCCATAAAACAGCTTTATCAATTCCCAACCCCTTATAGATTTGCGGCATACTAGATTCCTGCCCAAACGAATCAGGTACATAGCCAATATTCATGTAGCCTCCCAACTTACTACATATTTTCATTCCATATAAAAGATTACGCACTATATTTTCACCAGATGGCAAAAACTGATCTGTCTGTGTATACCATGGACCAATAATAAGTTTTTTATTTTTAACAAGATTCTGCACTTTCTTTAAATCTTGTGGACGCCATTTTAAATAATCTGCGATCAAAGATGCTTGACCATCTAAAATAAAGTGATTAAAACCTACATTGTTTTCCAAATTATTAATTACATCTTTTAGATCTTTTAATAAGTAAATCTGTGCGCGAGAGGTAGTAAAAAACCACTCCCTATCCCAATGCGTATGTGGAACTACATGAACTGTTTTAACCATAACTAACCTTCTTTTCTAATAAAAAAGCTATAGCCAAATTTAAACTAGAGGGGAAAAGTACTTTGTTATTGACTATAGCTTTTTGTTTATTTTTCAAATTAACTGATTTATTCGGTAGTAATGTCTAACTTAATATCGTCCTCGCTAATCTTTTTACCGTTGTCTTCAGTGAAGTTGGCAACTAATGGAGCAACAACGGCAATAAACAAAGCACAGGCTAAAATACCACAAACATAAGCAGGAATATTATCAGCAGTTAAGATACCTGGAATACCACCCAATGGAGGTATGTGTGAACTTACTCCCATTAGTTCACCAACGCCAGCACCTAAAGCACCACCGATTACATTTACAAAGATTAATTGTGGGGCTTTCATCCAGAATGGAATAGCACCTTCAGTAATACCGAATGTGCCGTTGATCAAATTTGTACGCCCCATTTCCAAAAGTTGTGGAGAGAATCTCTTCTTAGGCCAAATAAAAGTCATTAAAGCATAACCAAGAGGAATAGCACAAATGGCAATATTAGTGTAAAGACATGGTTTGTAAACACCTTCCAGGAAGAAGAAGTTACCAGCAGCCCAAGCAGCTTTATTGACAGGACCGCCTAAGTCAACACCAATCATGCCACCCATAATAAGAGCCAAAATCAAACCATTAGTATGGTCATTAACCATTGTTTTAATCCAAGCCAACAAGCCAGTATTAATCCACGCTAATGGACCTGCAAGAATTAACCCATTGACAATAGCTACAGCACCAGTTGTTAACAATGGAGTTAAGATCAATTCATTGGCAGAATTCCACTTTTCAGGAACATTAATATGTTTACGACACCAACGAGCAACGTAACCAGCAATGAAGCCAGCTACCATAGCTCCAATAAAACCTTGTTGAGTATTAGTAGCTAATTGACCACCAATAAAACCTGCACCCAATGCTGGTTTATCACCAATGGCATAAGCAATATAACCACCAATTACTAAGTTGACCAAGCCAATACCTATCCAACCAACTTGGTTGACTTGATACAGCATATGGAAGAAGCCAGTAGCTTTAGCAAATTTACCCAGATCATTTACACCACAAGCCATACCTATCAATTGTGGGATACCAACGATAAGGGCACCACCAATAATTGTAGGAATCATGTAGGAAATACCTGTCATGATATAGCCTTGCCAATCATGCATTAGTTTCTTAAATTTCATCATTTTACTCCCTTCATTTCAAAGTAGTTAAACATTATTCTGTTAAACTAGGCACCTTTGACTACAGAAACGCATTTCTTAAGAAGAGCTTCTGGAGCTTGAATACAAGTATTAATATCAACTCTGATAACTTTCTTTCCCTTAAAACGATCCATTCCTTCGATCTTTTGATCAGAGCCAATTAAGACAAAATCAGCTTTCTGGGCTTCTTCAGGTGTAATTTCATGAACTCGACCCATAATTCCTTGCTGCTCGATCTTAACGTTGTAACCTAATTTCTTTCCGGCTAATTCTAGTGCCTTAGCTGCCATTGGCGTGTGAGCTAGCCCAGCTGGACAAGAAGTAATACCAACAATATTTACATCACTCATAATTTATTAGCTCCTATCTTTTTCCTAATATACTTTGCAATTTCTTGTGAATCGTTTAATGTTTTCAAGTTTTGCTTAAAATCATCTTCCAATAAAGCAGTCGACAGATTGGCGAGCATCTTTAAGTGAGTATTACCTGCATTTTTAGGTGGTACCATTAATGCAAAAACATCTGTAACTGGTTTATTATCATATGTCTTCCATTCAATAGGTTTCTCTAAGCGAACATAAATAATACCAACTCTTTCCACAGCTTCAGATTTAGCGTGTGGAATTGCAAATCCATCTTGCAATCCTGTTGAATATTCTTCTTCTCGCTTTTTGAATGATCCCAACAGACCTTCAGGATCATTAGTAAAGCCAATTTCTTCAGCATATTCAGAAATTTTCTTTAACAAACTTTCTTTATCAGCGACGTTCACGTTTAAAAGAACATCTTCTTTTTCAAACTTCATTAAATCACCTCTCGTATTATATAAATTGTAATTAGTCATATTGTGATAATTAATCAAATTAGTATTTGCTTTTTGATCTTCACATGTTAGCCTCTAATTGTCATTGGC
>QWCA01000098.1_pt1 | contig 9761 bp, 18 predicted proteins | sample 1972451 | NCBI WGS metagenome assembly QWCA01 (sample SAMN09866720, study PRJNA288562) | Human vaginal metagenome isolate term5_vaginal, whole genome shotgun...
TCGTTATTGACGGGATTCAGCGTTATAAGCGCACCGATCTAGATGAATGGATGCAACAACACAGATTAAACAAATAACACGGCTTGCCAACGTGGAATGAATGAGAGGGGCTTATTTTATGAAGATATTAGCAACTATTGACAGACATATATTAGCCTACTGGGACACAGCACCAAGTGAACGGCTATGGGCTTACCTAGCTACCCTACCCGCTGTTGTTCTGGTAATTGACGTAATTGCACAGTTAATCATCAAGTAAAGGGGATGCATTACATGCAACATTTAGATAAAGACGAACAGGCAATTTATGACCTATTACCAAAAGGAATTGAACGACCTAAACCACTAAAAGAACTAGTGAAGTTATCAGGACTAAACAGCCGTGAAGTACGGGGTATCATTTATCGCTTAATTGTACTGCACCATATACCGATTGGAGCGCAATACAAGCGCCCTAACGGGTATTACATCATTACAAACGATGATGAACGTAAGCAAGCCCTTGCACCGCTCACCTCACAAATAGCGATGATGAGTAAGCGGGCACAGGTAATCGGTAATGTTGAATTGGAGAACAAGGAATAATGCTCAGACAAAATAAAAAAGCCGTCAAATGCTACCCAACGACCAAATCAGTTAGCATTTAACAGCCTAAACAATAAGCACAACGGGGCTTCCCGTTGCTTGCTTATTCTAACATGTAACTTTCAATCAATCACGGGGTTAACATCCCCAATAACTGGAGGAATAAGCAATTATGAAGAAATTTAATATCGACCAAGTAGAGGACACTAACATTACTTTAGATACTGTTAAAGGACTAGCACAAACAATAAACGACCTTTTAGAGGACAATGTTTCCTTATTCACTGAATATCCAAGTACACATAAGGGCGTGAAGTGGCAAGCCGATCGTTTAGTAACCAAACTACTAGCATTAGCAAAAGCAACAATTACAGCAACGACAAACGCTCAAAATCAAATTTAAACCGTTGCTGAAGACTTTTACAAAGGTGGTAACAAGTAATGACTGAAAAAATAGATATTAACGACCTCACAGCTGATCAACTTACCATGCAGGGCTTAATAACTTCACTCATTGACTATCAAGAACAATTAAGAGGTTTCTTGTTACCTTGTTTAGAAAGAAATGCAACTCATAACAGTTTAATGCGTCTAGTTTCAACCGTGAACTTTCAACAAGATATTATCGCTTCACTGCTTGATTGTGTACAGCGATTAAACGATAGCGATATTAAAGCACTGAATGAATTAAATCATCAATTAATCAAGGGTGGTGATCATTCATGCAACTAGTTACACTCACCGCCCCAGACGGACACCGTGAACGATGGGACTTTAAAACCACTTACCTTGCCTTGTTATCTTGGTATTCATATCTTGATAACCCAGACGACGGCAAAAAGCCGAGTAGCATTGCACAGCGTATTAGCAAGTTTGTAGGTAACGATATTAAATTGGTTCACATGATGCTAATCTACCTTGACGGTTTCAATGGTGACCTTTATTCCAAACTATCCATGTTGACCCACAACAGCACTGAAAGCACTGTCCGCCTGTTTTTCATCATGAAATCAATTAACAACACTGACTATTTACCGCACAGCAAGCAAAAGGAACGCCAACGACAGAAAACAATTGAACGTATTAATCAAATAACCAATAACGACCCAGAAACTCTAAAACGGCTCACAGAGCTAACTAAATTATTTGTTAATGGTCAACTGCATTACAGCAACATGGAGGGATGAACAATGGAACTCAAAGACTTTTTAGAAACAGACGGCTTTTACACCTTAACTAATAATGCCAAACTGCTTTATCTGTACCTCAACGCCTACAAAGACAAGGACAATTTAGTTTATTGCAGTAAGTTAATAGCTAATATGACAAGCACAACTTACAAAGAATTTAACGAACTAAAAGACAATAACTTGATTAAGTTTGACGAGTACTCAGTTCCCGTTGAAATCGTGGAGGGATGCAACTAATGGCTGAAAGAAGAATGATTAGTAAATCTTTACTTATGGACAACAGATTTTTAAGTCTAAGCAATGACACCAAAACGTTATATATTTATTTGCTATCATTTGCCGATGATGACGGGATAGTTAAGCGCTCGATGATGATTGATAGTGTATTAAGAGTTGATGATCACAATTACACAGCACTTGAGGAAAATGGCTTAATCATTCCCGACAAAAACGACCAGATAAAAGTGATTACTGATTGGAATAATCTTCAATCAATCAGAAAAGATATTTATAGACAAACAACATATTTAGAAGTTCGTAGTCAATTATTTATGAGAACTGATTACTCTTACACAAAAGATCCAAATGATAAGAATGTTTTTTCAAGTGCTGACGATTGGATCAAGAATGGACGACCAAAAGATATTACCGACTTCAAACCCTTGATACAACAGCATTTAGACGACCGTAACGGTATACGTAACGGTGACCGTAACGAGGTACGTAACCTTAGTATAGATCAGTATAGTACAGATCAGAGAAGCATAGATCAGGACAGCACAGCTCAGCAAAGAGCAGAAAAAGGCAACATAGATCAACATAGAGCAACGACCGCCCAACAAACTTCTTCTAATGGGGGATCGGGGGAAATTCTTCTTTCAGATCATCGTTTTACTTCAACTAAGTATAATAATGCTACTAGTGACAGCGAAAATCTGGATCCAGAATGTATACAAGATGGATCCAAAATGGCAACCAAACGGATCCAAGAGTTAACGCCCCTCTTTGATTCACTTAACAAATCCTTTAACGTTAGTCTATCTGTTAATGATAAACGGTTAACGGTGCTGTTTGACGACCTACTCAATCAATACAAGCCTAATTACATTCAAGACGGTATAACTCAGTTAGCAAGCACCAGCACAGGGCAGCAAACAAACAGCAATGTTAAAGCCTTAGTAGTTAACCACCTATCAGAGAGAATTAAGCAGGTGCTACCTCGCTAAATACCCTAGTTAGAATACTCAATACCTAGTTAGAATAAGATAGACAGATTAGGCAGTCCATAAAAGGGCGGTTAGAGCGCACTATAAAAATATGCTGACATTGCTGACACCCCGAAAAAGGCGCAATGATGCATTATCCTATTTTGGCTTTTCGATTGCGACAAATTGACCCAATGCATTAGAACAAGCAAAACCGCTAAATACTAACATCCCCTTACTATCATTGATATATCAACGATAGTAAGGGGATGCTTTTATTTATTAGACGGAAAAGGAAGCAGAATTGTAGTTAATAATTATTTGAGATTTTGGCTTTAACTGCTGCCAGAGTTCAGAACATACGTTTATTTTGAAAAATTGCCCTGTTTTAAAACGATTAGCAGGCAATTAATATAATTAATCATTTACAAGCTAAAATGCCTTAGACGGCTTTAAAACGAAAATTAGAGCATATAGAAAGATGGAGATGATTTTAATGTTCGCTGTATCTTGTTTATTAATTGTTGCTATCGCTTGTGGTTTAGCTAGTTTGATTGCTGATATTGCGGTTATATGGCTATTCACCCACTACATGAAAGATCAGTACAAGGGGGATGAAGGCAAATGAGTTGGTATCGTGGTAGATATGTTACAAGTAAACGCACCCTAGCCCAGTGGATGGCTGAAAGTAAGAAAGATTATCATTTCAGAGTTAGAAACAAAGATAAAGCAGATCCAACAGTTGTTAGTTTTGTATTCTCTGATAACATCCAAAAGGATCGGCGCTTATATGTTGCTAGTCGGGTTATTTACAATCGCTACTTAGATTATTGCTATCAGCAGGACTTAACACCGCTAAGCAATCGCCAATTTAAGCACAACATGGAACTGTTAGGGTTCGTATATCAAAAGCACCACCGCTTTTATGTTGGTTATTACGGTAACAAGGTAACGACTGCATACAAAAACATTGGAATTGTTAAACAGTAAATGTTCCATACAGTGTCCAATTTATCAAGCAGTTCTAAACGTTGATATAACAACAAGCTAATATGTTTTTATTGCCCAATATTGTACATTGGTGGGGATGTTTGTAGTTAGAAGAATGTTAACAAAACCTAACCTTTTCATTGATTCGTAGTTAAAGCATTAGTTAAACTAAATTGGAGTTGGTCATATGATTTTATTCTTTGATAGCACCTACTGGATTTATGAGTTATTAGCTGTAATTGCAGTGATTATCATTGCTTTACTGGTTATTAAGTACAGACAATAGAACCTTACAAAACCTACACTCGTTAGTTAATTCGTAGTTGATTATGATTGCTTATGACTTGTTAGCTGCAGCCATTGATTTAATCATGTTTTACGTCAAAACTAAAAGCAAAAACGAGCAATGATCGCCCCTCTTTTGCTATCAAAATAGGACATACTAAAAAGCCCCCGTTTTTATTAAACGGGGGTTAGTTTGTTAATATTGCAGGAACGCGCATCGACTTTTACACACGATAAATTCCAACAATTAATTTTAATAATGGCAATAAAAAAAGCCCGTTGTCTTTATCATCGACAACGAGCGGAGTATTTTAATTAGCAGTATTATAACAAAAAAGCACGCCAATTGACGCACCCTCTGCTGTAGTGGTTAAAAATATTATAACAAAAAAGCACCCCTAATAAAAGTGCCCGGTTTAGTATAAAAATAAAACAAACTAATTATATTGGAGCGAGTTAACAGTGTCAATCATCCCCACTATTGACGACAAGACAGCCGTTAAAATTGCTAAGACTTACCTCAAGCAGAACCACGACTACTCACTAATTGCCAAGCGCCTAACCTTTAAGAATGCTAATTACATTACAGCAAAAGATGAAACTACCCACTCAATGGCTTTATATGAGCTTAAAGAACGGGAGAATATCATCAACAAGGTTAAGCAACATGACTTAACCAGTGGATTGATTATTGAGTACCGCTTTATCAATTCATTTTCAGTTAATCAAACGCTGGAGCAATTGCAACAGCAAGACATGAAAATATCAGAGCGTACTCTTCACAAGAAGCAACATGAAGCCTTGTTATTGGTTTATTCACTGATACCAGACAAAGACACGAAGCTAATTAAATAAATACCGCAGTAAGAATAAAGCACACGTTCAATATATTAATAGGCGCTCAATCGCTAAGAGCTTTATTCTTAAGGACACTACAAAAGACGATCTAGATATGCTACTAGGTCATATTAAGGAACGACAGCAAGAGTTAAATAACTAGGGACAACTAACCGCTAATGGATTAGTTGCCCTTTTGCTTTATCGGTGCAATCAAGCCTAATTTTGCACTGATAACTCACTGACTGCACTAAAAAAAGACGCTCTACCGTGAGAACGCCCTTGAGATATTAATAAAAGCAAATCAAATTAATTATAACATCCCCCGCCCCTCTATCCATCTCAAAAAGAGCGCACACATTGCAGCCAGCTCGCACGTAAGCAATGATTTTAAAAATTTTTAGGTAGGGGGGCTAAACATGTTAAACACTGATACAGTCGTATTCTGTCTTGCCGTTGCCCTTTTATTTGTGCCTGTTTTACGATGCACTAGTGGGGATGATTATTTATTTTCCGACAATTCAGACACCCTAAAAGAGAAACCGCTGGATTTTCCGCAGATTTCCGCAGGCAAAATAAAAAAGACCACCAAAAAACGGTAGTCTATCACGTTGGCAAGAAGATTTATTTTTCCGCAGTTTTTCCGCAGAATTGATAAAAAATAGCTTTTATAGGCTTTTCCTCAAAAATAGGATTGCCTTTATATCAACGTTTACACGCTATTAAAATTTATTTAAAACTAAAAAAATCACCCGCACGGGGATATAGCATCCCCTACAAACGTTGATATAACAATGTTTGGCTCCTCATTTTTCCGCAGTGTTTCCGCAGATTTCTATAATTCAGCCAATTTATCAATAATCAAGGTATCATTTTTCGCCTTAAATTCATCAATCAAATATGAATAAGTGTTAAGCGTTACCGTGATATTTGAATGACCTAATCGCTTACTGATTGCATAAATATCTACACCCTTGCCAAGTAGATAGGCTACATGAACGTGTCGCAATGAGTGAAAATGAAAGCCTTGCTTATTAATACCGCAGTCGGTCATAATAGACCGTAGACACTTATTAAGGGCGTTACTAGTTGGGATTGTCCCTAATACGTTTTGAAAGACCATAACACTATTATTAGCTTTTAAGTCCGCTAAATGCTTCAGCAACTCACGGTTGACCTTAACCGTTCGATTGCTTGATTCTGTTTTAGTGGGCTTAAAGGCTTTTTTCTTTTCATCCCACGATTTATTGACTGAAATAGTGGAATGCAGAAAGTCTATATCTTTCCACGTGAGCGCCTGTACTTCACTTTTGCGCATTCCCGTATAAATAGCCGTTAATATCATGTAACGGCTTGTATTGTACGGTGAGAGCTTACACAGCACCGCCTTTTTAAGGGTTTGTAACTCATCATTGGTTAAATAGTCCACCTTACGCTTCCTATTGCGATTGTAAGTGACGTTAACGTTATGAGTGAAGTCTTTTGTTAGTACATCATCATCAATCGCATAACCAACAGCCGACCTAATCGCCCCGTTCAACTTGCTAACTGACTTGTAAGCGTGATTACCACCATACCAGTTAATGAATGCTTGATAATCAGATCGCCTAATATCCCGCAGTTTAGTATTACCCCAGTATTTAGTAATCATTTTAACCATGATTCTGTACTGGTTACGGGCGCTTGAACTTTGGGCTTTATTAGCCTTGTATAACTCAAACCACCGCTTGAAGTAATCAACTAGTGTTACATCTTTCAGCACCATGTTAATAGACGCTAACTCTTTTTCTAGCTTACTAGCTTCAACCAGTGCTTCACGCTTCAACTTAAAACAGCCAACTGATTTTTGGTGTCGCTTCCCGTCTTGGTCTCTGTATTCTGCTATACCGTAATAGCCTTTTTTAGCTTTTTTCGCATAACTCATAAAAATTACCTCTTCCTTTTCGCACAGCTTGCCAACGTGGAATTTGAGAGGTGTTTATTTTATGTATTGAGTTGTGAAATGTTGTTAAGATTCCGGCTTTGAAGTTAAAATGACTGACCCCAATTTTGGGGAGACGTTCCAAAATTGGGAGTAGTGTTATTAGTGGGGATAAAAGTAGTGATATTAGTAGCGTTAAATTGCATTAAATTTTTGACGCTTTCACACGCTTTTTGACGCTTTCACACGCTTTTTGACGCTTTTAACATCCCCAGTAACGGGGCGAACTCGGTCAATTTGATTGACCAACTTTGAAGTGGGATTAACTCACTTTGAAACACCATCCCCCCTACCCGTTAAGATAAAATAACTCGGATTTTTTCAAAGCCGGGTTGTTCTATGTGATGCGCTCATTTTGGTTCTCACGGGGCGGGGGATGTTTCTAAATCAAATTGGTGGATATAACTATATTCAGCTATATAACTAGCTATATCAGCAATAAATCAGCAGAAAAGCAAAACGATTAAAGCCTGTTATATCAAGGATTTACAAACAATTAAAAAGAAAAACAGCAGAAAAACCGTAGATTAAACCTATCTTTTTCATGTTTCCTCCCCGTAGTTTTAACGTCATTCACATTTGAACGTAGCTTTATAACAACTAATAGCTTGCGATCGTTTCTTTAACTATGTTTTCGTCACGGGCTGGTATATCATTTTGGCGCATAAATTCAAGATAATTAATCGACTGGGGTTCATCCCCCGTTATGCTTATATATCTATTCAACAACCATTTAATCATAAAGCGGTTCGCCCCGTATTCTAGTTTTATCTTCATTGCCATTGTTGCCTTGTATAATTCCATTTCGTCACGTTGTTTAGAAGCATGACCCAATTCATGAAGTAACACTACTTTGGTTTGTAACTCATCAAGCTGGTTACTGATAAAAATTACATTGAACTCACTGGAATAATAACCAGAACATTCAAGCGACCCAAACAGGACAGACACGCCTAATTGATGAATGATTGCTTTAACATCGTTATCCATAGGCATTCCCCCACTAGTTTTTGCCGTTTAGATACGCTATTAATAATTGTTTCATCACTTGCCTATCATGATCGGTAACTGGTTGACCGTCAAAACTCATAACATTATCTAAAGCCTCGTCAATTGATTTTGAAGGGGCTTTTTTTGTTGGTTCGGTTTCCTCTTCTGATTCATCACCCCTTACAAGGTAATCAATAGAAACATTCAAAACGGCAGACAAATTATTTAAAACATCAGCACTAGGGATCCGTTTGTTTCTTTCATACATAGCCAACGTACTTTGAGCAACATCTATTTTTTTGGCGAGTTCATGTTGAGTTAAAAAATGACTAGTCCTTAATTGACGGATTCTATCGCCTATCTTCAAAGTGAATACCCCCTATCACTACTAGTAATTTATTCCACATTATAATCATACCATTATTATCACATTTTAACTTAATATATTTCAAATTGATATATTTTATTCTTGTGTTATTGCTCATAGTGATATATATTTATTTCTGAAAGTGATTTTGCTAATCACTAAAAGTAATAAAGAGGTGAAAAAAGAATGACTGAATATTTTAGCTATCAGGAAGCTATGAAGTACATGGGATTTAAATCCCCTGTAACTTTACGTACCTACATCAAGCAAGGCTTACCAACTATCAAAATTGGCAAGTCAAAGCGTATCAGCAAGTCTGATATTGATAAATTCATGGCAGAACATCGTGTAGTAGCAACACAAGACAAAAGGGGATGGATTGAATGAATGATTTAGTTTTCATGCACGGCTTGAATGAAGAGCCATATACCACAGACAAAATCATCGCTGAATGTAGCAAGAATCAATTACACGCCATTAAGGTATTGATTTACAACCACAAGCAGGATTTAGAGGACTTTGGAGTTTTGTCATTTGAAATGACTAAACCTATCAAAGGTTCAAAAGGTGGACGACCACAAAAGACCTACCACCTTAACGAACAACAATCTACCCTGCTGATTACATATCTTGATAACACACCAGAGGTTAATCAATTCAAGAAAAATCTAGTTCGTGAGTTCTACCGTATGAAGAAAGAACTAACTCAACGACAAATCAATTGAGCGATTGGGGAACCCCAGCGCAAATCATTAACGGACGCTATCAAGGAATGGTCAAACGCTCCTAAACACTGTTACATCAACATGACCCAGCTACTTTTGAAACGTGCAACGGGCGGACTTACCGCACAGCAAATCAAGAAACAGCGTCACGTTAAAGTTGCATTGGACGGTTTAACCGTCAAAGAACAAGAACGATATAAGCAACTAGAAAATATTGCAATTGGTCTTGTCGGTCTTAATAAGACATGGAACGAGATAAAAGGCATTTTGCTGTTAGCTTAATGATTGGAGTTGAGAACATGGAGAATTTAGAAGTACAGCTACCAAAAGACATACAGGAAGCAACCAAGAAAATGATCGCTGATTCACTGAATAGCGCATTAAAAGAGCTTGAAATAAAAAATAGCTTCCCACCATACATGAATAAGACGGAAGCTAGAAAGTATTTACATATTTCATCAAAGACACTACTTGACTGGGAAACACAATATGACGACATCCCCATTATCGTTATTGACGGGATTCAGCGTTATAAGCGCACCGATCTAGATGAATGGATGCAACAACACAGATTAAACAAATAACACGGCTTGCCAACGTGGAATG
>QWCA01000104.1_pt1 | contig 9040 bp, 13 predicted proteins | sample 1972451 | NCBI WGS metagenome assembly QWCA01 (sample SAMN09866720, study PRJNA288562) | Human vaginal metagenome isolate term5_vaginal, whole genome shotgun...
CCGCATTCTCCTGGGTGATGACCGCATCACGATAGGACTCGATTGCATTCGAGAGGGCATACAGCTGAACCCCGTCGAGACCATCAGCGTCAGCAAGCAACGCGTGCACAATCCTGCCCAACGCCTGCTGCCCCGACGACAACCCATCATGCAGATTTTTCACCCGCGCCAACGCGGGCACTGCGTCAATATGACTTTCAATATGGAAACCATCCGGCGATAACACCACAACCACCACTTTCTGTATAACTAAAGTCTAAGCCCCACTATACAGGTGTAAAAAAATGCCCGAATCAACCTTATTTTACGTCAAATAGCAGACATAACCCCGTGTAACGATAGGGTGTACCCCAGGTGCCCCTACCAGCGCCCGCAGTTGAAGGCTTCACCTACCAAATGGTAAAGTTAGCTATATGCGAACCAGTCAGCGCTCCGAGATCCTGGAAGCTGCCCTCCGCGTCATGAACGCAGCGGAGGGTGGCGACATTACCCTTGACGCAGTGGCCCACGAGGCCGGGCTCACCAAACCGGGATTGCTATATCACTTCCGCAACCGCGACGTACTGCTCGCCGCGATCGTCGACCACGCTGCGGCCAACGTCGAGAACGACATGACTGCCACCCTTGGCAAGCCCCTCGAGAACGCCAACGCCACCGAGCGGCTCCTGAGCTACGTTCACGTCGCCGCCCACGGGGCCGCCAAGCGCGCCGAGTTCATCATCTGGGGCCAAGCGACGTATCGGCCCGAACTCACCGAACCGTGGACTACGCGGATGGGCCGCTGGCTCGAACTCCCGGACGATCTCGACGCCGCCACCCGAGCCAGGCTGACCACCGCCCGACTCGCCGCCGACGGACTCTGGGGCGCCCAGGCCACAGGTGTGTCCACCCTCCACGGCGCGGATCTCGAAGCCGTCGTCTCCAGCATTCGCTCCCTGATCGAAGGAACAACCCCATGAAGCAGTGGTTCCTGCTCGCTGGCGCCATCACTACCGAAGTGGCGGCGACGCTGTCTCTCAAGGCGGCGCTCAATCACCCATCCTGGTACATCGTGGTTGCTGCCGGATACATCGGCACTTTCGTCTTCCTCACCTTCTGCCTGCGCGAAGGAATGCAGATCGGCGTCGCCTATGGCATCTGGGGAGCCAGCGGGGTCGTGCTCGCCGCCGTGCTATCCGCCGCGATTTTCGGTGAACCTCTGACCGCTGTGATGGGTCTTGGAATGGTTGCGATCATCAGCGGTGTCCTCACCGTCGAACTCGGCTCCCAGAAAGCTCAGCAAACCGCAGCCCAGGAAGCAGGAGTCAACTCATGAGATGGATCTTCCTCGCAGGCGCCATCTTGTCCGAAGTCGTCGCGACCATGTCGCTACGAGCCTCCGACGGTGGCCGGGTGAAGAAATGGTTCATCGGCGTCATCGCGGGGTATCTCGTGGCGTTCGTCGCCTTAAGTCTCGCCTTGGCCGACGGCATGGCCCTTGGCGTCGCCTACGGCATCTGGGCAGCATCCGGCGTAGCTCTCACCGCGATCCTCGCCCGGGTCATCTTCCACGAACCCCTCACCCGAACCATGGCCCTCGGCATCCTCCTCATCGCCGTCGGAGTTCTCACCGTTGAACTCGGCGCCAACTTGGCGAACTGACGCATTTCCGCAGGTAAACCAGGCAGATTGGTGTGCTGCACCACGAGGCGCACAGACAAAGGCTCCCCAATGAGCGCCTGTGGGCCTAGCGTTGTGGATGTGATCACCTGTGTCGTCCACTACACCATCGACCCCGACCAGATCGCAGCCTTTGAACAGTTCGCCCGCGCTTGGATGCGGCATGTCGACGAACACGGCGGCACCCACCACGGGTACTACCTACCCGCGGAAGGTGTGAGTGACCGTGCGGAATCCCTGTTCAGCTTCCCCAGCCTGGCTGCCTACGAGCAGTACCGCACCTTGTTCGGCACCCACTCGGACTTCATCGCCGCTGACCGGATTCGAGACGAGTCCGAGTGCGTCCTGCGGTACGAGCGCACCTTCATGCGGCCGCTCCTACCCCAGGGACACTGAAAGGGACTCCGGCAGCACGCTCGGCACAACCCACAACGCCGCAGGTCAGCGCGTACAGATGGGTGTACTTAAATGGGGCAGGATCCGGCGAGGGCATCGCTTTTAGCGTTCAAGACTTCGTCTAGACGGTTTCCCAATTCGACAATGGTTGCAGCATCGTCGTTTATCATCCGCGTCACGGTGACTATATCGCTCATCATCAATTTCAAATTTCTCTTAAAAATAGGTTCATGATGTACAACACGGTTCCGGAACGACCGGAGATGATTAAGCCGCCCATGAATTTCTTTTCTTTCAATTTTCCCCCTTTTCGGAAATGCTTCTTTTAAAGCGGGAACCCATAACGTTTTTTCATAGTTATAGATGCTGTTACGCGGCTGACCATCCCCCAAGAGGCGAACCCAATCGCCGAAACTACTTGCCGCAACTACAGCATCGGGAGAGATGTCTTTGCCCATATTTTCAAGTCGATCAATGGTCTTCTCGAAGCCTTCCCGATCTTCATCTAGAAGATCACACGCAGAGGCGTCGGTAATCCACTCTTCACCGAAATGCGCGGAGAGGTGAGAGTGAATCGAATTTCGAAGGGCTATCTCCAATACCGATAAAGGCCCTAAGAATGTCCCTGCCAACTCTTGGTTCCAGAAATACAGACGGGAAGCCTTCTCATCCTGGAAACTGGTTTTATACTGGTAGGTCGCAAAACGCGGTGCGGAAAGGAAAGACTTTACGTCGTAATCCGCAGGATCAAAAGCCATACCTAAAAACTATAGGGTATCCCTAAAATACGAGCGCCCCGAGGGACCTTGACGCATTTCTGCCGGTAGCCTCGAGGCTTACATCGCTATATGTTAATTCAAGCAAAACTTGAAGGCAAGTCCCTTTTCGACGGGGAAATCTACTCTTTGGCTAGTGTTGTGTACTGCAAAAATAGAATCTCTTGACGCTGGTGCCGCAATCAGACGGTCGGCTTCTGCGCGCAGTTCATCCAGAAACAGCGGTCCGATTGTTTTCAGAATGTTTGTCTCGCTGGTGTAGTGCTCACCATCATCACGCCGTGCTTCTTTGGACTTGACCAGTTGAAACATCGACCCGAAGAGGGCGGGGGAGATGTTTGCCCAGCAGTTGAGCGATCCCCCTCCCCCTGCTCCCCAGGGTCTTGCGCTATCTGTCGTGTTCTATTCCAAGGACGAAAGAACCGCATTGCTTATGGTGCAAGACCTTTACCTTATTCCGTACTTCTAGCGCTCACGGTTGCTTAAATGTCGTATCGGATGTCGAAATCAGACCTGAAAGCACGCCCAATCTATGCGAGGAAACAAAACTCGATCACAGCACATCTCAATATTGTGATGGCAGCACTAGCCGTGACCCACCTGATGGAGACCCGCAGTGGTCACTTCATCAAACGCCTCGTGAGAACACTCAAGAAATACCGCAGCTTTCAACTCGTCGTTGGCGGCGAAACCATTCACGCCGCCGTACCATTCCCGCCCGACCTCACTGCCACCATCCAAGTAATCACCGGCCGCGAACTTCCGCACAAAATTGGCCTAAGTCAGGTTAGAAGGGAATCAGCACACCGTCTCGTGGGATTCGTGCTCTGGGTGCTCAATCTGGATGGTGGAGTGCTCGATACCGTGTTCGCGCAGGGCCTGCTGGGCGGCATCCAACAGCGGGCCGGTGCCGACGGTGCCGTCGCGCACGATATGCACGGTCGTGAGCACGTTCACGCCGTCCAGGCTCCACAGGTGTAGGTCGTGGATGTCAGCAACGCCCTCGACCTGCCGCAGCGCGGGCTCGATCGCACTGGCGTCGAAGTCCGCCGGGACTTGCTCGAGCAGCACGCTCGCCGAAAGCCGCATGAGCTGCCAGGCGCGCGGCAGCACCATCGCCGCGATCGCTAGGGAGGCGATCACGTCCGCCGCCACAAACCCCGTGGTCAGTACCACGATGCCGGCCACGATTACTGCGACCGAGCCGAGCATATCCACTAACACGTGCAAGAACGCGCCCTCCACGTTGATCGAGGATTTGCGGTGCCGTTGCAGAACCCACGCCGATAGCGCATTCGCCACCAGGCCGATCACCGCGATGATCAGCATCGTTTTTCCCTGCACTTCGGCCGGGCTCTGCAGGCGGCGCACCGCCTCGACGACAATCCACACCGAGATCGCCAGCACCATCACTGCGTTCGCCAGTGCAGCAAGCACCTCCACCCGTCGGTAGCCGTACGTGGCCTGAGCCGATGCTTGTCGGCGCCCAACCAACACCGCTAACACCGCGATGATCAACCCCGCAGCGTCGGAAAGCATGTGCATCGCATCCGCCATCAGCGCCATCGAACCCGCCAACCAGCCGCCGATCAGCTCCGCGAAGAAGACGGTGCCGGTAATGCCTAGCGCAATCAAGAGTGCGCGCAGCGGCGTGCTGGAGTGATCGTGGTCGTGGTGCTCGTGTGCCATGCACTCAGCCTACCCCCGTCGACGCTTATTGACAATTAAATGAAAATGGATGGCGGTAAGCGCAGCCACTGAGGCCAAGTCGGCCTGATTTAGGTCATTGTGCAGTTGTCCTTTGAATATGTAGAGAAGCTGAAACAAGAACCCACATAAACAAATGCAACTGCATGTCAAAAAATGCGGCCGCCGGGTGTACGCGAGCCCTTAAACCTGAGGGTTCTTCTTCTCCTTTACTGCCCAGGGGCAGGGGAACCGTATATTGCTTACGGTATTTCCCACCTACTGCTCTACCAACCCAGCATCGCGGAGCGCTTTCAGATGGATGTTGACCATGCGTTTGGTTATACCGATCTCCTCTGCGATCTGACGTGCAGTATGTACTTCACCCGTGTCGACAAGCGTCTGGGAATACACCGCCAGCACACGACCGCGAGTGCCAGTTCCTTGACGGGCACATCGCTTATTCGCGGCTGCGAGTGTTTCCCTTTGTGCCGTGGCATAGTCGCCTTCGGGATCGGTTTTCCAGCGTTCTGCGGCTTTTTGTCCGCCTTTGCGCCCCATTGTGGCGCGGTCAAGGCGCGGAGCAGTCACAGAACTCATAAAAACAGCTTAACGAGCAGACCAGACACTACAGCACCCACATGGCTCCTAGATTGTCTTGCGGAGCGGGAGTAGGTAGCTCACGTGCTACCGCACGGGGAACCGTATATTGCTTATGGTGTGACCCCCTACTCCGGCATGAGTTCCACGCTTCACTGTTGCTAAAAAAGAAACGAACCTAGGTAGCTCACGTGCTACCGCACGGGGAACCGTATATTGCTTATGGCGTGTCACCCTTTTTCGGTCGCCCTCCACTCCCAAGATCTATGCCTGTTTTGGCAAGGGCACGCTGGACCGTCCGCGCACTCACGCCATACTCTTGTGCAGCTTCGTTCACAGTGGGATAACACCCTGTCTGCGCATAGTGGTCATCAAAAAAAGCAGCGATCTGGTACGCCCTACTACGACCTCCTGCCGCTCGCTTTCGATTAGCGCCGTCAAGCATGTCGCGCCTACCTCGCGCGTACTCGCCGTCTGGGTCTGTTTTCCAACGTTGTGCGGCTTTCTGCCCACCTCTACGCCCCATCGTGGCCAAAGCCTTGCGTTCGGTGTTTGTAGCCCTCCCAGAGGCCACAGAACCGCCATTTGAAGCCTTCGCCTGCGTCACGTACCCACGCACTCGCCTCGCCATGGTCTGGCGATCACGCATTGGCGGCATCTCTAAGAGTCGCCCATCGCCACCGACTTCCTGGGCAATGTTGTATCCGTGCTCATAAGCGTCAATCAATGCGTTATCGGTTAAGCGCTCGCCTGCTGCGCGTAGCCTGTGCCCGACTTTTAACGCATGGCGAAAGGCCGTCTCGTCGCGCGCTGCGCGTCCTTGGTGAATCCACAGCACGCGCACGCCCTCGATGATGTCGGGGTCATAGCGCTCAGCGCTCGTCGCAAGTTCTGCTTCGACATCGTGTGCAAGCGCTTTGAAGGCTTCTGCTTGTTGCCTGCGTGTTTTCGCTGCTTCGAGGAGTTCACGACCAGAGGAAAACTGCTGTCGTGTCGATCGCTGTTGTGCTTCTTGGCCAGTCAATGCACGTACCTCCCGCAATAAGTCAGCCAAGCGGTGTACCCGTTTGTGCTGGCAGTACCAGCGATACGCGGTGGGGTCTTTCCCCTCGTAGAACGGGCTGCGGCTAAAGCGGTGGGAAAAGTGCGGGTCATGATCCAGCATCTCTCCTAACGCTTTACTCGTTGCTGCAAGCAAGCTCATATGGGGTGATTGTCCTGCTTTATCGGCATACACCGGGTCGATTAACCAGATTGCCTGGGCTTTGCCGGTCAGCGGGTTAATGCCCACCCATGAGGGGCCAATCCCGTGGTTGATGAGCTTGGTGAAGTTTTCCCGCACGCTCAGCGCAAGACTGGTTGGGTGACCACCTGCTTGTCCGGGTTGGTCGATATCGACGACGAGGACGGCTGCATACTGCCTCGTGGTCAACATGACGTACTGGCAGTTGGCAAACGCTGGCGAGTCGACCCGGTAGAGCCGAGGACGTCGCGCCCCGTCGCTATCCGGGTAGTACGCGCTAGAGAAGTTGCGGTCTTTGCTGGCGTGGATCGCACTGCGACCGAGATGCGCTAACAGGGCGTCGCGGTCGGTTGCACCCGCTGGGGTGTCGTCGAGCAGCCCCGTGTGTAAACCGACACCGCGCACATGCTGGCGTGGTGTCGTGCGTTCTGCGTTACGGTTCGATACACTCATAGCATCGCTTTCTCCGACGGTTACGGGTCGGTTAAAGCGCTTCACGAGCCGGTTGGTGGCCGGTGGTGAAGCAAGCCTGGAGCACTTGGACATGTTCCAGGCTTTTTCTTTTATTGACGCATTTAGGCTAACACGCTGGTAAACCGCTACGGGCGCACAACACGATCAGCTCTCCCGCTTCTTCTAGAGGGGCTGCGATACAGGTTTACAGGTGCTGTAAACCTGTATCCGCTTCTGCGAACACCTACCTACCGAAAACAGTCTCAAGACCACAGCGGGAGCTGTCGTAATAAAAATACAGGTTTACAGCACCTGTAAACCTGTATTTGTGGTTTCTAGCGATAGTCTTTCACATATTGCTCCAGGTAGGACTCAACAATTTCGCGGATTGTCACACCTTCGCGCGCCGCAATCATCTTCAATTCAGTGTGTAGATCGCGGTCGACTTCAATGGTCATCTTCTTAACGTAGTCGCGGTTAGAGGTCTGGTGGAACGCTGATCGCGCGGACTTCGTTTCGGTCTTTGCTGTGCCCCTTGTGGTCTTCTTTGTTGCTCGTGGGGCGAGCTGCCCGCTTGCGCGTTGCTTGCTGGTGGTCATTTCATCATCTCCATGAGTTCATCGGCGACGGCGTCATAGCCGTGCATGTCTGGTCCGGGGCAGTAGCCAAACGCTAAGTGCATGTCTTCACGCAGAGGGATCTCTGCTTGAAACCTCGGCATCTCTTCGGCATCGAGTGCTTGGCGGGCCGCTTCTAACGCACTCGTGCCTTTCCGTGCGAACGTAATCAGGACCGCGTGCGGGGTAGCGCTGACGGCATCGCGCAATTCCCAGATGCGCGAAAGGTCGGCAGCTGCCGAGCGCGTTGGCATGATGATGAAGTCGCTGACTGCGATTGCCGCCTCAATCGCGTTTTCATCACCTGGCGGCACGTCAATGAACATGATCTCGTCATCGGCGACAAGTGCGGCTTGGCGATCGACGCGCTTCGGGATCGATAGCTCAACATCAAACGGCAACGGGTTACCACCGTCTTCGGCGCGCTCTGCCCAGTCGAGCGCAGACCCCTGACGGTCAAGGTCGGCAACGGTGACCGCATATCCACGCTGAGCGAACACGGTCGCCAGAAACATCGTTGTGGTGGTTTTTCCCACCCCGCCTTTGGCGTTGATAGTGGTGATAATCATGGCCTACCTCCTCTTTTTCAATACAGCTTTACAGGTTACGGGTTTACAGTTTTACAGTATACAGCTTTACAGGTTTACGCACTAGACCACCTACACCACCCCACCGCCCATGCGCACAGCACGAGCGCTCTACCGCCGGAACGGGTACGCCAGAACGAGCGTAATAATGAGCCGCTAAATGGGCTCAAATTTCTAAAGGTCTCAAAATGAGACTCATAGAGTGACCAGGCAAAACAGCCCTTTTCCTTACTCCAAATAGTGATCTGCGTCACTACTTTTTACCGGCTGTTGTGGACCGTTTTCATACGAGGATCGGCGGCCTTGTTGCATGCGCTGCTGCAACGAAATCCGCTCCGACAAGCTCACCGCATCACGCGAACTTCCCACCTGCCCCGTGCGCTCGTGCGCCTTGATCGCCGCCTCAATCCGTGATGCTTCTTGGTGCAACTGCTCAAGCTGTCCGTGATGCTGCAAGGCTTCTTCACTCAACGTGTGCGCCTGCTCGCCGAGCTGGTCCGCCTGCTTCATGTTCCGCGCAATGATCACATCGCATTCGGCGATCTCTGCCGCGTACTCATTCGGCTTCAACGTCCGCGCAAACCAACCGCGATTGTCCTGCTTGGCAATCAAGCCTTGGCGCTTGCGCTGCATGCTGCGCACATGCTTCATTCGCTGCTCGCGCTGCTTGACGGTGTGCGCCTCCTGCTCGTCTAACTGGGCTATTGCTTCGCGATGTTCATCGCACATCGTGCGTATCGCTGCAACGCGATTGCGCAGTTCAATGAGCTGGGTATCGTCCGGCGTGCGTGATTGCTGCGGTGCCGTGCGCGCACGGCCTGTGCTCATGCCGAGCTTGTCGATCAGGCCTGTTGCCACGTGCTTTTCCTGCGGTTTCTCCGCAGGCACATCACGCGGTGCGCGCTGGGAGGCGTAGAACGCTTCCAGGCGCTGCAACCGTGCATGCGCTCGCCGCTGCGCGCACTCGCCTATGCGTGTGCCAGCAAATACGTCCGTTTCTGGCGGTGTTGATGCGGCTAGCTT
>QWCA01000118.1_pt1 | contig 7702 bp, 7 predicted proteins | sample 1972451 | NCBI WGS metagenome assembly QWCA01 (sample SAMN09866720, study PRJNA288562) | Human vaginal metagenome isolate term5_vaginal, whole genome shotgun...
GGTTCAGGACACCTTAGAATCCTACTTTGATTAAATAAATAATTAAAAAATCAATTTACGAGAAAGAACTATTTACACAAAAGATTTGACAGTTTCTAGGATTTACTTTGGTGAATGGCTCAACTTCATTTAAAAATTGATTATTAAACTTTTTTATAATTTCAGCAATCTTATTTTCAATTTCATTGAAACGAATCAATTTGCCGTTATTAATATGAAAGCTATACCTTATTTCATAAGTATGGGAATGAGCCTGCCCGATTCCTTTACTCCAACGAATAGCATGTGATGCGTTCAAATAAGTTGTGAATATATAAGTATGATATTTAGTCGTCATAATTTTTTCTTTTCAATAATTGTCTTATATCTTTTTTTATGATTTGGTTAACCTGTTGACCTTCTTGAATTATATTAATTCCTTGCCAAGTTGTAGTGGTGGTTGAAGCATTAATAATCCCAACACAACGAATGAAAGAACAAAGTAAATTATAAAAAAGCAGTAAAAAAATCATCCAAATATTTTTAAGATAAAATTTTCTTTCTTCTGGAAAGCTTCCTAAGTATATGTAAACACAAATTGAACTCGAAATCTCCAAAAATAAATATAAAAGATAAATTACCGCATAAGAAAACAATAATGATATCCATGAATAGCCAAATCCTAATAATATAAAAATAGCAAACATCCAAATTATTTTTAGGAAAGTGACTGTGTGATCAATGATTAAACGACGAATTTGAAAATTACTGAAGAATTGTTTCCAAGATAAAACTTGCGATAAATATTTGTTAATGACTTCTAGTTCACCGCGTTGCCAGCGTTGTCGCTGAGTATATAGTTCACTGAAGCCGCTAATTGGTTCAGAATAAAAAATTGCATCATCACAAAATGAAATCGTTCCCTTTAAATTGTACCGGATTTGGAAAGTCATGTCAGTATCTTCACTAATTGTATCGGTACTGTAAAGATACGTTCTAATTAAGGTCTCGCGTTTAAAAGCCGAAAAGGCACCAGAAAGCGTGAAAATATGATTGCTGTTATTTTCAATATTTCTTCCTGCTAGAAAGGTTTGGCAATATTCAAAATATTCATTTAACTTCAAAAGCTTGTGCGGCTTTTTAATTAAATGACGATCAGTTAAAATTGTTCCAGTTAAAGCATCGATATTTGGATTAGCCGAGAATTTTTTAACAATGTTGTTTAAAGCATGTTTATCCAACCGACCGTCACTATCGATATTAATGATATATTGGGATCTTGCTTTATAAATGGCAGCATTTAATGCAGAAGACTTTCCATGAGGAGAAGTAAGCCACCGCATCAATAATTGTGGATAGTCCGTTTGAGCTTTAGCAAAGACTTGAAAGGTGTCATCTTTGCTGCCATTATCGACAACGAAAATTCCTAGTAAATTTTTGGGATAATCTGAATCAGCTAGCGATTTAAGGCATCTATAAAGTGTTTTGGATGAATTATAAGTCGGAATAATAATTGATAATACTGGCAAAAAATCTGGCAGAGGAGTTTTTTTGCGAATTTTATGATGATGAAGAAGCCGAATAAAATTAATTATCATCGGAATTTCTTCAAATATGACAGGAATTAAAAGCCAAGTAGCCCAGAATCCCATTTGTAATACTGTTTGATCAAACATGATTATTCCTTTTTAATCTAATTTGCTTCGCCCTAGTAAGTTTGAGACTAATTGTGAATGAGTGAAGACTTGATAATATAGAAGAATTGTAAAGATATAGAAAAAGATACGTCCTATAACGTCGTGAACCCAGAACAGGGTTCGCAAATTAAGGTAATGAACGGTTATCCCAATTAAACCTAATCGGCAAATATTAATAAAGTAGATCCAAAAAACACCGATAATGCTAAGAGCAACCTTTTGACGACGAGTGTAAATAGGAAAGAAAATTAATAAGCTTAAATATGCCAATGTTTCAATAATTCCAGAACATTCATAGTCAACTAATAGGGTAATTGATCCAAAAGTAGTTTGAATGTCTAAAGCAGCTGGAAACGGATAAGCAGTAAAGCTATGAGTCAGCTGTCCAATCACACCAGCTCCGCGGCTCACTAGGCTAGCTAGGAACCAGACAAAATATTTGTGGCATGCAAAAGTAGTTAAAAGAAAAGCACCAATAGCACCAACCCAATAATAAAAAGCAAATAAATGTGCACGATTAGTTACTGAAAGGGCATATAACCAAACTATAATCCCGCCAATTAAATATCCATTAAGCATTATTCATTTCCTTAGTTTTTTAATCAGTCAATATTTTTCCGCGGCCATTATTTTTTACTTTGTAAACTAAATCATCTGCGCGTTCAAGAGTGTTATAAAAATGTTCATTAGATAAATGCTTCGTGAAGCCACATGAAAACGAGAACTTTATTTTAGTTTTATTATCAGGAAGTTTGATAAAATTATCGCGGAAATATTGTTCAACATTGTTTAGTGCAGCGATGATTTGTTCAGGATTAGCATTAAAAATGACAATTGAAAATTCGTCACCGCCAAAGCGGTAAACGAAACAATTAGGAGCAAAAGCTTTATCAATCTCGTGTTTCAGTTTTTTAGAAAAAGTATGCAGAACAATATTACCATTTAAGTGACCATAGGTATCATTGATTACTTTAAAATGATCGATATCAATAGCGCCAATATAGGTATTAGTTATATTAGGTCTTTTAGATAAATTTTTCATTTCTTGGTCAAAAGCGCGAAAGTTAAGAAGACCAGTTAATTCATCACGCTTGCTTTCGTAATGCAATTTAGCAATTGCTTCTTCATGTCGACTTTCAAAATAATAACGCCAGCTTTCACCAATGATGGTGAAAGTAGTTCCGATTGTCAAAGCGATTAAAAATGTGAGGTGTAATTCATTTTCTATATAAAGACGTACAAAATGGATGAGACTCCCTGAATAAAGGGCAATGATATACTTAACTTGATATGAAAGATTTTGACAATGATTTAGAATAAAGCAGATTAATGCGATGGATGAAATCTGCAATAAAGTAGCGGGGATATTTATAAATGAATATCTCTTTAAATCAAGACCAATAAGTAACGGAATTAGTGGTGTGATAAAAAGCAAAAACCACCAAATATGTTGCTTGTTGCGTAATACCATAATTGTTGGAATGACATACATATAAGCAATTGCTTTAAAGGTAAAGATGGTTACATTTGCAATACAAACAGTTTGGAGTATGTAAAAAGTAGTAAAACACAATATGATAAATAAATGGTGACGCCAGTCTTCTAGCTGTTTCTCCCATACTTTTTCTATTTGTGTTTGAGTTACAACCATGCTAATTGTAATGATTGGTAAAGAGATAGTAGGGTAAATTAAACTAAGATTCATATTTAAAAACCTCTTTTCGGTAGAATTGCTGTCAAAATTTTATCTAAATTATATTTAGCAGTGTCTGCTGAAAGTGCTGTTAAAATCAAGATAATAGGTAAGAATTGAACTAGATAACGACTACGTCCGCCTTCAAAAAGAAGTAAGAATATAAAACCGCCAACTAGTGCCATTCTTAGCGTTTGAATAATAAAGCCGCCTTTTTGAAAACTGAATAGCAATACAAAAATAATAATTGTCCAAAGAATTTGAGCGATAAATCTAAACTCAATAACATATTTTCCATTTGGATAGATAAATTCCGCTAAGAATCCTCGCCAGCCTTCTGATGGCTGCTTGGAAATAATAAAATGGCCTTCATGCAGCCAGCCGAATGTACCATCTGCAGTATTTAGACCTTGCTTTTTAACTAGAAATTGTAAATAACCCAATGGACCGCGTTTTTTAAGACGCTTGATGATCATCTTTTTAGAATAGACAACTTTTTGTTTCTTAGTAGGAAGCTCATCCATTTTTAAAGCTGCTTTTGGATCATAGGCACCATCATGTGTTAAACCAACGTTGATGAAGTGGATCATCGGAATTTGGCGTTTTTGATTAACGATGATGTAATGCTGATCTTGAACCGCTTTTTTAAGAGGTTGATAGGCTAAAACAAAACTTGCTGCAATAGTTAAACAGAAAATAGAAGTTAGAATTACTTTGTTGTTTTTTAAAATATAGAGTAAACTCGTTAAAATCGCGGCAATACCCCAAACAGCAACTGAAGGCTTGATCCAAACGCCACATGCTAAGCTAATTCCGGATAAAATTGCTCCTAAAAAACGAATGACAACTAGATATGATTTTTGGGTAGCGATGCTCCAGCCAAAAATTGAAAGTGAAATAGGGAGCAAGCACCATACATCTGTGTAAGGAACCATGCAAATAGGGAATATGCTAAGCAGACTAGCTAGAATATAAATGATATTGGGAATTTTTTGAAAATTGATTATCGCAATTGTAGCGATGATTACTAAAACACTTAAATCTGTAACAAGTGTTGAACATAAAGCCATTGTTAACCAACTGGTTGAATGAAAGATATTGGCAACTTGTCTTAGAGTAAGGAGGATGGATAGGTTGTTGTAGTTAACACTGAAATATCCTCTTAATTCAGGTAGATTCGGATTGATTATGGTATTGTGAACAGCACTAACATCAAATCCGATTGCGGGATGTACGAAGTAGACAAATTGAATTTGCCAAATTAATGCAAGGACTAAACAAATAATAGAAGTAATCCATTTATGCTTGATAAAAATTGTTTTTAAGAACATTTGAAACTTTGGAAAGGAGAACCAGCTTAAAACTAAAATTAATAGTAGTGCAAACATTATGTAAGTTAAGCCGGTCGTAGTTTTTGCATCTGGCAGCCAATTAGTAGATGAGAGCACAGCGAAGAAGCTAATTATAATCAAGCCAAAGAAAAAGGCACGGATGACACCATTTCCAAAATGAAATATTTTTGGGGATATTTTACTGATGTTCATGACGTACTAACTTTCTTTTATGGTAATAACTAATTGCGGCTATTGAAGCTAAGACAAAAGCGATGATGGCAGGGATGTATGGGCCGGTGCTGGCTCCGCTGATTGTGATTTTTGTGTTGCCACCCAAATTAGGATTTTGCATTGTCATTTTAGTTGATCCGTTTAGGTCATCTCTGTTAAACATATTGTAAGGAATCTTAATTATGGCCGATTGGCGGCCATCACTATCTGCATAATAATGACAGAGATTATCTTTAGTTGCTTTATATTGATTAGTTTGAGGATCCCATACTCCAATTCCTGCATATCCAGATTTTCCATTTTGAATATTCCATGGATTGACATCTAAATTAACACTGTATGTAGCATTACCAACATTTATATTGTAGGCTGATGGCTGCAATTGACGATATCCACCTTCATATCCATGACTATTTCTATTGGTTTTAGAATCAGGGCAAATGTCTACATATAACAACAATTGATTATTTTTAGGATCATTAATAAATCCTATTTGATGGTATGTAAATTGATCTGTTGTCCAGTCCTCAGTAGGATAGCCATTTTCTTTCCATTCTGAAGCGGGACTCCATGATGCATACACTTTGCTATTAAAGGATATACAAAAAGCTAAGCATTCCAAGGCTAGCAGAAATACTATAATCTTCTTTCTTATATTTTTCATTTTATTCAGTCTCAGTTTAAATAATTCTATAAATATATGCCTTATCTCCATTATACTTTAGTATAACACTTAGTGCTAACCTTGTTGAGTATATAAAATTACAAAATAATTGTAAATTACTATATGATTATAGAATATAGAGTGAAAGTGATATCAATTTGAGCAAAAAAGAAGCTCGTAAAGCATGCCATAATTAATGACATTATTTGCGAGCTTTTTTGTAATTTAGTTTTTATATGGTTGCTTGTTGGGGTTTTCTTCGTCCAACAATCCAAGTAATGATTAATGCAGCGATAGCTTCAACTATAATCATTGTGATTCTTGCTGGAATCTTGGTACTACCAAGCCATACGTCAAGAATAATAGAACCGATAATGATAATTCCCATCCAAATCCATTGAGATTTGTCAAAAGCAATACCGTATTCTTCTTCACGACGTCTAATTCCAGGTAAAATTGCACCCAAACCAATTAAGACAATTACGGCTACAATATTAATGATCAATTCGTACCACCAAAGGCCACTGCCTTGCTTAACATCTTGTGGTGCAAAACCAAGGATGGTTGCTACGGCAGTAACAACTAACAAGGCAAGACCAACAAGCCAAGCAAGTTTATCGTTTTTAATGTAGACATATTTTGATGGGTACTTCTTTGAGTTCTTTCTTACTCTCATGAATGAGTAGAAGATCCAGCAGGTAACACCTGGTGAAATGATTGAGTTCAAGTTAAGCAACCAGTTGAAGATATCGTTCATGTCAGGTAAGAAGATACCTAAGATCATGATGAATGATGAAAGGGCAACAGTTAAGATGTAACCGTTAATTGGTAAGCCGTTTTTGTCCTTCTTACGTAAGAACTTAGGCATGTACTTATCGCCAGTGTCGGAGATAAGCATTCTAGTCATGGCATCAAGCAATACGGCAACCAAGGCACAGTTGAACAATAATGATGTCCAAGCCCAGAGGTAAAGCAAGAATTTACCCATACCGAATTGTTTACCAACCATGTCGAATACGTAGTAAGCACCGTTCATCTTCAAGTCGTTTGGAATGTGGTATGCGTCAAAGTAGATACCAAGTGCAAATGAACCAAGGATAGTTAAGAAAGCAGTCATGATAGCTAAAGTAATCATTGCCTTAGGGAAGTCTGACTTAGGTTTCTTCATCTTAGTTACATATGGTGCAACCAGTTCACACCCATTCATGGCATAGATTAACATTCCGACGGTTGACCAGTAGTGCAAGTCGAATTTAGGAATGATTGTGTGCCAAGTAAATGGTTGGGTAGCCATGTGACCGCCTGATTTTGCCAAACCAACAAAGGCAAGGAAAACAAACAAGACAGTCATAATGACCATCAAACCACCACCAATACTGGAAAGGAATTCCATTGAGTTGGCAAAGTGGTGTTCAACGATAATGAAAACAATGAACACAACGAAAGTCAAAGCAGCAAACATGGTAGTAGGAATTTTATCTTGGAATCCCTTTGAACCGGTCAATGCCCAACCTAGGTCGACAATGATTTCGTTAGCGGAGTCTACAGCATAAGGAATTGAGGCTGACCAGTATGTCCAAGCAGTGAAGTAACCTAAAAATTCTCCGTCAGTACCGCGGACCCATGATGAAAGTCCGCCACCTTCTTCACTAAACGTAGAACCTAATTGTCCTACCATTAATGAGTAAGGTGTTACATAAAGCAAACACATGATAATCCAAGAGGTGATAACTGGCATCCCTTGGTTTTGGAAGTTGTACATGATATCGTCCAAGCCGATAACAGTACAAAGTGCCATCAAGGTCAAAACAGGCCAAGTGATGGCTTTCATTTTATTTGTTGATGTTAAATCGTCCAATTAATTCTCATCCTTCTCTATTTAAAAATAATTACTCCCTAAAAAGATAAGAATCCTGGCGACTTATTTTTACATTTTTCGTTCATTCTATTCCTTTCTTAGATGAAAGTATTCAAATAAATTTTACCTATTAAAAAGAACTGTGACTGATACAATCCCACTAAAGTGGACGATTTAAATACATAAAGTATTCAATTATCCATGGAGGTGGGATTTTTTATGTCCAGAAAAAGTAAATATTCATTC
>QWCA01000125.1_pt1 | contig 6652 bp, 6 predicted proteins | sample 1972451 | NCBI WGS metagenome assembly QWCA01 (sample SAMN09866720, study PRJNA288562) | Human vaginal metagenome isolate term5_vaginal, whole genome shotgun...
AAATAGTGAAGAAGGACACTAGTTATGTGGTAGCTGTTCCTAGGGAAGTCTTATCAACTTTGGGAGTAGATAAAGGGGATAATTTAATATTTGAGGTCCTTGAGAAGAAAGTTAACTTAAAGGTTGACAGAGAAAGTAAATATGATGAATATTCATTAGAGGGATTAAACGAGCTCTTAAAAGTTAAATATGATTATATCAATGGAGTATTAAAGACTTTAGGTGTAAGTACATTAAGAGAAGTTAAAGAATTTATTGCTAGATTAGAGGATTTGGAAGAGTTAGAAGAGGTCATTAGGAAAAAGGAAGAAATATAACCTCCATAAAAGAAAAAAAGACACTAACGGGGGCGTAATCCCTTTAGTGTCAAACTAAAACGAAGATAACAAACACGGCTAACCCAAAGGTTAACTATGTAAACTAATTGTTATAAAACGACTAAAACAAACTTTAACTTGTTTGCTACATTTATATTGTAACTTAGATTTTTAATTTTGCAAAGTAATTTTTATTCTTTTAAGTTTTATTCATCTTAATTATTTGAGAAAATAACTTGTTCCAAATAAAAAGAATACTATCAAGGGAGAAATAAAAAGCCCACCAAAGCATTTAAACTCCAAGATAGTATTCAACTGATTGCTATATTTAATATTAATACCAAATAAAACATATGTCAAAGGGTTCTTGTGATTTCACAGGAGCTCTTTTGTTGTTTAGATGTTTATTTTCTTATTTTGATTTTGGGCTTAAATCGAATTAACTAATCTAGTTTTTCTTTTAAAGGCTTTTTCTAAGAACTACAATAATCATTAAATTAGCCTTGTATGGTTAGAGGATAACCCCATAGATAACCACCAATAAAAGTGGAATGATTAAGAGATAACTATGGGATAACTATGGGATAACTATGGGATAACTATGGGATAACTATGGGATAACTTTACCCCCTACTTCATTAAGTTAATAAAAGTGTCCTCAAAGATGTATTTCAAAGTGTTAGAGGGTATTTTTGATAGGGATAACCTCTTCTATGAACTCAATAGTGGAATTGTTGGGGATCAAATGGGTTTTATGCTTTATTTGGATTTGAACTATTTCTCTATATCTATTTTTATGTATTGATTGCGTTGAAATCTGTTTTTAGATAGAAATTAATTCTTATTCAGTTATTGCAATTAGCATATTATTTGGATTATCTAATTCATTAATGAAAGCTCTTAGAAGTTCAGATTTACTAATCTTATTTGCTGTGCAAAAGTCATTTAATTTCTTAAATTCTTCATTATTGAGGTAAACAGTAACTTTGTTATTATTCATTTCATTAATTTTCTTAACTTTAGGCATATATAAACCCCCTTTATGCACTGTTAAGTATATCATAGATATAAAACTAGTGATAGGCACCGTTGATTAAATCTAAGTATTAAAGAAATATATAAATACCGTTAAATAAAATATAGTATATAAGTTATTTATATAAACCGGTGTATAAACATTGCATTAAATGAAACTTTCACGCAATGTTTTTGAGATAAAATCGGCATTAGATAGATTACAATTAATGGGTTTATATATTAACACCTCCTAATTAAAGAGAAATTTTGCGGAATAAGTAGAATATAGAAGAATAATAAAGCCTTATAATTAAATATTCATATAAAGAAACTAAAGTAAACATGACAAACTGTCATGACACTATTATGATTATATTTATAAAGAAAGGAGGTTATTAAACCAATGAAAGAAAATTCAAAGTATAATAAAAAAATTGAAGTAAGATGTACTCAAAATTTTAAAGAGAGAGCTCAAGCAAGAGCAGAGGAATTAGATATTAAATTAAGTGACTATATCAGAATGTTGATAGAACAAGACCTTAAAGAAGTGGAGGGATAATGAGTGACTAGGTTTGATTTAGCTAAAAAAGTGAATATAGCTTATATCTTAGAAAGTTATGGATATAGAGCTAATAAAGATGGTTTTTACGTTTGCCCATTTCATAACGAAAAAACACCTAGTGCTAAGATTAAAGATAATAAACTAAAGTGTTTTGGTTGTGGAAATTATGCTAGTACGATAGATTTAATTCAACAACTAGAAGGCATTAGCGAAATTCAAGCAGTTAACTTAATATTATCTAAGTTTAACCATGAAGAACGCTTTAAATCCATTATAGAGCCTATAAAAGAGAAACAAAAAAAGCAGTTACTAAATCCTAGTTACATTAGAGAAAACTCAAACAAAGTCTATAAACTAAGTGATAATAAGTATATAGAAAACTATTTAACAAAGCGTTGTATCAAAGAAGTGGTAGGAGAGCTAACCAAATTTGGTGTAACTATAAGGCATAACTATTATAAGCACACTAATTACATAATATATGATTTTGGAGATTACATGATACAGAAAGCCTTAGACGGCTCTCTAAAGCGTAATATTGGTTCTCCTAATATATTTATTATGGAGTACAATAAAAATTTCCCTTATTACATTGTAGAGGGGATAGAGGATTGTCTTTCTCTTTTAAAGGCTTTAAAGAAAATCAATGTTATTTGCTTAAATAGTGTAGCTAATAAGCATAAGTTATTTGAATTGTTTGAGCAAGAAGAGGGGTATAGAAAGAGCAAATTCATTTTTGCTTTAGATTATGATAATGCGGGAATAAAAACTGGAAAGGAAATCAAAGAATACTTCATAAAAAATGACATAAAGTACGATTATTATAGGGATTTTTACAAAATAGCTCTTTCTATAGATTGTATTAAAGACATTAATGACTATATAATTTACTTAAATGAAATAACCAAAGGAGGAAAATATGACCAAAATAACTAAACTAAAATCAAAACAAGTTATTTGCGAAGGAACTCACTTGTCGACAATATATAATTGCTTAACTCCAGAGAGTAAAAACCTAATAATATCAAATATGAACACAGGAAAAACTTATACAGCTAGTGAGCTATTTAAACTCAGACAAAATTGTATAAAGGTCCTTTTAGTACCTAGAAATTCGTTAGGAAGAGACATAGCTTGTAGATTTGAAGGAAAACATAAAGTAAAAATGTTATTTGAACGTGACATTATCAATTCAGAAGAATTAAAAGAGTGTGTAATAATAACCAGTCCAGAAAGTTTTTTAAAGAAAGTTATACCACGTGTCAAAGAATTAAACTTAGACAAGGAACTGTTCACTATCTATGATGAAATACATCTTGCCATCGATGATTCCTCTTACAGAAAATCATTGTATGATGTTTTAAAAGTTGAAAAAGAATTAAATGGTTTTAAGACTAAATTTACCTTATTAGGATTAACAGCTACCGAAGGAGCTTTAAGAGAGTTTTTAGAATTCGACAATGTCATTGAAGTATCTGTTTCAAATAAGTTTAGACAAGCAGAAAGATTAGATATTATACAAGGCATAGGAAAGTTTGATGAAAAATATATTACTGCTTCTATCTTAAAATGCTTAGAACAAAATCCTAAAAGTCGAATTGTCATTAAATTAAATGATAAAGAAAAAATAGACACATGTGCTGAAATGATAACAAAAAAAATAGGTGAAAAACCATTAATACTTAGTAGCAAAGATAAAGATAATTTAGATATTGTACTAGAGAATAAAAATGTTATAAAACATCTAATTTGCTTTGTTACGGACTTTACAGAAGTGGGAATTGAAATAAAAAATACTGACGAAATAATATTACTCACTTTCGAAGGGCTTAATAATAACCCTATAAATCATAACTCTATTATCCAACATATAGGAAGAGCTAGGAATGGTTGGAAAGCTGTTATATGTCATGTAGAGAAAAATAGGAAAACTTTACATCCTAATTTGAAAAACATACACAATAACTACAAGATAGCAATATATGGTGCTATTAACACTTCTTTAAAACATTCAACTTGGTCACCATATACTGAACGAAAAGCTAATAGCTTAGGATATGAATTGAAATGTGATATTGATATTGATTATGAAATAATGAATAGAACTATGGAAGACTATCGAGAAAACCTTATTAATAACGCTCAAGATTTAAAAAAACAACTAAAAAAAAGTAAAACACTTAATATTCCTATTATACAAATCGTAAAAACTAACTATGAAGATATGTATGAATATCTACAAGAATTTGAAGAGCCTTTAAAAGAAAAAAAGAGTGCTTTAAAACAAAAGAAAAAAGAATGGAGAGAAGAGTTAAATGACTTGATTCGAATTTCTAGTGATGAAGATGTAAAGAATTTTTATCTTAAAGAAGAAGTATTTAGTTCCAACGGGAAAAGAATAATTGAGCTCTTAGAATATCTCGAGGAATATGACAAAGTTCTTAATTGTTACACTAAATTAAAGAAAGCATTCAAAGAAAAGCTGAAAAAAATTAGTGATAAACGACTTTTAGAACTATCAATAAATTATAAGGATACATTACTTAAATGTACAAGGATACAAAATAACATTTACGACGCAAGTTTACGTGAGCAAGGGATAGAATTCATAAGAAAAGACGATATGGTAGAAGAATTTAAAATGCAAAGACACATAATGAAGGTGATAAGAGAAATTACAGGAAAACAAAAAGGATTCAGACTTACCAAAAAACTAATGGATGAGGTTTTAAGTAAGTGTTTATATAAAGATATTAAAGGTACGAAAAAAGACCCCTATAAAAAACTTATAGAAGTCTTAAGTTACTACTATACTTTAAATAATGATAACGGATATTTAAAGATAGGTACTGTAAAAGATAGTTTTAATATTAAATATCTATATTAATCATAAAATACTCTAAGAACGGCAATTCTTAGGGTATTTTTTTTGGACAAATTGCTATTAGTTTTTATCCAAAAAAAAATAGCCGAAATCCTATCTTTACCTAAGTAATACCAACGGTTAAGAAGATTTTTGTTATTTCTTTTTTTTTTGAAAAAACCCTATAATAATAAAAAAATACTTAGCCATTTTTATATATTAAAACAGGGGAACTTTTTATACATTAATAATAACATAAAAAGATAAGATTTCAAATATTGTAGCTACAATTTAAAAGTGATGAAAGTAAATTAGTCTTAAATTCCTTTTTGAAGCTAAATCAAGGCCTATAAAAGGAAAAGAAGCTCATCCTTATCGTTATTCTTCTCTCTATGCTAATTCTAAACCTTAAAGTAAGAGTTCTAAGACCGACATATCTTGATGAATATACATATTAGTTGGCAATTCACCTTTGGGGTAAGCTCCAAAGCTTTTCTTTTTAAAGGCTTTTAATATTTAAATAAAAGAAGCATTAATTGCTTAACACTTCTTTTAGAATTCTTATTTATTTGAAGGACAGTTAGGATTTTTACAGTTAACAATACGTCCCATAAATTCTCGTTCATCTCTAAGGGTTTTTTCATGTGAAGCAATTAATACTTCTTCATAAATTTCACCTTGTCCACAATCACATTTTCTTAAAAAAACTTTATCTATATAAGTATCCCAATTTTTATCGCCTATTCTATCTCTTGCTCCCATTTGCTACCTCCTGTATATCATTAGATTATTGATTTGCTTTATTCCAATTATCTAAAAGTACTTTTAATTGGTTAGGGTCTGTAATGTTAGCTTGAATAAGATTCCCTAAGAAATCTTCAGCTTTACTTATTTTATTTAATATTTCGGCTTCATCGTTTTCTTTTAGCCAATCTCTAAGGTTTTTCTTATCTGGAATTCCTCTAGAAACTTTGTATTGATAACAATCAAGCCCAAATAACACTTCATAAACTACGTTTGTATACATTCCATATTTATATGATTCTTCAGGTCTAGGTTGTACTATTTTCTTTATAGTATCAGTTAATTCTTTACGAATTCCTATTCCATACTTTCTAAGTATATATGCTTCTGTTCTTTCTTTTACTGCAAGTTCAATTTCTGAAGGACTCATGTTCTCCATGCCAGTTATATATATTCCATATTCCCTTAATGATGGTAATACTACAGTTGCTAACCAATCTCTGAACAATCTGCCTTGTTCATTATCAACTCTAAAACTCCACTTGTATAAATCACTTTCAGAAATAGTCATAGTTTTCATGAAATTTCTTATTTCTTTTTTCTTCTCTTTATCTAAATTTTTAAAATCGCCAAGGTTGGCGATTTTCTCTATAGCGACTAAATCATCATATACTCTATTCCATCTAGGGGTTATAGAATTACGCCCATCTTTAAGCTTTTTACAGTCTGTAACACCTAAAGCTAAAGCACAATCTTCAACATATAAACCTAATTTCCCGTCTATTGATATTTCGTATTTAATAGCTTGATTGTTATAACTGAATTTATCTGAAAAACCTATTATTGAATGATTATTTTCTATTAAATTTTCCATAAACATACTCCTACAAATAAATTTTACATATCAATACCATTATATATTTTTCTACTTAAATAGTAAAATGAAGTCTTATTTCCAATTAATATAATATTGAAATTTTACATGTCAATCAATAAATATTAACAATTAAGTACTTTTAAAGGTTCTTTTTATGTGTTATATTAATAATAGATTGAAGAAAAGGAGTATTAAATATGAAATATTACACAAAAGAAGAACTTGATTTATTAGAAGAGGGGATTTATGATAACGTCAGAAGGTTTACATTA
>QWCA01000126.1_pt1 | contig 6646 bp, 8 predicted proteins | sample 1972451 | NCBI WGS metagenome assembly QWCA01 (sample SAMN09866720, study PRJNA288562) | Human vaginal metagenome isolate term5_vaginal, whole genome shotgun...
AACCAATCATACGAGAAAGGAACTCCTTTTTCTAATGTTTAAAGAAATAAATTTAAGGAATCATTCATCCTTACACAAACTATTTTACAGTCTCATTTTACAGTCTCTAAATAAATTAAGCGTATATGATTAAAGTAGTAAAGAAGATGTTTAAAATGTATTTATTTTCATACCCTAGTCTTGATACTACTTCACTCAAATTCGTTTTAAATCTAATACCTAAAGAAATTAAAAAATATTATGATCCTTTTTTTGGTTCGGATGTTCTTTTAAAACAAATTAAGGACAAAGGTTATATCCGAGGTAAGGCGTATTTAAATTGTCAGTCACCGCAGCTTTATAATGTTTGGACTATGATTGCTAAACAAGATGAAACCTTCTTAAAATTTGTGAAAGAAATATCAGTATTGCTACAGCAATCAAAAATTCAGCCTGAAATGAATGAAGATGTAATTTTATTATCTAAGTACATTAATAAGGAAGATAGTAATATACATAATTTGAGTCAATCACTAGATGAAATATCTGAAAAGATTGTATATAATGCTGCATCGAATATTGATGCTCTTAAAGTTGCCCCAGATAATGTAGCACGAGATGTTGGTTATAACATATTGGATTTTTTAGGTAAAGTACAAAAAAATAAGTCAAGGCTAAGTGAGCAGCAAGTCAAATTATTGATTACTACTGCAATAAAAAAAGCAATTTATGGAGAATTAAAACAGCTTTATAACCATGCATTTGCCCAAAGGGTAGGAACTTTTGAATTTTCGGCTCTATTCTACTACTTACAAATGACCAGCTATCCATTTAAGTATCGTTACAATAATCAAGGAAATTATACTTGTCCGTATGGTGGCAAAAACTATAATCAAGTAGATTTGAAAGAGCAATTGAATTTTATTGGCTCTCAAGAATTCGCTACTGAGTTTAGTGACACTAATTTTTCTCTATCAGATTATGTCCAGTTCCTTAGTTATCGAGTGCCTAAATTTTCTACGGATGATTTTATGTTTTTAATGCCCCCTGCTGCTACAAATGCTACATGCTATAATCAACAAACTTTTAATTCTACTGATGAGGAAAGGTTAAGAGGAATACTAGGACAATGCAATACTAAATATATTCTGCTAATACATAATACCCCAACTACCAAGAATCTCTTCTTGAATACACATTTAAATGTTGATGATCTTTCTATTGCCTACCAATTTGAGCCTGTAAATATTTCAAAACGTAAGGTTAAATATTTATTAGTTAGGAATTATTAGCTAATTTTAGCTTTCTTTGCATTTTAAGGAGATTTTCTAGGATGATGTTAACATAAAGGTGAATCAATAAAATAATTATTTATTTTGATTCGTGGATTAGCTGTTGTAGTTAATCTTTGTTTTAAAGTCCACAGTTGGACTTCGTTTATGTTTATGACACTTTTAGTGGTGTTTATTGTTTATTTTAATAATAGTAAAAAGGTTTAAGTATGTGCTTAAGCCTTTTTCTTTTGGAGGTTATTGATGTTGTTATTAGTTGATTCAGCCTTTACTAAGGAAGAACGAAACCTGGTGCAAGGTACTGCTCATGATGTAGAGCAAAAGATTCATGCTGTTTCTACTGATGCTAGAAGAAAGTTTTCACCAGTAAAAGCTGAATTTATGTCTCAGATTTTAGGTGATATGTACTATGACTGGTTTGGAAAATTAGAGTTTAATGAACAAGCCAAAAAGGATGGGATAGTTTATTATGGAACAGATGTTAACTCTTATTGTCACCAATTTAATAGCTTCTTGTCATTGGATATTTCTACCATTGAAAAGAAGGTAAATCAAATTTGGCAAAAAGCTGAGTTAGATAAAGACGAGCAGAAATATCGTGATCAACCAGCGGAAATTGGTACTTATGTTACTCCAGAACTTTATGGGGAAAGATATTGCAGACCTGAAGATTTTTAATGTATTAGAAAAATCTACGAATTTAAGAAAATAGAGGAAAGCCATATGAAATATGAACATGCGAAGAAATTAGTAGATAGTGGTAAGAGCAAATTGTTTGAAAACTGGCATGAAATTGGAAACATTAGCATTGATGAATTTCTTGCTGGGTACAAGTGGCTAAGTGAGGATCCTTTAGATGAAAAAGGAAGGATTTCTCGTGATATTGGTTTAGAAGTTACTAAGGACGCTCAAAACAAGTTTATGCTTGTTCATAATCCTGAGCAGGCTAAAATTATAGGAATAAAGACCTATGATTCAAATAATTTGAAAGGAAAAATGGTTAAATTGAATAGAACTGTTGATCCAGTTACAGGTAGAGTAGAGTTCTTCCATAATGGTAAATTATGGAACGGAGACTTAATCTGTAATATTCGGACTGAATTGTAAGTCTTTTAGTGAAAAAAACATTTGCGGTACTGAATTTTGATGTACTGTGAATGCTTTTTTTGTGTGGAAAACAAATTAATTCTATTGATATTTACAAAAGAAAAAATTCCCTTTAAAAGTATTAGTCTAAATTTGATTTGAAAGGGGAGCATTATGGCAACTAAACAACAATATTACACAATTTCAAGCAATTTTGGCTTTAACTGTAAGGACTATAAATTGTCTTATCACCAACTTCCTATTGGTGGCATTACTATCTACTACCAAATGCTTATATATACAGATAAACAAAGCTTACTAGTTTATCGTCAAAATTCTAATCATAAGATGGAATGGGAGAATGCTGAAATGGGCTTCTTAGACCAAGAACATGTTTTTCATCCATTTGGCCAAGGAGAAGTCTATAGTCACAAAATTTCTAGCTTGTATATGCAGAGCTATGATTATTACAGTGCTATTTATTCATTGGGGCAGGGATACAAGCTTGATTGTGATGATGATGGCTTATATCGACATATGCGCTTAATGACTAGAGAAATCGGAAAATCTATAAGAATGCATTACACGTCAGTTGCAGCAACCATTGATTTAATTAGAACCCAAGATGATCCTAAGATTAAAAATGTTATCAAGAATTGGTCGGCAGATGTTCTTAAAAAATTTAAGTTTTTTGAAGATCCAACACCATTTCCTAGAAAAGAGGCTGTAAGTTTCCTAAAGGAGCATCCAGAGGAGTTCAATATTGATGACAATCTGCCTGTAGTAAATGCTAATACTAGTATGAATACAGTTTGGTGGTAAAGCGAAGGGAATAATTTGAATGATTGAAGAAATGGAAGCAAACGTCTTATTAGCTTTTTCTACAGTGACACGCTATGTACTGAGTAACTTACTATTCTGGTTTTAATTAAGGCAATCTACCTTATTTATCAGGAGTATAAGCATGTTCCTACGCATACTACTTCTTCATCTCTTATAAGAGATGATATTGTAGTTGTCTTATTAGTAGTGACTACATATATAGTTTCATGGGCATTAGGCATTCCGATTACTCAAATCCTCGGCTTGGATCCTGTCCAAAATATTGTAGCGGGTTTACAAGTACTGAATGCAGTGTTCACAGGTACTAACTTAACCAATCTATTGCTAATAATAATATTGGTAAATATGAGTAATTAGAAGTAGTTCACAGTGGAGAATAGTAAATAATGAAGAATAACGAGAAAACAAAAGCAACAATTACAATTGTAGTAATTACTGTAGTAATTTAAGCCTTATTTTTAATTTTAACTTTTTTATGGGCGTGGTCCGCTACTTCTATGATTATTGTTAAATTAAGGAGAATAAAGATGGCTAAAAAATTTAGTAAATATGAACTAGATCCATTTGATAAAATTTATAGTTTTGATCAAATTGCTGAAAGTACTGGATTAGATCCAACCGAATTGTATGATTTAATGAAGCATTTAGGTATTAACGCCACTTATAAAGGAGTTACAGATAATAAAGGCTACTTTTCTGAAAAAGCGTATAAAACAATTCGGAAATCAGTCAAAGATAGAATTAACAAAGATATTTTAAATGCAATAAATAAAGAGGGGTATTATGCATACTTTCAGATTATAGATAAACTTAAAGAGCAGGGATATAAAGTGAAAGCTGAAATGCTTAGAAGGATGGTTAAGCAAAAGCAGATTAAATCTAAGCAGTTTTCTGAACACCCTGGTAGCTTTAGATTTGTAACTAAAAGGGATGCTGAAAAACTCCTTCAGGTAATTAGGAAGAAAATGGATACGGCTCTAACTATCAATAATGAAAAGACATTTGCTCCAGTTAAACGAATTACTAAGACGAAATTACAGCAACTTGAAGATAAATCAGAAATTATTAGTATTGATGAGATGTGTAGAGAAACGGGATTTATTAGTAGCGTATTTAAGATAGCTTTTGGAAAGGCAGAAATAAATCCGGCTTATTTTTGCATAGATACACAAACCTACTACTATAATCGTATTTCTTATGAGTACATCCTTAAAAGATTGCTACAACAGCGAAAAATTACAATGTAAACTATAGTTAAGTCCTCCTATTCATGATATTAGGGTAAAAAATGAAAGATAAAAATTTGCTACGTGAGTTAAAGAATTTAGAAAAGAATAATAAGCTCACTATTGATCGGATAGAACGTAGTGCTGCTTTTTTGTCAAATAATCAAGAATTTTGTAATCATTCTTGGAAAGTCATTAATCAAGCCGATGGAGTAGAATATATTTATCGCAATGGTCAATTAATACCTAATATGTGTAATAATCACTACATTGTCAACGAAAGCTGGAGTAAATAATTAATTTGAGCAAACAAAGATTTAGATTGGCAGAATATTTTGGAAAGCCAGCACAGTTTTATCATGCAACTTTTGATCATATTACTCATAAAATTAATCGCCAGCATCAAAAGATCCCTGTAATTCTGTTAACTGATGTATATCTTGTAGATTCACAAGATAAAAAAAATAGATTAGCTAATAAAAACGACTTTATTGATGCTAAAGGTAAACACATAATTGCTGATCATTTATGGGTAAAACTAACAAAGCCTTGGCTAGAATTACCACAAGAGTTGCTACAAGGGGATGAAATATATTTTCAAGCTAATGTAGAGCAGTACAAAATAACTCGTGCTGATACGATTATGAAGAGAAACCAAATATGGGATGCTATGATTAAAAAGAATAAAAGAATTGAAACATCGTGGAATTACTACACTAAACATCATTACCGTAAAAACTTCATGACATCTTTACGAAAAATGCGAGCTAAGCAGCAAGAAAATATTACTGAAGCTAAAAAATTACAAATGCAAATTAAATTAGTGGATTATAGTTTAAATCATATTTGTAAAATTCATGTTGTGCTACTGAGGAAAGTTAAAAAGAACTTTCAGCGAGAAACTTATAATTATGTTAGATTTAAGAACCAAGGATATAAGTATTCTGCTTGGCTTGCCGCAAGAACTATGGATTACATCGAAAAATAGTAATATGAAGGAAAGAATGATAAAATAATGATGTAAACCATTATTTATTTCTGATTTTGATTTATTCCTTAGGTAGTTTCTAAGGCTGGGTTTTAGGTCTAAAGTTTAAAGACCATTTTGATGTTTATTGACGCTAATGCGTTGAATATTGTTTATTTTTATTAAATCTATAAAGGCATTTAGTTACTGATTAGTAATTAAGTGTCTTTTTGTGTTTATAGGAGGTTAAAATGAGTTTATTAATTATTATTTGTATTGCTACTGGTTTCTTCTTTTACTACAAGAAAAGAAAGAATGAAATTGAAGAGCAAAAAAATGAGCAGAGGAGTAGATTTGGACATCATTCACAATCTAAAGCTTCGTACACCACAATAATTCCAACTGACATTCGTAGTAAAAATGCAATTGACGCATATTTAAGTTCAAATCGTAGTAGTATAAAGCCATTAAATCAATCGAATATTGACTATTCTGAACAAGAGCAAGATAAAGAAGCTAATCTTCAAAAGGAAGAAATAGCTTCAGATGATTTGCTTGTGAATAGTAATACGGGAGAGATTGTTACCCCTGATATGGCTTTCAATAATGAAGAAGATTTGAACTCCGATACAGTTGAAGGAAGCGCCACTATATTACCAGCAGATTCAGATGCTACTGTAGCAAAAGACCATAGAATTAGTTCACCTAACCGTGCTATTTCATCTAGTGAAGGTAATTCAGATTCTACTCTTTCTCAGAAGTCGAAAGTCAATACAAAAGATTGGAAGCAAAAGAATAATCAAGCCATTAATGATTTAATTAATTAATGACTATTAAAAGCCATCAAAGAATACATCTCTGATGGCTTTTAAGTTGCCATTTTTTTATTTTAGATCTAAAATAAACAGGAATAGGAGAAAGCTATTGAGTTCTTGACCTATGTCATACCATTAATGTTAAATTTTACGTTTTTTAGAGAAAAAGCTTAAAATTTTTATTTATTATTTATATAGTTTGAAACTGTCAAATTTTTTGTGTAAATAGATTTTTCTCGTAGATTGATTTTTTAATCTTTTATTTAATCAAAGTAGGATTCTAAGGTATCCTGGACTTGACCAAAGCCTTTGTGAATTCGGTTGAAGTAGCGGTCATTATAGCTCATTGCCTGAATGCCAATAAAAGTATTAAGCGACTGTTCAGTTGGAAACTCTGCTTTAGGCTTAGCTTTACGCTTGATAACGTTGTTAAAGGAT
>QWCA01000132.1_pt1 | contig 6365 bp, 7 predicted proteins | sample 1972451 | NCBI WGS metagenome assembly QWCA01 (sample SAMN09866720, study PRJNA288562) | Human vaginal metagenome isolate term5_vaginal, whole genome shotgun...
TAATTTGACCTTGATCATTAACTAATGCTCTTGCATTTTCAAAACCTTCATTTAATAAACCAACCATTGTAAACGCTATTGTTAATCCTACTATAAATATAACTAATGCTGCTATAAATCAAGGCGTAAAGACTTGTTTAATTTTTGGAAGTTTGCTGAATTCAGCAAAGCTTTTATTCATTTTAATTTGATTCATTATTTAAGATAAGTGAAACCACTTGGTCCTTTATTCATATTAAAACTTGCTAAATCTTTTGGCTTACGATATTTATAAACTTTAGAAGCTAATAAAGCATGTGCTTCTTTGTGTGAGTTAAAATATTCTAAATATTCTTTACGTGATGAAATTACTGAACTTGAACGATATTTATTTCAAGAAGTGTTTACTGAATTAACATCAATCTTTAATAAATCAAATTCACCAACAACTTTTTGTACTGGACTTGTGACATAAACTAATACTTTTTCAACTGGATATTTAGGTGTTACTTTAAAGAAAACAACACTTTTAGCATTATCAAACAATTGTTCTGCTTCATTTGATGAAATTGAAATCATAATTGTTTGTTTTTCAACTTCAGAAACAGCTGAATCTGAGAAGACTCAATTACGATTCTCGCGTTCATCTAGAATTGCTTCATCATGCTCAATTTCAGCAACTGGTACTAAGACTTCTAAATCATCATCTTTAGATTCATCATTATCTACCTCACCGCTTTGTTCAACGGTTTCATAAATTGAATATTCATGGTTTGTATCTTCTAAAACTTGTTGACCTTCGATTTTTTCTTGGTTTTCAGCTATTTCAAATTCATGATGTTCACAGATAATTTTTTCTGGCTCAACTTCTTCAAAAATATGATTTTCTTCCATTTTATTAGTTTCAAGAATTTCTTGTGGTTCAACGAAATCTTGAACTTTTTCTTCTATTTGAACAGCTTCAGATGTTTCTGTTGTAGGTTTTAAACTAACTTCTTCATTAATAAAATTAAAATCATTTTCACCATCAACAACAATTGATTCATTCTCATTAAAGAATTTATCAAAGGCTGTTTGTTCAGCTTCTTCACAAGGTTTAAAATCTTGTGAATTATTTAAGAAACTGTTAATTGCTTTTTGTATAGCACATCTAAATGCTGGGGTATTTTCTTTATCAAAAGCTTTCTTATCTTCAAGATCAGCACGTAGTTTTGTTCCTTTAAAGTAATTTAATAAGTACTCTTTAAAATCTTGAATACGTTCTACTGGAACTTGAGGAATAAGTTTTTCTTTAACGGTAAACAAAATGATCGCTTCATCAGTTTGATTATAAGGTTTATTAGGAGCTTGCTTAATAACAGCCATAACTGCTTTACCAAGTTTTAGAATACGTTTAGTTTCATCATCCAAATCACTACCGAATTGACTAAATGCTTCAAGTTCGCGATAGTTAGCTAATTCTAATTTTAATGATGCTCCAGTTTGTTTAACTGATTTAATTTGTGCAGCAGAACCTACCCGACTAACTGATTGCCCTGCATCAATTGCAGGACGTTGACCAGCATTAAATAATGATGTCATCATAAAAATTTGCCCATCAGTAATTGAAATTACATTTGTTGGAATATAAGCTGAAATATCACCAGCTTGTGTTTCAATAATTGGTAAAGCAGTAATAGATCCTGCCCCTAATTCATCTTTTAGTTTGCATGCACGTTCTAATAAACGACTGTGTAAGTAAAAAACATCTCCAGGATATGCTTCACGACCAGGCGGACGACGTAATAATAAGGATAAAGTACGATAAGCAATAGCATGTTTGCTTAGATCATCATAAACAATTAAAACATCTTTTCCTTGATGCATTCACTCTTCAGCAATTGTTACTCCTGTAAAGGGAGCAATATATTGCAAAGCAGGTAATTCTGAAGCATTAGCTGTAACAACAGTTGTATATTCCATTGCTCCATGAGCTTCAAGTTCACGAACAACATTTGCGATTGTTGAGTTTTTTTGACCAATTGCTACATAAACACAATTTACATTACGGCCTTTTTGATTAATAATAGCATCAATTGCAATTGTTGTTTTTCCAGTCTGTCGGTCACCAATAATTAATTCTCTTTGGCCCTTACCAATTGGGAACATTGCATCAATTGATAAAATTCCGGTTTCAAGTGGTTGATGAACAGATTTACGGTCCATAACACCAGGTGCAATTTTTTCAATTACACTAAATTTATTTGCAACAATATTACCTTTATTATCAACTGCCTTACCTAAAGCGTCAACAACACGACCTAACATTACATCCCCAACAGGAACTTCAACAATTCTTTTTGTACGATAAACACGATCGCCTTCTTTAATATTTGAATAATCACCTAAAAGAACAACACCAACAGCATCTTCTTCTAGGTTTAAAGCCATTCCTTCAACACCATTTTCAAAACGTACAATTTCATTTAACATGACATTATCAAGGCCATCAACCAATACAATTCCATCACCTAACGAAATTACATTGCCGACCTCTAAGGTTAAAGCTTTTTCAGAAAATTTCTTAATTTGTGATTTTATATCACTAATTAATGAATGATTTTTATTATCTGTCATTTTTACGCACCTTCTTTCTCTTTCGTATTGATGATTTGATTTAGTTTTGTTTTTAGAGAAGAATCAATTATTTCCAAGTTGATTTTTAATGATATACCACCAATTAATGATGGATCAACGATAAATTTAATGGGTCTTTCATCGCCAAAACGACTAATAACAGTTTTTTTAATTCTTTGTTTTTGTTCATCATTCAATTCAAAAGCAGTTTTAATTTCAATAAAACGAGTTTGATTAGAATATGCTTTTAAACGATTGGCGATAATTTTTGAATATTTTGCTAGTTTAGTATTACTTTGCATAATTACTTCCTAATTTACCTTTTTTACAATATTAAATAATTTAGTTTTTAAACTATTATCTAAAACTTGCGATTCAAAATTAATTGAAAGTCCTCCAATAATTGATTTATCAACAACAACAATTGGTTCTATTTTTTCACACACATATTTCTTTTTTAAAGATTGCAGAAGGCGATCAATTTGATTTTTTGTTAATTCATAAGCAGTTGTTATTAAAACTTTTTTAACACTTAAAGCTTCATTAACAAAATCCAAAGCTTTTAATACTATTTTTTTAAGTAGTTTAACCGATTTAACATCAATTAGTAGATCAATTAAACTAATTAAATAAATATCAATCTCACCTTCTAGATTTTTAATCACAATTTGTTTTCTTTCATTACGATCACGAGCAGGATCACCAACAGCTTCAAAAAAAGCTGGAACCTCTTCAATGATAGAATTAATTGTTTCCAAATTATGTTTGTATAAATCTAATTTTTTTTCTTCTTTAGCAATTTCAAAAATTGAATAAGCGTATTTTTCAACTGGTTTTAATGAAGATTTCATAAATTATTTTTCATTATTTTCTAATTCTTTAATGAATTGATCAACTAGTTTATCATTATCTTCTCTAGACAATTCTTTTTTCATCAATGCTTCAGCTGCAATATAAGCAGCTTCACGAGCTTCAGATTGTAAACGTTCAAGATTTTCTCTACGTTCATTAGCAATGCTAATTTTAGCAGAACTAATAATTTTATCAGCAGCTTCACGTGCTTCTTTTTCTAATGATTCACGTAAAGTTAATGATTCACTTTTAGCTTTTGCAATAATTTCTAACGTTTGTGCTTGTGCTGCTAAATGTTCAGATTTAGCGTTTTCTAAATATTGTAAAGCTTCTTGTTTAGCATTTTCTGCATCTGTAATTTCTTTAGCAATATATTCACGTCTTTTATCTAGCATTTTATTTGTTGGTTTTCATACCAATCATAATACTAATGAAAAAACGACACACATTGCAATAACTTGAGCTATAAATACTCATACATTAGGGAATAGTGTATTAATAATCTCTGCTGGATTTAATTCTGGAATATCACCAGTACATGAAGTCAACAGTGGTACAACTATAATTGATAAAGAAAGAACGGATAATATAGCTACTAAATGCTTTTTATTTAATTTCATAACGTTACTCCCTTAATTAATTTTCATTATTTTTATTTAATAAATTTATTTAAAAAAAGAAAATACAATTAAGCAACGAAAATAATTAAGATAGAAACAATAAGTGCATAAATAGCAACAGCTTCAGCCAATGCTAAACCAACAATCATTGTACTTAAAATCTTTGGTTGTGCTTCTGGGTTACGAGCTACAGCTTGTACAGCATTAGCTGTAGAAAAACCTTGCATTAAACCAACTGCACCAGCTGCTAACATTGTAATTCCTGTACCAATATATTTACCTAAGTAAGCAATTCCTGCACCGTTTGCAAGTGAACCTACATTTTCAGAAGCAATTGCTGGTAAATTAGCTTCAATATGTGATGAAATAACATTTGTAATATCAATAAATGATGACATAAATATCTCCTAAATATTTTTTAATTTAATTAAACGTTAATAAGTTTTTTATAAAACTACTTGAGCCTCATTATTTTGAATTTGATTTTGAGGATCAAGTTCTGCTAATTTTTTAGCAGCAAGTTTTTCGGCTTTTTTATGCGCAAGATGAGCGTGGTGTTCTTCACCTTCTTTGATTTCAAGACCTCAGTTAATACTTGTTAATAATGTAAATACAAAAGCTTGAATTGTTCCTGCAAAACAAGTAAAATAACCAATTAAGATTGGTAAAATTACTACTGCAGCAATTAATGATACACCAACTCAAGGAACTACGTTTGTAAAACCTGCAAATGCTCAATATGTTATGTTTAATAAAATTGCAGCAGCAGAGATATTACCTCATAAACGGAATGTTAATGAAATAATAGGGGTTAATTTAGAAACGATTTCCAAAGGGTTTATCATAATTGGAAAACCTTTAATTTTAAAAGCAAATTTTAAAAAGAATGAAGCTTTTTGGTATTTTAAGGCAACAATTTGACCACCGATCACGGTTCCAAGAGCCATTGCTAATGGAACGGCAGATGCAGTTGTTGCTTCTTTGAAACCAAATAAAGAAACTAAGTTAGCTGTAAAAATATAACAAAATGTAAATAGTACATAAGGTGCTAATTTAACATGTTTAGCGCCCATTGTATCAACAACTAGTCCTCTAAAATAATCAACAATCATTCCAATAATAATTACAAAACGGTTTGGCACATCATGTACAGTTAACTTTTTAACCATACTAAAATAAATCAACGAAACTGTTCCAATAATTAAAGTTACCATAATGATTGCAGCAATATGTGGAAGTGCAATCATTATATCAAGCGGGCTATAATTTTCCACTGTTTCACCTCCAATGAATAATGAATTATTTTTTTTCTCCTTTATCTTTTTTAATTCCTAAATAAATTTGCATCCCCATTTGGATAAAAAACATAAAAAATGTTAAAACAAATAATGAGATGGTCTCAAAAATAGATTGATAAAGGTTAACAAGATTACCAATGATCAAAGGCACTAATATTAGAAAATTAAATAAAATGTAAATAGTGCCAAAAGCAAAAAAATTTGCTGGTAATCGACGATATTTTTTGGGATTGACACCTAAATTATTCATTTTTAAACGCTTATTTAATAATTTAGAAATAATGAAAATTCGTAAAAGTGTAATTCCAAATCCAAAAGGAATAACTAACAAGTAACTATAAAAAAAAGATCAACTAGCTTCTAATAAAATACCCAAAAAAACAAATACCACAAACGATACTGATAGAAAGGGTAAAAAAATTATTAGATAACTATTGATCATTCTTTTAAGATTCACATTTAATCATTCTCTTTTAAAAAATTAGCCAAAACAAGTTGGCTTGCTTATATTATAAATAAAAAATGATGTTTTTATATATTTTAATTACACGTTATTACTTAAAAAAACGAGTTTGTATTATAACTATAATAAATTAGTGCTTTTTATTAAAGAATAATCACTAATAAATATTAAATGAATTATTAAAACAAAAGATAAGGAATACAAGAAGGTATGGATGAACAAATTTTTATTCAATTATTAGAAAACAATCTAACAAATTCAAAATCATATGTGACTCAACCAATAATATTAGAATTTAAAACGGATGTTTTTTTGATTATAAATCAAATTTTAAAACAATATAAAAAAGGTAAAATTATCAAAAATAATACAAATGAAATTATTTTAGAAATTGATAATAAATTAATTTCTATAACAAATTTAGATATCAATAAATTTCATTCGTATCAAATTGTTAATATTAATATTATTAGAATTGTTCTTGTTTATTACATTTTCAAGCTCATATATTGCTACATTACTAAGGAATAAGTTCAT
>QWCA01000134.1_pt1 | contig 6280 bp, 11 predicted proteins | sample 1972451 | NCBI WGS metagenome assembly QWCA01 (sample SAMN09866720, study PRJNA288562) | Human vaginal metagenome isolate term5_vaginal, whole genome shotgun...
ATAAATTCTAAAGATTTTTTAATTTTAAAAATACTAGAAATTTTAAAGAAAGGGGGGATGATTATGGACAACACATGGTTTTTTAAATATTGTATGTTTTGTTGGGCAGAAAGAAAAATCGATGAAGCCTATCTTGATATGGCTAAAAAGATGAATATGCTCGATGATAACCAAATAATGATGATAAAAATGACACCAAGAATTGAGGAGAAGTAGGTGATGGTATATGTCCTTAAATACATTAAATTTAAAACAAAAACAAGGTGGGAGAGTTATTAAACAAGCTGATAGGTCATCCACCTTTAAATTTGCCTTACAAGATTCTAATGGTGCTTTGATTAATCTAAATGGGCAAACAGCAAATATAAGCTTACACAATCCTAACAATGGAAGATATTGGGAAACTACAGCAAGTGTTAAAAGTTCAGAAGTGGAATTTAAGCTGCCAGGAAATTTGGCAAGTGATGATTATATTTTAGAAATTGCTTGTAATGGATATGTATTTCCGTCTGATAATGAATTTGTTATTGAAGTTGTTAAAGGCTACAAAGATTTAATAGATAAGACAACAGCAGAATCTATCGGAAAAACTACAAGGGAGATTGTGGAAGAAGAGGCCTTAAAAGCTATAAGGCGTATAGATTATAGCAAATTTAAAGGAGATAAGGGCGAAAGAGGAGAAAAAGGCGACCAAGGTGAACGAGGGCTGCAAGGACCCCAAGGAGATGAGGGACCAAAAGGAGACCCTTTAAAGTTTACTGACCTCACTGAGGAACAAAAGAAAGAACTCAAAGGGGAAAAAGGTGACCCAGGTAAAGACTTGACTTTTGATGACCTTACAGAACTACAAAAACAGGAGCTTAAAGGAGAAAAGGGAGACCCAGGAAAAGACGGTGTAGATGGTCAACAAGGACCTAGGGGGCTACAAGGACCCCAAGGACCAAAAGGAGACCCAGGACCCCAAGGAGATGTAGGACCACAAGGACCACAGGGGATACAAGGAATACAAGGTAAAACAGGTGCTACTGGACCTCAAGGTGCCACAGGACCAAGAGGTAAAGACGGTGTATTTGATGTTGAGAATATGACAAGTGGTGAAATATCACAGCTGAAAAATAAATTAAATATCCCACCTAACCCCAAATACACAGACACAACCTATACAGGGGGAAAGGGCGTTGAAGTTGTAGGAAATAGTATAAGGATTAAAAACCAAAACAGTTCAGAAGCTTTAGGATTTTGGGTTGGTACAGAGAGTGAATATAACAGAATATACACTAAGGACTCTAATACTATTTATTTTATAACGGAGTAGGAAATGATTAAGAGTAATAATTTAAAATCAAAACCAAAGTCTGTTGGAAATTTAAGTGTTTTAAAAGCTTTAAAAGGGACTGACTTAATTTGGAAAAAGATTACTTTTAAAAAAATACAAGGCTATACTTGGGACAAGGTTTCATTTAACGGTAGTAGTAAAAATAAGTTGCCATTGAACACTAAATTACGTATTAAAATTTGGAATGGTAGTTATAAAACTTCTTTTGGTGGAAGAACTATTGATATAAACGGAGATACTCTTATATTAAAAAATAAGTATAAGGTTTTATGTATAGAATCTGCGAGTGGTGGAAAGGTTGAATATTCCATAGAAGAAAATGAAAATGAAAAAATTGAAAATTGTTATATTTTAGAATAAAGGAGAAAACGTTGAAATATGAATATTTAATCGGGGGGGTATTGCCTATGAGCTAGTACCCTTTTATGATGCCTATGATTAAAATAGGCAAAGATATTAAAGATATAAAATTAGGGGATAGGAATATATCCAAAGTTTATAAAGGAGATAATTTAATTTGGGAGAAAATAAAGTTTAAAGGATTTCAAATTAACACTTGGGGTTCTGTTAATTTTAATGGGAATTACAAAGACAAACTACCTCTCAATGTCCCATTAAAATTAATAATAAGAAATAACGATATAATTCTTGATTTTAAAGTAAATTATAACTATGTAAAAACTTTAGAAAACGGAGATGTTTTTATGATTAAAACAAAAGATGTATTAACAATAGCTAGTTATGGAATGTCAGATATCGAAATAAAACAAACGAGTGAACAAGTAGACTATATTTTTGAATAAAGGAGATAAAAAATGTACGAAATAAAAGCAAAAGAATATTATCAAGGTAAGAATGAAACACAAATAAGAATCCAACAAGAGAACCCTTGGAGGGATTTTATAATCTTTTTAAAAGGGGACAAGAGAAATGAGAGCGACAGTTTATTAATTGAACTTGGACTTAATGAAATAGCAAGAGAAGCAAGTCCTAACATTGCAATTGATAAGCTAGATACCATAGTTGAACAACTTAAAAAAGAAATAAAGACAGCTTTTGAAACTCTTGTTTTATCTAAGGATTTAAGCAAGGAACAAAAAGAAAATATCTTAAACCAATATAAGCCTTATCAAATAGGAAAAAACTATGAAGAAAACGAGAAATTTACCTATAAAGACAAGGTATATGAGGTAATCCAAGCACATACAAGTCAAACAACTTGGTTACCAGATTCTACACCAGCCTTATATAAAGAATATCTAAATGTAGAAATCCAAAATCAAGATGGAAGTAAAACAGAGGTAGTGGCAGAATTTAAGCAACCAACAGGAGCGCATGATGCTTATAATAAGGGCGACAAGGTCTTATTTAAGGGAAAAATATACAAGTCTAAGATAGACGCGAATACCTTTAGTCCTGAACAATTTGCTGATGGATGGGAAGAAGTAACAGAATAAGAAAGGGAGTGAAAGCTCTCTTTTTTATAAAAATATCCGAAAGGAAGTGAGAAAATTGTGTTAGAGTTAGCAAAGGCAATAAGCGAGTATGGAATATTAATAGTAATAGCAGGTTTATTTTTGTATTTCTACATTTCAGACAGAAGAGTTTGGCAAAAAAATCAAGACAAACAGTTTGAAAGAAGCAACGAGATAAACGATAAACTAACGGAAATCATTGCAAAAAACACATCAAGACTGGATTTGCACGAAGTGAGTTTAAATAAGCATTCTTGCGATACCAAACAAAGTTTTGATGATCTAAATTCTAAGGTGGATAGGATTGATGATAAAATTGACCTACTACAGTCAACCACCAAGGAATTAGCAACAAAGGGAATGGCAGAGGAAATAAAGGAAGAAGTGAGAAATTTAAAACGATAGGGGACTAGTATTATGCTAGTCCTTTTTAAGTACACACGTATAAACACTTTAGATAACACGAAATAGAAAGAATGTTGAAATTTCAATAATTGAATTTCACAAGGAACTTCACAAGGAGCAAAAAATGAACGATATTTTAATAAAAATTTTAGTAAGTGTTGGGATATTAGTTTTGACAAATATTTTTGTATATTTGAGTAATTTAAGCAAAGAGAAGATAGCGAAAATAGAAAATATAAAAGTAAGAGAAGCAAGTGAAAAGCTATTAGATATAATTACAAAATGCGTATCTGCAACCAATCAAGAATTTGTTGGAGATCTTAAAAAAGAGGGGAAATTTGATAAAGACCGACAAGAAGAAGCTTGGAACAGGACTAAAGGTAAGATTAATAAAATACTAGATGATGAATCTAAGGGAATTTTAGAAAAGGCTTATGGAGATCTTAATTCTTATATAAATCAAAGTATAGAAGATGAAATTACTAATCAAAAAGGAGAGAAAAGATGACAAAAATACAAGATGCAGTTAATAATGCGATAGCAATAGCAGACAATAATTATTTTGGCTACAGTCAATATGATAGATGGGGACACGACAGAGATTGCTCATCTTTAATTATAGATTGTTGGCAAAGGGCAGGAGTACCAGTAAGAAGTAGCGGAGCGACCTATACTGGAAATATGTATTCGGTATTTGTTAAATGTGGTTTTAAAGATGTAACAAATCAAGTAAACCTAAATAATGGTTATGGTTTGCAATATGGGGATGTATTATTGAATTATAGTTGCCATACTGCTATGTATATTGGAAATTATAGATTGGTCGAAGCATCCATAGATGAAAATGGTGGAGTGGTAGGAAGACAAAAGGGAGACCAAACAGGCAGGGAAATATGGACTCGTAATTATTATAATTATCCTTGGTCTTGCGTTTTAAGATATGTAGGAAATAATAAATCAACAAGCAAGTACGAAGCACCAAAAAATAAAAGAACAAATAATGCAAAATTTATAAAAAATGAAAAATGGACAGGAATAACTCAGGCAGAATGCAATGTTAGAACAAGCCCATCAACAAAGGCACCAATAGTAGCGTGTTATGGAAAAAATCAACCAATTCATTACGACCAAGTTTGGGAAGGGGATGGTTACAGGTGGATTTCATACATTGGATCAAGCTCTGGTCAAAGAAGATATGTTGCCTGTAGGAGATTAAGTGGTGATACTACGCCTTGGATTAGGTTTTAATAAAAAAACTTGACTTGATGTGTATTAGTGTGTATAATAATAAATGTAAGGAGGATAGCATATGCCACTAAGCGCAAAAGAAATGATTAGACTTCTTAAAAAGAACGGATTTACCGAGATAAAAGGCGGTAAGGGTTCTCACAGAAGATTTAAGAATTTCAAAACCGGTAAGGTAACAGAAGTGCCGTTTCATTCGAAAGAGCTCAAAAAAGGAACGGAACAAGCTATTCTGAAACAAGCGGGACTTAAATAGTCCCCTCCTTACTTTATTTTTAGGAGGTAGTATGTTTTTAGTTTATCCAGCTGTATTTCATAAGTGTAATGATGGTGAAGGTTATTTTATAACATTTCCAGATTTTGAAGGGGCAAGTCAGGCTGAAACGGAAAATGAGTGTGTATATATGGCTCAAGATTTTTTAGGAATTAACCTTTATGATATGCTTGTAGAAAATCAAGAATTTCCAAAAGCAACAAGTATAAAAGATGTAACAATCGAAGATGACGGATATACGATAGTTGAAGATAGTTTCATCAGTTTGGTAGGCATAGATATTTATAAATACGCAAAAGAAATGGAACAGGTAACAGTTAGAAAAAATGTAACTATTCCTAGCTACTTGAATGAAATGGGTAAAAATCACAATATCAACTTTTCTAAACTTTTAACAGAAGCTTTAGAAAAAGAATTTGAAATAGAATAAATATAAGATAAAAGACTTTAAGCGATTACATAAGTAGTCGCTTTTTTAGTGGATAAAAAAGGAGATAGGAAATGGATAATTTAAAAATATTTATAATCGGATTATTTGCTGTTATTGCTGTATATTTTATAATTAGGGGATTAAAGCTAACTAAAGAATTTGAAAAAAATTTGAAGAGTGAAGAAGCTAAATTTGCTTTAGATCGATTAAATAATATTCTTAAAAGAGCTGTAGGAGCAGCAAACCAAGTTGTAGTCAATAATGCAAAAGAAGATGGAACTTTTACACCGTCTTTGGGTAAAGAAGTAAGAGATGAAGTATTTGAAACAGTTTTGAAAGTTCTAGGTGATGAGGGGAAACAACTTTTAAATGAAGCCTTGGGAGATTTAGATGAGTATATCTCAAATGGCATTGAAGATGAAGTTGACAGAAGAAAATAGTATAATATTAATGACAGGTAGACAATATATAGTTGTTACCGAATTGCTACACGACCACTGGCTTTGGCTGGTGGTCTTTTTTTATGCTTATTTTTAAAATTATAATTTTAGAATACAGTTGTAGTTTTTTTGTAGTTATTCAATCACAAAATATAGTAAAATACACACTAGTTTTATACTTCTATCCTGCACCAGAGAAAAAAACAAGGTTTAAATTTAAACCTTGTTTTTTTATTTTGCTATTTATTTTATTAAATCAATATCATTTTTTTAATTTTGTTTCGTTTTTTGTTTAGAAATTTATTTTAAGATTTTTTCTTTTAAAAATAAAATTTTCATATTTATATTGTATTAATTTATCCTTCATCTTTAAAAAAAACCTAATTAGTGATACAATATTTTCAATAATAATGAAAAATTGGAGATAATTATGGAAAAAAATATTATAGCAGATCATGCAAAATGGCCTAGACTTGAAGATGCTATTTTTAAAGTTAGTGGAGAATGTAAAAAAGCAATCGAAAAATTTGGAAAAGAAAAAGTTATTAATTCAACACTCGGAACTTTAATTGATGATGATGGAAATATTATTGCCTTTGATAGTGTTTACGATACTTTAAAAAATATGGACAAAAAAGATATAGCAAGCTATGGAGCAATAGAGGGCGATAAAGA
>QWCA01000144.1_pt1 | contig 5620 bp, 5 predicted proteins | sample 1972451 | NCBI WGS metagenome assembly QWCA01 (sample SAMN09866720, study PRJNA288562) | Human vaginal metagenome isolate term5_vaginal, whole genome shotgun...
ATTGAGAAAATAGAAAATGAAATAAATAATATATAAAAGTAGTATTCAATTTAAAATGCTGCTTTTTTTATTAACTATTGTATAATAATAGTTAAAGTTAGTGTTTAACGCAAAGGGGAATTAAAAATGTTTTTTAAAACAGTAGAAATAAAAAAAGAAGCTAAGAAAAAAATTGATGTGATTCATAATGAAAAAAATCTTGAAGAGCTTATAATAAACTTAGTTAAATATAGTGACGTTACATTAGCCGTTGCCCCAAGTGATAATCAAAGTAAGTTTATTAATGAATTTTATGGTTCAATAAGCAATTTGTTTGAAGAGCATGATTTAGAGCCATCAGTGGAAATTGAATCTAATAAAATCCGTATTGTTAAAGAAGATAAAGATGTAATAAAAGACAAAACAGTTACTGCAACATTTAATTTATACAATGGCTTTGACTGATCAACATTATTAAAAGATGTTGTATTTAAAGAATATAAGAAAGATAGTAATGGTAAACCAGTAATAGATGAAAAAACAAAAATGCCAATTGAAACTGATAAAATAGTTGAAGATCCTGTAGTAATGCGTTTAGAAATTGCTGAATATCCAAAAGATTGAAACACTAGCAAAGAAAATCCTAAAAACTTTTCATATATTAACTTTAAAAAATCAGAAGTTTTAAAATCACCAAAATTAGTGTTTACTAAGGTATTTAATTTAGATAAAGAACAAAAATATCATATTAACAATGTAATGTTCAGCCATAAATTAATTCCCAATTTATTGAAAGCATTGGATATAAAAAACAATACAACTAATGCCGAATTAATTAAAAAAATTAAAGAAAATATGACTGCTATTGATGAAAAAACACAAACAAATTTAAATACAAATTACATTCCTTTGTCACTTACAGAAACAAATAATAAAAAATAATTAATATAAAAAACTCTAGTTAGTATCTTTAAAATAACACTAGAGTTTTTTATATTAACTTAAAATTAAATTTTTCATTTTAGCTTCATCAATAAGTTTTTTAATAAAATATTCAACAGCAATCATAGCACGGACATCATTTTCGCAATAAATACGAGCGTCATGTACAAATTGTTCTCATTCTAGATCAGTAATTGTATTGAAAAAACGTTTTGTTGTTTTTGTTTGACAAACCAAACCATTACCCACACTTAGTTCTTTGTAGTTTAAACAATTAACATCGTGATAAATTTGTGGAAATTCTTTTTCAATAATTGGTAAGACTTTTTTAATTGAATAAAAACCTTTTAATTCAGGAATTACAATTAATTGCTTTCCCATTGAAACTATAAAAAAATCAGCTAAATCATACATGTTTTTAATTATTTCGCTAACCTTTAATTCATATATTTCTTCATTAATGAATTCAGCCATTTCTTTAAGACGCGAAGCTTCAAAAGATTTGTTGTATACAATATATGAATATTCTAATCCCTGGTGAATTTTATCAATAATTGCTTTAAACCATTCATTATTAATTTCACGTGGATCAATAATCATATTAGTGCATTTTAAATTTTTAATATCACAACTTCCATCATCAATAATAATAGAATTTTGTGTAACAGTTTGGGTAAAAGGAAACGAATTATCAACAGCGCGAATTGCTGAATTAATTGATTCAAAATCAAAATAAACCTTTTTTGATTTCAATTTAGCAAATAAATCAACAGCAGCTTGATAGATCTTTATTTGATTATTTTTATATAAATTAAAAAAGGTTTGATTAGCATATGTTTTTAAAATATCAATCCCTAATATATCTTTAGTAACATTATCTAAACCAAATTTTTTAATTGTTAAAATTTTTCCACTATATTTAATAACATCATATCCGCTATATGCGTATAAATTTCTTAATTCTAATCAAAAATCATTATCCTTATAGTCACCCTTATCATTATATGATGGTATAAAATAGTTAGGAATTCTTTGTTCGATAGGCAAAGCTAATAAATTTTGTTTATGAACTAATAATTCGCTGATTACTTCATCAAAATCATTGTGTAATTTTTCAATGCCTTTAATTAATTCATCCATGGTTTTATTAAAACGTACATCATCTTTTAAATCTTCTGTTTTGTAATCATAAATTTTTTTGGCTTCCTTATAATCATTTATGCTACTATAGGTTCCATCGATTAAATCATCTATTAAAATACCTTTACAATGATCATAAGCATCAATATCTTCATAATATTTTTTATTTTCGTCTTTTTTTAAATAAATTGCTTCTCCACGCTTACGTTTACGTTTTAATTCATTAATTTCAAATTTATTAAATTGATTTGCAGCACTTGGTGGTAAAGATAAAACTACGCTTTTTTGATAATTATAATAAGGAGAAATTGTAAAATTTACTTGATTTTTTTTTAATTTAACATAATCAACAATGCACATTTGATAACTTATACATTTATTTATAAAATAAGGGTGTTTTGAGATAACTTGTGCTTGGTAAAATACATCTAAAATATGGTGTTTTTTAATTGAACTTGTCCCTTTTGTTTCGATAACAATAAATTCATCGTTCTTTTTGATAAAACAATCGGGTTTAGTAATTAATTTATCATTAATAAAAACAGGTTGAAAAAAAATGATTTTATCATTTTTATCAATTAATTCTAAAGTTAAATTAGCAAGCTCTTCTAATGATTTGTTTTTAAATAAAGGATCAGTTTCGAAATTAATAATTTTCTTAATGTAATGATAAGTTTTTTTAATATCTTCTTGTGATGCTTTATCTAATAAAATACCTTCAGCAATTTTAGGATTGTCCACATCTATATTTTTATTAATTTCTAATTGTGAAAGAAAATCAGTTTGTTCCTTATAAATTTCATATGCATCAATTTCATAATCATGTTCTTCTTCATCATCTAAATCCTCAAAATCATAAGAACTAACATTTTTTAACAATAAGTCGATTTTAGCTTTAATCTCAGCATTAGTGAAAAACCACATTGCTTTTTGCTTTGTATAATAACCAATGTAATCATATTTAGTAATGTATTTCCCTGTGCGCATTGATAACCTCACTTTATAACATTAATTATATATAAAAAAATAATGTTCAATAAACGAACATTATTTAAAAAAACTTTATTTATTTTCATTTAAAACATATTCTAATTCTCAAACAACACCATTTTCTACGTTTGTGTGTTTAGTAATGTGACGTGCTAGTAATTTAGCGGGACGTGTACCATTTTTCATGGCAAAGCCATATCCAGCATGGTTTAGCATTGTCAAATCATTTTCACCATCGCCGAAAGCTATACAACGATCTAATGGAATTCCATAATATGAGGATAAATAGCGCATAGCCATTGCTTTATCAGCAAATGATGAATTAATTTCAATAACTTCAAATTGGTCATCAACCCTCGCTGATCAGCTACGAACCGCTAAAGTGGGAGCAATTTGTTTAATATGATAAACCATAGAATCAAATAAAGCTTTATCGTTGACATTTAATAAAAGGGCATTAGCATCTCTAATAAGGTTGTTAATATCATTTTCCTTAGTCAATTTATTTTTTTCATTCATATCACGAATGGGCACGTGAAATATATCAATAAACGATTTTCAAATATTTAAATCCATATTACTGTTTAAAATGGTTGCAACATTATCAGCTTCAACAACAGCATTAACAATATTTTTAGCAATAAATCGATTTTTTAAAATTGCGCTTACAATATCTTTACTAAATGTCATATTAATTGGCGCGAATTTTTTATCGGAAGGGTTTGAAATATAAGAGCCATTATAATTAGCCATTAAAGTTGTTAATCCTAATTTTTCATAAATATGGATTGATCCACGTAAGGGGCGACCTGTTACAATACAGAAAATATGGCCTTGATTGATGATTTTTTTAATTCCCTCAATTGTTTTTTCTGATATATCACTATCATTATTTAAAAGCGTTCCATCTAGATCACAAGCAATTAAATATTTGTTGTTTTTTCCCATTAATTTTTTACCTCATTATATACTATTATTTTAGTTGCATATGTTTTAAAACTAGTTGTACATTTTGATAAGCAATATCGTTAGCACGCTCGCAACTATTGTCTATCATTATATCTAATTCTGGACTATTTAATCAATAAGAAATTTTTTGTTGCAGCTTTTCTAAAAAATCAGCAACGATATTGGCTAAATCATTTTTAAAAACACCATAGTTTTGTTGTTGGTATTTTAGTTCGATTTCTTTAAAGCTTAGATTTGTTAAACAAGCATAAATTGTCATTAAATTACTCACTCCTGGTTGTAATGTTAAATCATATTTAACTTGGTTTAAATTATCTGTTAAAGCTCCTTTAATTTTTTTAAAAATTATATCCTTTGAATCATTTAAAAAAATCACACCTTTAAGGTTTTTAGAAGATTTCGACATTTTAATATTAGGATCTAATAAATCCATAATTTTTGCCCCTATTTTGGGAATATAAACCTGAGGCAATTTAAAAGTATTACCATATCTTTTATTAAAACGGTCAGCAAGCGTTCTTGTTAATTCCAAATGTTGTTTTTGATCTTGGCCAACAGGAACAACATCTGCATTAAAAGTTAAAATATCTGCTGCCATTAATGTGGGATATGTTAATAAACCAGAAGGAATCATTTCAGTGTTATTAGCCATCTTTGTTGCTTTAATACTTTTATCTTTAAATTGTGTCATACGCGTTAGTTCACCAATACTTGTTGAACATAATAATATGTGAGCTAATAATGGAATCGATAAGATATCTGATTGGTAAAATAGACATGTTTTTTTAGGATCAATACCAGCAGCTAAATATGTCGCGATAATCTGACGTTTAGTAGTAGAAAAATCAGTGTTATCAAAAATATTTGGTGTTAAGGAATGTAAATCCGCAACAAATAAAAACACTTCATAATCATCTTGTAAATCAACAAAGTTTTTAATTGCACCTAAATAATTTCCTAATGTTAAATTATTAGTTGGTTGAATTCCTGAAATTAGTCTTTTCATAATGTTTTATTTTACCTTACTTAAACGTTAATACAATTAAACATTTAAAATTAATGTTTTTTTTGTATACTTAATTATTATATAAGTAAACTTGTAATTATAAGAAGATAAAAATAAAAGGAATATGATTTACGTTTTATACAGTCCTAATTGCGCAGTGTGTAAAAAGGTTGTGCGATTTTTCCGAAATAATCAAATTGAAATTACCAAAATTATTATTGGTGAAGATAAAATAGAACGTTCTATGTTGTTAGATATTTTATCTCTTTGTGAAGATGGTTTTGGAACAATTATATCTTTTAAGACAGAATCTTCAAAACGCTTGAATATTACTTCAAAAACTTTTTTAGATTTATCTACAAAAGAATTATTAAATTTAATTCAAAATGATTTAAATTTAATTCGTCGCCCTTTAATCTATCAAACAAAAAACAATCGACCATATCGTTTACAAATTGGTTATGATTCAGAAGAAATTGAAATTTTTAAACGAGCAGTGCATGAAAAATAATAAGCCAATTTGTTTTTATGATATCTATTGTTTTAAACCACAAGAATGCTTTAAAAGAAATGATATTAGTTTGTTAGAAGATA
>QWCA01000147.1_pt1 | contig 5432 bp, 3 predicted proteins | sample 1972451 | NCBI WGS metagenome assembly QWCA01 (sample SAMN09866720, study PRJNA288562) | Human vaginal metagenome isolate term5_vaginal, whole genome shotgun...
GAACAAAAAAATCAATTATCAAATGGTGTATATTTTGATCAGGATTTAAATTTATTAAATGAGTATGATAAATTAGTTTTATATCAAAAAAATAATTTATCAAGTATAGTCTTTTTAGCGATTAATGACCAAGAACAAATTTTGATGCAAAAAGATCAGGTTGTAGTTAATTCTCTAAATATTGAACAAAAAGTTAAATATCGTGAACAAGCAACACGAATTGTTTTTGAGAAACAAGCTGAACATAATGATCATCTAGTAACTTCTGGAAATTTCTAAATTAATTTAATCTTAATAAAATCTCAAAAGTGGTCTAAACCACTTTTTTGTTTTATTTTTAAACAAAAAACTTGATATTTATTATTTTTTTGATTATAATCTTTTACGTACTTTTTAAGTATATAGTTAAACAATTTTAAAAAAAATAAAATATTTCTTGACATTTTAAAAAAAGTTGTTTATACTTTAATGTATTGTGTTTAAAGCTTATTAATAATTAATCACAATAAGAATGTTCTTTGAAAACTAAATAGAATCCGTCAATTTTAAAGAGTTTGATCCTGGCTCAGGATTAACGCTGGCGGCATGCCTAATACATGCAAATCGAACGAAGCCTTTTAGGCTTAGTGGTGAACGGGTGAGTAACACGTATCCAATCTACCCTTAAGTTGGGGATAACTAGTCGAAAGATTAGCTAATACCGAATAATAACATCAATATCGCATGAGAAGATGTAGAAAGTCGCTCTTTGTGGCGACGCTTTTGGATGAGGGTGCGACGTATCAGATAGTTGGTGAGGTAATGGCTCACCAAGTCAATGACGCGTAGCTGTACTGAGAGGTAGAACAGCCACAATGGGACTGAGACACGGCCCATACTCCTACGGGAGGCAGCAGTAGGGAATTTTTCACAATGGGCGCAAGCCTTATGAAGCAATGCCGCGTGAACGATGAAGGTCTTATAGATTGTAAAGTTCTTTTATATGGGAAGAAACGCTAAGATAGGAAATGATTTTAGTTTGACTGTACCATTTGAATAAGTATCGGCTAACTATGTGCCAGCAGCCGCGGTAATACATAGGATGCAAGCGTTATCCGGATTTACTGGGCGTAAAACGAGCGCAGGCGGGTTTGTAAGTTTGGTATTAAATCTAGATGCTTAACGTCTAGCTGTATCAAAAACTGTAAACCTAGAGTGTAGTAGGGAGTTGGGGAACTCCATGTGGAGCGGTAAAATGCGTAGATATATGGAAGAACACCGGTGGCGAAGGCGCCAACTTGGACTATCACTGACGCTTAGGCTCGAAAGTGTGGGGAGCAAATAGGATTAGATACCCTAGTAGTCCACACCGTAAACGATCATCATTAAATGTCGGCCTGAATGGGTCGGTGTTGTAGCTAACGCATTAAATGATGTGCCTGGGTAGTACATTCGCAAGAATGAAACTCAAACGGAATTGACGGGGACCCGCACAAGTGGTGGAGCATGTTGCTTAATTTGACAATACACGTAGAACCTTACCTAGGTTTGACATCTATTGCGATGCTATAGAAATATAGTTGAGGTTAACAATATGACAGGTGGTGCATGGTTGTCGTCAGCTCGTGTCGTGAGATGTTGGGTTAAGTCCCGCAACGAGCGCAACCCCTTTCGTTAGTTACTTTTCTAGCGATACTGCTACCGCAAGGTAGAGGAAGGTGGGGATGACGTCAAATCATCATGCCCCTTATATCTAGGGCTGCAAACGTGCTACAATGGCTAATACAAACTGCTGCAAAATCGTAAGATGAAGCGAAACAGAAAAAGTTAGTCTCAGTTCGGATAGAGGGCTGCAATTCGTCCTCTTGAAGTTGGAATCACTAGTAATCGCGAATCAGACATGTCGCGGTGAATACGTTCTCGGGTCTTGTACACACCGCCCGTCAAACTATGGGAGCTGGTAATATCTAAAACCGCAAAGCTAACCTTTTGGAGGCATGCGTCTAGGGTAGGATCGGTGACTGGAGTTAAGTCGTAACAAGGTATCCCTACGAGAACGTGGGGATGGATCACCTCCTTTCTTCGGAGTAAATTTTTAATTTACGTACTAATAAGTGTACATTTTTATTAAAATCCATATGAATATAAGCCACTTTTTTAAAAATATTTAAAAATTCATATGGTCGGATTCTATTTAGTTTTGAGAGTTTATTCTCTCCCATAATAATTAATTTATTATGGATGATCGATCTTTGAAAACTGAATAATTATCAACAAATCTTTCTAATCATTGACATTAAGTTGTCAGTGAACAGAAACTATATTAAATTAAATATAGTTAACAATCATAAATAAACAACTTTAAGGATTTATAATAAGTTACTAAGAGCTTATGGTGAATGCCTTGGGACAAACAGGCGATGAAGGACGTGCTAATCTGCGATAAGCAACGGGTAGCTGATAAGAGGCTTTAATCCGTTGATCTCCGAATGAGGAAACTCAATCTAATGAGAATTAGATTACTGTATAAATGAATTCATAGTTTAACAGAGCGATACCTGGTGAAGTGAAACATCTCAGTAACCAGAGGAAAAGAAAACGAAGTGATTCCCTGTGTAGCGGCGAGCGAAAGGGGAGTAGGCCAAACCGAATTTCGATTCGGGGTTGTAGGACTACAATATGGAATAGAGAATGATAGTAGAATTGGTTGGGAAGCCAAATCATAGAGGGTGATAATCCCGTATACGAAATCATTCTTTTACCTAGTAGGATCCTGAGTAGGGCGGGACACGTGAAATCCTGTCTGAATCCACCCAGACCATTGGGTAAGCCTAAATACTAGTTTGTCACCGATAGAGCATAGTACCGTGAGGGAACGGTGAAAAGAACCCAGAGATGGGAGTGAAATAGAACCTGAAACCATAAGCTTACAAGGTGTTAGAGCACATTAATGTGTGATAGCGTGCCTTTTGAAGTATGAGCCAGCGAGTTATTATAGCATGCGAGGTTAAATCGTAGAGATGGAGCCGTAGGGAAACCGAGTCTTAATAGGGCGTTTTAGTATGTTATAATAGACGCGAAACGGGGTGATCTATCCATGGGCAGGTTGAAGGTGAAGTAACATTCACTGGAGGACCGAACCCACTTTCGTTGAAACGACAGGGGATGACCTGTGGATAGTGGTGAAATTCCAATCGAACTCCGTGATAGCTCGTTCTCGTCGAAATATTTTTAGGAATAGCGTTAGATTATTGGGAATATGGGGGTAAAGCACTGAATCTATGATGGCGCCACCTCGGTGTACTGAATAGAATCAAACTCTGAATACCATATTACCTATTCTAGCAGTCAGACAGTGGGGGATAAGCTTCATTGTCGCGAGGGAAACAGCCCAGATCATTAACTAAGGTCCCTAATATATGCTAAGTGGAAAACGATGTTGAGTTTCATAAACAGCAAGGATGTTGGCTTAGAAGCAGCCACCGTTTAAAGAGTGCGTAACAGCTCACTTGTCGAGAGACTCTGCGCGGAAGATGTAACGGGGCTAAGCATATAACCGAAGTTATGGGTTACATATTATATATGTAGCGGTAGACGAGTGTTGTATATGGGGCGAAGGTAGACTGTGAAGACTACTGGACTTTATACAAGTAAGAATGCTGGCGTGAGTAACGAATGAGAGTGAGAATCTCTCAAACCGATTGACTAAGGGTTCCTGGGCAAGGGTCGTCCTCCCAGGGTAAGTCGGATCCTAAGGCGAGGCTGAAAAGCGTAGTCGATGGAAAACAGGTTAATATTCCTGTACCTACAAATTGTGTGATGGAGTGACGGAGAAGGTTATTATGTGCCGGTTATTGGATTCCGGTTTAAATAACAAGGTTAGTAAGTTGGCAAATCCGCTTACTATTAGGACCAAGTTATGAATACGAGCGACCCCTTCGGGCAGTAGCGAAGACATATACATCATGCTTCCAAGAAAAGCTTCTAGCGTTAAACAATTGGTAGTCCGTACCGAGAACGAACACACGTGGTCAAGGAGAATATCCTAAGGTTAGCGAGTTAACTACAGTTAAGGAACTCTGCAAATTAACCCCGTACGTTAGCAATAAGGGGTGCTCGCTGTAAAAGGTGAGCCGCAGTGAATAGCGAGGGGGGACTGTTTAACAAAAACACAGCTCTATGCTAAGTCGTAAGACGATGTATATGGGGTGACACCTGCCCAATGCTGTAAGGTTAAAGAAGAATGTTAGCGCAAGCGAAGCTTTTAACTGAAGCCCCAGTGAATGGCGGCCGTAACTATAACGGTCCTAAGGTAGCGAAATTCCTTGTCGGGTAAATTCCGTCCCGCTTGAATGGTGTAACCATCTCTTGACTGTCTCAACTGTAGACTCGGTGAAATCCTGGTGAGGGTGAAGACGCCCTCTTGGCGTGATTGGACGGAAAGACCCCATGAAGCTTTACTGTAGCTTAATATTGGGAAATTTTATTACTTGTAGAGCATAGGTAGGAGACTGTGAAGTATACTCGCTAGGGTATATGGAGTCAACGTTGGAATACTACCCTTGTGATAAGATTTCTCTAACCTGCAGCCATGAATCTGGCTGGGGGACAGTGTTAGGTGGGCAGTTTGACTGGGGCGGTCGCCTCCCAAAAGGTAACGGAGGCGCGCAACGGTACCCTCAGCACGGTTGGAAATCGTGTATAGAGTGTAATGGTATAAGGGTGCTTGACTGTGAGACTTACAAGTCGAACAGGTAGGAAACTAGGTCATAGTGATCCGGTGGCTCAGAATGGAATGGCCATCGCTCAACGGATAAAAGCTACTCTGGGGATAACAGGCTGATAGTGCCCAAGAGTTCATATCGACGGCACTGTTTGGCACCTCGATGTCGACTCATCTCATCCTGGAGCTGAAGCAGGTTCCAAGGGTTCGGCTGTTCGCCGATTAAAGAGATACGTGAGTTGGGTTCAAACCGTCGTGAGACAGGTTGGTCCCTATCTGTCATGCCCGTAGGAAGATTGAGAAGAGCTGTTCCTAGTACGAGAGGACCGGAATGGACACACCTCTTGTGATCCTGTTGTCGCGCCAGCGGCACTGCAGGGTAGCAACGTGTGGAATAGAGAAACGCTGAAAGCATCTAAGTGTGAAACTAACTTCAAGATTAATCTTCCCTTTCTTAAATGAAGTAAGAATCGTTAAAGACTATAACGTTGATAGGTCGGATGTGTACGCACGGTGACGTGTTTAGCTAACCGATACTAATAATTCGAGGACTTATATAAGTTCTTAGTTAATTTTTAGAAGAATAGTTGATAATATTTAGTTTTCAGATGTCGATCATAATTGTGTAGTGATTATATCAGAGTGGAAATACCTGTTCCCATCCCGAACACAGAAGTCAAGCACTCTAGAGCCGAAAATAGCGCAAGTAAAATAGGTCATCGCTACGCTA
>QWCA01000149.1_pt1 | contig 5267 bp, 3 predicted proteins | sample 1972451 | NCBI WGS metagenome assembly QWCA01 (sample SAMN09866720, study PRJNA288562) | Human vaginal metagenome isolate term5_vaginal, whole genome shotgun...
GGCCACAAAACGCCATGAGTCTCCAAAAGTAAAATTTTTTCTTTGGTTTTTATCCATTGTTTTTGTTGGGTAACCCCAGGCCTATTTCCAACTTTTGCTCCCTTTCTTTTAGCAATATTATTTATAAAGGTAGATTTTCCAGAATTTGGAACTCCAACCACCATCATCCTAATATTTTCATTTTCTATATTTTTTTCTTCATTTTTTATGAATTTTTCTTTTAAAATTTCCTTGGCTATATTATAAATTTGCCTTGTATTAATTTTTTCCTTAGAATTCATCTTTATAGCTTTAATTCCGCTATCGGCAAATTTTTTGATCCATTTTTCATTTTCAATAGGATCTGATAAGTCTGTTTTATTCATTATTATAATCCTATCTTTTTTTTCAGTTATTTCTGAAATCAAAGGATTTCTAGATGATTCTGGGATTCTCGCATCTATTACTTCCAAAACTATATCAACAAGTTTTAGGGAATTTATTATTTCTTCTTTGGTCTTTTTCATATGACCAGGATACCAATTTATATTCATATATCCTCCTTATCTATTTACCTTTTAATCTATTATATTTTACCATTTTAAGCTAATTATACATAATATAAAATTTTTTATTAAAATTTACTTTTATATACAAAAAAAATCAACCTCCAAGGAGATTGATCTTTATAATTTATTTTCTAATTTTAAGATAGGATAGGGTATAAAATAATTCTTTTTTAAAAAACAATAAGGCGGTTATACCATATACAAATAGGACTATCAAACTATCTATACTAGCACCTAAAATAAAGTGCAAGAAAGTTGGCTCATTAATTTTGAAAAATTGACAAATTATTATAGACAAAGCTGTGGAAATTATTATTAAAAATAATTTTTTGTAAAAAATACTTTGCTTTCTTCCTTCAACAATTTTTTTTGTATATCTTACATGAAAGATCATCCTATATGTCATAGCAAGAGAGGTACCAATACCTACTCCTACAAGGCCTATTTTATTTACCAAAATTATTGATACAAGAGTAAATAATAATTTTGAATTTGCAAATGATTTTTTCTTATTCATGATCTCCTCCTGCCATCAATCTTCCTACCTCGTATTCGTCAGTTTCTTTTGGATCGAGTTCTCCTACAATTTTTCCATCATATATTACGCAAATTCTATCAGATAAGTCCATGACTTCATCTAATTGGAAACTTACCAACAAAACTGCCTTTCCTTGGTTTCTAAGTTCAACCAAATATTGGTGGATAAATTCAATAGCTCCAACATCAAGCCCCCTAGTAGGTTGGGCTGCTATCAAAAGATCGGGATTGTTTGTAATCTCTCTTGCAATAATAACTTTTTGTTGGTTTCCACCAGATAATCCTCGTGCATCTGATGTACCACGTGTTGTACCACGAACATCATATTTTTTAATAATATTAATTGCATGTTTTGAAATTTCATTATTATTAAAAAATCCTAAATTACTATATGGTTTATCATCAACTTGTTGTAAGATCGCATTCATAGCAATCGTGTCATCTAAAACTAATCCATGTTTATGACGATCTTCTGGTACATGTGATAATCCTAATTGATAACGTTTTCTAATGCTTGCATGTTCAATTTCTTGATTATCAAGCATAATTTTTGCTTCCTTATTTCCTTTTAATAAGCCAGAGATTATTTGCGCTAATTCACTTTGACCATTACCTTCAACACCGGCAATAGCAAAAATTTCACCCTTGCGGATACTAAAATTAATAAAATTATTATTTTTAGTACTTAACAATGAAACATCATCACCTTTTGGTGATGATTTAACTTTCACAATATCTTTTTGTTTTTTAACAATTGATTGAATATCTAAATTTTGAACTTCGAAAACTTTTTCATTACTTGTGATTGGATCGATATTTTTAACTTCAACCAATTTTCGACCAACCATTAATTCAGCCATTTCAGCTATTGTTTTTTGTTTAACATCAAAACTATCAATATAATGTCCGCGACGAATAACTGTTGCAGAATCAGCAACTTCTTTAATTTCATTTAGTTTATGCGTAATAATAATGATTGTCTTGCCTGCTGCCTTAAAATCTTTTAGCATTTGTAAAAATGCTTGAATTTCATCTTCACTCAAAACAGCAGTTGGTTCATCAAAAATTAAAATATCAATATCACGATATAATAATTTTAAAATTTCCGTTTTTTGTTGTTGACCAACTGTAATTTTTGAAATTTTACTTTTTAAATTGATATTTAATCCATATTCTTGAATGATTTTTTTAAGTTCTTTGGTAATTTTTTTGCGGTTAATGATACCTAGTTGCGTTGCACCTTCAGAACCTAAAATAACATTATCTAAAACACTTAAGGTGTCAATTAATTTAAAATGTTGATGTACCATTCCAATTCCGGTTTTTGAAGCATCTTTAGCTGAACTAAAATTGACAATTCGACCATTAATTTTAATTGATCCAGAATCTTGTTTATAGATCCCAAATAAAATTGACATTAAGGTTGATTTACCTGCTCCATTTTCACCAATAATTGCATGAATTTCATTTTTTTTAACAAAAAGATTAACATCTTTATTAGCAATAACAGTCCCGTTTAGGAAAGTTTTTGTAATCTCGTGCATTTCTATGGCGTAAGGACATTGATTTGTCTTAATTTCCATATGATCACTTTCTATAATTTTTTATATTTATTTCAAATTAGATACTTTTAAAGTATTAAATTTTTGGAATGATGATTTTTTTAGATTTGTAGAATGCTGCTAATCCATTATATGCAGATTCTGAAAAAGATTTATCTTTTAGAACAGCATTATTTTGACCTAAAACAACTTTTGCTAATTTTTCTTTAGCTTCTGGTGTTGTAGCAGCATCTCAATATTTTTTAAATTCTTGTGATGCACTTCGTTTCTTTGGATCTTCTTCTAAATATGAAGAACCTGTTAATGAATATGGATATAATTTTTTATCTGATTCATTTATATAAACTTCACCACCAAGTAATTTTTGTAATTCACTAAATGATTTATTTTTTTCATTATCTTTTAAAACTCATCCATCGCTTGTTTTTGTAGCAAGATTTTCTAATTTTGTAGTTCCTTTTGTTGAAAGAAGTTTAAATAATTCTTCATTTTGAATAACATTAACAATTTGAGCATATGTAATCGCTTTTAAACCAGCTAGTTTAGCGGCTTGTTCTAAATAAATACGACCTGCATTTGATAATTCAACAAGCGGAGTATCATCTACATATGTGCTCTTATCTAAACTTGCTTCAGTATGTGTTCCTAATTTATAAGCATCTTTATTAATATCATTAGTTAGTTGTGCACCTTTTGAAGCATTTTCAATTGCTCCCTTCATTGCTAAATCAACACGTTTAACAATTGAGAATAAAATTGTTTTTCCATCATTAACAGTTTTGTTTGTAATTCTTTTACGGTTTGTTACATCATCTAATTCTTGTGCAGTATCAACACCAATAATTACACTTGGATCTGTTGCATTTGAAACAATTGAAGTTGCAAGGTTTGTTTGTGGACCAGCTACAGGTAAAATAACATCAGCTTTTTTTGTAATTAAATCATTGATAATGTTTGTTGCACCTTCTTCATCTGGTTTAAATGAACCAGCAACGTATTTGCTAGCAAATACTTGTTGAACATTCATTCATTTTTTCTTGCTTCCATTAGCATCTTCTTGATTAATTTCTTTATCTTTTAACTTTTCATTTGCTCATTGAACACCGAATTTAAAACCTTGGATAAAAGTTGAAGTTGATGTAAAATGTAATCCAACATATCCACCTCAAGTTAGTTTTCCATCTGCTGCAAAAGTTTTTTGGTTAGCATTTAAATAGTACGCCGCAGCAATACCTGTTAAAAATGCTGCTTGATCTACACGATATGAGACAGACGCAATACGGTCTTTACCCACTGTTCCACTAAATTTATCATCAATTAAAACTGCACTTAAATCTTTTTTATCGCTGCTTGAACCAAAATATTCTTTAATTGGAATTGAGTGACTAAATGAAATCAAGCCTAACATACGAGCACCATCATCGTATAATGAATTATATGTTCTGTGATATCCTAAACTATCATCTCCAGCTGGTTTTGCATAAAAATCTTCTAAAGACAATTTAGAAATATAATTTCCATCTTTATTTGTTTTCCCATCATCTTTATTACTATCATTACATGATGCAGCAATAGCTGCAACTGAAGTTAATGTAACCACTCCAGCAAGTGATGCAAACAAGATTTTTTTATTGATTTTGCTTTTTTTCATAAAATTTATTTTTTATCCTTTTTGACATGAAAAATCTAAAATAACTAAACAACACAATTTTTAAGATTGTGTAGTATCATTATACAAAAAATAAACTTGTATATATAAGTTAAACACTTAATTTTTGTTTTTTGTATAAAAAAAAGCGTTTTTTTAATTAAAACACTTTTTTATTTTTTAAAATTTAGAATTCTTAATGAATTTTCTAATAAGATTTTTTGCATTTTTTCATGTGTAATGCCTAATAAGTTGGCAATAAATGCTGATGTATATAATACATAATAAGGATAGTTAGTTTGCCCTCGTTTAGGAACTGGTGTTAAATATGGGGCGTCTGTTTCTACTAGAATCTTATCAAGTGGGGTTATTTTAATTGCCTCATACAGTTCATGTAATTGATTATTTTTTGTTGGTTTAAAAGTAATTACACCAGGATATGAAAGATAATAACCCATTTCAATATATTGTTGTGCATACTCTTTTTTATCTGTAAAACAATGGATTATTACATCTTGAACAGCTAATTCTTTTAAGATGGCAATTGCGTCATCGTGTGCATTACGGATGTGTAACATTAATGGTTTATGATACTTTTTAGCCAATTCAATATGTTTTTTAAACCAATGTTTTTGAAAATCATGATCATAATTTTGTTCATGATAATAGTCTAAACCACACTCACCAATACAACTTATGTAATCAATATTTTCTGCTATCAATTTTTCTAATGCAACAAAATCATTTTCTATATTATGTAAATCATTAGGATGGATTGCAACACTACAAGTCAAAAATTTAAATTTTTTAGCTTGTTGAATGGCTGTCTGTGAAGTTTTTAAATCTACTCCAACAATATTTAATCCAATACCTTGTTCATAACATTTAAAGATAATGTCATCAAATTCTTCAATTAATGGTTCAATATTAGGATGAGTATGAGTATCAATAATTTTTATTTTTTCTAACATA
>QWCA01000152.1_pt1 | contig 5121 bp, 4 predicted proteins | sample 1972451 | NCBI WGS metagenome assembly QWCA01 (sample SAMN09866720, study PRJNA288562) | Human vaginal metagenome isolate term5_vaginal, whole genome shotgun...
AATTTACGAAATTTGAGCTTTATACTAATGATTCTACTAAAATTTCCATCAATATAATTGTTGAAGATAGGGCAAGTGAATTTATAAAGTTGTGCTTGGGAAATATTGAATTTATTTGTGATGAGATAAATTTAAAGGAAGAAATTGAGGAAAAAAAGTTTCTTTATAAGCTTCCGAGGGAATTTGAGTTTGACGAGTGTGCAAAAAACTTTTTTTCTCTAGCTCTTGATGTTTCTTTTAATTTGATGTCTAGGGATATGATATGTGCAGGTTTTAAAATGCAAGCTATGAGAGATGAGCTTTTTAGATTGTTAAATTGGTATGTTGTTGATAAATTCAATCAGGGTATGGACGCAGGAGAAAGTGGTAAAAATTTTGTCCATACTTTGGAGGCTGATATAAAAGATGAATTGCTTTTGACTTTTATGTCTAAGGATATTATGGATACTTATGGGGCGATTTTTTCTGCTTGTCAATTATTTAGAAAAATTGGTATGAAATTGGCTGAAAAGTTTGAATTTACTTATCCAAAAAGGGATGATGTTTATACATTAAAGCTTTTGAGGAAAAATTTCAAAAAAATGGAATCTTTGCAAGTTTAGGAGGATAAATGAAAAAAAATAATAAATTCTTGATATTTGTCTTGGCGATTTTATTTGTTTTTTCCCCAATAAGTGCTTTTGCTGATGATAGCCTTGCAAAAGAGGGAGATAATATTGTGGGAGCAGACAAAAATGTAAAGGCTTATTTGATAGGAAATCAAGAAAGTGGGGATATTTTTTATCAAAAAAATGCAGATAAGTCTTATCCTATAGCTTCTATGAGTAAATTAATGACATTTTTGCTTACAAGAGAGGCTATTGATAGTGGAAAAATTTCATATGATACAAAAGTTAAGGGTACAAAAGCTGCACAAGATTTAACAGGACCTGAGTATTCTTCTTTGGGAATAAAAGAAGGGGAAGTTTATACAATAAAAGAATTGATTACAGGTCTTATGGTTGTTAGTGGAAATGATTGTGCAAATCTTTTGGCAAGTACAATTTCTGGAAGTGAAGATAATTTTGCTAAAGAAATGAACAAAAAAGCAAAAGAATTAAATTTAAAAAGTCAAAAATATTACAATGCATCAGGTATAAATACAAAAGAAGATACACAAAATTCATCATCAGCCAAAGATTTGTTTGAGCTAAGCAGGATAATTCTTGGAAAATATCCAGATATTTTAGAATATACTAAACTAGATGGAATAGATGATAACCAAAAAAATATCCATAAAAAATCAACAATCCCACTAAAAGAGGATATAAAGGGTGTAGATGGACTAAAAACAGGAACAACTGAAGAAGCCGGACATTGCCTTACAACAACAATTAATATGGAAAAATTTAATCCTAAAGATAATTATAGGGCAATAGGAATAGTTATGGGAGCAGACTCAAAAGATGCAAGAGATGATGCTATGATAGATTTAATCTATTATATCTCAAGATATTTTAATTATAAAAAACTCACAGATACAAATCTTCCGAGTGATTCCATAAAAGTAAATTCAGTAAAAGAAGGATATGTAGAATTATATCCAGAAAAAAGTGTAGGTTTTATATTAAAAGATAAGCAATTGCCAAGCATAAAAACTGAAATTAAAAAAGATATCAAAGCACCAATAAAAAAGGGAGATATATTAGGCAAGGCTTATATAAAATATAAGGATAAATCCTATGAAGTGAATTTAATAAGCAAAAAAGATCAAGAAAAAGCATCAAATTTTACAAAAATAAAAAGATCAATAACAGATGCTTGCAATTTTTTGCTTGAATGTATAATAGCAAGATAGAAAAAGTTTTACTTTTTCTCAGAGCGTAGACAAACCCTCAAGCACGAATATCTGACTCCAAAAATTGTTGATTTCTAAATTTCAAAATTCTAAAATCGCAAACTCGCTAACGCTCAATCAGTGCGATTTTTAACGAATTTTAAAATTTGAAATCAAATCAATTTTTTCCGTATGATATTCTTAGCATGAGGATTTGTATACTTTGTCAACAGTCTGAATGGATAGTAATCTTATCCATTATTTTTTTTATTTAATTTTATCTCTGTTATGACGCTAATCATAATCAAAAAGAAAATTTGTATTCCTGTTAAAATCAATACTATTTTGTCATTTAACTCGTATTTGTACATAACAAATAAGGTCATAGCCATACTTATTATTCCAAAAATCAAAGAAAGCTTTCCAGCATAATTGTTTGCAAATTTCCAATTTTTTTCACTTTCCATAGAAAGTCTAGTTCTAAATCCTGACCATCTTGATATTTTTTTATTTGCCTTATATTTTAGGAAAAAATACATAAAAAAGAAGGCAATTGGCATTATCAAACTTATAAATAATAAATACATACATCCTCCAAAATTCTTATAATTTTTATACCCAAAATATTATATAAATTAAAATAATTATGCAAAACTTTAATCTTAAAACGATGCGCTACTTCATCATCATTTGTTAAATAAAGCGAAGATGATTTATGATTTAAACCTAAAGTTTTAGACAAAAGACCAGATAAACATAAAGTAAAATCAAAAATTTGTTTGTCGTTTTGATGATAAATATTTTTGTTATTTTTATCAACAATAATATTATTAGTCAATGAAATTAATTTATCATATAAATCATTTCAAACTAACAAATGCTCATGATAATTAGAAATTTTTTGTTTAAAATATGTTATATTTGGGTTAATCTTTATCTTTTTATTAATCATTTTTTATTTTTAAACCTAATTCTTTTAAATCTTCATCATTCATGTTAGATGGTGCGTCTAACATCATATCAACGCCGTTGTTATTCTTAGGAAATGCAACAACATCGCGAATATATTCACTATTCACTAAAATCATCATCAAACGATCTAAACCCAAAGCAATTCCACAATGTGGCGGAACACCATATTCGAATGCAGTTAGTAAAAAACCGAATTTTAAATTAGCCTCTTCATCACTCATATTAATTGATTTAAACATACGGCGTTGAATTTGTTGGTCTATAATCCGAACTGATCCTCCACCTAATTCATAACCATTTAAAACAATATCATAACTACGACCTCTAGCGTCTTTTTTATTTACATCAAAAGTATTTAATGTTTCTAAAGTTGGCATTGTGAAAGGATGGTGTGCAGCAACAAAACGTTGAGCCTCATTATCATATTCATATAATGGTCAATCAATAATTCAAACAAATTTAAAAATATTGGGTTTTTTTAAATTAAGAATAGATGCTAAATTTATACGTACTAAACCTAATGCTTGAGATGCAATATCAAAAGTATCAGCAACTAATAAAATTGATCCAGTTGATAAATTAAAGTCTTTAAAAATCGTTTTATAAATTATATGATCTTCTTGAATTGATAATAACGAACCATCTATAATTTTTTCATCTTTAATACTTATTCAACTTAAACCTTTAGCACCTTTGTCTTTGGCAAACTTTTCAAGAGTTTGTACTTGTTTTTTATTTAAATTAATATTAGGTACTAAAATTGCACGAATACTTTGATTATTTAAAAGTGCTTTTTGAAAAAATAATGTTTTTGAATTTTCAAAATATGTGTTAAGTGTTTTAATTTTCAAATCAAAACGTAAATCTGGTTTATCACTACCATAATCATTTATCGCTTGCTCATAACTCATTCGCATAAAAGGAGTTGTTAAATCAACATTAATGGTTTGTTTAAAAACATATTTTAATAAATTTTCAATTAATGTCTGAATTTCTATTTCATCAGCAAATGATAATTCTATATCAACTTGAGTAAATTCTGGTTGACGATCGCTTCTTAAATCTTCATCACGAAAACATTTTGTAATTTGAAAATATTTTTGAAAACCCGCAACCATTAATAATTGTTTAAAAGTTTGAGGTGATTGTGGTAAAGCATAAAATTTTCTAGTTCTTGTTGGCACATAAAAATCTCGTGCACCTTCTGGCGTTGGTTTTGCTAAAATAGGAGTTTCAGTTTCAATAAAGTCTTGTGAATATAAGTAATTTCTAAAAGCTTGGTAAACTTTACTTCGCAATTCAAAAATTTTTAAATTAACATCACGACGTAAATCTAAATAACGATATCTAAAACGAATTTCCTCATTTGCATCAGTTTCATCTTCAATAATTAATGGTGGTGTTTTTGCTTTTGAATAAATAAGTATTTCTTTGACATGAATTTCAAATCTACCTGTTTTTAAATCATTATTAGGGTTTTTTCTCAACAAAACTAAACCTTCAACATTAATTACATCCTCACGTGAAAGTTGTGTTAATTCATTAAAAACACCATCACTTTTTGTTGCAAAAATTTGTACAATTCCAAATCGATCTTTTAGGTCAACAAAAACTAAATTACCCATTTTACGAACTTTTTTTACTCAACCATTTAAAATAACATTTTTTTCTAAATGTTCTTCACCAATATAACCACAATAAACTTTCATTTTTATTACCTTATTCCTTTAATTTCATCTAAACTTAATAAATCTTGTTTAAAATTAAGTAAATCTTTTAAAATTATTTTTTTATCTGATCATTCTTTTTTAGCTAATATTATAAGCTTTTTTACATTTAAACGTTGTGCTAACTTAAAAATTTTGTCAGCTTTAGTTGAACTTAAGATAATGTCAACATTTAATTGATTATTGATACGTAATATTTGAGTTAGTTTTATAGCTTCATTTTCTAATTCTTTATCAAAAAATGCAATTAAATATTTATCATCATCAGTGTTTAAAATATTTTTATTGGTTTCAGATAAAGCTATTAATAAACGTTCAATTCCTATACCAAAACCAATACCTTCATAATTAGGGCCACCTGTTTGTTTAATTAATTCACCATATCGGCCTCCACCTATAATTGTTGATTGACCTAATAATTTAGGTGAAGTTGAAATAAATTCAAATACTAATCCACTATAATAATCCAAACCTCTTACTAATCCTTCGTTAACATAATATTTAATGTTATAATCATCAAGCATTTTTTTAATTAGATTAAATTCTTCTTTTTCTTCATTTGATAAAAAATGACTAATTTTTGGAGCTTGTTTTACAACTAGTTTT
>QWCA01000155.1_pt1 | contig 5095 bp, 3 predicted proteins | sample 1972451 | NCBI WGS metagenome assembly QWCA01 (sample SAMN09866720, study PRJNA288562) | Human vaginal metagenome isolate term5_vaginal, whole genome shotgun...
GACAGACAGACAAGTATGATGCGTTAATCAAACTTTGTCAATATGTATTTGATGTCGTATTTGTAAAACTTTCTGATATTGCCACGATCACACGAGGTGGTAACTTTCAAAAGAAAGACTTTATAGACACAGGAGTTCCTTGCATTCATTATGGTCAAATGTATACACACTTTGGTATTTATGCAACTGAACCCCTAAAATATATTAGTGAAGACGTGGCAAAAAAATCAAAGATAGCAGTTAAAAATGATATCGTTATGGCTGTTACAAGTGAAAATGTAGAAGATGTTTGCAAATGCACTGCATGGCTTGGGAATGAGAATATTGCAGTCAGTGGTCACACTGCTATTATTCATCATAATCAGAATGCAAAATATCTGTCATACTATTTTCATACAGCAATGTTCTTTGCTCAGAAGAAACGTTTAGCACATGGAACAAAGGTTATTGAAGTAACACCAAATGCATTAAATGATATCATAATTCCACTCCCTTCCCTAGCCGAGCAAAAACGCATCGTAGGTATCCTCGACCGATTCGACGATTTCTGCAATGACATAAGCACTGGTTTACCTGCCGAGATTGAAGCACGTAAAAAACAATATGAATATTACAGAGATAAATTACTTAATTTTAAGAAGATAGAAAAATAAACCGAAAGAGGCGATTCATGTGTCTTATTTTAATATCGTAGCCGAAACAAATGAAAATACGGTTGTAACAGAATATGAACCTGTGAAGGTTCGTACTGACCAATATCAAAGTGAGGCTGCATTGGAGAAAGAATTTATCCGCATGCTCTGTGAGCAAGGATACGAATATCTTTCTATTCATAGCGAAAAAGATTTGATTCAAAATCTTAGAACCAAGCTTGAGGAACTGAATAACTATAAGTTCACAGATACGGAATGGCATCAGTTTTTTCATTCTGCTGTTGCTAATCCTAATGAACATATGGTGGAAAAGACTCGCAAAATTCAGGAAGATAATGTGCAGCCATTAGAGCGTGATGATGGAAGCACAAAGAATATCATTCTTATTGATAAGCAGAACATCCATAACAATCGGCTGCAGGTCATCAACCAGTATGTAATGGGCAAAGAAGATGGTGCAAGCTATGACAATCGCTATGATGTCACTGTACTTGTTAACGGTTTGCCTCTCGTACATATCGAGTTAAAACGCAGAGGCGTTGCCATTCGTGAGGCTTTCAATCAGATAAACAGATATCAGCGTGACAGTTTCTGGGCAGGCTGTGGACTTTATGAGTATGTGCAGATATTTGTTATTTCCAACGGAACAAATACCAAGTACTATTCTAACAGCACACGCTTTAACGCCATCAAGGATGCCAAGGCATCTAAAGGTAAGGAAGGTAAAACAAGTAACAGCTTTGAATTTACTTCTTTTTGGGCAGATGCCAATAATAGGGTGATCCCTGATTTGATTGATTTTACCAAGACGTTCTTTGCCAAGCATACCATCCTCAATATTCTAACGAAGTACTGTATCTTTACTTCCGAGAATATGTTGATGGTCATGCGTCCCTATCAGATTACAGCTACAGAGCGTATTATCAATCGTATTGAGATTGCCAATAACTATAAAAAATACGGTTCTATTGAAGGTGGCGGATATATTTGGCACACTACAGGTTCCGGTAAGACATTAACATCCTTTAAGACGGCAAGACAGGCTTCTTATCTGCCTTTTATCGATAAGGTGCTGTTTGTTGTAGACCGTAAGGACTTGGACTACCAGACCATGAAGGAATATGACCGATTTGAAAAAGGTGCTGCCAATAGCAATACTTCTACAGCTGTATTAAAGAAACAGCTTGAGGATCCGACTGTTCGAATCATTATCACAACAATTCAAAAGCTTGCTACTTTCATTAAGAAAAATCCGGGGCATGATGTATATCAGAAGCATGTGGTAATTATCTTTGATGAATGCCACAGAAGCCAGTTTGGAGATATGCATACTGCTATCGTAAAGAATTTTAAGAAATATCATCTATTTGGATTTACAGGTACACCGATATTTTCTGTAAACGCAGCTCGTGCGAAGAACCCTGAATTCTTTACTACAGCACAGACTTTTGGTGATCAGCTCCACACATATACTATTGTCGATGCTATTAATGATAAAAATGTACTCCCATTTCGTGTAGATTACATCAAGACAATGGATGAAGATGAAGATATAGATGACGAGATGGTCTGGGATATCAATCGTGAAAAGGCAATGATGGCTCCGCAAAGAATCAAGCTTGTAACAAAATATATCCTTGAGCATTTTGACCAGAAGACCTATCGTGGTGATAAGACTTATATCTATAACACCCTTACAAACATTTCGCAAGTTGCTTCCGGCAAGAATGGTGCGGTAGAAGAAATCAAACAGAAACAACGAGTAAGTGGATTTAACTCTATCTTTGCCGTCGCCTCTGTTCCGATGGCAAAATTGTATTATGAAGAATTCAAAAAGCAAATGGCAAAAGATCCTACAAAAAAACTGCGTATTGCGACTATCTTCAGTTATGGTGCAAACGAAGCTGAATATGATGAAGGCTCAAGCGGTATCCTTGATGAGGAAAATTCAGAAGATACATCTGCACTTGACCAGTCTTCAAGGGATTTCCTTGAGGCTGCTATCAAAGATTATAACGAGATGTTCCATACGAACTACTCTACAGATAGCGACAAATTCCAGAACTATTATAAGGACGTTTCCCTTCGTATGAAGAACAAGGAACTTGATTTACTCATCGTTGTAAATATGTTCCTTACAGGCTTTGATGCTACAACGCTAAACACACTGTGGGTAGATAAAAATCTTAAGATGCACGGACTCATTCAAGCATTTTCAAGAACAAACAGAATCCTTAACTCGATTAAGACATTTGGTAACATTGTCTGCTTTAGAAATCTTCAGAAACGTGTTGATACTGCTATTTCACTTTTTGGTGATAAAAATGCAGGTGGTATTGTCCTGATGAAGGGCTTTAAAGATTACTATTATGGCTATGAAGGTATTGATGGAAAGCAGATGCCTGGTTATGCAGATATGATGGAAGAACTCAAAGAAAAGTTTCCACTGTCAGAACCACAGATTGTTGGAGAACAGAATCAGAAAGACTTTATCTCTCTTTTTGGTGCAATTCTTCGGATGCGTAATCTGTTATCTTCATTTGATGAATTTGTAGGCAAAGAGCTTATTACAGAGTATGATATGCGAGATTATCTTAGCAGATACCAAGATCTTCATGACGAATGGAAGCGCAAACGTGAGCAAGGTGAAAGCACAGACATCATCGATGATATCGTCTTTGAGGTAGAACTCATCAAGCAGATAGAAATCAATATTGACTATATCCTTATGCTCGTTAAGAAATATCACGATACACATTGCGAGGATAATGAAATGCTTATTACCATCACTAAGGCTATTGATGCCAGTCCAGAGCTTCGTAGTAAGAAAGAACTCATTGAAAACTTTATTGCAGGAATAAATGATGTCGAAGATGTTATGAAAGAATGGCATGATTATGTAGCTGAAAAGCGTGAAGAGGAACTTGTTCAGATTATCAAAGAAGAAAAGCTGAAAGAACCTGAAACAAGAAAATTCCTTGAGAATGCATTCCGTGACGGTGAAATTAAGACTGCCGGAACGGATATTGATAAGCTTATGCCTCCTGTATCTCGTTTTGGTGGCAGAAACAGAGCCGTTAAGAAACAAGGTGTCATCGACAAGCTGAAATTATTCTTTGAGAAGTTCTTCGGGGTTGGAGGTTCATTCACTACTGAAAAGCCAAAGTTTTTTAATTATGCCAATGCGATGGCTCAACAGTCTGTTCTTATGGTTGCAGAAGATTCCGCAACTCATGGGACAAAGAAAGATGCTGAGTAAATGATAAGAAAACGACCATATAGGAGCATTTATACTCTTGTATGGTCGTTATTTCTTACGTTCCCGCTTAAAGGCTTTCAGCCAGTTTTCTTTTACCCCCCTTACTGAAAACTCCTTTTTATGCAGTTTTTGTTTTTACTATCCTTTACATTAAAAAAGGGCGAAGTTTTTTCTTCGCCCTTTTCCTTCATACTTTCTACATAACTAAAGCCTGATATGCTCACTATTCTCATTTATTTATATAACCTGTAAATGTTTCATTGATAAATCTAAACATCTCCAGAATGAGTAATTTCCCCACTAGAAATATAATCAAACGGTAAATCTTTATGTTCACTAATATTATCTAACGTAAAATTGCCCGATGCTTCAACAATCGCCCGTCCATCAATCCATTTTAAAGCTTCTGCCATAGCCTCATGCGACATATTATCCAACATAATAATATCTGCTTGGCCATGTATAGCTTCTTTAACCATTTCAAGAGTCTCTACCTCTACTTCATATTTTTTTATTTTATAGTAAGTCATCGACGAAATTAAGTAACAATCTAAAAAAGTAGAAACATTCAGCAAAATTTTCTGAAAACAGGAAAGTCAGATAGGCTAGTCTTTTTGAGTGATTTCAATTTTCTTATTTGACTGTTTTGCGGGCTCAATTATTTTTAACTGGTGGTTCATTCGCTCTGTTTACAACAAAAAGCCAAGCCCCGCTGAATATACTCAGCGGGGCTTTGGTTTTCATTTTGTCATTAAACAAGATCTGATAAATCTATTCATCTTCCTTCTTGCGTTTTTTGCCAGCGAGTAAGGTGATGAGTCCACCAAGCGTGAGAATCCATCCTCCCCATGTCTGGCTCGAATGACTCCCAGTATTTGGTAGGACTTTCTTCCTTGAAGCAGCTTTTACCCTCTGGTTAGCTTCTAATTGAGATAGATTGTCAGTGGTTTGTTTTTGTTGACTTGTTTGGTGAATACCGAGTGGGGCTTCTCCATTTGGTACTGTATAGTCAGGATTTTCCGTTTGATAATTAAACATTGGTTTTTCATTGACTAATGGATCACCATGTCGATAGATAACACCAACAACTTTAACCGTCTTGCTCGTCGGTTTCTTGTTCGTTTCCGTTTGCGTCACTGTGATCTCTTGATCTTTCGTTAGGCTCACGCCTGTTGGGACGCCG
>QWCA01000157.1_pt1 | contig 5019 bp, 8 predicted proteins | sample 1972451 | NCBI WGS metagenome assembly QWCA01 (sample SAMN09866720, study PRJNA288562) | Human vaginal metagenome isolate term5_vaginal, whole genome shotgun...
TCCTATCGTGATGCGGTCATCACCCAGGAGAATGCGGCCTTTAAGCCTTCGAAGAGTGAAGACTAATGCGCGGTCAGCGGGTGGGGTATATCCGTGTCTCGACGGTGGAGCAGAATAATCAGCGTCAGAAAGAGCTACTCAACGCGTCTGGAAGGATTGACCGGTTCTTTGAGGATAAGATTTCTGGCCGCACGAAAGCTGAGCGTCCTGGGCTGGGGGAGTGTATGGCCTATGTGCGCGACGGTGACGAGCTCGTCGTCTCGTCGATTGATCGCCTTGCCCGCTCTCTGACGGATTTGCGTGGTCTCGTTGATGAGCTCACCGACAAGGGGGTGAGCGTTACTTTCCTGCACGAGAACCTATCCTTCTCGAAGGACACTAGTGACCCACGCGCGGATTTAATGCTGGGTATCCTCGGCAGCTTTGCGGAGTTTGAGCGGGCCATTATTCGTGAGCGCCAGGCGGAGGGGATTGCGTTGGCGAAAAAGGCCGGCAAGTACAAAGGCCGCAAGCCCGCTCTTACCCCGGGCCAGGTAGCGGAGATTAAGCGGCGCGTTTCGGCAGGGGAGTCGAAAGCAGCCTTGGCACGGGAATTCGGAGTCACCCGCCCTACGGTGTACCGGGCGTTGAAGAACGCATAGATGCGGCGATGGGGGCGGGTGAATATACGCCCCACGGCGCTTGCCATATGGCAGGACATTTACGGTTCCAGGCACGCCTACAGGTAGCCTTACGCACATTTCCCCTCGTGGGCGGCTTTTACAAGGGCTGGCGAAGGCACGCCCCCAGGTCTCGCTAGCGTGTGGTTTTACCTGTACTTTCTCCGCCTGGGCAACGTTCACCGAATAAAGAGAAAGGGCGCCCCCACCTTGAAGAATCGGAGCTGTCGACGCCGACGATAATCGGAGCTGGACCGGTGAGAAATGTCAAGTCAGGTTCCTTCCTAAAAGGACATGTGGTGGGCGGACGAGGTATCAGCTTGGGCGGAGACTGCAGGATGTGGTTCCCTATCAGAGGTGGACGAGTTCGATGCCTGCAAGTGCGATGCCTGTGACGAGAATGGTTGAGGCTGCGGCCAGGATGAAGGGTCGGGCTCCGACCCGGATGAGGTTGCGGATCTTCACCCCACATCCCAGTCCAAACATTGCGGCGGACAACAAAGCCGCTTGCGCGAGGCTTCCTGCGTGGATGAGGCCCTCGGGCAGGTCCAGTGTGGAACGGAGCACGATCATGACCAGGAAGCCAATGATGAACAGTGGGACGATCGCAGGACGCTTTTCATCGGGTTTGACGTTTCCTGACCGGCGTTGGCGAATGCTCAAAATCGCGACGATCGGGGCGAGCAGCAGGACGCGGGCGAGTTTGACGATGACGGCGACAGCCAGCGCCCCGCCGCCGATTATTCCTCCGGCGGCGACAACCTGAGCGATCTCGTGGATGGAGCCACCGGCCCACATGCCGTTGAGTTCAGGCTCCATGCCCAGCAGCTGGCCGAGCAAGGGAATCGCCAGAATCATGAGTGTGCCGAAGATGACCACCAAGGCCACGGCGGTGACCACGTCCTCTTCGTCTGAGTCGGTGACCCCTTCGACTCCGGCCACAGCGGCGGCGCCGCAAATAGAGAAACCACATGCTATGAGCAGAACCTGAGCGGAACGCATCTTCATCAGCCGCCCGATCAGGATGGTTCCGGAAATGCCTCCGGCCACGATGCACACGATGACCACGAGCATGGGCGCACCGAGGGAGACAATGTCTGAGAGCACCAGTTGCAGGCCCAGGAAGACGATTCCCAATCGGAGCAGCTTCTTGGAAGCCAGCGTCAGTCCCGGTGCCGTGGACTCGGGTAGGCGAACCACGTTGGTCAGGGCGATGCCGAGCACGATCGCGACGATCAGTGGGCTGACACCGGGAAGGAAGACGTTAACGGTCATCGCGATTGCCACAGCGACCGCACACAAAAGCAACCCGGGGGAATATTTTTTCAGTGCGTAGGAGCCGCGGCGGGTTGTTATGGGATCTGTCTGTTGTATTTGCGTTGACATACTTCCATACTTCACTGATCCCCGTCAGCCCGCTAGACGGCAATTTCGCATCAAGGTATATGATTTTGATATGAGCGAAGCTTGGCCGAACCTTCAAGTACTGGAACTCTTCGTTGCCGTGGTGGACGAAGGCAGCGTGGGGGCAGGCGCACGGAAAGTGGGGATGGCGCAGCCCAACGCAAGCCGAGCCATCGCGGAGCTGGAGACGGGGATGAAAACGGCTTTGCTTGAGCGCAGCCCCCGCGGTTCGGAACCGACGGCACTGGGGTTGTTGCTGGCTGTTCAAGCCCGTGAACTACTTGATGCCGGGCAACGCTTCAACGATTGGTCACGGTCCAGCCGCAGCAACGAAACGTTGGAACTTCGTGTGGGGGCCAGCATGACCATCGCAGAAACCCTGCTACCGGTCTGGCTGACAGAGTTGAAACGTCGATTGCCGCCGGTCCGTATCGAGGTGCAGGTGCTGAATTCGGCGCAGGTTCTCCAAGAAGTGCAAAGGGGCATTCTTCAACTGGGTTTCGTTGAGACCCCGAACGTTCCCATGCAGTTGAATGCCCGGGTCGTCCAAGAGGATGAGTTGCTGGTAGTTGTCGCTCCCAACCATGAATGGGCGAACCGTACGAGCAGGATCGGTTTGCAAGAGCTGGCGGAAACCCCCTTGGTTGTCAGGGAGCCTGGCTCAGGTACCCGCGAGGCGCTGCAAGAGGTGTTGGCTGGGGTCGTCACTGTCGAGCCGATGCAGGTGCTTGCCAGCAACGCCGCGGTGCGCGTTGCTGTTGCTTCCGGGGCGGGTCCTGCTGTCCTGAGCGAACTCGCCCTTCGTAGCCAGCTCGAGAGCGGGGACCTGTTGCGCGTTCCCTTTGAGGGTCAAGGGATCAGCCGCCCCCTGACGGCCGTCTGGTCAGGACCTCGACGATTGACAGGAGTCGCGGCCGAACTGGTCGCTGTGGCCGCTGCCAAACCGTAGCCGGTGGCAGCAAGTCCCGTCTTCGAAGAAGTCATCAGCATCCGTACAAGATGCTCCCCCTGTAGTCCCGAGCCCCAAGCAGTGCCCGTGCCTTGGGCGGTCTGACATGCCAACCCTTCCGGCTCAACATCGTCCGCCTCTTACCCGCAAGCCATGAATTAAATACGGGGTAGAGAGTTGTAAATAACCCGGACCGGCTGAGAATTCGGCAAGGCAGCACCTTCTTGAATCCGCATGGTTCCTCGGCCATGTGCTTTACTCTCGTCTGAGCACGAGTTTGCCTCGAGCCCTCCGGGTCTGTACTTTCGCCAGGGCAGCCAGGGCATCTGCAAACGGATAAACCTGCTCAAGCTCCAAATGAATCTCCCCTGCGGCGATCTGCTCCATGAGTTGCACCAAATCATCGAGAACGTCCATTTGATAGGGGACCCCGTCATGTGTATGCCACGTTCGGAGATGTGTGCATCTCCGGAGATCGACACCAATGTTCCACCGTCCTTCACGACGGGCAAACTTTCCGCCGAGGTGCCCGGTTGCACCGCCAAGACAGCGTCGACGCCATTGGGCATCCACTCCAGGATCTGCTCGCGCCAATGGGGGTTGCCGTAGTCAACTACCTTGTGCGCGCCGAGCGAAAGCATGTAGTCGTGATTGGGTTTCGACGCGGATGCGGCAACGTGCCATCCGCGTTGGCGTGCAAGTTGGATGGCGACCGTGCCGATCGCCCCCGAGCCACCAGCAATGAAGAGCGACCCGTCAACGGGCGCTGAACTGCAGGTTTGGCTTCCAAACGAAAAGGACGCCCCACTCGCCAAAATCCTAGCGTGGAACTAAACGGTGAGCAGCAACTCCACCACCGTATTGATCGACTAGAAGCGGGGAACGCCTACATAAAAGCACTGGCCGCCCTGGAGGACAGCCGGTAACGGCTTCAGGGCGGGATAAAGCACGCATCATCCATACTTTGAAGAAAGGCCATTCGCTGGCTCTCCTGCTTGATATCGCGAAGCTACCACGATCAACCAATACTATTATTGGCAACTGAAATTTGAGGATCCCAGCTACACAGATCTTGATCCTCGTCTGGCACTTGTCGCAGATGAGTTTGACCGCCACCATGGCGTCTACGGCTACCGCCGTATTCGCTACGAGCTACGTGATAAAGGCCACCACTTCTCCCGGAAGACTGTCTACCATTTGCTCAAAGCCGCAGGTCGACGGTGTAAGTCTCGGGTTAAGCGTTATAGCTCTTTCCGTGGCACTCCAGGGCAGGTGGCACCAAATATTGTCGCGCGCAGGTTTGACCGTAACCAAGCCAACCATCTATGGCTGACCGATGTCACGATGTTTCAGGCAGCTGGACGCAGGGTGTACCTGTCGGCGATTAAAGGCGTTTTCAATGGTGAAGTCTATATTTCTCGGGGTAGAAGTGGGGTGTAGCGGTTGAGGAGGTTGCCTAAAAGCCCATGGCCTCAAAGGTAGAGGCCTCTACCGACATGCCGGCCTGGGCGCTATCGAACATAGCGACAGTGCGGTTTTCTGTGGACAACTACACCAGCGCTGTGGCGGCAGGGGCAGTGGAGTAGGTGTAGTTGAATCGGGTTTGGCTGTAGGCCTGCATGATGGAGGCACCAAGTTCTAGTGGAGACGTGGTTTCTTGGGCTTCCAGGCGTTCTAGGATTGCTTCGAGGTTGCCTCGAAAGTTCGGGTCGTCGATGTAGCGCTTGTAGGGCACTGCCTTGCCTCCCCTGTCCCATGGTTCTTTTCTTTGAAGAAAGTCAAGAAGACACAAGGCTACGTGGAGGGTTGAGCAGTGGAGAGCGTGCGCAAGCGAAGATCGTCACTGTCCTTTTGGAGGAATGGGACGCGCTTGACGGGACGCAGCAGCGCGCGATTGCGGACGTGCTTGAGAAGTCGACGCAAGCAAGCGAAGACGCCGAGGGATTCGTAGAGCGCCTGCGGCAGCGAGCAAAGAAGTAAACCTGTTGCTTTGTGCCTTGCCCTAGC
>QWCA01000158.1_pt1 | contig 5001 bp, 2 predicted proteins | sample 1972451 | NCBI WGS metagenome assembly QWCA01 (sample SAMN09866720, study PRJNA288562) | Human vaginal metagenome isolate term5_vaginal, whole genome shotgun...
TACCTTCTTTAGTGCGAGGGCTGTCCTTGATGGAATATAAATTTCAATTCCGTCATAGTCAGTATTTTCTAAATTTTTAGATTCATAAACAACATCTTTTGAAATCCTACCAAGTCCACCAAATTCTTCATCATCTGTATCAAGAATCACTTTAAATTTTCCCTTATCGTGAATTGGTACTTGGAAGGAATCGTATGAATTTTGTGGGTGGAAATTGAAGATATAAACTATATCCTTGTTTCTGTAGGCTATAACTTTTCTATCATTATCAAGCCAGAGCCTAAAAATATCATTTCCTAATTGCTTATTTTTCTTAATTTCTTCAAGCATTTTTCTATCCCATTTTAAAAGCCAATCATATTTTAATAGGTCATTGTCTGCCAAAGACCAAAGACGTCTTGCGTAATGGAAGGAAAAATTATTGCCTTCTCTTGGAAAATCTATCCATTCTGGATGACCAAATTCATTGCCCATAAAATTCAAATATCCTTCGGCTCCCATAGAAATTGTAATCCACCTTATCATTTTGTGAAGAGCTATCGCCCTATCTATTACAATATTGTGGGTTTTCTTTTCCATATCCCAATACATAGCTGAATCTGCTAACCTAAAAATAGTAGTTTTTGAGCCAACTAAGGCTTGGTCATGACTTTCTACATAAGAAATTCTAGCTTCAGATGGTCTGGAAGTCGAAAGTTCATACCACATTCTTCCCATATCCCAATCTTCGTCACGTTTTTCTAGGGCTTTTTCCCAAAAATCTGGCATACCCATAGAAAGTCTATAATCAAAACCAATTCCTCCATCTTTTATTGGAAGACACATTCCTGGCATAGCTGACATATCTTCAGCAATTGTTATAGCATCTTTTTTAACTTCTCTTATAAGTTCGTTGGCAAGTTGGAGGTAATTTATAGCTTCTATATCAGTATTCATAGAAAAATATTTTGAGTAATTATCAAAGCTTTCTCCTCTTCCATGATTTTTATAAATCATAGAAGTTACCCCATCAAACCTAAAACCATCGAAGTGAAATTCCTCTAGCCAATATTTGACATTTGATAGAAGGAAGTGGTTGACCCCTGCCTTGTGATAGTCAAAAAGCTTAGAATCCCAGTCTGGGTGATTACCTTCATCTCCAGCGTGGAAAAATTGATAATCTGTTCCATCAAATTCGTTGATTCCTTCGGCTGTATTTTTGACTGAATGAGAATGAACTAGGTCCATTATCACATTTAGACCCATTTGGTGAGCTGTGTTTATCAAGGATTTTAAATCATCATTTTCGCCATACCATGAGGATGGGGCAAAGAAGTTTGAGACTTGATATCCAAAAGATCCATAATATGGATGTTCAGCTATTGCCATAAGTTGAATTGTATTATATCCTTCCCTTTTAATCCTTGGAAGCATATTTTTTTCAAAATCCTTATAAGATCCAACCTCTTCTTTTTCTAAAGCCATACCAATATGGGCTTCATAGATTAGAAGATCATGCTTTTTTATTTTAAATTTATCGTCTGTCCACTTAAATTTTTTCCTAGGATTTTCTATAATCGCAGAAAAATCGAGATTTTTATCTCTTTCTACCCTTCTTGCAAAAAGAGGAATCCTATCTTGGAAACTTTCTCCATAATCAACCATAACTTTCACTCTGGATTTGTGAGGAATAGTCCTAATACCCTTAATGAAAATTTCCCAATCGCCATCGTTGATTTTTTTTAGAGGATGAGAGTGTCTATCCCAATTGTTAAAATCTCCAATTAGGTAAAGTCCCTTGGCATTTGGTGCCCATTCTCTGTAAATCCATCCGGTTTTTACTTTATGAAAGCCATAATAATTGTGGGCATTGGCAAAATCTTTTAGTTTTTCGCCCTTTTTCAAAAGTCTATCCTTTTGTTTTTTGTATTCATCCATTCTCAGATTTATATCATTTTTATAATCTTTAATCCAAGGATCAATTTCCAAAATCTTCCAATCTTTCATTATACGCCCCTTTTCTATACTATTTTTTTACTACAAATTTTATTCTTTTTTATTAGCCTCAATTATTTTTTCTGTCAATTCTTTTGGTGCTTCTTCGTATTTTTCAAATTCCATTGAGAAAGATCCACGAGCCTGTGTCATTGATCTTAAATCTATTGAGTATGTTAAAACTTCACTTTCTGGAGCGAGCGCTGAAATTATTTGTGAGCCATCTTCTTGAGGTTCCATTCCCAAAATTTTTCCACGTCTTTTGTTCATATCTCCCATAACATCGCCCATGTATTTATCATCAACTCTAATTTCAAGTTTCATTATAGGTTCAAGTAGGATTGGTTTTGCTTCAACAACACCTTTTTTGAAAGCAAGTCTTGCCGCTGATTTGAAAGCTTGTTCATTTGAATCTACTGGGTGATAAGAGCCATCATATAAAGTAGCTTTTATTCCTACAACCTTGTATCCTGCAAGAGGACCCTCATCCATAGAATCTCTTAGACCCTTTTCTACGGCTGGGAAGTAGTTTTTAGGAACTGCTCCACCAAATACTTCTTCATCAAAAATAAATTCCTCATCACAAGGTTCAAACCTAATAAATACATCTCCATATTGACCTGCACCACCAGATTGTTTTTTGTGTTTTCCTTGAACATCTGATTTGCCCTTAATTGTTTCCCTATATGGAATTTTTAAATCTACCACCTTTGTATTAACAGAATAATTATCCTTTAACTTATCCATCAAAACTTCAAGTTGAACATTTCCAAGTCCAGCCAAGACTTCTTGGTTTGTTTCTGCATCTCTTCTATCTTCAAAAGTAGGATCTTCTTCAGATAATTTTTTCAAAGCTGCTGAAATCTTGTCCTCATCATTTTTACTTTCAGCTTCAATTGCATAATATAAAACTGGTTTTGGATATTTAATTCTTTTATATTCTATAGGATTATCCTTTGTACATAGAGAATCTCCAGTTTGAAGAATTTCTTGTTTAGAAAATGCTCCAATATCCCCAGCAACTATTCTTTCTGTTTTAAATTGTTCTTTTCCTCTTAGATAGAAAATATTTGAAGCCTTTAATTCCTTTTCTTTACTTATATCATAGAAGTTTTGGTCTTTTTTAATAGCACCAGATAAAACTTTGAAAATTGAAATTTTACCCAAAAATGGATCAGCAATTGTTTTAAATACAACGGCAGAAAATGGGCTATCTTCGCTAACTTCGAACTCTTCATAATCATCAGTTACTCTAAATCCTATATTTGCAGCCTTGTGGTCAGGAGAAGGCATATATTTTGTAATTACTTCTAGCAATAAATCAAGACCAATATTTTTTTCTAAACTTCCAGCTACAAGAGGAACCGCACTACCATTTACAATAGCCTTTCTAAATCCTTCTTTAAATTCTTCTTCAGTAAAGCTTTCTCCTGAGAAATATTTATCCATCAACTCATCATCGCTTTCAGCAACAACTTCTTGGATTTCCTCATAAACCGCATTTACTTCTTCAAGTCTAATTTCAGGTATTTCAACCTCTTCTACCTTGCCATCAACATATTTAAAAGCTTTTTTATCTATAACATCGATCAAACCTTCAAAGTTTTCCCCTTCACCAAGGGTTAAGGTTAGTGGGATTATTTTTTTGGAGAAATCTATGTGTAGGTCGCTAACTACTTGGTTAAATTTAGCATTTTCTTTATCCAATTTATTAACAAAAATAATTCTTGGCAAAGAAATATTTTCAGTATATTTCCAATATTTTTCAGTTCCTACTTCGATTCCGTTTTCTCCATCAATTACAAACAAAGCTGACTCGCTTGCCCTAAGAGCATTTATTACTTCTCCTTCAAAATCAAAAAATCCAGGAGCATCAATAAAGTTTATCTTATAATCTTTGTATTCAACAGGAATTATTGAAGTTTGAATAGAAATTTTCCTTTTAATTTCTTGCTTTTCATAGTCAGATACAGTGTTTCCATCTGCTACTTTTCCAACTCTATCAATAGCCTTCGTAAAATATAGTAAAGATTCAGTTAAGGAAGTTTTTCCTGCTCCTGAATGCCCTACTAAAGCCAAATTCCTCAATTTGTTTGTTTTATAATCTTTCATAATAAAATAACCTCCGTTTTGTCGATGAAAACATTTTTTCATTCTATGTATATATACCCATTTTATAAAATTTAACTAATATATTTTTACAAAGAACACAGATTTTTTCATCACAAAAGTTTTTATTGTTAAAAGTTATTCTAAAAAATCATAATCCATTAAAATTTTCCATAAAAAATAGACTCAGAAAATCTGAGTCTCAGAGCGTAGACAAAGTCAGTTTAATAATTAAAAAATAAAATTATGTAAAACCCATCTCGACTAAGTGAGTGAAACGAACGCATGGAGAGATCTCATGAGATTTCTCCGCTCGTTTCACTCGGTCGAAATGGGTGAATTTTTTACTTTGTCAACAGCCTGAGACCCAGAAAATCTGAGTCTATTTTTTTATCAAATTCTTAATTCCTCTTTTTATCACTTCAAAAAATGATAAGGACTTTCTTAACTTATCTGTATCAACATACTTATTTAAAGCTCGTAAAGTTTTTTTATTATCCTTTGTCGTAAAAATAAAATTTCCATTTTTTTTGGTATGAATGGCAAATCTATTTATTTTTTTACCAAACAAAACTGATGCACTTACAAAGGAAATTTCTTTGTAGGGAATTTGAATATAATCATTTATATTTTTATCATTATAATATTCAAAAGCTCCATCTCCTATCATTATATTTCCATCTGAAGTGAAACCATTGAGGCATCTTGCCTTAATGGAAAGATCTACTTTTTTATTTTGGCTTTGAACCATTACATAATTCCAAGTACAGATGCAATTATTCCTATAATAAATAGGGCTATAATTATAGCAATTGGAGATACGTTTTTCTTTAATAATTTACAAATACCAAGTGTGAGTAGCATTGGAACAAAACCTGGTATTAATTGATTTAAGTTATCTTGTAAAGTTGTAACCTT